>Ga0070735_10002837_pt1 | contig 15411 bp, 12 predicted proteins | sample Coa_R1_FD_66443 | JGI IMG/M metagenome (GOLD analysis project Ga0070735, IMG submission 66443) | Surface soil microbial communities from Centralia Pennsylvania, which are recovering from an underground coalmine fire - Coalmine... | ecosystem: Environmental > Terrestrial > Soil > Unclassified ... | reverse complement strand
TCGGACTTCTCGGTCACGACTTCGCCGGCGAACAGCCGCATGATGACCTGGATGCCCTCGAGCATGCGGTCGCGCTGCGTCATCGGATTGATGCCGAGCATCATCGCGTCGGAAGGAAGCAGGCCCGGACCGACCCCGAGCATCACGCGGCCGCGCGTCTGATGGTCGAGCTGGATGATGCGGTTCGCCGTCATCAGCGGGTTGTGATACGGCAGCGACACCACGCCGGTGCCGAGCTTGATCTTCTTCGTGCGCTCGGCAGCCGCGGCGATGAACACCTCTGGCGACGCGATAATCTCGAAGCCGGCCGAGTGATGCTCGCCGATCCACGCTTCCTCGTAGCCGAGGCGATCGAGGTTCTCGATCAGTTCAAGATCGCGGTGCAGTGCTTCAGTCGGGTCCTGGTCGAGCGGATGAAACGGGGCGAGGAAGATGCCATTACGCATCGGAATCGTGCGGGTCATTCGTCGGGTGCCTCCTTCAGGCTTCCTTCATTGGGTAGCTCCTAACAGTATCGCACATTCGATAATGACCAAAACGCTCGATGGCGCTTGATTTTCGCGTCATAGCAAGTGAATCTCGCGATCGAATCGAAGAGGTGACATGCGTGTCCATCACCGAACACACGGTCAAAACGGATCAGCATACAAGCTTTTATCTCGCCGCGGGTCCCGAGGATGGCCCACTCGTCATCTTCGTGCACGGATGGCCCGAGCTATCGATAAGCTGGCGCCATCAGCTTCCCGCGCTTGCTGCGCTGGGCTTTCGCGCGATCGCTCCCGATATGCGCGGCTACGGACGTTCATCTGTATACGGCAAGCATAGCGACTACGCACAGGAACTCATCGTGCGCGACATGATCGAATTGCTCGACGCGACCGGACGCAAAAAGGCGGTGTGGGTCGGGCATGATTGGGGCAGTCCGGTCGTATGGAACATCGCGAGCCATCATCCCGATCGATGCGACGCGGTCGCGAACCTGTGCGCGCCCTATCACACCATCGAGTACGGCCTCGACTATGCGATCAGTCTCGTCGATCGCGCGCTATATCCCGAAAACGAATTTCCCGCCGGCCAGTGGGAGTACATGCGCAATTACGAAGAGAACTTCGCGGACGCGATCGCGCCGATGGACGCGCATCCGCGCAGATTTCTGAAGCTCGCTTTTCGCAAAGGCGATCCTGCGGGCGAAGGCAAACATGCGATGACCGCGATGGCGCGGCGGCAGCGCCGAGCCGGGTTCGAATTCCCTGATGTACCGCGCGACGCCGATGTCATCACCGAAGAGGACCTGAGCGTGTACGCATCGGCGCTCGAGCGCAACGGCTTCTTCGGGCCAACCTCGTGGTACATGAACCACGAGACCAATGCCGCGTACGGTCGCAAGGCAGCCAACGACGGCTACCTCGACATGCCAGTGCTCTTCATCCACGCGCGTTACGATTACGTCTGCGAGACGGTTCATTCGCGCCTCGCGGAGCCGATGCGCAAGTATTGCCGCAACCTGAGCGAGGAGGTCATTCGCGCGGGGCACTGGGTCGCGCAGGAGAAGCCTCTCGAGGTCAACGCGGCGATCGTGAAGTGGCTCGCGACGGAAGTACCCATCGTGTGGCCGCGTCCCGCGTAGTCAAGGAAGCTCGAAGATCGCCTTGATGCTGCTCGCCATCATCAGTTGCGCAAGTGTGGCGCCGACGAAATTGAATGCGCGCAGCTCGCGGATGCGTTGAACGCGTCCACTCGCAGATGGAGCCGCATCGGCGCCATCCTTTGTCAGGCTCCGGTCACCCTTGTTGCCCTGCTTGATGCGATCGCGCAGCGCGAGCGCGACTCCAATTGGCGTCTCGAGCGGATACTCGGAGCACCAGATTCGACCGACGCGGAAATTCGCGCGCTCGCCAACCATCCGCAAACTTAGCGGCGAAGGAATGCTGAAATGGTCCTCCGGCTTGAACATCGCCCACCATCCCCCACATAGCATCGCGAGGAGACAGTCGCCGTTCGCGGTACTGAGGATGAAACGCCCGCCGGGATTGAGGATCTGCCGCACCTCGAGTAGATGCTGATAAGGATCGGCGATGTGTTCGAAGACGTTGAAGCTGATCACATTGTCAAACCGGGCATGCGGAAGGGATTCGGTGACCTCGATGCCCCAATGCTGTTTGACATAGTTGCGATGATGCGGGCTTTGCTCGGTGCCCGAAACGGTACGGCCGCGCGCTTTTGCGGCAGCGATCAGATGGCCCGTGCCGACGCCGATTTCCAGGATGCTTCCCTGGCGCAGCATCGGAGCGATCTCGTCGAACCCCGCGAAATTCGCTGTGTCGCCAATCGAGCCTTCAACCCGGCGGATGAAATCGTTGTCGTCATAGAGGTCAGCGTCGATCGTGCGGCGATCGGTCCGAAGGTAGGCGTGGCAACTCGCACAACGCCCCCAGATTGCTTCGGCGCGGCGAAACGCGAAAGACACCGAGCCGTCGCAGAAAGGGCATCGCACGCGCTGGAGCATAGCCAACCGCATCGCATTCAGCGAGCCGGCGACGCGCTCACGCCGGTGCGCTTTTACAATTTCTCGGGACGTGCGAAGTTGTTCGGATAAATTTTGAAGGGATGCGCGATTTGGCGCCGTCATCCCAATCCCAAGGAGAATGATGGGAGCGCTCACTGATAAATACTGCATCGTCGGAGTAGGCGAGACGCCGCATATGCGGCCGAGCAATCGCACCACGCTCTCGATGGCTTGTGAAGCCATCAACAACGCGATGGCCGATGCGGGCCTGCAACCATCCGACATCGATGGCATGACGAGCTACCAGGCCGCCGATTCTACTACCTCGGCGCACGTCGCGACCGCGCTAGGGATGCGCTTGAACTACTGCCTCGATATTTTCGGCGGCGGTTCCAGCACGGAAGCGCTCGTCGCGCACGCGATCGGACTCATCGAGGCCGGCTATGCGAAGACCATCGTATGCTTCCGCTCGATGAACGGCCGCTCGGGTCGCAGGATGGGCGGGCAGATTCCCGGCGGACCGATTCCGGTCGCAACCGCATCGGACGACAACCAGTTCAACATGGGATGGGGCTGGACGACGCCCGCGCAGCGCTTCGGCATGTCCGCGATGCGCTACTTGCGCGACACCGGATGCACGACGAAGGCGTTTGCGGAAATCGCCGTCGCGCATCGCTATCACGCGAGCCTCAATCCGAAGGCGCGCTTTCGCCAGCCCATCACGATCGAGGACCATCAGCGCTCGCGATGGGTCGTGAAGCCGTTTCGCCTGCTTGACTGCTGCCAGGAGACCGATGTGTCGGCGGCGATCATCGTGACCTCGCGCGAGCGCGCCTATGACCTGAAACATCCGCCTGTTTTCATCATGGGTGGTTACGCGCGCACGATGACGGAAAATCCGCAGTGGAACTACTCGCGCCCCGTGCTGCATTACGTCGCGGGCAACTATGGATGGAAGCGCGCGTTCGGCATGGCCGGCATCTCTCATAGCGATGTCGATTTTGTTTCATGCTACGACGCGTTCACCTTCACGACGCTCATCCAGCTGGAGGCGAATGGATTTTGCGGGCCGGGGGAGGCGGGCGATTTCGTAAAGGGCGGACGATTGCAAATTGATCACGAGTTGCCGAGCAATCTGTCGGGCGGGCATTTGTCGGAGGGCTATACGCATGGCGTGCAGATGGTGATCGAGAACGTCCGCCAGTTGCGTCATCGCGCGGACGACGCGTGCCCCGGATGGCGCGAGGGCCGTCATACTTACGATCGCAGCGCGGGATGCCGTCAGCTTCGCAAGGCTGACATCTGCTGCGGGATGGCGTGGGGATACGAGAACATGGCGAGCTGTCTCATTCTTCGAGGAATGGCGGCGTGACACGCGCGAGGAACCATCGATGGCGGTAACGATCGATTATTCGAAACTCCGCATCCTGCCCGATCCCGATACGCACGAATGGTGGGCGGCGACGCGCAAGCATAAGTACCTCGTGCGCAAGTGCAATCGATGCGGCCACAAATGGTTCCCGCCGAACCTTCCCGCGTGCAGCAAGTGCGCCTCGATGGACATCGATTGGTTCGAGACCGCGGGCACCGGCGTCATTCACAGCTATGTCGTGGTCACGCAGCCGATCGTCGGCGCATTCGTCGGCGCCGTTCCGTATGTCGTCGCGATCATCGAATTAGATGATTGCAAGGAAGCAGACGGCACCGTTACGCGCGTCGCAGGCGTGATGATGGAAGATGAATCGCAAGTGGCTATCGGCTTGCCGGCCACGGTCGTATTCGAGGAGACCAACGATCCGAAAATCGTGATGCCTCGATGGCGCATCAGCGGGACGGCATCGAACACGTGGAAGTTCAGCGAGTAGCCGCCCATCACAAACACCGTTGATCGACCACTCTGGTCACGCGGAAGAAAGCGTCGGCGTCGATCCTTTCTTGTCCTGAAGCGAGCGCGGTGCGCGCTGCTGAATGACAAGATAAGCGCGCTTCGCGCTCACGTCAGAATGACAACGGGAGGGGGGTTCCTTTCGATCAGGATTTCACGCGCCGAAGCACCTCATCTGTATGCTCGCCAAGCCGGGGGGCGCGACGTGTATAGGAAAAGTGCGGCGCGTGGCCATCGCTCGCGACGGTGCCTGGATAGCGGAGGTCGCGGCCCAATTCCGGATGATGAATCGTCGCGAAGCTTCCTCGCGCGGCAAAATGCGGATCATCCAGATTCTGTTCGGGACGCCGAATCGGTGACCATGCCAGCCCGAGCTTCTGCGCGCGATGAAAGAGATCATCTGCGGGAAGACTCTCGACCAACTGCTCGAGCAAGTCGTTGCGATATATCGCGGCCGCGACGTGATCGTCTTTTTCGAGTTGCGCGAATTCCGGTGTGCCGAGCACGTGCGCGATTCCTACCTCATCGGCAAGCTGCGCCAGCGCGCGTTGCTCGCGCTCGAAGGGGCTGAGACTCGCGAGCATGAAGATGCCGTCGGCGCTTTTCGTGAGCCGCGCGTGCGTGATGTTCGGCGCCGCGTGGCGCGCGGTCTGCCGTTTCACCACCAGGCCGCTGTAGACGTACGTGGGAATCGCGACTTCAGTGCAGGTGTTCACCGCCTCGTGCACCGAAACATCGATGAACTGGCCCTCGCCGCTGAGCTCGCGGAAATTGATCGCCGCCATCATCGCGACCGCCGCGTATTCGCCGCCGAGGTGGTACGAATGCCACATCGCGGGCGCGATCGGCGGCGTGTCATAGGCGCCGTCCTTGTTCGGGTCGTAGCCACATACCGCCATGATGCCGCCGAGCGCCATCTGCACGAGGTCTGTGGTCTTGAGCGCGCGATGCGGCCCGTCGAGGCCGAACGGCGTGATGGTGCACACGATGAGGCGCGGATTGTCCTCGGCGATCTTGCGCCACAGCTCCAGGCGTCGCGCGACGGTTTCGTATTCGCCGGAGAGCAGCACGATGTCCGCTTTGGAAGCGAGCGTCGAGAGCGCCCGTCGCGCCGAGGGATCATCGACATCGAGCATGGCGCTCTTCTTGTTCAGGTTGTAGCGCCAGAAGAACAGGCTTTGTTCGCGATCGTGCGTGTCCGATGCGAACGGACCAATGCCTCGCGACGGCGAACCCTCGCGCGGCTCGAGCTTGACGACCTCGGCGCCAAGCCCCGCGAGCAGCATCGATGCGTAGTCGCCCATCTGATCGCCGATTTCCAGAATCGTGATGCCCTCGAGCGACGTGCCGAGGTTGAGTTCGGATTTCAAATGACTTCTTCCTCACGCAGCGATGCCATTTCGGCGTCGCTCAGGCCGACCAGTTTGCCGTATACGAAATCGTTGTCCTCGCCCAGCTTCGGCGCGGCGCGATTCGTCTCGCCGCCGATGTTCGCGGGTGAGCGCGACAATTTGGCGGGGAATCCTTCAATCGGCCAGGTCCCGATGTCGCTGTGCGGCAGGTCGACATAGTAGCCGCGCGCCTTGAGCTGCGGATCGTTGTCGAAGCGATCGGGCGCCTTCTGCACCACACCCGCCGCGATACCGCGCGCCTGCAATCGATTCATCAAGTCGTAGCGCTCGCGTCCTTTCGTGTACGCGGTGAGCTTCGCGTCGAGGTCATCCTCGTGCTGTTTGCGCGAGGCGATGGTAGCAAAGCGCGCAGCGCGCGCCCACTCGGGCGAGCCCATCTCCTCGACGAGCGCGCGCCACTGCTCGTCGGACTGAATCGAAATCGCGATCCAGTTGTCGTCGCCGGAGCATCGATACGCGCCGTGCGGCGACCAGTCGAGGTACGGCATGCGATTTCCATAACGCGCCGTGGGCTTTCCCGTGAGCTGATGCTCGAGCATCGAGGTGCCCGACAGCATCAGGCCGGTCTCGCTCTGCGACATATCGATGTAGCATCCGACGCCGCTTAAGCGCTGACGCCTAATCGCCGCCATCAGCATGATCGCCCCGAAGTATCCCGGCGAGTGATCGAGGTACGAGTAGCCCCATCCGGCCGGTGGCTGCGGCTCGGGAAGTCCTGACAGAAACGTGAGTCCGGAAAACGCTTGCGCGGTCGGCCCGTAGCTGACGTAGTCCTTGTAAGTGCCCGCCTTCCCGACGCCGGTGGTTTGTATATAGATGATGCGCGGATTGAGCTTGCGCAGGTCTTCGTAACCGAGCCCCCACTTGTCCATCTGGCCGGGACTGAAGTTCTCGCAAATCACGTTGGCTTCGCGCACCATGCGCCGCAGCAAGTCGCGCCCCTTCGAATGATTGAGGTTGAGCGTGATGCCGTATTTGCCGGGGTTGGTGTTGTTGAAATATCCCGCGCGATCGTAGTTGCCGCGGATGCCGTGGCCGCGCGGCGAGATGCCCTGGCTGCGGCCGCCATCAGCGGTCGCGTGATCAGGCGCGAATGGCGGCACATAGCGGATGAAATCGATCGCCTTGCGCTCGCGCCATTCGATGCGAATCACTTGCGCGCCGAAAGTCGCAAGCAGCCGCGTCGCCTGCGGCCCGACTTGCAGCCAGGTCAGGTCGAGAACGCGCACGCCTTCGAGCGCGCGCTTGCCGTTGGAATTCGCTTCACTCATGACACTATCCGCTACTCGAATTCGAGGTGATTCATCAAGCGCAATCGCTCATGAAATTCCGACTTCGCCGAAGAACTTTTCGATCGCATCGAGCAGGGCGCGCGGGTTGTCGCCCTGCACGTTGTGCCCCGACTTCTCGATACGCACCCATCGGCCGTTGGGCAGCGAGCGTGCGAACTTCTCCGCGGAAGCATCGGTGAGCACGTCGCTCAACGCACCGCGCACGATCAGCGTAGGGCATTTGATCTTCGATACTTCCGATGCGAGGCGCGTGCGATCCTCGGTAAACGATTTCATTGCGTCATCGGTTCGGCGGCGCTGATCGTGCTTGAATGTCCACTTGCCCGCCGGCGTCTCGCGCAGGTTGTAATAAAGGCTGCGGCGCAGCACCGCCGGATTGCGGATCGGATTGAACTTCACCGCGCGCTCGAGGAACGCCTCGGGCGAGTCGAGCTCCGGAGTCGAGGCGAAATCGCGAATGCGATTCGCGCCGGGCGCGCTGATCTCCGGCGCTACATCGACGATGACCATCGCGCGCATCTGGTCGCTATGACGAATCGCATACGCGATCGAGTTGAGCCCGCCCATCGATTGCCCTACGAGGATCGGACGTTCCAATCGCATCGCATCGATGAAGCCCTCGATATCGCCGACGTGCGACGCGATTCGATAGTCGATCACCGGTGACCATTCGCTGTCGCCGTGCCCGCGTTGATCGAGCGCGACGCATCGGAAGCGGTCGCGCAGCATCGCGGCGACGCAATCCCACGTATGTGCGGTGAGGCCGCCGCCGTGGAGAAAAACGATCGGGGTGGCTGCTCCTTTCCAATCGAGATAATGGAAGCGCATAGCACCGATGATCATCTGATGATCGTCGGGCAGCGCGGCGACATTCGGAGGCAGACCGGCAATCTCGAGCGCGGTGCGAAACATTGCCAGTTCATCGTTTCGGTCCATTGATAGGTACCTCCTCGATTGCGCAATACTAACTCCGTATTCGTCGGGGCTGCGAGCTTTGATGCGCGCCGAATTTGTTGCTAGTGAGGCAGAATCGATGCGCGAGGAGATGAAAAAATGATTCGCCTTGAATTTGTGTTGCGACGTAAACCGTCAATGTCGCTCGCGGAGTTTCAGAACTACTGGCATAACGTGCATGGGCCGATCGTCGCCAAGCACGCAACCGCGCTGAACATCCATCGCTACGTGCAGTTGCACACGCTCGACGATCCGATGAATGAGCAGATGGCCAAGGCGCGGGGCAAGATGGAGCCGCCTTACGACGGCGTCGCGGAGTTATGGTGGACGAATCGTGACGCGTTGGCCACGGCATTCGGAAGTCCGGCGGGACAAGCTGCCGGCAAAGAGCTTCTGGAAGACGAAGCGCGCTTCATCGATTTGCCGAATTCGCCGCTCTGGCTCGCGTATGAATATCCGCAGGTGAATCCTTCGGAGGACATCGTCGCGCGGCCCAGCAGCAGCCTGGTGAAGCTCTTTTTCCCGCTGCGCCATCATGCCAATCAGACGCTGGAGCAGGCACAGCTCTACTGGCGCACCAATCACGGCCCGATCATCCGCGGGCTGGCGGCCGGCAATGGGCTCAAGAAATACTTCCAGGTGCATCGCTTCGAGGATCCGATCGAGCAGGAGCTGCGCCAAAGCCGCGGTACGCGCGTTCCTCCCTATACCGGCCATGCGGAGGCGTGGATCGACCGCGCGACTCCGGCTGCCAATCCAGAAGCGCGCCGCGCCGGAGAAATCGCGGTCGAGGACGAGAAGAACTTTATCGATTTCGCCAACTCCACGATGTGGATCGGGAAGGAGCGCGTCGTCATCGATCGGCGCTGAACAATGAAAGCAATCCAGTTCGACCGCCTCGGCGGACCCGAGGTGATGCAACTGCGCGAGGTGCCGAAGCCCGAGCTGCAGCCGGGCACCGTCATCGTGAAGAATCGCGTCATCGCGCTCAACTACGGCGACGTGTTTTTCATCAACGGCCAGTACCTGGTGAAGCCGGTCTTCCCCGACATTCCGGGAATGGAGGGCGCGGGCGTGATCGATGCGGTCGCGCCGGATGTCACGGGTCTCACGCCGGGCATGCGCGTCGCCTACATCGGCATGGGCGCGTATGCGGAATTCACGCGGATGCGCGCCTCGCGCGTGATTCCGATTCCCGACGGCACGCCATTCGAGCAGGCGGCCGCGTTTCCGATTGCAGTGCTGACGGCGTGGCATCTCATCCACTCGTGTCATCGCACGACGCCCGAGCAGACGGTGCTAGTGCATTCGGCGGCGGGTGGAGTAGGCATCGCAGCGGTGCAGATCGCGGTAGCGGTAGGCGCGCATGTGATCGGCACCGTATCGAGCGACGACAAGATGGACCTGGTACGGAAGTTCGGCGCGCGCGAGGTCATCAACTATACGACCCACGATTTCGCGGCCGAGGCGATGCGTATCACCAACGGACGTGGCATCGATCTAATCCTCGATGCGGTTGGCAAACCGACATTCGAGAAGGGCCTCGCGTGCCTCGCGCCGTTCGGTCATCTGATCCTTTACGGAAGCGCCGGCGGCGCGCCCGATCCGATCGATGTGCGGCGGCATCTGTTCGCGAAGTCGCAGCAGGTGAGCGGCTTCGTCGTGCCGATGGTATACGGCATGAAGGAGATTCATCGTCGCGGCCTCGATGCCGTGTTTCAGCTCGCGCGCGAAGGAAAGTTGACGATTCCGATCGGCAAAACTTTCCCGCTCGCCGAGGCTGCCGATGCGGTGCGCTTCCTGCAATCGCGCCGCTCGACCGGAAAGTTGCTGCTAATTCCTTAGAACAGCGGCTCCTCGGGATCGAGGCCTAGCAGCAACCGGCCCGCGGGCCGATACATCCTAAGATGCACCACGCGATGCTGGCATGCGGTGAGGATGTCGCGCGCGTCGCGATCAAGCCGGCTCGAACGAAAGATGGCGCTGGTTGCCGCGGTATCATACAGCGTCGTGATGAGTTGCTTCGCCGCCTGATGCGAGTACGTCATCATCATGCGATACGCGGCGCGCTGGCGCGGCGACGGCCGATCACCCTTGCATAGAGTCTCCCACAACTCTTCCAGCGTGCTGTAGACATAGCTGCGCGCGGCGCCAAGGTGCGCTTCCGCCCATGCGATGGTCTCTTGAACAGTTGGATCCTCGCGCATCAATTGGCCGCTCGGTATCGCCTTCTTCTGCGTCGTCAGCTCCTCGACAAAATCGAGCGCGTTGCGCGCGATGCCGAGTGGAACGCCGGCGTGCGAAACCAGGAACAGCGCCGGGAATCGGTACAGCGGCCCCGAGGTGTGCGGCTTCTCCATCATCGTAGTGCTATCGCTGAATGGCACGAACACGTTGTCGAGCACGATATCGTTGCTGCCGGTCCCGCGCATGCCGGTGGTGTCCCATACATCGACGATCGAGGCTTTCGATGCGGGCACTAACAGCACGCGATACTCGGGATGGCGGCCATAGCGGCGCAGCTCGCCGTTCTCGTAGATATGGCATCCGCAGGTGATAACACTCGCGTGCTGGCATCCGCTGCCGAAGTGATAGGTCGCGCTCAATCGATAGCCGCCCTCGACCAAATCCGCGCGATGGGGTGGGCGAACCTGCCCCGCGACGACGCTCTCGATTGCACCAAATAGACGCTTAGCCGTTGCCGGTTCGAGGAAGGCGGGAATGAAGCTGCCGGCCGTGGAAATCATCGAAAGCCATCCGACCGAGCCCTCGATACGCGAAAGTTCCTCGACCACCCGCACCTGACTCATCGGATCGAGTTCGCCGCCGCCATACTCGCGCGGAGTGCCCATCCTGAAGACGCCCGCCTCCATGAGATGATGCGCGAGGGCGGGCGGCAGCCGACGCTCCACTTCAATCGTCGCCGACTGCGCTTTGATTTCCGGTTCCAGCGCAGAGACTGCCGCCATCACGTCATGGGCGGCTGAGGAAAGATGATCGGTCTGCATTTCGGTTTTTTCCTTCGCGCAAAATGAAACGTGGCGGACGCCCGAAGACATCCGCCACGAATCCTACTTGCTCTGTCCGAAGAGTCCAGCGCTACGCTGAAACACCATGGCGCAAAACCTTACCCGGAGTCGCCCCCGTGAAGCGGTCGCCTTCCCAGGTGATCTGGCCGTTCACGATGATGTGGCTGTAACCCTCGGCACGCTGCACTCGGCGCCATTCGTCGCCCGGCAGGTCGTGTGCGATTTCGACCGGCAGCACCTTCAGCTGATCGAGGTTGTAGACGACGATGTCGGCCGGCGCGCCCTCGCGCAGGAAGCCGCGATCCTTGAAACCCGCGCAGAAAGCCGGCAATCCCGACATGCGCCAATGGATGTCTTCCAGCGTCAGCCACTGCTTTTCGCGTACAAAGCGAATCAGCCCTTCCGTCGGATAGCGTCCCGCGGTCAGGAATTTGGTATGCGCGCCGCCGTCGGAAACGCCGAAGGTGATGTAGGGGTAATCGAGCAGCTCCTTCATCAGGTCGGATGAATTTACCGCCGGCGCGAAGAACTCCGTCTTGAGGTTCTCCGACACCGCGATGTCGAGCATCGTGTCGACGATGTCCTTGCCGGTTTCTTTGGCCGCGAGCCGCAGCGTCATCCCCTCGAACTTCTTGTTCGCGGGATTGCTGCATTCGGTAATGATGATCTCGTCGAAGTAGTTGGTGATGAGGCTCTCGCGCGGCATCTGCGCCTTGAGCGCGGCGCGACGGCGCGGATCGCCGAGTTTTTCCGTGCGCTCGGCAACCGTGCCGGTGGTCGCATCGCGCCATGCATCGGAATCGTCGAAGAGATTCCAATCCTCAAATGTGAACGTTAGACCCGCGTCGGTCGTGGTCCCCTGACCATAAACCGGCAAGCCCTTCTGACGGCAGCGCTCCAGCCACTTCATAGTGTTGCGATGGCGATGCGGGAAGCGATCGTTGGTCACTAGCGCCTCGTACATGATGGGGCGGCCGCTGATCTCCGCGATCTTCTCGAAGTGGTCCGCGTCCTTCTTCGGATCCCAGCTCGCCAGCGTCAGCTCCTGGAAGCCCTCGCCGCGCTCGCCGAGCACGCGCGCCATTTCGAGGCAGGTTTCGTCGTGCATCACGTCGGTGTTCATCGGCGAGCCGTCGAAGTCGCGCTGCACCGCGCTCGGTCCGCCCGGAATCAGCCGCTGCGCCGACCATCCGCACGCGCCCGCGTCCATCGCCTGATGGAGGAGCTGGCGCATCTTCGCATGCTCGTCATTGGTCGGCATCCGGCCGGTCTTCGACTCCTCGATGCCCATGACGTAGCCCATCAGCGGATTCATCGGGACGTAGGGGAGCAGGTTGACGCCCTTTGGAGTGGCGTCGAGCGCGTCCATGAACTGCGGATAGCTCTCCCAGTTGAACTTCATTGCCGCTTGCATCGAGCGCAGTGGAATCGCCTCGGTGCGGACCATCGTGAGCATCGCGCGCTCGGCATCCGTTGGGCGAACGGGAGCGAAGCCAAATCCGCAATTGCCGAGCACGACGGAGGTCACTCCGTGATAGCCGGAAATCGTGAGATAGGGATCCCAGAAAATTTGCGCATCGTAATGCGTGTGCAGATCGATGAATCCCGGCGCGACGATTTGTCCGTCGGCATCGACCACCTTCGCGCCTTCGTGATGCGCGATGCGGCCGATCTTCGCGATACGGCCGTTTTTGATTCCGATGTCGCTGCGAAAACGTGGCGCGCGGGTTCCGTCCACCACCATTCCATTTTTTATGACCAGATCGAATTCCGCCATGGCGGGCACCTCATATGAGCGTTGAACGCGGGTCCGTTGAATGCGCTCAATATCCACCCATTTTGGCGCAAATACAAACCGATCGGTATGTTGATTTCCGATTTCTCGCCGCGCCGATTTTCGGGTTATAGTCGCCACTCCTGCATCCGCCGGAGGTGGGTCGCTTGTCCGGAAAAGCACTCGACGATTTGGTCGTAGTTGAGTTCGCACAGATGGTGTCGGGACCGATGTGCGGCAAGATGTTCGCCGACATGGGCGCCGAGGTTATCAAGCTGGAGCCACCCGGCGCCGGCGATCCGATGCGCGCGCGACCGCCGTTTCCCGGCGACATTCCGCATCCGGAGAAGAGCGGATCGTTTCTCTACCTCAACACCAGTAAGAAGAGCGTCACGCTCGATCCCGCAACTCCAACGGGCGTCGAGGTTTTCCGCAAGCTTATCGCGCGCGCGGACGTGCTCATCGAGAATCACGCACCCGGCTACCTCGATAGCATGGGGCTGGGATTCGATGCGCTGCACGCGCTCAACCCGCGCCTCATCGTCACGTCGATCACGCCGTTCGGGCAGATCGGTCCGTATCGCGACTGGAAGGGCACCGACCTCATCGAGTTCGCGATGAGCCTCACTGGTTACAACACGCCGACGATGATCGATGACGGCGCGAAAGAGAATCCGCTGCGTGCGCCGGGGCATCAGGCCGAGATGATGGGCGCCACGGCGGCCGCGGCGGCCTCCATGTTCGCGGTCTTCCATCGCGACACGACTGGCGAGGGCCAGTGGATCGATGTGCCGTGCTGGCAGGCGATCTCGAGCACCTCGAAAATTGAAATGGCGGCCTATACCTATCTGGGAATTCCGTTTAGCCGCTTGCGAGGAAGCATCGCCTCGGGACTGGAGCCGCTGCCTTGCAAGGACGGCTATATCTACACATTGTGGGCGGCCGATTCCCATTACGTCGCGCTCAAGGCCCTGCTGCACAATCCGCCGGCGCTCGAAAGCGAGGTTTTCGACAAGCTTGCCGGCCGTCACCAGAACGACGACGTGCTGCGCCCGATGATCCGCGAGGAGTTGATGAAGTACGACACCGAATATCTCGTCACCGAAGGGCAGCGCCTCGGGCTGACCATCGGCCCGGTGTTTACGGTCGCTCAAGCGGCCCACCATCCGCATCTGCGCGCGCGCAACGCATTCGTCGAGATCGATCATCCGATCGCGGGCCGCTTCGAGTATCCACGTTCGCTGGTGCAGATGACCGCAACGCCGCCCACACCCTCGCGCGCGCCGATGCTGGGCGAGCACAACTCGGAAATTCTCGGACGCCTCGGCTACTCGCTCGCCGAGCAACAAGGCATGCGCGCGGCTGGCGTGATCTAACGGAGGCCGACAATGGCGAAACTTCCACTCGAAGGCATCCGGGTCGCGGACTTCAGTTGGATCATCAACGGGCCGCAAATCGCGCAGTGGCTTGCGACGATGGGCGCTGAGGTGATCAAGATCGAGTCGCAGGTTTACATCGACATCGGGCGCATCAATCCCGCGGGCATGGCCGATCGCATCGCGGGCCCGAATCGCAACGGCTACTATCACGCGCTGAATTACGGCAAGAAGGCGATCACGCTGAACCTCGCATCGGAGAAGGGGCGCGCGCTCGCCGACGAGATCATTCGCAAGAGCGACCTCGTGCTTGAATGTTACCCGACGCCGGCCGCGAACAAACTCGGCATCACGTACGAACGGGTGCGCGCGGTTAAGCCGGACATCATCATGATTTCCGTTTCGCTGCTCGGCAAAACCGGACGCGAGCCGGCGTCGTGGGTCGGATGGGGTCCGATGGCATGCAGCTTCGTCGGCATGTTCGACGCGCAAGGATATCCTGACCCCACGAGCCGGAATCCTCCGCCGCGCCAGACCGGCGGCACGTGGCCTGACTATGCGATCGCGAGCGCGGTGACGTTCCACGTGCTCGCGGCGCTGCGCCATCGCAATCGCACCGGCGAGGGGCAGTGGATCGATGCGAGCATGGGCGAGACCGTCATCGGTCAGATGCCCGAGTGGTACATGGACTACTTCATGAACGGGCGCGACCGGCACGCGCGCGGCAATCGCGACGATGCGATGGCGCCACACAACACCTATCCTTGCGCGGGCGACGACAAATGGATCGCGATCGCGGTGGGCACGCAATCGGAGTGGGAGGCGCTATGCGGCGCGATGGGCAATCCCGCTTGGACGCGCGATGCAAAATTCGCCGATCAGTACGGCCGCCGGCAACATAGCGACGAACTCGACGCGCACCTCGCGAAATGGACGCGCAATCACGGACACATCGCGCTGGCGAAGGAGCTACAGGCGGCGGGCGTCGCGGCCGGGCCGGTCCTCGACAGCGTTGAGATTCACGACGACCCGCATTTGTGGGAGTGGGGCTTCTTCCGCAAAATCGATCATCGCGAGGTAGGCGAACGCATCCTTCCTAATATGCCGGTTCGAATGAGCAACGTGCCGCAACTGCACTTCTCAATGCCGCCCGATCTGGGCGAGCACAATCGCGAAATTTTCG
>Ga0070735_10002836_pt1 | contig 15412 bp, 13 predicted proteins | sample Coa_R1_FD_66443 | JGI IMG/M metagenome (GOLD analysis project Ga0070735, IMG submission 66443) | Surface soil microbial communities from Centralia Pennsylvania, which are recovering from an underground coalmine fire - Coalmine... | ecosystem: Environmental > Terrestrial > Soil > Unclassified ... | reverse complement strand
CTCGATGCGCATGTAGGGGCGCGAGAACAGCGCCGTGGTGAGGCCCACGAGCGCGGTGAGCGTGACCAGGAAGACATTGAAGGGATCGATGAAGAATTGCTCGTGGCCGACGAGCAGGTCGCCCTCGCCGATGACCCGCGCGGTGAGCGCGCAGGCGGAGAGGAAGGTGGTGAGGCTCACCGCGGCGTTCAGCTCCGGCGCCCAGCGCCGGTCGCCGAACACGCCGAGGATCAGGGCACCCAGCAGCGGGCTGCCGAGCAGGAGTACGAATTCCATGTCAGCCGCTCTCCGGGGGCCCGGCGCGCGTGCGGGCCGGGCTCTCGCGCAGTGCCTCGAGGTGATGCAGGTCCAGGCTGTCGAACTGCTCGCGGATCTGAAAGAAGAAGATGCCGAGCACCAGCACCGCCACCAGCACATCCAGCGCCACGCCGAACTCGACCACCATCGGCATGCCGTAGGTCGCGCTCATGGCGCCGAAGAACAGGCCGTTCTCCATCGACAGGAACCCCACCACCTGCGACATGGCCTTGCGGCGGGTGATCATGGTGATGAAGGAGAGCAGCACGACCGCAAGCGCGATGCCGATGGAATTGCGCGTGGCGGTGCTCGCGAGCGCGGAGATCGGCTGGGCGAGTCCGAAGGCGAACACCACCACCGCGAGCCCGGCCAGCATGGTGAGGGGAAGGTTGAGCAGCGGATCGCTGTCCCAGTAGACCTCGAGGCGGCGAATGAGCCGGTGCAACAGCCACGGAAGAAACACAACTTTGAGCGCGAGCGTGAGGCCCGCCGAGACATAGAGGTGCGGCGCGCGCGTGCGCCATGCGATCAGCAGCGTCGCGATGAAAAGCAGCGCTCCCTGAAGCGCTAGCAGATTGACCAGGTTCACGATGCGTCGCTGCGCCAGCATCGCAAACGAAAGCAGCAGCAGGAGCGCCGCGCACATGTTGAGTAGCTGCAGATCGAGCGGTGTGCCGGCCATGGCCTCAGGCTCCCAGCAGGAGATGCACCAGCAGACCCAGTACCGCGAACACGAAGGCGACACCGAGGAACTCCGGGGCGCGGAACACACGCAGCTTCGCCGACACGGTCTCGATGAGCGCGAGCGCCGCGCCCACGATCGCCAGCTTCAGCGCCAGCAGCGGTACGGAAGCCAGCAGCGCCGCAGGTCCCCCGCTGCGAGTCGAGACGCCCCAGGGCAGGAAGAGCGCGAAGCCGATGCAGGCGTAGTTGAAGAGCTTGAGGGCCGCCGCCCACTCCATGAGCGCCAGATGGCGCGCGGAGTACTCGAGCAGCTGCGCTTCGTGAATCATGGTGAGCTCGAGATGGGTGGCCGGATTGTCGATGGGGATGCGCGCGTTCTCGGCGAGCAGCACCATCGTGAAGGCAACGCCGGTGAAGGCGAGGCTCGGGTAGAGGCCGACCGACTGGGTGGCGAGGTTTTCGGTGATCGCCGGCAGCGCCGTGGTCGCCGAGATGAGTGAGGCGACGAAGATCACCATGAGGAGTGCGGGCTCGGCGAGAAAGCCGACCATCATCTCGCGGCGCGCGCCGAGTGTTCCAAAGGCGGTGCCGACGTCGATGGCGGCGAGCGCCTGAAACACGCGTGCGGTGGCCAGCAGTCCCACCAGCGCGATGGCATCCGCCGCCACGGTGAGCGGCAGGCGGGTACCCATGGAGGGAATGATGGCCGCCGCCAGCGTCATGGCACCGAACACCACGTAGGGCGCCACGCGAAAGAGCGGCGAGGCCGTCTCCGCGATCACCGCCTCCTTGTGAAAGAGCTTGCGGATGCCGCGATACGGCAGCCACAGGCTCGGAGCGCTGCGGTTCTGCAGCCAGGCGCGGCACTGATTCACCCAGCCGACGAACAGCGGCGCCGCCGCGAGTGCCGCGATCACTTCGAGGACCTGGGTCATGAGATCCATGGCCTTCATAAGACGAGCGCCAGCAGCACGATGAGCGTCGCGAAGCTGTAGAGGAGATAGGTGGCGATGCGGCCCTGCTGCAGCCAGGCGATCGTGTCGGCCGCGCGCTGCACGAGCGTGCCGACCGGCAGGTACAGTCCCAGCCAGATGCGGTCCGCGACGGTGACGCGATAGCGTGGCGCGCGGTCGAAGGGCGAGGGGAGCTCCCGCGTCATTGCGAAAAAACTGCCGAAGATGTGCCGAATGGGCTGACCGAAGCCCTCGGCGGTGTCCTGCATCCGCGGGCTGAGATCGCCAAAGCCGCAATCCCAGGCGCGCGCGTGGCGGCGATGGCCGTGATAGAAGAGCCGTACACCGAGCACCGTCACGATCACGATTCCCACGATCGCGAGGAAGAACACCATCGGCGAGTACGAGGCCTGTCGCCCGGGAACCGGCGCCAGCAGCCACCACGGCGAGAGAGGTCCCGCCGGCAGTCCCCCTCCGAGCTGCGCCACCACGGGGCGCAGGCTCTGGATGACGTAGGTGGGCAGGAGGCCGAGCGCCAGGCATCCGACAGCCAGCCACACGAGGCCGATGCGCTCGAGAGTCCCGGCATCGTGCGCGCGCGCCAGCGCGGCCTCGCGCGGCCGGCCGAGGAAGATCACGCCGTAGAACTTGACCATGACGTAGGCGGCAAGCGCCGCCGCCAGTACCAGCAAAGCCGCCCCGAGCGGCAGCAGCATGTTGATGAAGGGTCGCGGCACCTGGTGCGCGAAGAGAAAGGCCTGCAGCAGCAGCCACTCCGACACGAAGCCGTTGAGCGGCGGCAGCCCCGCCATCGCGAGCGCGCCGACCAGTGTCAGCATCGCAACCCAGGGCATGCGGTGGATGAGCCCCCCGAGGCGTCCGAGATTGCGCTCGCCGGTCGCGTGCAGCACCGCGCCGGTGCCGAGAAACAGCAGGCTCTTGATGAAGGCGTGATTCAGGCAGTGGTAGAGCAGCGCGATGAGCGCGAGTGCGGCGAGCGCCCGCATGCCGGCGCCGCGGAATACCAGCGCCAGCCCCAGGGCCGTGAAGATGATGCCGAGGTTCTCTATCGAGGAGTACGCCAGCAGGCGTTTCATGTCGGTCTGCACGGCGGCAAAGACCGCCCCGTAGAGCGCCGCAAACAGGCCGAGCGACAAGGGCACGAGTCCCCACCACCATTGCTCGCCGCCGAGCAGGTCGAAGCTGACGCGCAGCACGCCGTAGACGGCGGTTTTCAGCATCACACCGCTCATGAGCGCCGAAACCGGCGAAGGTGCGGCGGGGTGAGCTTCCGGCAGCCAGACATGCAGTGGCACCAGGCCCGCCTTGGCGCCGAAGCCCGCGAGCGCCAGCAGGAAGGCGGCCGCCGCCCAGCCCGGCGTCAGATGCGCGGCGCGCATCGCGTCGAAGGTGAACAGCCAGCTGCCTCCCTGCATCACGCCGAAGCTCAGCAGGATCGCGATCGCGCCCAGGTGCGCGATCAGCAGGTAGAGAAACCCGGCGCGGCGGATCTCCGCCAGGCCATGCTGCGCGGTGACGAGGAAGTAGGAGGAGAGCGCCATCGTCTCCCACGCCACCATGAAGGCATAGGCGTCATCGGCGAGCAGCACGAAGCCCATGCTCGCGAGGAACACGTGATACTGAAGGCACAGAAGTCCAGGTGGCGTCCCTTCGCCGCGGCGAAAGTAGCCGGCCGCAAAAACCGAGATCCCGGCGGAAGCCGCGCCGAGCAGCAGCAGGAAAATGCTGCTGAGCGCGTCCTGGCGCATGTGCATCGGCAGGTCGGGGAGCCCGACCAGGAGTGTGCGCTGCTCGGCGGGAGCCGCCAGAGCGGCGAGCGCCACCAGCGCGAGCGCCACGCCGCACAGCGCGCTCAGCGGAAACAGCGTTCGGCCCACGAGCCCCACGCTGCGCGGGCGCAGGAGACCCGCGAGGCCGATCAGGACCCACACCGCGAGCAAAGTCAGGCTGGCGGAGAGTGGCGAGTGGAGCGGTGCGATCACAGGCTACTGCTTTGAATGTGCGTTGGATTATAATCCGAGCAGCCTCCAATGACACCCGGACTGCCGCCGTGACCGTAGAAGCCCGGACCGCACGACTCACGATCCTGATCGACCCTCGCAAGAAAGCGCTGTTCGAGCGGCTGTGCGCCGAGGAGGACGCGACCTCTTCGCAGGTCGTGCGGCGCCTGATCCGGCGCTATATAGAAGAGCGCACCGGGCGGCCCTGGGTGCCGCGGGAGGACGTGAGGAGCGCGCCACGGGGCGGAGGGCGGCGCGCTTCGGCCGCGAGCGGCTCGCGGCTCACCAGCAGGGGGCGCTCCTAGCGGCAGACCGCGGCAGCGCAGCGGTGCGGCAATCGCCCCGCAACGCCGCCGCCCCGCGAGCGCGCGGGCCGGCGGCACAATCGGCAGAAGCTCTCGCGGTTACTTCTTGACCGGCGAGTCCTGGGTGGCGACGCACAGCCATTTGCCGTCCGCCATCTTCACCCAGGTGTCGGTGAAACGGACCCGGGAGTCGAGCGGCTTGCCCGCGGCATCCTTGCCCTTCCCCGCGAAGGCGCCGGTGGCGATGGCGGTACGGCCGTACACCATGACCTTCAGATCCGTGTACTCCGCGCTGGTCCAGGTATCGGACTTCGCATCGGCGAGCACGGCCTCCCTACCGGAGAGCACCTTGCCGGTCTCGGACGTCTCCACGACCTTGTCAGCCAGGAGCGGGGCCAGCAGATCCGGATTGTTGGTCTGCTGGGACCTGAGCCACTGATTTTCGTTGGCGGTGACCGCCTGCTCGTCCGCGCCCGGAGCGGCCGTCTGCGCCGTCGCGCCGCCCATCATCAGCACCATGGCGAGCGAAAGGGACATGGCGAGCGAACCCCAGATCCAGTCTCTCTTTTTCATCGCTGATCCCCCGGAGAGCTCCCCGGTCTGGAGAGCCGCGCGAACCTACCCCTTCGCGCCCGCCGCAGCAAGGCTGCACACGCTGCCGCGCCCGGGGAGCGATGGACCGTCTTTGTGCCTCCTGCTAGGCCCAAGGGGCCATTCACGCAGCGCGGCCCCGGAGAAACAATTGCGCGGGCTGCGGGAGCAGCAGCTTCAGTCGGCAAACTCACGGAGGTCCCAATGCTGGCAACCTATCCTCAATTTTCTCCACAGACGCTGATGGGCCCCTACGGCGCGAGCCCGTTTGGCCTGCACGCTGGCAACTCGCCGCTCGGCTACGAGCAGGGGTTCGGCGGTTTCGGCAGCTTTGGGCAGCCGGGCCAGTTCGGTAACCCGTTTCAGAGTCAGCTTCCCTGGCAGGGGCAGTCGCAGGGACTGCAGCAAGGGCAAGGCACTTACGCACTCGCTCAGCAGCTCGTCGTGGCGCTCGGGCAGCTGGCTCATCAGATCTCGATTCAGAGCGTGGTGAGCCAGCAGATCGGGGCGGCGCTGCAGCACCTCACTCAGCAGATCCAGGGTCAGGGCTCTGGAATGCAGAGCTTTGGCATGGGGCAGTTCTACGGCCAGCCCTACGGACAGCAGCCATTCGGCGCACAGCCCGCATGGCAGGCGTGGGGTGGCCAGCGGCCGCAGACCATCCAGTAACCATCAGGCCCTGCAGGCTCTTACACGGCGGGGGGGCGCGGGCAGCGTTGCGGCGGAGCCGCAGCGCCTCCCGCTCCCGCCGGGAGGAAGCGCCGTCACATGCAAGGAGGATTACATGGCTCAGGAGAAGGAAGAGCGGGCCGGTGTTGGCCCGCGCAGACCCGGCGAGGCCGGGGAAGACACGCTGCGTCGAAACGCAGGCTCAACGCGCGCTGCTGCACGCGAGCCCGGCGGCGAGCGTGCCGGCACGGAAAGTCGCGAAGGCCGCGGTTCGGCGGCCGGGCGTGGCAGACGGCGTGAGCGCTTTCTGATCGGTCCGCGAGTGGGCCCGGCGGGTCAGCCGCTCGGCTATCCGCCGCAGTCGATGGATGAGGTGGCCGAGTACCTGAGCCGTCAGGATGACGTCGAAGTGGTGCGGCGCCTGAGGTTGGGCGGCGCCCTGCCGTTCAGCGCCCAGGGCCGCAGCGTCAACGAGGTGCTGGTAGCGAAGATCGAGGAAGGCAAGGCGCAGCGGCTGCGGGCCGCCGCGCCCGCGGGACTCATCATCGAACGCGACGGCCTGCTGACGCGCGCGCACAGTCATTCGCTCACCGCGTGCGCCGTGCCCATCGGGGCATTGCTGCCACTGCGGCCGACGACGAGTGAGGTGACCGTCCGGGTGGTCGGCGAGCGCGAGTCGCCGCTCGCCGGCGCGACCGTGGTGATCGACGTCGGCGGACTTCCGGCAGGTCTGCCCGCCCAGGCGGTCACGGACGAGAACGGAACCGCGCGCCTCAGTTTCTTCGGCAGCTCCATCGATTCGATCCAGACGATCTTCGTCAGGCCGGCAGCGGACTACTGGGACCGCATCATCAGCGCGCCGCGCTTCGGCAGCGGCGTCAATACCATCCGGCTGCGCTCGCTCGGGGAGTTCTATCCCAATTTTCCCGAGCAGCGGCTGCTTGGCTGGGGGCAGCGTCTGATGCGCATCGACCCGACCACCGGGCGCTTCTCGGGGAGCGGCGTGCGGGTCGGCATCATCGATTCGGGTTGCGATACCGCGCATCCGCTGCTGCACCACATCGCGCAAGGCAAGGACTTCACTGCCGGCGCCACCGACAACAGCTGGACACAGGACCCGCTGGCACACGGCACTCACTGCGCCGGCATCATCAATGCCGCGCACGCCGAGCAAGGCATCGCCGGATGCGCTCCGGAAGCGGAGCTGCATGTGTTCAAGGTGATTCCGGAAGGACGGGTGAGCGATCTGCTCGCCGCGCTCGATGAGTGCATCGTACGCGAGCTCGACCTGGTCCTCATCGGCGTGGTGTGCGAGGGATTCTCCGAGCTCATCGCGCAGAAGATCTACGAGGCGCGCCACAAGGGCATCGCCTGCATTGCCGCCGCGGGCAATACGGGCGCCGCTCCTGCGTTTCCGGCAACGCTCCCGGGGCTCATGGCGGTGGGAGCGGTCGGCCGCCTCAGGGAATTTCCGGCGGACAGCTCGCATGCGCTCGCCGTGATTCCGCAGCTGATCGGTGCGGATGAGGTGTTCGCGGCGAGCTTCAGTGCAGTCGGGCCGCAGCTTTCAGTGGCGGCGCCAGGGGTGGCGGTCATTTCCGCGGTGCCGGGCGGCGGCTATGCCGCAGCGGACGGCACCTCGGTGGCGGCCGCGTACGTCACCGGCTTCGCCGCTCTGGTGCTCGCGCATCACCCGCTGCTCCAGCAGGGCGCGTTGCGCGGTCGCACCGATCAGCGGGTGCAGGTGCTGCTCGAGCTGATCCGCTCGAGCGCCGTGCCGCACTTCGGCGACCCGTTGCGAGGCGGAGCCGGCGTGCCGGACCTGCTGCGCGTACCCGCCGGTCCCGGCATCACCGCTCTGCGCCGTGCAGACGGCAGCGAGGGTGTGAGCCCGGGGGGCCTCTCGTACCCGCCGCCGCAAGTGTGGCCGGCATGGCTGACGATGCAGGGACCGGGACCGGGAATGTTCTGAAGGCTCAGCGCCCCGTCGGCGGAGCTTGCTCTCACTGAGCCGTCGCTGTGAGCGTGCGCCAGGCGGGGCGCAGCCGCGCAGCCGCTGCGCCGCGCCGGTGCACCTTGAGCTTTTCGCACAGGTTGTGCACGTGGTTCTTGACGGTGGCGGGCTCGATGCCGAGCGCGCGGGCGATCTGCTTGTTGCTGAGTCCCCGATCGATGAGCCGCGCGACCTGCAGCTCGCGCCGCGACACGCGTGCAGTCGTCCTGCTCTGCGTGCGCCGGGTGCGAGTGGCACCGCTCCCCGAGAGCGTCGCTACCTCATGGTAGAGCGAGGCGGCGGCGCGCGCCGAGCACGGCAGCTCATTGCGCATGACCCGTTCGAGGACGCTCACTACGTCAGCGCTCGCGACAGCGGCGCGAACGTAGCCCGCGGTACCGGCCGCCGCCAGGGTGAGAATTTCCTCCTCGGTCTCATGCACGCCGAAAGCGACCACTTTGCAGTTCGGTGCGCAGCTCACGACGTCCTTGACATACTCGACGCTCTCGCAGCGTGCCGCGTCGAACAGCACGACATGGGGTTGCAGTCGCGCGCATTGCTCTCCGGCGTGCCGCGAATCGATGGTGCTGACGACCTCGATTGCCTCGCATGTGCCGAGCACCGCGCGCAGTCCTTCCTGCACGATGCGCACGTCGCTTACTACGAGCACGCGCAGCGTCATGGATTCCCTTCCTGTGTCATTCGGTGCATCACTTGGCGAGCGCCAGCTTGATGAGGCGCGCCGGGTGGGTCAAGCGCTAAATCGCAGACACGAGCTCCGCGCTGCGCATTCGGCCGGCTGTGTCGACGAGCGACGACAAGCTGCCGCCACGTCGTCCTCAGACCACCCACGGGGCGCGCATCGGGGAAATCCCGGTGCCGCACAGAAACCAACACCGCACGGCGGACCTATTTCTGGGAAGACGACGCATCAGAGGTGCCAGCGGTGAGTGAGCCACAGACATATGTTCTTGCGCCCATCGGCTACGTGCACGGGGCGTGAGAGAGCGCCGCAGACGATTACTTCGGTGGTTAGGTTTCGCGCATCGCGCGGGATCGGAGGCGCACAGCTGCACGTCGCTGAGCTCGACGCCGTGGATGTGATGCGCGAATTCCTGCCACGGAGGCGGTGCGTCAGAGCGAGTGGTCGCGGGAGCTGATGCGGGATTACTCGCTGGTGCGGGGAATATCTTGAGCTTGAGCTTGACCGTTTAAGTTTTCTGCGACGACCGGCGATGGTGAAGCAGACAGCCTGAGCACAGGCGAGTAGGCTTGGTGTGGCGACGGATCGAAGAAGAGACAACCGTTGCCCGAACGGCCACTACCCACCGCCGCGCGCGTCCCTGATCTGCACCGCGCGAGGCCCATCGCGACCCGACTCCTGCGGGCCCGGGTGTCCCTTGCGATCGCAATCCTGCTGCTCACGGGCACCGCGCTGTATCTGGTCGCGCACCTTCGCGAGCAGATCTGGTCCGCCGGCCGGCTCGACGGCCTCAATATCGCGGTGAGCCTCGAGAAGGGTGTGAGCGGCTTGCTCGAGCAGACGACCGTCGACTTCGCCGGCCTGAATCCGGCTCTCGCAGCAACCCCGAGCCTTTCGCAGGCCAGGCTGCTCGAGCTTCTCCAGACGGCGGTCCACTTCGACGCGCTCTCGGCTTATCTCGGTGTGATCCGCGCTTCGGGCGAGCTCACCGCGGTCACTCACGCGGGAAGCGCGCCAGACACTGAAGTGGCGCGCGCACTTGCCTCGCTCCCCCGCTCCAGCGGACCTGCGAGCGAGATCGGTTATCTCGTGCGGCTGCCCGACGGCGCCGGCTACTACATGCCGATCACCTTTGGCGTGCCGCATCCCGGCGGCGCCATCGACACATTTTTCGCACTGGTGCCTGTCGAGCGCCTCACTGCCGCAACCAAGAGCCTGGAGCTCATCAAGGGTGGCTGGGTCAACTTTGCGACCACCGACGGCAAGCGAATCTTCCGCTACATCCCCGGCACCAATCGCCTCGAGGTGCGCAGCGGGCGCGTGGCTCCCGAGGTAGCTGAGGTGCTCGGGCAGAAGCCCTTCGGGGTGGTGACCCTGAGTCACTTCTCGGCCTCGACCCGCCGCAGCGCCTCGCCCGACTCCTACATGGATGCCTATTCGCGCTCCTCCATCGTGCCCTTGTATGTCGCAGTGACGATTCCCGAGTCCTCGCTCTATGGCGCCTGGCTCGATCAGTCAATCGCGCCCCTCATCGTGCTCATTCTCGGCGTTGCCGCGGTCGCCGGCTTCGGCTGGCAGCTGCGCGCTGCGCTGCGCGAGCAGCGCAGCTATCTCGCCGAGCAGGAGTATCTTGCCCGCTACGACACGCTCACAGGACTCCTGAACGGCAACGCCTTCATGCAGCTGGTGCAGAGCGCGACCGAAAGCCCGCAACCGCTGCCTTTTACCGTCGTGATCCTCGATTTGACCCGCTTCAAGGATGTGAACGATACCCTGGGGTATGCAATCGGCGATCGGGTTCTGGCGGAAGTCTCACAACGGCTGGTCGAGGCCCTCGGCGCCGAAGCGCAGCTCGCGCGGCTCGGTGGAGACGAGCTGGCGGTTTTCAGCGACCGCAGCGCCGATGAAGCGGGCGCGGCGGCGCTGTGCACCCGGGTGCAGCGCGCACTCGGGCAGCCCACCCACATGAGCGGCATGGAGCTGGAGCTCACCGCCAGCATGGGCATCGTAATTTTCCCGGAGGACGCGAAGAGCCCGGCGGAGATCCTGCGCTGCGCGAATGTGGCACGGGCGGCGGCCAAGGGCGAGCTCAAGCCGTTTGCGCGCTACGTGCACGAGATGGACGACTTCACGCCGGAGATGCTGGCACTGAAGTCCGACTTCGCGCGGGCGCTGCGCGAAGGAGGCCTGACGCTGGTGTATCAGCCGAAGGTGAGCCTCGATAGCGGCGCGCTCATCGGCTTCGAGGCGCTGGCCCGGTGGACTCATCCGACGCTCGGGCCCATCTCGCCGGCGCGCTTCGTGCAACTGGTCGAGAACACCGAGCTCATTCACGCCTTCACGCAGCGGGTCCTGAGGATCGCAATCGAGCAGATCGCGCTGTGGCGCAGCGTCGGTCAACAGGTCTCCGTCTCGGTCAACATCTCCGTGAACAATCTTCTCGATCAGACATTCGTGGAGAAAGTGGCGGAACTCCTCTCTGCCGCCAACGTACCGGCCGAGCTCCTCGAGCTCGAGGTGACGGAGAGCGCGGTCCTGAGACACCCCGACACGACACTGAAGCGGTTGCATGCCCTGCGCTCCCTGGGCGTGCGCCTGGCGATCGATGACTTCGGGACCGGGTATGCGGCGCTCGCGTATCTGAAGCAGCTTCCCGTGCAGACGCTCAAGGTGGACAAGAGCTTCGTGCTGCAGCTCTCGAGCGATGTGGCCGACCAGCGTATCGTGCGCAGCGCCATCCAGCTCGCCCATGGCTTCGGCATGCAGGTGTGCGCCGAAGGAGTCGAGACACAGCCTGCAGCCGCGCTGCTGCGCGAGTACGGCTGCGATCACGCGCAGGGATATTACTTTTCCCATCCGGTTCCGGCGCACGAGATCGAGCCCGATTATTTCGACGCCACGCGGGCGATGCTGCGGCTCGCCCGGCCGGAACAGCAGCGGGTGAGCTAGCTGCGGGCGTACACTCGCTGCGTCCCTGGCGCTCGAGGACCCCGCATGTCTTCTCAGATGATCGACCTAAGGAGTGACACGGTCACCCGGCCCACCCCGGCAATGCTCCAGGCGATGATGGAGGCCACGGTCGGTGACGACGTTCTCGGCGAGGACGAGACCGTCAACGCGCTGCAGCGCGAGGCCGCCGAGCTCTTCGGCAAGGAAGCGGCGCTTTTCTGCCCTTCGGGCACCATGACCAATCAGATCGGCATCAAGGTGCACGTGCGGCCGGGCGACGAGGTCATCTGCCACGAGCTCGCTCACGTCTACCTCTACGAGGGCGGCGGTATCGCCGCGAACAGCGGTGCCTCGGTGCGGCTGCTCGCCGGGCAGCGCGGCCGTTTCACAGCCGAGCAGGTCAGGGAGGCCGTCAACCGCCGCGACGATGCGCATCTGCCATGGACGCGCCTGGTGACCGTCGAGGATACCGTCAACAAGGGTGGCGGCTGCTGCTGGGACCTGCAGGAGCTCGCGCGCATCCGTGCCGTCTGCTCCGAGCACCAGCTCGCTCTGCACCTCGATGGCGCGCGCCTATTCAACGCCCTGGTGGCGCGCGGCGAAGCTCCGCGCGACTATGGCCACCTGTTCGATACGGTCTCTGTGTGCCTCTCCAAGGGACTCGGCGCGCCGGCCGGCTCGCTGCTGCTCGGCTCGAGCGAGCTCATCGGCAGAGCGCTGCGTTACCGCAAGGTGATGGGCGGTGGCATGCGCCAGGCGGGCTATCTCGCCGCGGCAGGGCGCTTTGCTCTCGAGCATCACGTCGAGCGCCTGGCCGAGGACCATGCACGTGCGAAGACGCTGGAGGCCGAGCTGCAAGCGCTGCCGTGTGTGGAGTCAGTGCTGCCGGTCGAAACGAACATCGTCATCTTCAACCTCGGCGACTCGATCACCGGCGAGGCGTTTCTGCGCAGGCTCAGGGAGCACGGCGTGCTCGCCTCGAGCATGGGACGACAGACCATTCGCATCGTGTTCCATCTGGATGTCAACGACGGCCAGATGGAGACTCTGCGCCGCGCGTTGCAGCGCGCGGCAGCCAATTGACGCTCCGCCGTACGCCCCGTCAGTGGATGAGGCGGTGCTCCCTGAGAATCTTCACGACGCGCTCGATGGGCAGCGCCTCGACCGTGTGGCCGTTGGCGATCGTGGTCGTCGCCCTGAGCATCGAGTTGTAGATCGCCTCTTCAGTGGCCTCGATCGCCGCCAGGAAGAGCGGCGAGACCGCGGCGGTGGTGACCACTTCCTCCTTGCGCGTCAGCGCCTGCGGGTCGGTGCGGATGCGAACCGCCGCGGCCGTTGAGAACGCGATCGCGTAGTCGCCGCTGCCGTTGGAAGCGGAGCTGCCGGTGCGCGCCAGTCCGAGCAGCGCGCGCGCCGCGAGGCGCTTGAGCTCGCGCGCATCGAGCGGCGCATCGGTGGCGATCACGATCATGCACGACCCGTCGGCGCGTGCCCCCGCACCTGAGCGCTCGACTTCATCGCGCAGGTAGTACTGGCCGAGCTCGACACCCACCGGCGCGCCGGCGATTGTGAGGATCCCGCCGAAATTCGACTGCACCAGAGCGCCTACGATGTAGCCGCCCGCATCCGCCGGCACGCGACGCGAGGCCGTGCCGATGCCGCCCTTCCAGCCGAAGGCGACCGTGCCGGTGCCGGCACCGACGGCGCCTTCCTCGACCGGGCCGCCGCGGGCGCCCTTCAGGGCCGCGAACACGTCATCGGCGCTGATGTGGCGCCCACGGATGTCGCTCAGGTAACCGTCGTTGGTCTCGCCGACCACGGGGTTCACCGACAGCACGTCCTCGTTGCCGGGGAGCTGGAGCATGTAGGTGATCAGTGCGTCCGCCACCCGCGGCACGCTGAGGGTCGAGGTGAGCAGGATCGGCGTTTCGATCTCGCCGAGCTCCTCGACCTGCGTGCTGCCGGCGAGCTTGCCATAGCCGTTCCCGACGACGATCGCTCCCGGAACCTTCTCGCGATAGAGATTGCCGGGATGCGGCACGATCGCGGTGACGCCGGTGCGGATGTTGTCGCCGCGTACGATGGTCGTCTGTCCGACCGTCACCCCGGCGACGTCGGTGATCGCATCCAGCGGCCCCGCCGGAAGAATGCCGACTTTCAGCCCGATGTCCGCGGCGCGCGGCCGGACAGCGGGGGTTGCCGCGAGGCAGGCGCCGCCCGCCATCAGGAGGAGGGCGGCGATCACGCGAAAGCCAAGCAACTCAGGCTCCCCGCGGCCGCGCATGCAGCGCCATCAGCATGAGTGCCCAGCCGCCGAACAGCAGGTTGATTCCCACGATGACACCCAGGGCCCAGAGTGCCGCCTGCGGCAGTGCGAGCAGGATCAGCAGTCCGAGCGCCACATCGAGAATGCCGCTCGCCAGCATCCAATGCCAACGGCCGGAGGGCGCCGCGCGATGCTCGAGCGAGTACATGATCGTGGCCACTCCCTCGATCCAGAGGAAGGCGATCAGCACCGCCGTCAGCGACAACGCCCCCTGTACGGGAAAGATGAGGAGCAGGAGACCCGCCACGATACCGACGAGCGCCGAGAGCAGCGACCAGCCGAATCCCGGGACCTGGCGGCCACGGAGTGTCGTGATGAGCCCCGCGACGCCGCTCAGGAGCAGGATCCAGCCGAAGAATACCGCCGCCGCCACCGAGGCGATCGCCGGCGCCATGATCGCGAGCAGCCCGAGAATGACCAGCGCGACTCCCTCGGCGAGGAACAGCCGCCAGTGACGGCGTACGGCGCCGGCTACGGCGCCCGCGAGACGGGCTTCATCGGACGGAGCTGACATGTGGACTCCTTGTATCAGTGCGTGGACACCTCGAACCGGTCCGGCTCGCTCCAGGCGTTGCCGGTCTGATCGGCGGCGTCGAAGCGCACCATGGTGCAGTCGAGCCGCTGGTTCTCGAGCCTGAATCGCAGATAGTGAAAGTTGACTGACGTCTTGAGCTGCGAGAGCTCGCCCGACATGCGGAACGCAGGCACGGGCTTCGCTCCCCCGCCCCCGCTCACGAGGTACATGATGCCATTGCGGCTGAAGCGCTCGTAGTTGTGTACATGACTGCCGACGACGATCACTTTCGCATGCAGCACGGCCGCCTGCCCCGAAAGATAGCGCTCGATCTCCGCCTCGTCCCGGCCACGCGGGAACACCGCGTCGCGCACCGGCGGGTAATGCAGCACCACGAGTATGAACTTGTAATGCGTGTCGGCGGCGGCGATTTGCCGTTCGAACCAGACGTGCTGCGCGCTTTGCGGTCTGAGCGAGGCTGCCGAGTCCAGCATGATGGCCAGGATGTCCTGGCCTATCGAAACCGAGTACCAGCGGTAGGGTCGAAGCCTCAGCTCGGGAAAGGCCTGCCACCAGTTCTCCAGGCAGGGCCCGGCGTCGTCGGCTTCGCAGCCGCTCAGTTCGTGATTGCCCAGGGCGGGAAAGACCGGGATCTTTCGCCGCGCCCACTCGAGTGTCTCGCTGCGGTAAGTGGCGTAGTCGTCCGTGATGTTGCCTCTGTAGACGAGATCGCCGCCGACGAAGATGGCTGCCGGGTTCTCCGCCGCGATCCTCTCGACCAGTGCGCGGCGCGCAACCGGGTTCGCCACGGCCTCCTCGCGGGTGAAGCGGGTGTCGCCGTAGATCACGAAGCTCACCTGACCACCGGCGCTCGCCGGGAGGCTCAGCCGCGGTGGCTGATCGTCTGGGGCCGCGAGCGGCTGAGCCGCGGCCGTGCCGAGGCACAGCGCCAGCAGCGTGCCGCGGAACCAGTATGCGGGCCGTCTCATCAGGCCTCCTCGTCGGGCCGAAAGGGGAGCGCTTCGCGGCAAGCTTAGCCTGCGGCGCGCTCATCGTCTCTGCGGGGATCGGCGCTTCCGGTATGATGCCGCCCGCCCCAAAAACCCCCGGGATCATCCGCATGCCGAACCTGACACGATTCGCGCGGCAGGCCTGCACGCTGCTCGCTGCTCTGCTGTTCACGGCGGCCGCGCTCGCCGCCGATACCGATGCGCAGCGCATCGCGCGCATCCTCGCGCAAACCCCGCTCATCGACGGTCACAACGATCTTCCGTGGGAGATCCGCGTCCGCTTCGGTAGCGATCTGGGCAAGGTTGACCTCGGCCGCTCGACGCTGCCTCTGCCGGCGCCCGCCGGCGCTCCGCCACTCATGACCGATATCCCGCGTCTGCGCGCCGGCCATGTCGG
>Ga0070735_10002835_pt1 | contig 15414 bp, 11 predicted proteins | sample Coa_R1_FD_66443 | JGI IMG/M metagenome (GOLD analysis project Ga0070735, IMG submission 66443) | Surface soil microbial communities from Centralia Pennsylvania, which are recovering from an underground coalmine fire - Coalmine... | ecosystem: Environmental > Terrestrial > Soil > Unclassified ... | reverse complement strand
GAGGGCGTCCATGTCGAGCGGGCGTTCACCGGCCGCGCCAATCTGTTCGCCGCGCGCGCCGGCGTGTTGGTGGTGGATCGCACCGCGGTCGATCGCATCAACGCCGTCGATGAAGCGATCACGTTCGCAACGCTTTCTGCCTTCAAGCCGGTCGTGGAAGGTGAAATGATCGCGACCGTCAAACTCATTCCATTTGGAGTCGCAGCGAAGTTGCGCGATGAAGCGGTTGAGGCAACTAAAGGCGGTGCCTTGCGGATTGCGCCCTATGTCATCAAGCGCGTCGGCGTGGTCTCAACGCTGTTGCCGGGGCTGGCGCCGAAGGTTGTGGACAAGACGCTCCATGTCACGGCGGAGCGGCTTGCGCCCGCGGGCGCTACCATTATCGCTGAACGCCGCGTGCCGCATGAGGAGACCGCGCTCAAGGCGGCAATGAAAGAATTGCTGGCTCTCGGCGCCGAACTCGTGATCGTGTTCGGAGCTTCTGCCATCGCCGACCGGCGCGATGTAATTCCGGCAGCACTTTCGGGTATCGGGGGGATAATCGAGCATTTCGGCATGCCGGTCGATCCTGGCAACCTTCTTCTGATCGGCCATGCCGGCGGCGTGCCGGTCTTGGGTGCGCCCGGCTGCGCGCGCTCTCCGGTCGAAAACGGTTTTGATTGGGTTTTGATGCGCCTGCTCGCAGGGCTGCAGGTCACGCGCGCCGACCTCACGGCAATGGGGGTCGGCGGGCTTCTGATGGAAATCGTAACGCGGCCGCAGCCGCGCGAAGGCCGCGAGAGCGACACCAACCGCCATGTCAGCGCGGTCGTGCTTGCCGCCGGCCGCTCGACCCGGATGGGCGGGCCGAACAAGCTGTTGGCCGAGTTGAACGGCCAAAAATTGGTTCGTATCGTCACCGAACAGGCGCTGGCATCAAAAGCGAAAGAGGTGATCGTGGTCACCGGCCATCAGGCCGAATTGGTTGAGAAAGCGCTTGCAGGTCTCGACGTAACCTTCGTTCGCAATACGGATTTCGCCAGGGGGCTGGCGGCCTCGGTCAAGGCCGGCATATCGGCCGTTTCCAAACACGCCGATGGCGCGGTGATCTGCCTTGGCGACATGCCGATGATTTCGGCCGGCCTCATCGACCGCCTGATCGATGCTTTTGCGCCGGATCGCGGCCATTTGATCGCGGTTCCCGTGTGCGACAACCGGCGCGGCAATCCGGTCTTGTGGTCGCGCCGCTTTTTCAACGAGTTGATGTCGCTCGATGGCGATGTCGGTGCCCGTCATTTGATTGCGAAGCACAATGAAGCGGTCGCCGAGGTTTCGGTGGAAGGCGACGGCGCGTTTGTCGATATCGACACGCCGCAGGCGCTTGAGGAAGCACGGCGGGGCTAAGTCTGGCTTTAACTTCAATTGGACATCGTGAACGCCGAGACCAGATCGCCACGGATTGGCGGTTTCGCCGAGAGCGAATTAGGGTAGGCAAACAGGAACGAGATCGCGTCCTCAGTCCGTCATCTGCTTCGTTGCGATCTGGAACAAGAGGTCGTGCCCGGACATGCTGTCGGCCACGAAGCGAGCGAAGGCCTGCCGCACCGAAGGCATCAATTCGACGAGTCGTCCGCCGCGGCCTGAAAGATGCACGAGCCCAGCCTGCTCGGCATCCTGCAAGATCTTGCGCACATGGGTTCGCGACACGCCGAACCGGGAGCCGATGTCGTCATAGGAGAGTCTTGTTGGGGACTTACCATCGCCGGCATCCGCCATCTGAATCAGTTTCATCAGGATCATCACGCCGGCATCGCGGCTCAAGAACAGCATCACCGCCTGATTGCTTGCCAGGAGCTCGGCGCCGCGGCCGAAAAAGCTGATCGCGGCCAGCCGCTGGGTCCGCTGAAACGACGGGTCCCGCTTGATCGCCGGCGCGTATCTGTCATCCGGGAACATGACGTGCAGCGGCAGATAGTGCGCCGCGAGCCAGTCGAGATCATGAGCGACCATCTTGGCGGTCGGCGTCAGGATGTGGAAGCGGCGATCCGACTTTGCCGCAACCGATTTCAGAAAGCCGAAGCGAATCAGCCGAGCGACGAGAGCTTCGATCCGCCGCGGACTCGACAACCCAAATTGTGTCATCGACTGCTGGAGAAGGCTCATGGTCGGCCACGTCGCCCGATCGGCCTCTTTATAGCGGACATGGAGGCATATGATGATGCTGAACATCACTTGACGCCCTGCCTCGAGCAGCAATCGCGTCAGGAGCGGATCGTCTTCGTAAAGGCGGAGCACCGCTTCGATGAAGGCCGTCAGCGCGTCGGGAAAACGAGGATTCGCCAGAATCTCATCCGATGAACGATACGTGCCGGCGAACGGTTGATCGGAATTGGACTCGGAATTGCGCATGGGCCTGCAATAGCCCGTCAGGCGGATGAGCCGCAAGGCGTATCCGCCCGAACCTCAGCCGTCATCGCGAGCGAACGCAATGGCGGTGGTGGAGCCCGCGTGCCCCGGATGCCGCGCAATACGCCGCGCCCGGGACACGAAAGTCGTCATCGCGAGGAGCTCTTCGCGACGACGCGATCCAGTTCTTTCGTCACGATTCTGGATCGCGTCGTCGTTTCACTCCTCGCGATGACGGAGATACCGTTGGAACCCACGCCGTCATCGTGAGCCACCGGGTCGCGCGAATGCGCGCCCGATGACAGGCGCCGCGACGCGATCCAGCCCGTCAGGCGGATGAGCCGCAAGGCGTATCCGCCAGCGAAGCCTTGGGCAGAAGTAGAAAGGCTTGGGCAAAGTAGAATGCCCGCAAAAAGTTCCGATTTGATGTCTGGCTATCACCACCCGACTGTGCCACGAGTTCCAAGCTGGGGGACGGCGCGATCGACGCGCCCGCATGTGGGGTGTCATGAAACGATTATTGCTTGGAACGTCTGTCATCGCTGCTCTCGTCGCGGCGCAGCCCTCACGCGCGGCGGATTTTTCGATCTCCCCTCCGAAATCTTTAACTGCCACCGCCGTTAACTGGACCGGCTGTTATGCCGGCGCATTCGCCGGCGGCGGGGTCACGAGCGACTCCATTAACGCCGGCGGCATCGGCGGCGGCGGCCTCATCGGCGGCGGCGGCCTCATTGGCGGCCAGCTCGGCTGTAACTATCAGGTTGGCCAAATCGTTTGGGGCATCGAGGGCGAAGCGGCGTGGTCCGGGCTTTCGAACAGTAATATTCGAACAGACGCGTTCAGTTTTTCGAACACCACCGACCGCAGCCGCTGGAGTGCCGATCTCGCGGCGCGCGCGGGCGTCACCGTCGATCGCGCGCTGATTTACGGCAAGGTGGGCTTAGCCACCGGCGGCTTCACGTCCGCCTTCTCCGATAACTTCGGCAATTTTCGGAACGCCAGCGGCACTTTGAGCGGCCCGCTGCTCGGCTTCGGCATCGAATACACGTTCGCGCCGAACTGGAGCGCCCGGCTCGAATACGACCATATCGATTATGTGGGTAAAACGCTACATTTCGATCAGAACGCGGCCAATGGCGGTCCTTTCGACGCAAGCACCTCGGCCCAGATCGACATCGTCAAAGCCGGAATCAATTACCGCTTTGGCGGTTCGGATTTTGCGCTCGCTGCCGGCGAGCCCACATGGTCGCCGATCGCCAAAGCCCCCGCTTATAAAGCGCCGACCGTCACAGCCGCTTATGACTGGACCGGGTGCTATTTCGGCGCATCCGCCGGCGGGGGAATCCTCAGCGACTCATTTAATGCCGACGTGAACGGGGCCAATGGCATCATTGGCGGTCAGCTTGGTTGTAACTATCAGACCGGCGCAATCGTCTTTGGCCTTGAGGGCGAGGCGGCGTCCGGCCTGAAGCATAGTTTTGACTCTTCGGACGCGTTCGGTTCTGAGGAAATCACCGGTCGTAACCGCTGGAGCGCCGACCTCGCGGCGCGCGCCGGTGTCGCGATCGATCGCGCGCTGATTTATGGCAAGGCCGGCGCGGCCACGGGCGGGTTCGCGGTTGCCCAGAATGTCCAGAATGTTTCGGGCGCGGTCGGTGGTTTTTCCGAGACCGCCAGCGGCACGTTGACTGGAATGGTGTTTGGCTTCGGCCTCGAAGTTGCGTTCGCGCCGCATTGGAGCGCCAAGCTCGAATTCGACCACTTCGACTATCTCGGCCGGGCTTTATCTTTCAATATCGTCGGACGCGCGCCTTTAGACTTCACCGTTGCGGCCCAGGCCAACCTCGTCAAGGCCGGAATCAACTATCAGCTCAATGGTTCGGACCGGCCCTTCTCGGCCGTTCCCGCACGGCCGATCTTACCGGCCGCCACCTACAATTGGAGCGGGTGCTACGCGGGCGTTCATGCTGGCGGCGGGGTGCTGAGCGATCCGTTTGTCAACGGCTTTAGTGGTCCCCCCGTCAACGGCGGCGGGGGCCTCATTGGCGGTCAAGCCGGCTGCGACATCCAGGCCGGCCAAATCGTCTTTGGGCTTGAGGGCGAAGCGGCATGGTCCAGGCTCAAGAACAATTTTGTGGTTAATATACACGACAGCGCCGCGTTCGGGATTGGATCTTCGCAGACAAACACCAGTTCCAACCGCTGGAGCGCCGATCTCGCCGCGCGCGCCGGGGTAGCGGTCGGCCGCGCGTTGATCTATGGCAAGGCCGGAATCGCCTCTAGCCGGTTCGATTTTGCCGAGAATTTTGTGCAGAATGACGGCAGTTTCAGCGCTTTTCAGAACGGCGGTGCCGTCTTGACCGGCCTTTTGTTCGGCGCCGGCCTCGAATACGCACTTGCATCGAATTGGAGCGCCAAATTCGAATTCGACCGCATCGGTTATCTCGGCCGGGGCGTGCCATTTACGTCAGGTGGCATTAGTGGCGGCGTCGGCATCCCTTTCACCCAAACCGAATCCGCCGCGACCAACGTCGCCAAGGTCGGCGTCAACTACCGCTTCTTCGGCGGCGGGTCCGATCCGGTCGTCGCGAAATATTGAGCGGGGCCAGCCAACGGTCCCACGATATTCAAGCCGTCATCCTCACCATCCTCTCAGGAATGAGACATTCCAAACCTCATGAAGGCGCTTCTTCGAGCGCCGTTTTGTACCATGAAGCCATGGATCATCCTCTCGTTCACCAAGTAGAAACGCCTCTCCCTTAAGTTTCCGCGCGCTTGGATTGGGGGAGGGGATTTTGATCGTATCGACCACTGCCGCGCAGCGTCGCGCGTTGTTTGTTCTTGCCTTCACTTTGGCGGTCGGGGCTTCGCGTTTCGCCACGGAAAGCTGGGCGGCGGGCGCCTTTGCCATCGGCAAATGCGGCGCTTACGGGCAGGCTTACGACTATCCGGGCGAAGATGCGGCGCGCGCCGCCGCGCTCAAGCAATGCAACGGCGACTGCAAGACGATCACGATGAAACGTGCCTGCGCCGCGCTGTCGGTTGACATGACCAACCCCTGCGGTGCCCATGGCTATGCGGTCAAGCCGCATATTTCGAGTTCGCTGAATGAAGCCACCCGCGAGTGCTACAAATTCGGCGGCAAGGAATGCGTCATCCGCGCCTGGGCCTGCGACGCCAAGGGGTAGGTTTTCGCCGGCCATTCCGGGGGTCGCGCCTGATGGCACATCCGAAAGATGGTGCCGCATGGAAGCTTGCGTGTCCTGGAAATCCTTCAGAAATATCTGTGTGATTTCAGCCATTTAATTTACCATTGACTATGACTGACCGCCAGAGGTGAAATCCGGCAGCCGGGCTTGAATCTCATGCCCCGCTCGATGCGGTCGCAATGCTTCGCGTTCCTCTCGATCTGATCTTTGGCGAAGGGAGGACGGCATGATCTCGTCACAAGCGACATCGCGAAGCCTGATCGCCTTCGTCCTGACGGCACTCCTTGTCGGATGTAACGAAGCCCGCAATCCGGGTTATCAGGGTTGGGTGGAGGCCGACATGATTTTTGTCAGCCCCGACGAATCCGGGCGTGTGACCAAACTCAACGTGCGCGAGGGCGATGAGGTCAAGGCCGGCGACCAGCTTTACTCCGTCGATGACGATTTGCAGCAGGCCAATCTCAACCAGAACAAGGCCACGCTCGCGAACGCCCAACAGAGCTATGACCGTGCCTTTTCGCTGAGCAAAACGGGATCGGGGACCCAAGCCAATCTCGATTCCGCCGTGTCGGCGCTGCGCGTCGCGGAGGCGCAGGTTGTGACCTCGCAGACGCGGCTGGCGCGGCGCGTCGGTTATGCGCCGATCACCGGCGCGGTTCAGCAGATTTATTTTCGCGAAGGTGAGACCGTCCCCGCCCAGCGGCCGGTGCTGTCGATCCTGCCGCCCGGCAACATGAAGGTGCGTTTTTACGTTTCCGAAACCGAGCTGCCCAAGATCGCGATCGGCGAAGAGGTGCGCGTCACGTGCGACAATTGTTCGGCCGACCTGACCGCAAGAATTTACTTCATCGCGACGACGGCGGAATACACGCCGCCGGTGATCTATAGTCTCGATGAACGCAACAAACTGGTTTACCTCGTGCAGGCGCGGCCCGCGCGTCCCGATACCTTGCGGGTAGGGCAGCCGGTCAGTGCATTCTTGAACACCAAGACGCCGGTTGCGGACAAACGGTGAGCGCGGATGCAGGAACTTCAAATGGGCGGCGCCAGTCTCGATATCGCCATCGATGTCCGCGGCCTGTCGAAATCCTTCGATGGCCGCGAGGTGGTGCACGACCTCAGCATGCAGGTGAAGCGAGGTTCCATCTACGGCTTTCTCGGACCCAATGGCAGCGGCAAGACCACGACGATCCGCATGCTCTGCGGGCTGCTCACGCCCGACAGCGGCGAGGGCAGATGCCTTGGTTACGACATCCGCCGCGACGCCGGTAAGATCAAGCGGCGCGTCGGCTATATGACGCAGCGCTTCTCGCTGTATCAGGATTTGTCGGTTCAGGAGAATCTGGAATTTGTCGCGCGGCTCTACGGCATGTGCGATCCGCCCGGCGTCGCGCGCAACATGGTCAAGCGTTTGGGCCTGAATGGACGCGAGCACCAGCTCGCGGGCGAGCTTTCGGGTGGTTGGAAACAGCGGCTCGCGCTTGGCGCCTGCACTTTGCCTAATCCGCAACTTCTGCTCCTGGACGAGCCGACCGCGGGCGTCGATCCCAAGGCGCGGCGGGATTTCTGGAACGAGATTCACGCATTGGCCGCCGACGGGCTGACGGTGCTGGTCTCGACCCATTACATGGACGAAGCCGAGCGCTGCCACGAGATCGCCTATATCGCCTACGGTCATCTTCTCACGCACGGCACAGTCGAGGAGGTGATCGCGCGGTCGGCGCTGTCGACCTACACGGTGACCGGAGACGAGCTTCGCGCCGTTCAGGATCAGCTTTCCGGCAAGCCGGGCATCGACATGATTGCGCCATTCGGTGCCAGCCTTCACGTCTCGGGGCGCGATCGCGCCGCGCTGGAAGCCGCCATCGCGCCCTGGCGCGACCACAAGGAACTCAACTGGCAGGCCAGCGAGCCGTCACTGGAGGATGTGTTCATCGAACTAATGACGCGGTCGAAGGATAATTTCCAATGAGTGCGACGGGCGATCATCCGGAAGAAATGCGAGAGCCGCGCTTCGGCTTCTGGCGGCGCTGCTATGCGATGGTGGTCAAGGAGTTCATTCAGCTCCGGCGCGACCGCGTCTCGTTCGCCATGATCATCATGATTCCAGTGATGCAGCTTATGCTGTTCGGTTACGCGATCAACACCACGCCGCGTCATCTGCCGACCGCCGTGCTGCTTCAGGAAGACAGCGATCTCGGCCGCTCGATTCTCAAAGCGCTCGAGAACACCAGCTATTTTCATTTCGTGCGGGAGGTGCGCGACGTTGCCGAGTTCGACGACCTGTTGACCTCGGGCAAGGTGCTGTTTGGCGTGGAGATCCCGCGCGGTTTCGAGCGCGCGGTGCGGCGTGGCGATGATCCCGCGCTGCTGGTGGCGGCCGACGCCACTGATCCGATCGCGGCAAGTTCGGCGCTTTCTTCGCTCGGAATTATCGTTCAGACCGCGCTTTCGCACGATTTGTATGCCGGTGATCCGCCGACAATGCCGTTCGAAATCAGGACCCATGCCCGCTACAATCCGGCCGCTTCCTCGCGGCTGAACATCGTGCCGGGTCTTGTCGGCACCATCCTCACCATGACCATGTTGATCTTCACCGCCTTGTCGGTCACCCGCGAGGTCGAGCGCGGCACCATGGAAAGCCTTTTGTCGATGCCGATCACGCCGGTCGAGGTGATGCTCGGCAAAATCGTGCCTTACGTCCTGGTGGGCTTTATTCAGGCGGCGCTGATCATCGGCATCGGTGTGTTGCTGTTCGGCGTGCCGGTGCGCGGCAGCCTGCTCATGCTGGCCGTTCTTTCGACATTGTTCATCACGACCAATCTTTCGATCGGCTACACGTTTTCGACGATCGCGCAAAATCAGCTCCAGGCGATGCAGATGTCGATCATGTTTTTCCTCCCGAGCATTTTGTTGTCGGGATTTATGTTTCCATTTCTCGGTATGCCGGTATGGGCGCAATATATCGGCGAGGTCCTGCCGCTGACTCATTATTTGCGCATCGTTCGCGCCATCATGCTCAAAGGAGCCGCGCTGCACAATCTCGATTACGATACGATTGCGTTGTTTCTGTTGATGTTGCTCGCGATGACGATCGCGGTATTGCGCTTTCGCCGGACGCTTGATTGAAGTGGATGGGCAAACTGTCATGGTCAACTCACCCGCGCGATCAACTCCATGGCGCCGGCGGGTGCGCGAATTTTCCCTTCATGAATCACGTAAGCAAAGACATCGCGCGGGATCTTTTTGGCCTTTGCCGAATCGACGTGCGGAAGGTCGTCGGGTTCGTCCCCCGCCGCCCATAATTGCAGCCGCTTGGCCCAGGCATCGAGCTGCTTTGGCGGATAGCAGGTTTTGATCTCGTCATCGCCCTTTTGCAGCCGCGCGTAAACGAAATCGCCGACGACATCGGCAATCGCCGGATATTTGCCGTGCTCGGCGAACACCACGGGCGTGTCGAATTGTCGTATCAACGCCACGAATTCCGCCACGCAAAAACTGTCGTGGCGAATTTCGACCACGTGACGCAAGCGCCGCCCTTCGAGTTCGCGCGGCAACAGTTCGAGGAATTTTCCGAAATCGGATTCGTCGAATTTTTTGGTCGGCGCAAATTGCCACAGCACGGGCCCGAGGCGATCGCCCAATTCGAGCACACCGGAATCGTAAAATCGTTTCACGGAATCGCCTGCTTCCGCCAGCACGCGGCGGTTGGTGGCAAAACGCGGCCCCTTGAGTGAGAACACAAACCCGTCGGGCACCTCGCGCGCCCATTTGCGAAAGCTCTCCGGCTTTTGCGAGCCGTAATAAGTGCCGTTGATCTCGATCGAGGTGAGCTTGGAGGCCGCGTATTGCAGCTCCTTGGCTTGCGTCAGTTTCTCCGGATAAAACACCCCACGCCAAGGCTCGAAGGTCCAGCCGCCGATGCCGATATAGATGTGGCCGGATTTCGCTGGGGTTGCTTTGGAGGCGGGGGCTTTGCTCACCGGATGATCTCGTTCTCACGTGTGACAAGGGAAGGCAGCGTAGAAGCGTAGTCAAATAGACACGAATTGACCAGTTCCGACGGGTTGGGCGTGCTATGGGTCCTGGGCCTCTTGCGGTATGCACGAGTCCATTTTGGCGGCTTTTCGTCCCAGTCGAAACGCGTTATTTCCGATCCTTCCCTTGGCATCTGCTCGCATGATCGGATATACGCTGACGTCATGCATGACGCTTCGCAAACGGGGCTCGCGAACCCGATCACTGGTTTACCGCAGCTTTCAGTCATCGTCCCGACCTTCAATGAGCGGGACAATGTGACGACGCTGTTTCGGCGTCTGGAAAAGACGCTGGCGGGGATTCCCTTCGAGGTCGTTTTTGTGGACGACAATTCGCCTGATGGCACCTGGCAAATGGTGCGCGCGCTGTCGCGCGAGGATAGCCGGGTGCGCTGCCTCAGACGGATCGGACGGCGCGGCCTGTCGGGGGCGTGCATCGAGGGCATTTTGGCCTCGGGCGCGCCCTATGCCGCGGTGATTGACGCCGATTTGCAGCATGACGAGACGCAATTGCCGAAAATGCTCGCGCTCCTTCAGGGCGGAGAGTTCGATCTGGTGGTCGGCAGCCGCTACATTGAGGGTGGCAGCGCCGACAGTTTCAATCGCCAGCGGGCCGGCGCCAGTGCGCTGGCGACCGAAGTTGCAAAACGCGCGTTGCAGGTTTCGATCGCCGATCCCATGAGCGGCTTCTTCATGATCCGCAGGGATCGCTTCGAGCAGCTCGCGCCGCAACTGTCCACCCAAGGTTTCAAAATCCTGCTTGATGTCGTGGCGACCGCCCGAGGCACGCTCCGCGCCAAGGAAATCCCCTATATTTTCGGCTCGCGTTTGCACGGCGAGAGCAAGCTCGATTCCATGGTGGCGTTGGATTTCCTGGGACTCGTGCTGGCGAAATTGACTCATGACGTGGTGTCGCTGCGCTTTCTACTGTTTGCGATGGTCGGTTCGCTCGGGCTCGTCGTGCATCTTGCCGCGCTTTATGTGGCGTTGAAGGTTTTCAATCTTCCATTCGCGCAAGGACAGGCTTGCGGCGCGCTCTCGGCCATGACTTCCAATTTTATCCTCAACAATTTCCTGACCTATCGCGACCAGCGGCTGAAGGGCTTTGCGATCCTGCGCGGATTGTTGTTGTTTTATCTCGTTTGCAGCGTCGGGCTTTTCGCCAATGTCGGCGTGGCGTTCTCGGTCTACGATCAGCAGCCGATCTGGTGGCTGGCGGGCGCGGCGGGCGCTCTGATGGGCGTGGTCTGGAATTACGCGATGTCGGGCCTGTTTGTCTGGCGCAAGCGATAACCCCTCCATGAGTCCGAACGAAGCTCGGCTCGTCCGCAACACTTCGCTCACCGTCGCGGCACTGGTGGTGCTGCGGCTCGCCGGCGCGGCCTGGACGCCACTCACCTTCGACGAAGCCTATTACTGGATCTGGTCGCAACATCTCGCCCTTGGCTATTACGATCATCCGCCCGCTGTTGCGTTCGTGATCCGGCTCGGCACGATGATTGCGGGCGTCACCGAACTTGGCGTGCGGCTGGTCTCGGTTTTGCTCGCTTTGCCGATGAGCTTTGCAATCTGGCGTACCGCCTCGATTTTGTTCGGCGGTCAGCGCGTGGCGGCAACCGCGACCATTTTGCTCAACGTCACCTTGATGGCTTCGGTCGGCACGGTGATCGTGACGCCGGATTCTCCCTTGCTGGTGGCGTCGAGTTTCGTGCTGTTGTTCCTCGCCAAAATAGTGGAAAGCGGCCGCGGCGCGTGGTGGCTTGCGGCCGGTGCCAGCGTCGGCGTCGCGTTGCTGTCGAAATATACCGCACTGTTTTTCGGACCTGCCATTTTGGTCTGGCTCATTTGCGTTCCGAAGCTTCGCCATTGGCTGATCTCGCCGTGGCTTTATCTTGGCGGGCTCGCCGCGCTTATTGTCTTCTCTCCTGTCGTTCTCTGGAACGCCGAACATCATTGGGTTTCGTTCATCAAACAAATCGGCCGCGCCGGAGTCGAGACTTTCAAACCGTCTTTTATCGCCGAGTTGATTCCGACACAGATCGCTTTTGCCACGCCGCTCGTCTTCGTGCTGGGCGCGATGGGTCTTTATGCGCTGTTGCGGCGTGAGAGCGGCGCGCTTGCCTCGCGCACGCTGATCAATGCGATATTTTGGATCATCACGCTCTATTTCCTCTGGCACGCGCTGCATGCGCGCGTCGAGGCGAATTGGTTCGCGCCGGTTTATCCGGCATTCACTATTGCCGCCGCGGTCGCCGCCCATCTGACGCAATGGAAGCGAATTCCACGGCGCCTGGTCGATTTTTGCCGACGCTGGGCGGCGCCCACCGGCATTCTGATGTTCGTTCTCTTGCTCGTGCAGGCCAATACCGGGGCGCTCACGGGTTTTCGCCGCGATGCCACGGTTCGCAGCGTCGGCGTCGGTTGGCGCATGCTTGCCGCCGCGATCGAGGAGGCGCGCGTGCGGGCCGGCGCCTCGTGTGTGCTCGCGCCGGATTACGGCACCGCGAGCTGGCTCACTTTTTATCTGCCGAAGGAAACCTGCGTGGTGCAGCCGACGCAGCGCATTCGCTGGGTCAATATGGGTGAGCCGGATCCGGCAAAATTGTCGGGCCGGTTGTTGTTTGTCGATGAGGTGCGCACCACACCTCAGCCTTACCTGACGGAAACCTTCACGAAAATCGAGCGTGTGGCGACGTTGACGCGCATGCGCGGCCCGCTGGTGATCGAAACTTACGCCCTCGACCTCGTCGAAGGCGCCAAGCGCGATGTGCTGGACAATTCGCCGCCGCCGGAATGGCGATAGAAATCCGCCGCTAACCATAAAAACGGCGAAATCAAGGACCGATGAGCGAGAGGTCTGCGCCAATCCTCGCCGTGAACCGGCACAAATCCGTCTCAAATTGAGACTGCCCAACAACGGCCCGCACTTAATCGCCATTTAACTAAAACTTGCCTTAATGATGGCCCGTGCTTCTGCGAGATGCTGTTGCCGAAATTCGGCTGACGATCGCGCGACTAGTGGTCCGATTCTGTGCTCGCTCCATGTGCTGCATCGAACGGCGTTGTGAGGAAATGGGGTGGACGAGTTCGGATGCAAGGCGAGATGAGTATCAGTAGTGTTGCGTGTTGCGATTTTGTGATTACCCGCTCCAGAAGGCCGACCCGCAAAGCGACCTCGCAAAGTCTCTTCACCGCAACCGCGGTGATGGGTCTGGTGTTCGGCTGCGGCTGGACGATTTACGCCAATATTTTTTCCGCAAGTCCTTTTCCGCAACTCGGCAACGCCAAGTTTGACGTTCCGGTCGTGCGCCGCGCGGCGGAGGTGGCCGCCCGCAACGGCGAGTCGATGAATCGTGCGCGCGTCGAGCCGCCCGTGTTGGCCGCGCCCGAAACAATTCCCGCCTCGCCCGTGCTTTCTTTCGCCGATCGCTTCGCAGCCGCCGCGCCTCAAGGCGTGGCACCGGCCGTTCGGACCGAGCCTATGCGTTTGGCCGCGGCACCGAAGACACCAACCGAGCCTTTGAAAGCTGCCGAGGCGAAAGCTGCCGAAGCGGCGAAGCCCGCCAAGGAGCCGGCGAAGGTTCAGCTCGCGGCCGTCTCGCCTAGCTCGCAACCGAACGATCCGCCGAAGGGGATCGCTGGGATTCGCGACATGGCCCAGCGCGCCAAGGACACGATCCTGTCGATCGCTTCCAATGAGCGGCTTTCGATCACCGAGAAGCTGTGGGGCAAGGAGGCCGCGCGCGGTTCGTTGTTGGCTTACGCCTCCGCCGACGCCAGCATCACCGGCAGCCTCGGCCGCGAGCAAAATCCGGTGCTCGGCGGGTCGGCGCCTTATGATCGCGACACCGCAGTCTACGACATCACCGCGCACGCCGTCTATTTGCCCGATGGCGCCAAGCTCGAAGCCCATTCCGGCCTCGGCTCCTATCTTGACGATCCGCATTCGTCGCGCATCCGCATGCGCGGCGTGACGCCACCGCATATCTATACGCTGAAGCCGCGCGAATCGCTGTTTCACGGCGTGGAGGCGTTGCGGCTGACGCCGGTCGGCGGCGAGGAGGCGATCTTCGGGCGCGACGGCCTGCTGGCGCACAGCTTCATGCTCGGCCCCAACGGCGATTCCAACGGCTGCGTGTCGTTCCGCGACTATAACGCCTTCCTCAACGCCTATCGCAACCAGGGCATTCGAAAGCTGGCCGTGGTCGCGCGGGTGGAGTGAGCGAAGCATTCGGGCCGCCTTTGCTCGTCGCTGGTTTGACATCACAGCCCGATTCTCCGCCTATTCGCATCGGCCTCGCCATCGCCACGGGGCCGCCTTTCACCCGATGATGGAACACAGCACCGATCGCATCGGATATGATGTGCCGCGCGACTCAAAGCGCGATGAGATTTGGGTGAATTGTCACCGCGCTTGAGATTTGGCCCGAGGGGGAAATTGATGATTTTAGCCAAAGACCGGGCCACAAGGTCGCCTTGGGTGACGGTCTGGCTCCGCCCGCGCCAGACCATCGAGCGTCTGGTTGAAACGCGGCCGGCATATTTCGTCTGGCCCCTCGCCATTCTCGGCACCACCGCCGGCATCTACAACCAGATTGTCGTCATCCACGGCTCGTCCCAATTTCTGGACGGACCGTTGGCGCTCGGCCTCGTGGCGCTTGGCGCGTTGCTTGGGATCGCCTGGCTTTATGCGACCGCGCTGATGCTGAGCTGGATCGGGGCGTTGTTGGGCGGGCAGGCGGGCGGGCGCGATCTGCGCGCGGTGTTCGCCTGGAGTTCGCCGCCCACCATTTTGGGCGGCATCGCCGTTTGGCTGATCGGCGCCACCAATGCCGTCACCCCCGACATCGTGGCGCCGCTGGTCGCCGCGTCCTCGTTCTGGTCGTCCGCCGTCTTTCTTTTGATGCTCGGGCGCGTCGAGCGTTTTGGCTTCGGGCGGACGATCCTGGCTTACGCTTTGAATCTTCTGCTCGCGTTCGCGCTCGCGCTTTTCATCCGCAGCTTTTTGTATCAACCCTTCAACATTCCCTCCGCCTCGATGAGGCCGACATTGCTGGTCGGCGACTATATTTTCGTTTCGAAATTCGCCTATGGCTATAGCCGCTTCTCGTTGCCGTATTCGCGCTTTCTGCCGCCGGGCCGCATCTTTTTTTCCGAACCGGCGCGCGGCGATATCGTGGTGTTCCGCGCGCCAAAGGACACCGCCGCCGATTACGTCAAGCGCGTGATCGGTCTGCCCGGCGATCGCATTCAGATGAAACAAGGCGAGCTTTACATCAACAACGCGCCGCTCAAGCGCGCGCGTCTGGCCGACATGGAGGGCGACGGCGCTTGCGGCGCGGACATGAGTGGCAATGCCAAACGCTGGCGGGAGACGATGCCCGATGGGACAAGCTATGAGACGCTCGATTGCACTGATCATGGTTTTCTCGACAACACCGATGTTTTCACGGTTCCGGACCGGCATTTCTTTGTGTTGGGCGACAACCGGGACAATTCGGTCGACAGCCGCACCTCCCAGATCGGATATATTCCCTTTGAGAATTTGATCGGGCGCGTCAGCCTCATTTTCTTCTCGCGCGATGAGGGAGATCGCGGCGTGGTGGCGCGCATCCGCACCGGCCGGATCGGACGGCTCGTGCGGTGAAGGAGAAAGCAGCGCGTCTCGCATTCTGATGTCAAGCAGTCCGCTCCTCTCTCGTCGTCATCGTGATTCTCTCCTTCGTCATGGCCGGGCTTTGACCCGGCCATCCATGTCTTTGTGTTCTGGAAACAGGAAGTAA
>Ga0070735_10002834_pt1 | contig 15415 bp, 14 predicted proteins | sample Coa_R1_FD_66443 | JGI IMG/M metagenome (GOLD analysis project Ga0070735, IMG submission 66443) | Surface soil microbial communities from Centralia Pennsylvania, which are recovering from an underground coalmine fire - Coalmine... | ecosystem: Environmental > Terrestrial > Soil > Unclassified ... | reverse complement strand
GCAGAGCCCAGCACCACGATGTGTCGTGAGGCACGCCGCGCGACGCGTTCGAACATCCGGCGAATCTGGGGCGACACAACTACCGCCGGCATATCCATCATCTTGCCCGCGGCCTCGGTGCTAGCCTTGCGAATCGAATCGGTCACCTGGCGCATAATTGAGGGATCGTTCAGCATCTGATGATCCTGGCTGGCGGCTGTGAAAAATGGCTCCTCGATCGACGGGTCAACCACCAAGACCGGCAGCGCACCGTCGGCACGCCGCAATGGCTCACATATAGTGCGGGCGATCAGCGGACGAATCTTTTCAGTTAGTTCCGTAGGATCTTTACTGGCGGAGCCTTCGGCCGCGAGAGCCTCAAGTATGACCGGAAGATCGCGCACCGAAATGCGTTGCGCGAGGAGCATCTGTAGAACGCGGAATACGGAACCTAGATGGATACCTACGCCGGATAGCTCCTCGACTATGCGCGGGACAACCTTCTGAGCCTGCTCGAGCATACCTTCAACGTCCTTTCGGGTAAGGATATCGGCGGCGTTCGAGCGAAGGATCTCGGCTAGATGGGTAACCAGTACCGTGAGCGCATCGACGACCGTGTAGCTATTCAGCCGCGCATTGGTGACCTGCTCACCTCCGACCCAAAGCGCCGGCAGGCCGAATGCGGGCTCTGTAGTTTCGATTCCTTTAACCGAGGGCGCTGATCCTTTGATTCCAGGTATTGCGAGACTCATTGTTGGGCGAACATTGCCACGCGCGACTTCGGTGCCGCGCAGCAAGATGCGATAGGTATTTTGGTCGAGTGCCAGGTTGTCTACGATCCGTACTGCCGGGAGAGTTATACCCAGCTCGTCGTGCAGCTTGGGCCGCAGCGCTTGAATTTTCTCGGCAAGCTTCCACGGTTCATTTACAAACGGCACCAGCGCCGCGCCCAGCTCGAGGCGCAGGATGTCTGGCCATGCGTTGGAACTGCCATCGGCGGGCTTAGGCTTCGCGATAGCTACCTCTTTGGCAGCCTCTTCCGCGGCTTTGCGGCTGCGAAGCCCAAGCGCTCCTAAACCCATTGCGAGCGTGACAAAAGGAATATGCGGAAGTCCGGGAAGCAAGCCGATGATGCCCAGCAACCCTGCGGCGCCGAATAGTACTCCCGGATTGCGCATCATCTCTTTGCCAATAGTGTTAGGGAGGTCGAGATCGCTGGAAGTACGCGATACGATGACACCCGCCGCTGTCGACGTAAGCAATGCCGGAATCTGTGCGGCTAGACCATCCCCGATGGTAAGTATCGTATAGGTGTGTAGCGCATCTGCCAGCGACAGCCCATGTTCGATGACACCCACAAACAGGCCGGCGACAAGGTTGATCGCCATAATCATGATGGCTGCGATCGCGTCGCCGCGTACAAACTTACCGATACCATCCATCGCGGCGTAAAAGTCCGCCTCACGTCCGAGGTCGCGTCGCCGTCGGCGCGCTTCCTCCTCGCCGATACCACCGGAATTGAGGTCCGCGTCGATCGCCATCTGCTTGCCGGGCATCGCGTCGAGAGTGAAGCGCGCTGCGACTTCGGCGACGCGGCTGGCGCCCTTGGTCACAACGGCGAAGTTGATGATGGCGAGGACCACGAAGACCACCATTCCAACCGCATAGTTATCGCCCACAATCACGCGCCCAAATGCTTCAATTACCGTGCCCGCCGCACCCGCACCGAGATCGCCATGCAGCAGAATGAGCCGGGTCGAAGCGACATTGAGCGAGAGTCTCAGAAGCGTGGCGATAAGCATCACGGTAGGAAAGGCTGAGAAGTCGAGCGCGCTGCGATTGGAGGCCGCGACAACCAGAACTACAATCGAAAGGGCCAGCGAGAGGGAGAGCATCGCATCAAGGACGGTCGCGCCGATCGGAGCAACCATTCCGGCCAGCACCAACAGGGCAGTTAGCGGCAGTGCGAGCTCGGAGGCGCTGATGATCTGCGGCGGGTTTTCAGAAGCCATCAAGCTACACCTAGGGATTGTTTGCGCCTTTGCTCCGCGCGCATGATAGTTGCCAATACTTCAGCGATCGCGCGATAGAACTGGCGCGGAATGAATTCACCAACTTCGACTGCCTTGAACAGCGCGCGTGCCAGCGGCTTGTTCTCCATCACCGGCACCGCCGCCAAACGTGCGATGGAAATTATTCTGAGCGCGTTTTCGCCGGCGCCTTTAGCGACTACCAATGGCGCCTGATCGAAGCCGCGTCGATATCGCAACGCAACCGCAAAGTGGGTCGGATTGGTAAGCACGACGGTGGCCGCCGCGGCCTGATGGATTCCGCGGATGCGCTTGAAACTTTTTCGCCGCGCACTACGAATCGCGCGCTTAACCTGAGGATTGCCCTCATCCTGTTTAAGTTGATCGAGGAATTCCTGCCGAGTCATCCGAAGTTCGGCTTCATGTTCGTAGCGTTTGTGAGCATAGTCGGCGCCGGCTGCGACGAGCGCGATTACAGCGCTCCAGCACAAAATCTGATGCGCTGCAGCAGAAAGAGCGACGAGTCCGTGTGCGATGTCATGCGCTCCGGCAGCCAGCACCAGGGCCCATCGCGCGGTACTCCATGCGACCAATCCGATCAGACAAATCTTAAGACCCGCCTTTGCCAGTTCCAAAAGACCTGCGCCGGAAAAGATTCGCTGGAAGTATTTCAACGGATTGAGACGTTCGAAGTCGGGCGCCAGCCGCCCAATGACGAACACCAGGCCGCTTTGCGCGGCCGAACCGATAGTCGCTGCAACAGCGAGCAGCGTCATCGCTCCCAGAGCGATCCACAGCGGCCATGCTAAAGCCTGCCTAACCGCGTCAGGCAAATCATCCGATTTCATCGTCGCAAGGGCTGCCGTAAAAGCACCCATCACGAAGCGCGCCACGACTGCTGTAGCACCCGCGAGGAAAAGAACGCCCACCACGAATGTGATCGCGGCGGTCAAATCGCGCGAGCGCGCCACCTGGCCTTGTTCGCGCGCGCGCTCCCTCCGTTGAGGCAGCGCGGGAAAGGTTTTCTGATCGCGATCAGCCATTGAGCCATCCCGCCGACTGGGTCATCACGCTGGCCCAGGCACGCATGATCCCCGCGCCCAGGCCACCGGCGTCGAGAGCGAGCAAAGTGAGGCCCGCTATCATCATTGCTGCGGGCGCCGCCATAAGAATGTTAACTTGGGGTGCGAGTCGTGCGATTACTCCTTGCGCGATCGATAAAACAAACAACGGAACCAGCACGGGGAATCCAAGTGCCAGCGCCAGCGCAAACACCTGACCGCCGAGTCGCAGCATCTGGTGTGGATCGGGAAGCGAAAGCGTTCCCAGCGGCGCAGCTACCAGGCTCTTGGCGAGCGCAAGGATCAACATCCGATGAAACCCACCGACGAAGAACAGCAGGGCGGCAAGCGCACCGATGCCATCAGACAACGTGTTAGGCGCCTCGACCTGGGCCCGTAACACTGCGCCTGTGTTCATCTCCATACTGCCGCCAATCACGCTTCCAGTGGTCATCACCGCGCCGACTACAACGGCCGCTGCGAATGACAGCATCAGTCCGATACCGAGTTCGCGAACGATCAAGACGACGATCGGAATCACGCCTGCAGCGGCGGGCATTGCTACGGAGGCCAGTGGCATCAATGCCGCTGCTATCAAACCAGCTAGCAGAACGCGAATTCGCACCGGCATAGCGACGCCTAGGAGTGCCGGCAACGCGCCGATCACGCTACCAGTCCGCGCGAAAAGCAAACCGAAGGTAAGCGCCACGTCGTTTCCAATGCTCAGGCTCATCGCTGCACGATCCAGGGAACTGTCACAAGTGCCTTGTGCATAAAGGTGCCAAGGGCTGAAAACATCCAGGTTGATCCTAGCCATATTGTGGCCACTGCCGCAGCGACCTTAGGTGTAAAAGATACAGCGGCATCCTGGACCTGGGTGGCTGCTTGAAGTATTCCAAACACAACCGCGATAGCAGTCAGGACGGCCAGCAAAGGGCCACCCACTTCGATTGCAGTCCACAATGCGGAACGGAACAGATCAGATGCGAGTGCCGATGTCATTGCAGCAAGTATTACAACCTCATGCGAAGCTCGCGCCCAGGTTTCCAAGCAGCAGCGGCCATCCGGACGCCAGCACGAAAACCAAAAGCTTGAGTGGAATCGTTATAACCGAGGGCGGAAGCATGAACATTCCGAGCCCCATCAGTGCCGTAGAGACAATCAGATCGATCACCAGAAATGGCAAGAAAATCAGAAACCCTACTCTAAAAGCAGACGTTAGCTCGCTGGAGACGAATGCAGGAACCAAAGCATAGAACGGCAAGTCGCCCGGCGCGCCTGACGCTAGCGCAATGTTATTCTTTGCGAGTAATCCACGCGCCATCTCGATGTCCTGAACTCGTGTCTGTCGCAACATAAACTCGCGAAGTGGTCCTTGTGCGTTAGCGACGGCGTCTTTTGGTGATAGTTTCCCCGCCATGTACGGATCGACTGAGGAACTTTGAATACGCGTCCAGGTCGGCGCCATGACGAGCATCGTGAGAAAGAGCGCGAGACCGGTAATTACTATGTTCGGCGGAGTCTGCTGAAGACCGAGCGCCTGACGCAAAAGGGACAGGACGATCACAATTCGAGTGAACGACGTTAGCATTATCAGCAGCGCAGGCGCCAGGGTGATAAGCGTCAACAGGGTGGCCAGCTCTAGGGGGTCTGTTCCGTGAGTGCCTGTGTTAACACTAAGGTCCAGCGCCCACGCCCCCGATGTCGCGAGGACCACCGTGCCGGCAATTGCCACGCTACCGAGTATGGTTTTGCGATACTTCATCGACTATTCGACCAGATAGTCCGAAAAATAGATGTCGACCAAAGTATCCTGAAAATCCTTACGCAACACCGCAACCAGATCCTCTTTCAATTTGCGCTGACCGGTCGGAGACGAAAGCTCGTTGGATGATCGCGCGGTTACCACGGTAACGATCCGATCGCGCACGACCGGAATCTTGTCTGCCACCGCCCGCTCCTCTTTGGCGCGGACTGCCATTACGGGATCGATCTTGATGTAATGCTCACTGCCGGCGTCTGCGAGCCGTAGTGTCATCTCTCTGATCTCGACATATGCCACTTTTGGGATATCTGTCGCGTGGCTCTGTCCGGCAGCTTGCGTCGGAACGCTCAGAACCCTGAGCGCTACAAAGGCGCTGGCACCCGCGAGTGCAACAACGGCCACCGCTATTATGATAACTGTCTTGCTCACGTCATTACTGGGTCTGAATCTGCATCAAGGTTCCCAGAATACTATCCTGAGTTTGAAGAGCCTTGGCACTCGCCTGATAAGAACGCTGCAGCACTACCAGGTTGACCAACTGGGTGGTGGTATCGACGTTTGAGTTTTCCAGCGCGTCTGACTGAATGCTCCCAGCCGATCCTGTGTTAGCAGTAGCGATGGTGGGTTGCCCGGAGTCCGCGCTCTGCACGTATGCGCCGGCATCGCCAAGCTGCAAGCCCTGGACGTTGGCGAAGGTGGCGATGGCAACCTGTGCTACCTTGACGTTCTGTCCGTTCGAGTACGACAGGGAGACCACGCCGTTGTTGTCGATCGATACACCTTGAGGCCGGCCGACCGCGTTGCCATCGGCTGTGCCGGTTGTAGAGGTACCACTTGCGAATTGAGTTAGGCCCGAAAAGTTAAGACTCAGAGACAGGTTCGCAGCACCTGAAACAGTGGCCGTCAGCGCCGAACCGGGAAGGGCGCCGCTCACAATGTTTCCGTTGGTGTCGAACCCAACCGTTCCAGAATTGTTTGTAAGGCCGCTAGCGCTGCCGTCCAGAGTGGCAGTCCAGTTCCAATTCTCAGCCGCCGGTCCGGTACCCGGCCCCGCATTCTGGAAATAGTAGGTCATGACGTGCGAATTGCCCAAGCTGTCGTAGACCTGCACGCTGACGGAGCTGCTATAGGTTGAAGAGTTAGCTGGATCGATTGCGCCTGAGATGACGGGACTGGCGGCGTCGAGATTTCCAGTAAGGCTGTTGGTAGTCGAAGCCGATGGAGCGAGATCCCCTTGCGAGATCACGATCGGTGCAAGTGCGCCGGTAGGCGAGCCAGCGGAATCGACCGCGAATCCCATCAATTGCTCGCCATTAAAGCCTAGCAAAGTGCCGTCGGCGCTCTCGGTGACCTGTCCGTTACGGCTGAACGTTTGGGCCCCCGATGGGTCCTGCAACACGAAGAAACCGCTGCCCTGTATAGCCATGTCAGTCGGAGAATTGGTTTGCGTGATGCCTCCCTCCGAGAAATCGCGTGTGACGCCGTTGGCTGTCACTCCGCCACCTAGAGCATTGCCAGCCACAAACTCACCCAGCAGAGTCTCAAAGTCGACCGATTCCCCCTGGAAGCCCGTGGTTTGTGCGTTCGCAAGGTTATCGCTAACTGCTTGCATCGCGGTTTCGATACCTTGCAAACCGGTTTGCGTTACGTTTAGTGAATCGCCAGCCATTGTAAGGACCCCCTTTTGTTGCTTCCTTTAGTTTGATGTGGTCGGCTGTGCCACGCTTGCTACTTGAGCTGCGGGAATGACTAAATTGCCGATATTGAGTGAAACACTTCCATCGCTAGCCATCGCGACGCTGCTTACGACACCCTGTTCTAACATACCACTTACCGCTACGTTACTGCTGTTTACGATTTTAACCGTATAGAGACCAGGCGGAATCGAAGATGACGGATTCCAGGTAAAGTTTTGCAACGTTCGACCCGACAACTGCCCTAGTGATACTGAATCGATCTGGTTACCGTTGGAGTCATATACATTCGCCGTGTAGGTGTCAGACGACGACGGCGCATATTCGATCGACGTAGCTTTGCCGTTCTGTACACCGATTGTATTTCCGGCGGCCACCACTTGGCGTCCAATGTAGGCTGACGCCGCTTGCATCAGGCTGGTCTGAGGAGTCTGGTCGCTCTGCAACGTCTGGTTAATGTCTTGGAGCTGTCCCAGATTGGAGAATTCCACCATCTGACTCGCGTATTCAGTGGGATCGGTCGGTGAGGTGGGATCCTGGTTCTGAAATTCCGCGACCAAAATCTGGAGAAAATCGTTCGACGTTAGCAAATCGGGAATAGAAGCTGACGAATTAGTACTCGTACTCGTTGGTGTTGCCGTCGACGCAACAGCGTTGGTTACCGTGCTCATTCCACAACCTCGCTAAAGGTAAAAGTCTCTTGTTTGTCACGGGATTGACCACTTTTGAAGAGTTGCTGATTCTCTTCGCCGCGGCGCTGTCTGCCACCATCTTGATAGGAGACTTCAGAATGCCCGAGTCGCAGTCCCGCGGCGTCGAGGTTCTGACGCATCGTGTCGATTTCTCCCCCAATTCGCTGTGCGCTGCCGCTTGACGGCGTAACTATTTTCACATCGATAGTCCCTGTACGCTCGCGCACAGTTGCATGGATGGTCTGTCCTTCAGCATTCTCAATGCTAAGATTCGCGATCCGGGCAGGCGTAATGAGTTGAGTAGCATCCTGAGCCATTCTGATAGACTCCGCCTCAGCGGTCTGGGTCGAAGAAGCAGGAACGTTACCTGCGCCGGAGAGCCTTGAAATCGCGGCGGTAGGAGTGCTCTGACCTTCGCTCAACCTCTTTTGAGTGGCACCCTTAGCGATCTCTGGTAGTTCCAGTTGTAAGTTTGCGTCAGCCACCGCCCTATTAGACTGCATATTCGACGAAAATGAGCCGTTCGTAGAATTTGTGTTCCGTTCTAAAGGTAGAGCTTCTGCGAAGTTTATTCGTGTCGAGTACTCTGCAGGCGGCGCAGACTCTTCGTTTGTGGCGGTTTTAGACACTTTCGTCGGAGACGCTGACAATTGATTGATATTGTCGTCCTTTTCCATATGAAGCGTTTCAGCGTCTGGCATTCCGGCATCGGTGTCGGACGCTGTTGGCTCGCCTCTCTGTGACCGTTGGACAATGTCATCAACGGTGTTAGGCGGCTCTCGATGCGTTACATTCGCTGGACGTTCAGCCTGTAACGATTCGACTACCTTTGGCGTCGCAATTCGCAGGTGAGTATTCTGCGGAATCTGGCCATTGCCCTGACGGAACGTCGGATTCAGTGGGCTCTGGGGGACGAAAGACCCGTTCGTAGGCTCCTCTGTCACTAGCTCGCTTGATTGTGTTGTAGGAACGGCTGTTGTCGATGCGCCGTCCGGTACCGGGAATGAGTCGCGACCGTGCTGGGGAATACGACGCGACGTACTGATAGCGTTGCCGCCCATAGCTGTCCGCGAAGCTACTGATTTGCTTAGATCCGTTTCGATTGGATCGTGTCTCGGGACGGCCGCGCTGGTACTCACAACATCGCTAGCGGGCTGCGCTTCGGCTCGCTCCATATTCGGTGCAGTGCCTAGATGCCATGCGCTCGAATCGTCCGTTCCAATCGGAGTGTCCTTCGTCGGATTCGTATTTGGGCGATTTATGGTTGGCTGCGTAATAGGCTTGAGATGAACTGCCACTGTTAAATCGGAATGGTTCTCAAATGAATGGGGCGTCGCGTCATTCACGTCGCTCGGTATTTGAGTCACCTCTAAACGTCCAAAGGTTCCGAGGTCGGTTTGTGGCTCAGGACTGGAGTGCCTGGCGCCGAAGGACACGGTCGGCGCCAAGCCCCCACTCGTCGCTCGCGCATCAGGCGGTGCAGCCTGAGTCGAGCCTTTAGGTAATTCGTCGTTTGTCGAAAGCTCGTAAGACCCTGCGGTCTTTGAAATGCGCGCTGTGACACCTCTCGATCGCTTAGCGTCCTCAGTAGGGCGCTCAAATTCGGTCGCAGTCGCATCCTTCAATAGATTTGGTGCATTAGCGGCGACCTTCACCTGCTCGCGCGCGATCGCCGGAGACCGAGTTTTGTCGATCATCGTTTGTGGCGTCTCAGGAGATGTCGTCGCTTCCGCCCGATTGAACTTGGCCTCCCGGTTACCCGATATCTTCGAAGTCTTATCGACCGCATTTTCAGAGTGCACAAAGTCCGCGCCGTCAGAGGCGGATGAAGTCCTGGGTTTTGTCATGGAGGCGATATGTGGAGTGCTCTCGTGCGACTCGGGCAGAGACTGTTGCACTGGAACGCCAGGTGTCGCTTGCGTATCGATGGTGATCGGTTCCGCGCGAACACTTTCTGGTTCCGCCTTTGCCGCCGAACGGCTCGTATTGGATTGCGTGGGACTTGACGCGGGTGCACTGCTATGCGCCTTAATCGTGTTTGACGTTCTCAGGGAGCGCCTGAGAGACTCAAATGATCCAAATTCGCGTGTTGGCTTCGCCAGTATCGGGGGATTAGCGGTACTATTTTGAGATTCGACCGCGTTGAACGAATTTTGCACAGTCACCATCGATCGTTGATCGGTGTTCGAAACGTTCGTGCTAACCGTGTCAGACACGGTCGTGAAGTCGGCGCGACTGATCGTGCGATGAGTACTCTTCGGTTCTTCCCTAGGTGGAGTAGTCGTGACGTTGGCTATTGATGACACATTGCGGTCGAACAACCCGATTGGCTTTGGCGAACGGGAGTTATCGGTTGGGCTAGCCGATCGCAAAGCAGTGCTATCAGAATTTAGTGTCATTGCGGCATTTAGCTCTGGGTCGCTTTGCTTGGAAGTTGCAACCTGATGGCTGGTACTAACCAAGCGCGACGATATCGCTTGGTGCCCAACTTGTGTCGACTCGTGGGCGAGATTTATAGTCGCGAGCGACGGTGTTGCACGGAGTTTGGGCTCGCCAACAAACTTAGCGCTAGGCTGGTTCTTCACGAACTCATTTTTCGATACGGCCGCTGAGGCGTCTGCGTTCCCATCGACGTTCGTCGGCATGGGAAGTTTCGACGCTGGAACTCTGTCATTCCTGTGAATTGTGGACGGTCGCAGTTCCCATAGGGGAGCCGGTAAAGACGTCGTGTGAGGGTCGACCAACGCACCTAAACGAAGCGTTTGCAACTTTCCAAGGTTAGAGAAAGATGTCAGGCTGTGAGAGCTATTCGCCACTTGGGCTATGCCGGCTGATTTGTTCTCACTTGATTCCGACTGAGTTGAGCTTGCAAATGAGTTCGCCGCATGCTCATTCCGATAAATGAAGAAGTCTGGCTGCCGATCGTTAGCGAGCGGCTGATCCGAGTTATCAGGGTCTCTAAACTGTGGAACCAACGGATCGCCGGCACTTACAAGTAGCTTAGCTTGACTGATCGAAGTGGCCTGATCATTTGTCTTGCCGGATTTCGACTTAGTTACCGAACCCGTCGTATAGATCAATTCCTTCGATGAGGATTCAGACGAATCGTCCTTTTGGTTCGGGGCGATAAGTTCCTGCAGTGCGGCGGCGAAGTCTTGAAGCATCGCACTCGACTCGCCCTGGTCTGCCGCACGATCGTCGGGAGTAGTGCCCGCGAGTGTCGAAAGCTTTTCGCTTTCGACAAACAGTGCGGCCTCCGTGGCCCGGCCATGTATGCGCGCTCCGATCATCGTCCCGATGCCTTGCTCCAGGTGAAGAAATTTTCCGCCTCAGTTTCCATCGAGCGTTCGAGTTCCGATGCCCGACCGCGCTGCAGTTCCGCTCCAGCTTCGCGCGCGGAGTCGGCGAGTTTGCGCGCGGCGCCGACCTGCTCCGTCGCTCCCCGCACTTGCTCCTCGGCCCTGATCGCGAGCTTCGCGTATTTGATGCGCGACTGGCCGAAGACTTCGAGGTAGGCGAGCGAATCCGCGTTTTCGATCGAGCGCGCGGCCGAGTCGCGCGCCTGCTCGTGCTGGCTGCGGATTTCCATCAACCCCCGCGAGGCCTGCTTGAGCTTGGCGGTCTGTTCGCGCAGGCGGACTTCGCGCAGGCGGATAAGGTCGTGCAATAGTTTGCGATTCATTAAGAAATAGTCTCCATCAGCTGCCGCATGCTTTCGTTCAACGGTACCTGTTCAGTCGCGTCTTGCTTGAGGTAGGTCTCGAGTTTTTCGTGATAGACGACAGCTTCATCGGCGCGCCGATCGGCGCCGGTATGATAAGTCCCCAGCGCGATCAACTCTTCAGCATCCCGCCATCGCGCGTAGAGTTAGGTGAAACGCCTGCGTGCGGCGTTCTGTTCAGTGCTGCAAACCCGCTGCGCGACACGCGAAATTGAATTGAGCACGTCGATCGCCGGATAGTGACCGCGGCCCGCCAGCTCGCGCGATAGCGTGATGTGTCCGTCGAGGACCGACCTTGCCAGCTCGCCGATTGGATCGTTCTCTTCGTGCAGAAGCACAGTGTAGATGCCGGTGATGCTGCCGCCCCTGGCGCTCACTCCGGCTTGCTCGACCAGTTTCGGAATCACCGCGAACACCGATGGTGGATAGCCGCGCGCGGTGGGTGGCTCGCCCGACGCGAGGCCGACCTCGCGCTGCGCCATCGCAACTCGCGTGAGGCTATCCATCAGCAGCAGCACGTTGCGCCCCTGAGCGCGTAGGTACGACGCGATCGCAGTGGCAAGGAACGCGCCCTTGATGCGCATTGGCGCCGGCATATCGCTAGCGACCACGATCAGCACCGATCGCGCGAGGCCCTCCGTTCCAAGGATGTCTTGCGCAAACTCGCGCGCCTCGCGCCCCCGCTCGCCGATCAGCGCGATGACGTTGACGTCGGCCGAAGTTCCGCGCGCCATCATGCCGAGCAACATACTTTTGCCCACTCCGGGCATCGCGAAGACCCCGATCTTTTGCCCGACGCCGAGGGTCAACAGTCCGTTGACGGCGCGCACGCCCACATCGAGCTGAGTATCGGTGAGTCCACGCGCCATCGGATCGAGCGCGCTCGGCTCGAGTTCGATCGGCTCGCCATTCGAAGGCACCGGCCTTCCGTCTAGCGGGCGTCCCAGGCCGTCCAGCACGCGGCCGATTATCCACGGACCGGCTTTGAAGGTTAGATGTAACGGCGCGACCAGACTTTCGGGCGCGAGCTGACGCGTCTCCTCGATCGCGAGCATCAGCAGCCGCTCGTCGCGAAAGCCGACCACCTCGCACACCACTTCCGATTTGCGATCGCTGACCTTCACCAGGGCGCCAACAGGCAGATCGGGTCCGGTCGATTCGAGCAGAAGTCCGACCGAGCGCGTGAGACGTCCGCATACCGGGAAGCTGACGCGCGGAATCGTCACGACGTAATCAGCCGTCGGAAGCATCGATGCCTCCTTCGACGTTGCCACGCGCCGATGCCTGCCGCTTCGTCTTCAGTTCAAGAACCGCTACGCGAATCTGTTCGAATGCTTCCTCGATCGAGCTTTGCACCAGGAGCCTGCCGGCCTCGACGCGTGAGGTTCCGGGCGTGAGCGTGTCGTCGTCGCGCACCGGCAGATCGTCGAGCGAGCGAGCCAGAAGCTTGTGATCGGTTGGATGGACGAAGATCGCGGTAGGACTTTCCGGCGCGAGCGCCTTGAGCGCCGACCTCACCGAGCCAAGAACAAATTCCGCGCGGATATCATCGCGCTCGGCCAGACGCGCGGAGATCGCGAGCGCGAGGTCGACGCAAAATCCCTCCGCCTCCATGAGTGTCTGCGCGCATTGAGCTTCGAAACGAGCGAGCGCATCGCGCAACGCAGCGGCCGCCTGCTGCATCTCGGCGAGGCCATCCGCATGTCCGCGCTCGATGCCCTCGCGATGCGATTGCTCGAGCAACTGCTGCGCTTCGACTTGTGCATCATCACGCCCGCGTGCGATGCCTTCGGCGATTCCGCGCGCGACCGCATCGTTGAATGCCGCCGCGAGTTGCGCTTCGCGTGCGCGATCGGCGGCGCGTTGCGAGTCGTCAAGCTTGCGCAGGAGTGGAAATGCGTAGGGTGTCGCCTGAGTCGTCATGCCGCGTTCGCCTCGCGATGCGCACCGTTGCCGTTGCCATTGCTATGCGCAATGCCGTTGGCGCTTGCCTCGATCGGATTTTCCGCGAGCCACTTGCGCAAGATGGCCGCTGCCGCCTCGGGATTGCGCTCGACCTCGAGGTTCACGCGCTTTTTGGTCTCCTCGAAGTCGGACTGCTCGCGATCGACGACTGGAGCCGGCATGGGTTCGCCCGGAAGGCTCGGCTCCGGCGCGGGAGTCTCGCTTTTCGTCGGCGTTTCTTTCTCGGCGCTCTTTGGAGATGCCTCACGCGCGGCGCGGCGATTGGCCAGTTTGCGGCTGATGGAACGCTTGATCATCCACAACATCAGGAGGACCAGCAGGAAGCCCGCGCCAATCGCACCATATAGATGAAGCGGGTCAGCCATCAGCGAACGCAGCTGGGTAACCGGATTCGGCACCGGCGGAACATACGGCTGAGAAAGCGCCGCACTTTGAATGTCGACCAGATCGCCGCGCGTGAGGTCGGCGCCCACCGCCGCTACGACGAGGTTCTTAATCGACTTGAGGCGCTCGTCATCCAGCGGCTTGAAATGTCCGCCGTCGTAGGTGCCGTCGAGCACCGCCGCGACCGTTATGCGTTTGATCCTTACCGGCGCAGTGACGGTATTGGTTTCGTGACTCGAGGGCTGGTAGTTGACGATGTCCTTGCGCGACATCTCATCGAGTTTGGGCGGCGCCTGGGTTTCGATTCTGGTCGGCGCGGGTTTGCTGGAAGTATCGTCCTCCGCGCCGGGCTGCGCCGAAGCGTCGGAGAACGGCTTCGCGCTTCCGCTCGGCAGGTTCGAGGTCAGACCCGGAATGCCGCCGCCGGCAAGGTCGCTCCCCGGCGGCGATTGCGAATGTTCTTCGCTGACGATCGCTTGGTCACCTTTTCCATACAATTTGTCGGTGCTGGTCACGCGCGACGCGTCGATATCGACGGCGACCTGCACCGCGTAGCGCCCGTCGCCCATGATGCGACCCAGCAGCGCGGATACTTTGGTTTCGAGGCGATGCTCAAAGTCGTTGCGCAGGCGCATCGCCTCGCCCAGCTCGCCATCGCGGTTTTGCGCGGGATAAAGGATCGCGCCGTCGTTGCCGGTCACCGTGATCGAATTGACGTCGAGTCCGCGCACCGAAGTCGCCACCAGATTCGCGATCGCGGCCGCCATCGCGGCGTCGACCGTCGCGCCGGTTGCGGTGGTCAACATCACTGAGGCGCGCTCGGCTTCCGCCGGTCCCAGCGCGAACGGCGACGGACGCCCCATCGCGAGCATCACGCGCGCGCTGTCGATGCCGCGGATATCCATGATGGTGCGTTCCAGCTCACCCTGAAGCGAGCGCTGATAGTTCACCTGCTCATCAAAGTCGCTCTGCCCCATGGTGGAATGATCGAAGAGGCTGAAGTCTTCGGCGCCGCCGGAAAATCCCGGACTTGACTCGAGCAGCGCATGCGCGCGACTCCATTCGCGCGACGGCACCATGATGGAATCGGGTCCGAGCGTGAAATCGATGTCGTTGTGGCGCAGGCGCAGGGCGAGCGCGGTGCGATCTGAAGGGCTCAGGTTGGCGGCGATGATCACCGGCGCCCCCGGTTTGATCACATACAACGCCGCGCAGATTCCGGCCGCGAGCGCGATCGTTCCCGCGATCAAGTTGAAGAGCGGACGATTGCCCTCGCGAAAGGTCCCGATCGCCTTGATGAGTTCGCTCAAATATGTCTGCAACTGCTGCATCTTTCAGCGCTCAAACCTGCAGGTTCTCGATCTCCTGATACGCGGCCAGCGCGCGATTTCGGATCGCCATCGCGACCTGAAAAGTGGTGTCGGCTTTTTCGGATGCGAGCACCGCGTCGGTCAGGCCAACTTTCCCCTGCGCATAGCCGGCCGCCATCTGGTCGGCGTTCTTGAGCGTGTCGCTGACCTGCTGGACGATCTGTTCGAAGCCATTGGTCGGCGTCGTGCCGGACGCGCGCTGCGGCGTAATGGGCGCGAGGTCCGCAATGCCCTGACTTGGTATGACGACGCTCATCGGCTTACTTCAGAAGATCGATCGTTTTGAGCGCCGCGGCGTTGGCGGTTTGTACCACTGACAGATTCGCCTGGTACGAGCGGGAGGCCTGCATCATGTCGACCATTTCGTAGACCGGATTGACCGCGGGCTCCTTGACCACCCCCGATTCGTCGGCGAAAGGATTGGAGGGGTCGTACACTGCGCGCGGCGGCGTCTGATCGGTCACCACCTCGGCGAGCTTCACGCCGAGCCCGTCGCTGTTGCCGACTTGCGCCGGTTCGAAAACCGGGATGCGCCGCTGATATGGGCCGCCGTCGGGTGAATTGATCGAATCGACGTTGGCCAGGTTCTGCGCGATCAGCGTGATGCGCTGCGACTGCGCGCCCAGCGCGCTGTTGGCGATGCCGATGATGCTGTCGAGTCCCACGTGTCCCCCTAAACCTCAAAACGTGGCTAGCTGCTGGCGGTTGCGCTCTTCAGCCGGCCGATCGAATCTCCATAAAGCTTCAGCGTTGC
>Ga0070735_10002833_pt1 | contig 15421 bp, 18 predicted proteins | sample Coa_R1_FD_66443 | JGI IMG/M metagenome (GOLD analysis project Ga0070735, IMG submission 66443) | Surface soil microbial communities from Centralia Pennsylvania, which are recovering from an underground coalmine fire - Coalmine... | ecosystem: Environmental > Terrestrial > Soil > Unclassified ... | reverse complement strand
GGAGAGCATCGTGTCGGCGTTCTGGAGCTGAGTCATCGCTGGGCTCCGATCGACGGGTCGATGGCGCTTGCGATCTGCGCGGCCACGCCCAGTCCGCCCGCCGACATCACGCCCGAGCTGAGCGCCTGCGGGAGCAGCTGGGCATAGCTCGAGGTGGCCGGGTCTGAGCCCATCAGGCCAGTGGTGTCGCTGGAGCCGCTGGAATCCGAACCGTCCGGCGAGGTCCCCGCCGTCGCGGCGAGCTCCTGGGAGAGCTGGTCGACCAGCATCTGCTCGAAGGCCAGGCCGGTCTGGTAGGCGCGCTGGGCCACGGGACCGCCGTTGCGGATCGCGGCCGGCTCAGTGGCGGGATTCACCGTGGGGAGGCTGTCGGAGACGAAGCTCATCAGTGCTTGATCTGGTTGGCGATTTGCATCATCTGGTCCTGCATCTGGATCGCCTTGCTGTCCATCTGATAGCTGCGCTCGGAGTCGATCATCTCGGTCATCGCCGTGGCGATGTCGACGTTCGACTGCTCGAGGTAGCCCTGGGTGAGCGTGGTGCCATTCGCCGGGCGGATCGCGCCGCTGGCGGCCGTGGCCGTGAACGTGCTGTCGCCGGACGCCAGCAGGCGGTCGGGCGCGGGCACGTCGACGATCGAGATCGTGCCGACCGTCTTACCGAGGACCTGGACCTGGCCGCCGGGCGCGATCCCGACCTTGTCGAGTGACACCCCGGCCGGGATCGTGATCGGCGGGACCAACGGCATGCCCATCTGGGTGACCAGCTGGCGTGCCGGGTTCAGCTCCAGCGAGCCGTTACGCGTGAGGCCGATCGTGCCGTCCGGGCGGCGCACCTCGATGTAGCCGGCACCCTGGATGGCCACGTCCAGCGACCGGCCGGTCTGCTGGAGGCTGCCCTCCTGAGCATTTCGCCCGGCGATCTCCGCGGCCGCGCCGGCGCCCGTGGCCTGGGTCGTTCCCTGGCTGGCCCCCGGAGTGGTGTAGAGCAGATCGTGAAAGCCGAGCTCCTCGCTCTGGTACCCGGGGGTCGAGACGTTCGCGAGGTCGTTGGAGACCGCATCCAGCTGGGTCTGCTGGGCCTCCATGCCCGCCGCCGCTGCCATGAGTCCGTCGAGTCCCATTGATTACCCCATCGATCCCACGGACTGCGCGCTGGCCTGGAGGGTCTCGTCGATCGAGCTGATCGCCTTCTGGCCGGACTCATACGCACGCAGAGAGGCGATCATGTCCACCATCGTGTTCACCGGATCGACCGAGGAGTCCTCGAGCGAGCCCTGCTGAACGGTGCCGGTGGCTCGGCCCGCGGCGGCGCCCTTGAAGTAGTTGTATCCCTGCTTGGTTGCGCCGGTGACGTTGAACACGCCGAGGGCCGAGGCCGGGACGGTCCCCTTGGCGCTCACAGTGATCGGCGCGCCGTTCTGGTCCAGGACCTCGTTGCCCTGGCCGTCGACGAGGAGGCTCTGGGAGTTGGCGTGGAACTGTCCGTCGCGCGTGTAGAGGACCCCCTGCGGAGTGCGCACGCCGAAGAAGCCGTCGCCCGCGACCGCGAAGTCCAGCGGCTGGCCGGTCGAGCGCAGGCCGGCCGGGCTCAGATTGGTGACGATGCTGTCAACCCGGACGCCGGTGTCGATGACGCCGACCGGCTGTCCGGTCGAGGTGTTGGCCAGAAGCAGCGAGCCGAAGTCCTGCTGGGTGGAGTGGTCGGACTTGTAGCCGGGAGTGGAGGCGTTCGCGAGGTCGTTCGCGAGCTGGTCCTGACGCACCTGCTCCACCAACATCCCCTGCGCCGCGATGTAAAGGCCAACATCCATCGCACCCGATACTCGGCAGTGCTAGACCCTTCTTGAGATCCCGTCCAGGAACCGTCCAGGTTGGAACCACTCGCTGTAGACCTGCATCTCCTCTCGGAGCTTCGAGGCCCGTCGCTGCGGCTGACGCCGGGACGAGCGCTGATGGCCCGCGTGATCCAGGCCGACGGCAGCGGCCACGGCCAGCTGAACATCGCCGGGGCGGTGATCGAGGCGGCGCTCCCGCGCCACGTCCGTGCCGGTCAGCAGCTGCGGTTGGTGGTGCGGCGCGTCGACAACCGCCGCGTGGTCCTCGAGATGGCGCACGCCGCGGCACCGGCCCCGCAGGCTCCGGCGATTGCGCTTCCCGGCGGAGGCGCACTTCGCGTCCTGCCCGACCCGGAGGACGACAACGCCGGCGCGCAGACCGCGGGCGGGCAGGCGACCAGCACGCTTGCGCTGAGCTACGACACCCCGTCGCTGGGCACGCTCGACCTGCGCTTCGAGCTCGATTCCGGCGGGCTGCGCGTGGCAGTGGTCGCCTCTCCCGGCCAGCCGCTCGATCTTGCCACCGCCGACGCGCAGAGCCTGCAGGCCGCCCTCGAGCAGACCGGAGATCGCCCGGCGAGCGTATCCGTGGTTCCCCGCCGCGAGCACCTGGACCTCTATGCCTGAGCAGCCGCCGAAGAAGCGTGCGATCGCGCTCTCCTACGAGGAGGGCGCGCCTGCCCCACGTGTGACCGCCACGGGAAGCGGCCTGGTCGCGGAGCGCATCCTCGCCGCCGCCCGCGAGGCCGGAGTGCCGGTGCGCTCCGACCCCGCGCTGGTCCAGGCCCTCGGCACGCTCGAGTTCGGCTCGGAGGTTCCGCAGGCCCTGTGGGTGGCGGTCGCAGAGACTCTCGCCTGGGCCTACAAGCTCGACGCCGAAGCCGGCCGCCGCCAGCGCTAAAACATCGCCCGCGCCTGCCGATCACCAGGATTGCCTCTCCACGCGGAAGGCTCCCTCGAATGGCGCTGCGCCTCACCGGCACATCCCAGGCCTCTGAACGGCCCCTTTCCCCAAGCGAGTTGGCGGCTCAGGCCGCCGCGATGCTTGGCGCCGGCGACACGAAGGGCTACGCCGGGCTGTTCGAGCGCGCCGCGCTCCAGGACGATTCACCGGAGCGCTACCGGGGTCTCGTCTCGCTGGTCGAGCTGGGCTTGAGGGCCGCGGGAACGGCCCCGCCCGCCCAGGCCACGGAGCTCTTCCTGGCGATCGCCCGCGCGCTCGTCGACGCGCTGAGCGGCCAGCCGGCCGAGCCGCTGTTGCTGAACTACGCCGGCGTCGCCTTCTACGAGCTCTGGAGTCTCGACGCCGCGCGGGCGCTGTTCAAGGCCGCGCTCCGGCTCGACCCCGCGCTGCCTCACCTGCGCCGCAACCTGGCCGAGGTCGGGAAGCGGATGCGAGATGGCCGCGGACCGAGCGCGCGCCTTCGACCCTTGCACACGTCCTTGCCCGCCCTGGCTCGCCGGGCCAAGCGCGCCGCCGCGCAGGCCAAGCCCGCTACCGGCCTGACGCTCAGCCTGTGCATGATCGTCCGCGACGAGGAGGAGATGCTTCCGCGGTGCCTCGCCGCGGCGGCGGGCGCAGTGGACGAGATCGTGATCGTCGACACGGGCTCGACCGACCGCACGATCGAGATCGCGCGGTCTTTCGGAGCGCGTGTGATCGAGCGCGAGTGGACGGGCTCCTTCGCCGAGGCTCGCAACGTCTCCTTCGAGGCGGCCACCGGCGACTGGCTGATCTACCTCGACGCCGACGAGGTGCTCGTCGCCGAGGACGTCGAGCGCCTTCGGGGCCTGACCGGGCAGACCTGGCGCGAGGCCTTCTACCTGCTCGAGACGAGTTACACAGGCGAGGACGGCGACGGCACCGGCATGACCCATCCCGCGCTGCGCGTGTTCCGCAACCGGCCGGGCTACCGCTTCGAGGGCCGGATGCACGAGCAGATCGCACACCGGCTGCCCACGCAGGCACCGGGACGGGTCGAGCACACCTCGATCCGTGTCGAGCACTACGGCTACCTGGGCTCGGTCCGCAACGCCAAGGAGAAGTCGCGGCGCAACATCGAGCTTCTGCGCGCCCAGCAGGCCGAAGGCCAGGCAGGCGCCTTCCTGCGGTTCAACCTCGGCACCGAGTACGCGACGATCGGCGACCACGCGAGGGCGCTCCCGGAATTCGAGCGGGCCTGGGAGATCGTCAAGCTCCAGGGCGAGCAGGGCCGCGACTACGTGCCGTCGCTGCTGGTGCGCCTGGTCAGCGCGCTGCGCGCCTGCGACCGCGCGCAGGAGGCGGTCTCGCTCACCGAGGAGGCGCTGCAAACTTTCCCCGGGTTCACCGACCTGGTCTTCGCCCAGGCGGTGGCCCTGCGCACGCTCGGCCGCGAGCAGGAGGCGCAGGACGCCTTCGAGCGCTGCCTGGAGATGGGCGACGCCCCGGCGCGCTACGGCGCGACGGTCGGCGCGGGAACCTATCTGCCGATGCTCGCCCTGGCCGAACTGGCGCTCGCCCGAGGCGAGGTGGAGGCGGCGCGGGACGAGCTCGAGCGATGCGTGGCTGCCCACCCCACCTTCTTCGGCGCGGTCGGTCCGTTGGCCACCGTCCTTCTCCAGGCGGGGCTCGACCCCGACGCGGTCGTGGCCGAGATCGAGGAGCGCGTCGCCAAGGCCACCCCGACCATCCGCTTCATGCTCGCCACCGCCCTGCATCAGCACGGTGCGCTCGACGCCGCCGGGCGCCAGTACCGAGCTGTGCTCGAGTCCCGTCCGAGTGCCTCCCAGGTCCGGGTGACTCTGGCCGAGCTCCTTCTCCAGCGGGGCGACTATGCCGGCGCGGCCGAGCTGGCAGGCTCAGTCGATGTCGAAGATGCGTTCGCCGCTCTGGCCGCGCGAATCGAGCTGTGGGCGACGATCGCCGGGCGCGGGCAGGAGCACCTCGGACTCGCGCAGGCGCGCGCGCGCGAGGCCGGTGTCTCCCCTGCGGAGCTCGACGTCTTCAGCCGCTGGGCGGCACTGTCCGCGGGTCAGCCGCTCGACGGGCCCCTGGCAATCGGCGGCACGCCCCTGCTCGGCGTGATCCTCGAACGCCTCCTGGCCCTGCACGAGTTCGAGACCTTCGAGTTGCTGCTCCCGGCGCTGATCGGCTCGGAGCTCCCGCGCCGCGAGCAGCAGGAGCTGCTGGGCGGGCTGTATCTCCGTTACGGGTTCCTGCAGTCGGCCGCGCGAGAGTGGCTGACCGTATGTGAGTCGGCACCCGACTCCCGAGCGTTCGTAGGTCTCGCGCGCGTGGCCCTCGCCCACGGCTCGGAGGCGGACGCGGCCACATTCGCCGCGCAGGCCCTGACCCTCGACGGCTCCAGCGCCCCCGCCCGGGAGCTGCTCGAGGCGCTCTCGCCGAGGCAAGACGGGGCGGCTGCGGCCGTCACAACCTGACTCGCGCCATGAGCCGGATCGTCCAAACGTCCAGCGTCAACCTCAAGTTTGGTCTGGCCAGAACGATTACGCCAGCAGGAAGATCACATGACGCGACGCGGCGGTCCATGGACCGGCGCGATCAAGGAGGACTCGCAACCCATGAGCTTCGACATCTCATCCGTGCAGGCGCTGCACGCCGCGACGGGATCGGTCGGGGCCTCAGGCAGGGCGAAGGGGGCTAATGGAGGCCGTCGTGTCGACACGAGCGATGCGGTCAAGGTCGACGTATCGGGAATCCCTCACAGCCCGCCCGCCGAGGTGCTCGATGCGATGGGCGTCGCCGCTTCACAGCACGACAAGCTGGCCGCCTCAGGAAGAGGCCTCAGCTTCAAGATCGATGACGCGACCGGCAAGGTCGTCGTCTCGGTTCACGACAACCACGGCAACGTGCTGTTCACGGTGCCGGGCGGCAAGGCGCTCGACTTCGCGAGTGGCGGCAGCCTCGAATAGGTAGGCACTCATGTCGTTCTCATCGCCGTCTTCGTCGAGCATCGGTGTCTCGAGCCTGAATACCGGGCTGGGTCTCCCCGGCTCGGCTCCCCCACTGCAGATCACTGGTCTGGCCTCCGGGCTGGATACCAACTCGATCATCTCGCAGCTGATGGCGATCCAGGAGCAGCCGCTGACCAACCTGCAGACCCAGCAAAAGGGGATCCAGGCCCTGAACAGCAACCTGCAGACCATCCAGACGGCGCTGCAGGGCTTGGTCACCAACGCCCAGAACCTCGCCTCGACGACCCTGTTCAGCAACACCCAGACGGTCACCTCGACGAACTCGACGGTGCTGGCCGCGAGCGCGACCTCGGGCGTGGGCGCGGTCGTCGGTGGCTACCAGGTCGCGATCAGCCAGCTGGCCAGCGCAGCTAACCAGACCTTCTCCTTCACCTCCCCGACCGCGGCCGACACGCTGACCGTCGGCCAGGGCGGGCAGACCAAGACCTATTCGCTGGCCGCGGGCGCCACCGCCCAGAACTTCGCCGATGCCGTGAACGCCGACTCCAGCGGCTACGTCTGGGCAACCGTGGTCAACGGCAACATCGTCTTCTCCAACCGGACCACGGGCAGCGCAAGCACCTTCACGGTGTCCGACTCGGGCGGCTCGCTCGCGCAGCAGTCGAGCGTCGCCGGGCTCGACGCCCAGTACACGGTGAACGGCGGCAGCACCCAGACGTCCTCCTCGAACAGCGTCACCACCGCGATCCCCGGCGTGACCCTGAACTTCGGCGGCGTCACCACCGGCGGAGCCCCTGTGACAGTGAGCGTGGGCGCACCCAGCCTTTCGACGAGCACGATCCAGAACGCAGTCCAGGCCTTCGTGAGCTCCTACAACTCCGTGCTCACCCAGATCCAAACCCAGCTCACGCAGGCCCCGAGCCGCAGCGATCCGACCCAGGGCACGCTGTTCGGCGACCCGGGGCTGAACGACCTGCTGTTCAACATGCGCCAGGCGATGTACCAGGGCGGCACCGGGCTGCCGGCCGGGATGGCCTCGATGATGGACATCGGCGTGAGCACCGGCGCGACCACGGGCAGCGGCACGTTCTCCCAGAGCGCGGTGAACGGCCAGCTCACGCTGGATGCCAACGCGCTGACCCAGGCCATCACGACCAATCCGAGCGGCGTGACCTCCGTGCTCCAGGCCTTCTCGAGCAACTTCGCGAACATGGTCAACGCCAGCGCCGACGCCGGCGGCACGATCGACTCGCGCATCCAGGGAAACAGCACCGAGATCACCGACCTGGGCAACCAGATCTCGGCCATGCAGTCGACGCTGGCCGACAAGCAGCTCCAGCTCCAGCAGCAGTTCGCGGCGCTGGAAGGCGCGCTCTCGCAGAACCAGTCGACGTCGGCCTGGCTGACGAGCCAGATCACATCGCTGCCGCTGCCCTAACTCGTTCTAGACGCCCCTAAAGCTTTCCGTCACCGGTCGATTACCGGGATATGGATCACACGGGCAGGAGTGAGAGTTGAGCCAGAACCTGGCCTACTCGGCCTCACCGCGCGCGTACCGGGAGGGCGCAATCCTGAGCGCTCCTCCGGAGAGGTTCGTTGTGATGCTCTACGACGGCGCGCGGCGCTTTCTGCACCAGGCCGCCGCAGCGATGCGCGCCGGCCAGACGGAGCTGATGCACAACAAGCTGCGCCGCGCCGAGGACATCATCGTGTACCTGAAGGACACGCTCGACCTCGAGCAGGGAGGCGAGATCGCCGCCCGGCTTCAGGCCATCTACCTGTTCTGCGGCCAGCACCTCCGGCAGGCTCGGTTCGATCGGGATCCGGCCAAGATCGAGCAGGTCAGCAAGCTGCTCGGCCAGCTGCGCGAGGCCTGGGCGGCGATCGAGGCTCAATGAGCCGGGCGTCCGAGGCTCCCTACGAGCAGCTCCTGGCGCTGGGCGTCTGCGGACTCGAGCTGGCTCGCGACGGCCGGCTGAGCGAGCTGGCCGCCTGTCAGGAGGCGCGTATCGAGTTGATCGGCCGCCTGCCCAGCGAGCCGCCGGCCGACGCTCGGGCGGCGCTGGAACGCTGCCTTCTGATCGAGCGACATCTCGAGGCCGAGCTCCGCGCGGCTCGCGAATCGGTGCTCGAGGCGCTCGGCGAGCTCCGCCGCGCACAGCGCGCCGCCGACGGCTACACCCCCGTGCGCCACCGCGTGCGGGTCGTGCGCGCCGAGGCCTGAAAGCGCCCGCTCTATCAAGAGTTCCCGGCCTCGGCCGATTGCTCGGGCATGCGGCTTGTGCCCACGACCATGCTTCACGAGGGCGCGCTGTTGGCCCGGGACGTCCTGATCGGGCGTCCGGACGGGATACCGCTCCTACGGGCCGGAGTGCGCATCTCCCCCGAATACCGCGACCGGCTTCTGCATCTCGGGATCCGAGCGGTCTACATCGAGGATCACCACGGCGGCGGCATCCACCCCGAGCCGCTCGTCAGCGCGGAGACGCGCCAGGTCGCGACCCGGGCCGTGGCCGACGCCTTCCAGGTCTCCAGCGAGTCCTTGCTCGTCCACCAGGCGATCCCCTCGGAGACCGTGCGCTCGCTCGAGGAGATCGTGTCCCGGATCCTGGCCGAGGTCGCGAGCTGCGGCAGCGCCGCGCTGGCACTCGCCGATCTGGCCAGCGCGGACGCCTACACCTTCCAGCACTCGATCGACGTCACCGCGCTCGGGCTCCTGATCGGTCACCGCATGTTCACCGAGCGCGGCTGGCTCGACTTCCGGGGCGTTCGCCAGTTCCATCGCCTCGACGAGCGCCTGCATATGCTCGGGATGGGGCTGCTGCTGCACGACGTCGGCAAGCTCGCCCTGCCGAGCTCGATCACCGACAAGCGCGATGACCTCACACAAGAGGAGTGGGAGCTCATGCGCAGCCACCCGCGGCTCGGGCTCGAGCTCCTGCGCGGCGATGACTTCTCCCCGCTCGTCAAGGCCGTCGTCCTGCGCCACCACGAGCGCTGGGACGGAAGCGGCTATCCCGACGGCAAACGCGGAACCGAGATCCACGAGATGGCACGGATCGCCGCGGTCGCCGACGTCTATGACGCGGTCACCTCCGAGCGCACCTACGCCGCCGCCAAGCCCGCCCACGAGGGCGTGCGCGCGATCCTCGAGGCATCGGGCACGCAGTTCGACCCGGACGTCGTCTCGATGTTCGCCCGGATCGTCGCCCCATTCCCTCCCGGCGTCGAGGTGCGGCTCGCCGACGGTCGCCGCGCGGTCGTGGTCAGCGTTCCCGACGACGCGCTCGACCGGCCGCTCGTGCGCGTGATCGAGGGTCCGGGCGCTCCGTATGAGATCGCCCTGCTGCACGAGCCTCGCCTGCAGATCGACGGCTGGCCGCATTTCGCCGCCGCAGCAGCCGCCTAGCGGCACGGCTGCAAGCCGCTGGCCAGCGGGCCAGAAAAGCTGAGCAAAGCTCAACATCCTCGGTAGGTGTCCGATGTGTTGGGCATGAACGCTCCCCGGGGTGTGAACTAACCCATGCGTTTGGCCCCCCTGTCCGAGGTCCCTGATGGCGTGACCGTGGGCCGCGACGTCCTGGCGGGAATGGACCGCGCACCGCTGCTCCGGGCCGGGGTGACGCTGACCCCCGACTACCGTGAGGGGCTGGTGCGCTCCGGTGTGCACGCGATCTACGTGGAGGATCGCTCGAGCGCGGGCATCGTCCCCGCCCGTCCGCTGATCGGCGAGGAAACGCAGGCGCTGGCCGCACGCGTGATGGCCGACGCCTACTCCGAGGCCCGCTCCGCTTTCGAGACACGCCGTCCGCTCGACCCCGAGGTCGCCGAGACGCTGACCACGGTGCTCGAGGTCATGCTCGACGAGATCAAGTCCCACGGCGAGGCCGCCGTCGCTCTGCGCGACATGTGCGCGGCCGACGCCTACACCTTCCAGCATTCGATCGACGTGACGGCGCTGGGGATGCTCGTTGGGTCGCATTTCTTTGCCGCTCAGGACTGGCGCACGGAGCCGGTCGGCTCGGGTCCGGCGCAGATCGACGAACGGCTGCTGATACTCGGCCTCGGCCTGCTGCTGCACGACATCGGCAAGCTCGCAGTGCCGACTCCGATCCTCCAGAAGCCCGGGCCGCTGACCCAGGACGAGCGCGATCTGATCGAGAACCACCCCCAGGCCGGCTTCGATCTCCTCGCGGGCAATTCCTGGTCGCCGCTGGTCAAGGCGATCGTTCTGCGCCACCACGAGCGCTGGAACGGCTCCGGGTATCCGGATGGCCTGCGCGGGCACGAGATCCACCCGATGGCCCGGATCGCGGCCGTGGCCGATGTATACGACGCGGTCACCTCAGAGCGCCCGTACGCCGCGGCCCGACCGGCTCACGAGGGGCTGCAGATCATCACCGGCGGAGCGGGCACGCAGTTCGATCCCGGCGTGGTCGACGTGTTCGCCGGGCTGGTGGCCCCGTTCCCGCCCGGAGTCGAGGTCAAGCTGAACGACGGGCGCAGGGCACTGGTCGTCGAGGTTCCCAGTGACACGCTCGATCGCCCGCTCGTGCGCGTGATCGACAATCCCGACTCCCCCTACGAGCTGGCGCTGGCCAGCGAGCCGGAGGTCGGGATCGAGGGCTGGGACGAGCCCGTGAGACTCAGCGCGTGAGCTGGGTCGACCGGTCGTCCAGAGCGCTCTAAAGCATCCCCGGCCTCAGCCGATCAAGGGAACGACTGCACGGAGCGAGTCGTAGTCAGCCCAGGGAGGGCGAAGTCACTTCCAGGTACTTCCATGTCCCTCCTCGACACGACTCAGCTTGCGTTGGAATCCGCGATGCAGGGCTCAATGCTCCGCCAGTCGCTGCTGACCAACAACCTCGCCAACGTCGACACCCCCGGCTACCAGCGCCAGGACGTCAACTTCCAGGCGACCCTCCAGCAAGCGCTGTCCAGCGGGCAGCCGCTGGATCAGGTGACCTTCCAGCCCTACACCCAGCAGCAGGTGCTCCGGGCCGATGGCAACGGCGTCTCCGCCGAACAGGAGCAGGCCAACATCTCCGAGAACGGCCTGCTGTACGAGAACCTCACGCAGATCGCCGCCGCGCGCGAGCAGATCCTGATCAGGGCGATGGGGATCGGCGGATGAGCTTCTTCGACTCATTGGACATCGCCGCCAGCGGCCTCACCGCCGAGCGCACGCGCATGGACGTCACGGCCGAGAACCTGGCCAACGCCCAGACCACCCGTGGCGCCAACGGACAGCCCTACCAGCGCCAGGAGGTCGTCCTGCAGCAGACCGGCACGAGCTTCGGCGCGACCCTGGCGGGCGCGATGGGCGCCCCCGGCGGTCCCGCCAGCGGCCCGGTCGCGGGCGGCGTGCAGGTCGCCGGCATCGTCGCCGATCCGACGCCGGACAAGCTCGTCTACGACCCGGGCAACCCGGACGCCAACGCGCAGGGCTACGTCCGCATGCCGAACGTCAACCCGGTGACCGAAATGGTCGACCTCATCTCCGAGTCGCGCTCCTACGAGGCGGACGTGACGGCGATGCAGACGGCCAAGAACATGTACTCCAAGACGCTGGATCTGCTCAAGTGATTCCGGCGATCTCGGCAGCACTCGGCCCGCTCGATCCGAGCGAGTGGAGCATCGGCGGTCTCGGCTCGGCCGGCTCCGCCGCCCCGGCCTCCGGATCGGGGAGCTTCGCGAACGCCCTCTCGGGCGCGCTCGACTCCCTGCAGGCCGCGCAGGACAGCGCCGCTGGGGCCTCCCAGGCGCTGGCGACCGGCACCGCGACCGATCCCACCCAGGCCGTCACCGCGGTCGAGAACGCGTCACTCGAGATGGATCTGGCCTCCCAGATCCGCACCAAGCTCGTCGATTCCGTCAACACGATCTTCCAGACCCAGGTCTAATCCGTGCCGGCCACCCTCACAAAGCTGACCCCAAAGGGCTGGGCCACCGTCGGCGGCGCTGCCGCCGTGGCCATCGTCTTCCTGATGCTGGTCTTCCAGATGGCCACGAAGACGAGCTACACCACGCTCGAGGCCGGCCTCGACCCGGCTACCACGGGCAAGGTCACCTCGGCTCTGGCCGGCAAGGGCATCGCCTATCAGCTGCAGAACAGCGGCACCGCCGTGGCCGTCGATCCCAGCCAGGTCGCGCAGGCGCGGGTGGCCCTGGCCTCGGCGGGCCTGCTCGGCACCGGCACGAGCACGGTCAATCCGCTGAACCTGAGCATGGGCGCGACCAACTATCAGCAGCAGCTCGCCAATCAGATGTACCTCGAGCAGCAGCTCGACCAGACGATCGGTCAGATTCAGGGCATCTCCGGCGCCCAGGTCCATCTCGTCCTGCCCGATCCCACGCAGGCCGTGTTCGGCAACTCGACCCCGGCCACGGCGTCGGTGCTGATCTCAGATAGTGGCGCCATGGATCCCGGGGCGGTGCACGGCATCGCCGAGCTCGTGGCCTCGAGCGTGCCCGGGCTGGCGCTGGACAAGGTCACGGTGACCGACACCACCGGCCAGCTGCTCTGGCCGACGGCAGACTCGTCCGGAGCCGCCGGCACCGGTGGCAGCTCCAAGCAGGCAGCTGAGGCGCGCTACGACGCCTCGATGGCCTCGACGGTCAACGCCATGCTCACCCAGGCCCTCGGCCCCGGCAAGGCGATGGTCCAGGTCAACGCCGACCTGAACGAGAACCAGACCCAGCAGCAGTCCCTGACCTACGCCAACAAGGGCGTGCCGCTGACCAGCCAGACGCAGACCGAGACCCTGACCGGCAACGGCACGAACGGCACAGCCGGTGCGGCCGGGAACATCCCCGGCTACGCGGCGCTCGCCGGAGGCAAGTCGAACTACAAGAACACGACCACGAACGTCCAGAACGCCGTCAGCAAGACGGTCACGCAGTCGACGATCGCGCCAGGCTCGATCAACTCCCAGAGCGTTTCGGTGATGGTCGACAAGACGGTCCCCGCCGCCGAGCTGCCGAACATCCAGAAGGCGGTCTCCGAGGCCGTGGGGCTGAACACCAAGCGCGGCGACTCGATCGTCGTCGTCCCGATGAGCTTCGCCAAGCAGTCGCTGAGCTCTTCGTCGGCGGCCGCGAGCGCGGCGTCGAGCAGCATGATGAATTACGCCAAGTACGCCGTTGTCGGCCTCGGCGCGCTGATCTTCCTCTTCTTCGTCGGGCGCGCCGTGCGCAAGCGCGAGCGCGAGGCGCTGATGGCAGAGCCCACGTGGCTGCGCGAGCTCGAGGCTCCGCGCTCGCTGGCCAGCCTGCAGCAGGGCCCGCGCGTCGAGATGGCTCAGCTTCCGCCCGAGCCCCCGACGCAGGTGATCCCACTGAGCGCACCCGTGAACGTGGCGCGCCGCCAGGTTGAGGACCTGGTCGAGCGTGACGCCGACCGCGTCGCCCAGCAGGTCCGAGCCTGGATGGCGGAGGATTAGGCCATGGCCGTCGAAGGCAGCAGAAGCTTCGGCGGGGGCTCGCGGCGCGGGCGTACGACCGGCAAGCGCAAGTCGGCGGTCCTGCTCGTGAGCCTCGGCTCCGACAAGGCGGCCGACGTGTTCAAGCACATGCGCGACGACGAGATCGAGGCGCTGTCGCTGGAGATGGCCAAGCTCCAGCACGTCGAGCCCGCCCAGACCGATGCGGTCTTCGAGGAGTTCGCGGCGACCGTCACCGCCTTTGACTCCTACGTTTCGGGCGGCGTCGACTTCGCCCGCGAGGTGCTCGAGCGCGCACTCGGCCATGACCGGGCCAGTGAGATCATCACCCGCCTGGCGAGCGTGATCGAGATGCGGCCGTTCGAGTTCATGCGCCGCACGCCACCCGAGCAGATCGTGAACTTCCTGCGCAACGAGTCCCCGCAGGTCGTCGCGCTCGTGGTGGCCAACCTGAACACGACGCTCGCCGCCCAGGTGCTGGCGGGCCTTCCCGAGGCCGAGCAGGCGGACATCGCGGTGCGGATCGCGCGCATGGGCGAGACCAGCCCCGACGTGGTCAAGCAGGTCGAGGCGATCATGCGCCAGAAGCTCGAGAACGTGGTTCAGCAGGAGTACACGGTGGCTGGCGGAGTCAAGTCGCTGGCGGACATCCTCAACCAGGTGGACCGCTCGACCGAGCGCAACGTGCTCGATTCGCTCTCGGACGCCGACGAGGAGCTCGGCGAAGAGGTCCGGCGCCTGCTGTTCGTGTTCGAGGACATCGTCAAGCTCGACGACCGCGCGATCCAGATGGTTCTGCGCGAGGCCGACCAGAAGGACCTGGCGCTCGCGCTGCGCGGCGTCAGCGACGAGGTCAAGCAGATCATCCTCTCCAACATGTCCGAGCGCGGCGCGGAGATGCTGCTCGAGGAGATGGAGTTCCAGCCGCCGCAGCGCAAGAAGGTCGTCGAGGACGCTCAGGGTCGCATGGTTGCGATCGTGCGGCGTCTCGAGGAGTCCGGCGCGATCGTGCTCGACCGCGGCGAGGCCGAGAGTGTCGTCTGAGGCCGGCGTCGCCGCCTACTCCTTCAGCCAGCTGGACGCGCCGCCCACGGTGGGCGAGATCGCCGACGCCCTGGCCGCGGTGCAGCGGGAGGCCGATCAGATGCGCGAGCGCGCTCGGGCTTCCGGCCACGCCGAGGGTTATGCGGCCGGACTGGCCGAGGCCCGCGAGCAGGCCGGGCCGGCGCTGGCCGCGCTGCGCGAGCTCGGAGCGCAGTTCGCCGCCCTGCGCGAGCAGGTGATCTCCGAGCTCGAGCAGGACTCGCTCGCGATGGCCTTCGAGCTCTCTGAGCACATCATGGCCGGAGCCGTGCAGGTGCAGCCGGAGCGAGTGCTCGACGTAGCGCGCCACGCGCTGCGCCACATCTCCGACCGCCGTCAGGTCACGCTGGTCGTGAACCCCGACGACCTGGCGCTCCTGAACGACGCCTCGGTGGGACTGCAGTCGGAGCTCGGTGGCATCGAGCACCTCGCGGTCCAGTCGGACCGGCGGGTCGGTCGCGGAGGCGCGATCGCTCGCACCGATGCGGGCGAGATCGACGCCGGGCTGCGCGTCCAGCTTGCCCGCGCGCGCGAGCTGGTGGCCGAGGACCTCGCCGAGGTGCTGCCCGACGCCCCGTCGCTGCTGCAGCCCCCCACCGTCTCCGAGAATGGCTGAGCCCTCGACCGGCGCGGTGCTCCGCGCCCGGCGCGTCCTCTCTCAGTCCGACCTCTCCCGCCGGCGCGGCCGGGTGGCGGACCTGATCGGCCTGATCATCGAGGCCACCGGCGTGCAGGTCGAGATCGGCGAGATCTGCCTGGTCGGCGATGGCCGCGACCGCGACCCCGTCGCCTGCGAGGTCGTTGGCTTCCGCGCCGGGCGCACGCTTCTGATGCCCCTCGGTGAGCTGCACGGGATCGGTCCCGGCACCGCCGTGCACTCGACCGGCCGGCCGTTCCGCGTCGTCGTGGGCCAGCCACTTCTCGGGCGGGTCGTCGACGGGCTCGGAGCTCCGCTCGACGGCGAGCTCCTCCCGGCTGCGGGGATGACCTGGCGCTCGGCGATGGCGCCCCCGCCGGATGCTCTGACCCGGCCCCGGATCTCTGAACGTGTCGGGCTGGGGGTCCGGGCGCTGGACGGGCTCGTGCCCTGTGGCCGCGGGCAGCGCCTGGGCATCTTCGCCGGCTCGGGCGTCGGCAAGTC
>Ga0070735_10002830_pt1 | contig 15438 bp, 17 predicted proteins | sample Coa_R1_FD_66443 | JGI IMG/M metagenome (GOLD analysis project Ga0070735, IMG submission 66443) | Surface soil microbial communities from Centralia Pennsylvania, which are recovering from an underground coalmine fire - Coalmine... | ecosystem: Environmental > Terrestrial > Soil > Unclassified ... | reverse complement strand
CATCCCATCCACCAGATGCCCATTCCGCACGACAGCCGGAACAATTTCCTGCTGAATTCGGTCACCGGCATCAATTATTTCCTGATACCTTACGGCGCGCTGATCCTGGCATTCCCCTTCATCTTCCTGCGCGGTGCCAGCATGCGCCGCTTGCGGCCTCTGATGATCGGTTTCTGGATCACCCTGATTTTCGGCCTAGGCGGCACGACTCCACTGCCGCGCTGGCTCCTCGGACGCGCCTACGAGATTTTGACCTTCGAGCGCTTCACGTTCTGGGCGACACTTATGGCCATGCCCATCGTTGGCTTGCTGGCGATTGAGTTTCTCGACCGGTTCGGCGGCAAAGCAGCGGTGGGTCTTTCGCTCGCCGCCGTAGCCACGATTGGAGCAGCGCTGTTCTGGCTAAATGCCAATCCTTTTCGTCCTACCGCGACCATCGACGTCAAGCCGGTGATCGGTTTCCTGAACCGCGACGGGCACGATAGCTACCGTTACTTGACTCTAGGCTTCGGAAGCGACTTGGCCCAGGTCTCAACTTATACCGACGCCAGCAGCGTCGACGGAGACTACAACTCCGCCCGCCTCCTGCCGGAAATGACGCACTATGGTTCGGCGCAGCTCACCAACGCGAAATTCTATGGCACCGCCGGCATGGCCTCGTTGCGCGCCATGCTCGAACACGCCAACCGCTACGGGCTCAAGTACATCTTCGTCCACGACTCTTACTATGAGCCCCTGCTGACGTTCGTCGGCTGGCGCAAAATCGAGACTTTCGGCCATGGCGAGATCACCGCCTGGTCGAAAGAGGATGTTCCCCCCGCACACCAGATCTACTCCGACGCCATCCCGCCCGCCTGGATGGGCTTGATGTGGGGCACGCTCCCCATCGGGGTAAGTGTGCTGGCCATGTTTCTGGTTATTTTGCTGCCCTCGCGGCAGCGTGTCCGAAAAGTGATTGAACCCGTCACCCTGCAAGAGCGGGAACGGCATTACGTAGCTTGAGGGACTCAGATGAAACGTGCTCTGCCTCTCGTTATCATCGTTGTCGTTGCTACTGTTGTCTTGATCGTGCTTGGGCTCACCGTCGCGGGGCCGTCCTCCAGCGGAACTGTGGGGATTGTTTCCGGCTCAGCGCTTCCCGGTTTTAGCGCGAATGCGAGCACGCCCGAGCAGGCTCTCTCCAATTTTCTGCTGGATATCCAGAAAAGGAATTGGGATCGAGCTTTCGCTAGCCTAGAACGAACCAGCCAGGCCCTGACCCAACAATCCTTCGTCCAGGAATGGACCGGAGCCAACGGGGGCCTGCTCTCGTTCTCCAGCCTGGAACACTATGATGCCCGCCCGCTGCACGCCACCGACTCCGACGCGGACATGCGCGTCCGCTTGCACTGGACGACTCCCGTCGGCCCCGTCGAAGACGTCCGCGACTTTCATCTCGCCAAGCGCGGCGACCAATGGAAGGTCGTGTGGAATGAAACGCCGCCTCCCAACGTCCCGGCCCAGATCGTTCCAGTGAATTACTTGCGTTGGGATCTGGTTACGGGAAGCGGATCCGGCGATTGGGGATCGCACAATGTCGACGCCCCTCATGTGCGCATCATCTCCATGAATGCCGTCGATTCCGCCGAGGGCGCCGTAGTCATGGGCGAGGTGGTCAACGAAGATACGATTCCGGCGTTTGTGAACGTCAACGCCACTCTGGTGGACGCTTCCGGCAGTGTGATCGACGACGAGACCAGTTTCGACAAGATTCTCCACGTGTTGCTGCCCAAGCAGGTTTCGCCCTATCGCATTGACTTCCCGAAGATCAGCCTCAACAAAGTCAAGAACGTTCGCATCGATACCAAGGCGACGCTGGTGCCGGCATCTTCCGATCCCGTCATTGGCGTCATGAACCAGAAACTGGATACTGACGCCCAGGGCCGCGCTGTTTTGCGTGGCGATCTTTTGAATCAGAGCGGAGAGACCGTCAACATTCCGCACGTGATCGTCAGTTTCTACGACAACACCGGCAAAGTGGTTTGGGTATCGGATGGTTATGTGGAACAGGCGTTGCTTCCCCAGTCGAGCGAGCCATTCGCGGTTGAGCTTCCGAAATCTTTGGCAGGAAAGGTCCAGAACTTTCATGTCGTCGTCAACCAGTACAGCATGGAAAAAGGATAGGCCGGTGCGTCACCTGCTGAGCCTTGTTTTCGGCGCGGTCTGCCTGGCGGCCGTCCTGCAGGCGCAGGATGTCACGCTGCGCGGCCCTTCCGACGCGGCGGCTGGCAGCGCCGCCAAAATTGCGACCACAGGAAGCGGCTCGGCAACTTTTTATCTCGTGGGCCCCTCTTCGACAGTAAAGCGTGACGTGCAGCTAGGGCAGGAAATTTCGCTGTCGCCGAAGGAGGTTCAGACTGCCGGACGGTATGTGGCCGTCGTTTGCTCAGGCAGCTGCGCCAGCGCCGCGTTTTTTGTTGCCCCGTCGAAACCCGTGAACCTCACTTTCGTGGTTCATCCTTCGCGAGCTCCCGTGGCCAAGAACGATCTGATCAGCGGCGTGACTTTTACCTTTGACGAGTTCCACAATTTGGTGCTCACGCCGGCCACGGTGGATTTTCAGCTGAGCTCGAAGGGTGGAACTCCCGTTTCTCACAATGTTCAGACCCAGAGCGGTGCGGCGTGGTTCCGCATCAGTTCCGGAAAAGCAGCCGGGCCGTTGCAAATTAGCGCCTCCCTGAATGACGTGGTCGCGAAAAGAGTTGTTCAGCAGGTTGCATCCGACCCTTGCAACTTGCGCATCAAGGGACAGCGCACTGCAAAGGGCATCGAGGTCGAGACCGATCCGGTGCGCGACTGCTCCGGAAATCCGGTGCCCGACGGAACCATCATCACCTTCACCGCCAAAAATGGAGATGAAACCAGCACGGTGGATGCGCCCATTAAGCAAGACGTCGCCCGCGCCCGCATTACGGCAAAGGGCCCGGTTGTGATCTCCGCCGCCTCCGGGGTCGTGATGGGAAACCAACTGCGCATCGGTGGGCAATAAGCACATGAGAATTCCTACAACAAGCCGAAAGCTTCTTCTGCTGATCTTCACCGGCATCTTCGTCTCGCTGGCTTCGTTGTATTCCGCAGCCGCCGACTCAGCCCCGCACGTAACTCTGAACACTTCGAAAGCCACGCCGCGACAGGTCGAACCCTTGACCGAACGCGCCGTCCTTCGCGACTACAAATTCGCTTGGACAAATTTGACGCAGGCCCTGGAATCGAACTCCACCGCGCCCCTGAATGGCTTGTTTGAAGCGACCGCAGACAAGTGGCTGAAAGATGCTGTGCAAGACCAACGGCATACTGGTCTGACTTCTCGATATCTCAACCAGAATCACAAAGTGGACGCGGTTTTCTATTCTCCTGAGGGCGACGTCATCGAACTGCACGATACCGCCGAATACGATCTGGAGATTCTCGATGGCAGCAAGACCATCCACAATGAGCATGCCGTCGTGCACTACGTGGTGCTGATGATTCCCGGAGCCGAGCGCTGGGTCGTCCGGCAACTCCAGTCCGTGCCGCAGTTTTGAGACCGCCATTGACGACGCCAACCGGGGCCCCCAGCATGGCATCTAACCTGATCGTTCAGCTAATTTCATGGAGCTTTCTTTGTCGAATAAGCTGCTAGTTCTGGCGATTGTGTGCTTTATGGCGGGCTCGGGCTGTACTACGCCCGGCATGCATCGCGCCTCACTACAGCAGAATCTGCAGGCTCCCAACGCTTCGCCAAAGTTGCTCGCCGTGTACATGCCCTGGTTCGGCAATCACATCCACATGGACGTGGGCTATGCCAGTTACGATCCCAACGTGCTGCGACGGCAAATTCAGCAAGCTCGCCACATGGGAATCTCGGGATTCGTCGTGGACTGGTACGGCTCGAATAGTCCTTTCTCCGATCACAATTTCGCGCTGATGGAAGAGGCCGCCGACGAAAGCCATTTCCAGGTCGCTTTGCTCTACAACGAAGCGGAAGATGAAGACCAGCAAGCTACCGATGCAGCCATGGCTGCGTTTGATGAAGCCTACAAATCCTACATCGGTCCCCAAGCACCGCACCGTGGCGCCTATCTCACCTACAACGGCCATCCCATGATCTTCATTTTTCCCAAACGAGGTCATGTGGACTGGAATCGTGTCACGGAGCACGTCAGCAATTGGGAAGCGACTCCGTACCTGCTCTATAAGGACGAACCGCCCGCGCAATATCTTGCCGACTTTTCGGGAATGTATGCCTGGGTGCAGCCGGGGCAAAAAGGATGGACCCCCGACGGAAGCAATTGGGGCGAACAATATCTGGATTATTTCTACAAGAACATGCGGAACAAGCATTCCGACAAGATCACGGTAGGGGCGGCGTGGCCGGGCTTCAATGACTCCGGGGCAAAGTGGGGATTAAACCGCCACATGCAGAGCCGCTGCGGCCAGACCTTCGAGGATACATTGCATTTCTACACGCGCTATTTCGACGCAGCGCATCCGCTCCCTTTCATCATGATCGAAACCTGGAATGACTACGAGGAAGGTACGGCGATCGAGCGCCTCAATTTTGCGAAGTGCAGCCAGAACGCACAAACCAGTGCCGGTGATTGAGTAGCTCTGCGACAACCGCCGTTGTGGTTAGCACATCCAACTGGAGTTTGCGAAAACGCTCGGGAAATGGGACTCTGCCAATGAGAACTGTCCGCGATTCAACCACGAACCTTCGGTTGCTCTCCGAACTCTTGTTCAACCCTTCCGTTTTCTCAACTTCGCCTCGAAACGGGAATGGCTCGAAGCCCGTCGCTGACCGCCCAAGTCCCATGACCGAAGCGGATGGCGACCTGGAAGAACTGAGAACGCTCGCCATGACCAACCACGTCATCGTGCGGGCCTTCGGCCAGCTTCAGAAGATTCTCGAGCGCGAAGGCAAACGGGCCGAAGCTGACTGGGTCTCAGATGTCCTCGAGACCGAGCGCGCTCGCATTCAGCACGCCGTTAGCTTCCTGGACAAGATTTGCGCGGCTCTCGATCGAGGTGGTTGTTCGGTTACGGTGATCAAATCTCTCGACCACTGGCCGGATCTCGGCAGCGATCTGGATCTCTACACCAATGCCGCTGCGTCCAAAGTTGTCGATGTGATGCAGAAGCAATTCCAGGCGACGGTTGCGGACCGCAGTTGGGGTGATCGCCTGGCCAATAAGTGGAACTTCGTCGTGCCCGGCCTGCCCGAACTGGTCGAAGTTCATGTTGGGCGTCTCGGTCAAACGGGCGAGCAAACCGCTCTCACGCGCTCTCTGTGCAATCGCAACCGCGTACTGACGCTGGGCGAGCATTCCTTCCGTGTACCCGCACCTGAAGATCGCATCATCATCAGCACCCTGCAGCGCATGTACCGGCACTTCTACATCCGTCTGTGTGACGTGGTTGATAACGCCGCGCTCCTGGACGCCCACGTCGTCGACTTCGGATATCTGCATTCCCTGGGCTCCGCGGCCGGTATCTGGGACGGCATTGCCACTTATCTCACGATTATTTCCGAATATGTCGAGGGCTATCGCGGATACGGCGTTCCCCTGCCTTCACTGGTAACGGGGTCGGCGAAATTCAATACCGCCAAAGTGCGATTCCGCAAAGATTTCCTGCGGGTCCCGATTTTGCCCGATTCAATGAACCTCTACGCGCGGGAACTCACCACGCTACTCCTGCGAGGGGATCTGCGGAACTCCCTCCGCCTGAGCCTGCTGCCCGGGCTGGCCACGGCCGCCGCCCTGGAGCAGAAGTTCACCGGCAGCGATAAAGGCATTTGGTGACAACAGTGTAGGAAAACCGCTAAGGCAGCATTGACGACACCGATCCTACTGCATTCGCTGGATTGAGCGGCTCTGCCCTATCACCTAACGTACGTTAGTGCTGTTTTTACAGATGGAAGCGGTTCGAGCTATCAAGTCAGTTCTGCCGCGAACGGGAATTTAAAGTCTGTATCTATAGAGCGGGAGCGTTCGCGTGATTCGTATTCTTATTGTCGATGATAACCCCGCCGTCCGGCGCTATTTACGGGCGATCCTGGAGCAGCAGGAAGCCTGGCAGGTCAGCGGCGAGGCCCGTAGCGGCGCTGAAGCCCTGCAATCCGTGCTTCAGAGCCCGCCTGATCTCGTCGTCTTGGACTACCAGATGCCTGACTTGAATGGCGTCGATGTTGCCCGGCAGATCTCGGAGATGTTTCCCAAGCTCCCGATCCTGATGGTAACCCTTCATCTCTCGCGGCAATTGGCCGATGCAGCTCGCGAGGCCGGCGTTCGCGGAGCCTGCGCCAAACAAGACATTAGTTCGGTGGTGGAAGCGGTCGACATTCTCTTGCACGATAAGACCTACTTCCCCTTAATTTCGGCCGGCCACACCGCTTGAACGCCCTTGAAAAAATAGGGAGAGGGACTCGGGGAAATACAGTGTTCCCTGTATTGGACGTTGAGATTGAAGAAGTTAGCCTCTTTTTGGGCATTAGGGGCGCTTCCCTGGGTCCCCACGCTTTTCTGATGTGCAAATCAAGGTGTATTAGTCAGGCTGTCACATCCGTGCAGGGGTTAAATGTGGCGAATCGTCTGGTTGGTCTCCCCCAAAGGAACTGAAACAGAATGACAATTCGCATACTTTTGGTGGATGACCATCCAATTGTCAGGCAGGGTTTAAAGACGCTATTGGAAGGACATTCAGACTGGCAGGTCATTGGCGAAGCTTCCGACGGCGCTGAAGCCGTCGAGAAGGCCAAGGATCTAAGCCCCGACGTCATGGTGCTCGATGTCACCATGCCGAGAATGAATGGCTTGGATGCGTGCCGGCTCCTTCGCCGGCAATATCCGGCCCTGGAAATTCTTTTTGTCACGCAGCACGACTCGCCGCAGATGATGCGCGAGGCGTTGGAAGCCGGTGCCAGGGGTTACGTGGTGAAATCGAACGCCGCTCGCGATCTCTTGGCCGCCGTCGAAGCAGTCAGTCAGCATCGCGTCTTTACCGCCTTACACAGTCGCAACGTAGCGCAGTCCGGCTAAGCTCCGGCTGAGCTGTAGCAATCTATCTTGCTCGAGGGCAAAGTTATGAAGCTGAGAATCCTGTTAGCAGACGATCACGAAATCGTGCGACGTGGTTTGCGCGCGTTGTTGGAAAAACATGAAGGCTGGGAAGTCTGCGGCGAAGCCAGCGACGGCCGCGAAGCTGTCGAGAAGGCCCTGCAGTTGAATCCCGACGTCGTCATCGTCGACGTGGGCATGCCCAACTTGAATGGTTTGGACACCACTCGCCAGTTGCTGCAGCACGATCCCCACTTCAAGGTCATCGTGCTCACCATCACGGATTCAGATCAGGTCATTCGCGAAGCCTTGGACGCCGGCGCCCGCGGGTTCGTCCTGAAGTCCGATGCGGCCCGCGATCTCGTCTCCGCAGTCGAAGCGTTGCAGAACAAGCGCATGTTCTTTACGCCCAGAGTCAACGACCTGGTGCTCGCCGGCTTCCTGGAGAAAGGTCAGACCGTTTCCAGAAACGAAGCTCCGAAATTGCCCACGCTTACCGCGCGCGAGCGCGAGATTACCCAGTTGCTGGCTGAGGGCAACAGCTCCAAGGAAGTCGCGTCGCTCCTGAACTTGAGCACCAAGACGGTGGAAACTCACCGCAGCAACATCATGCGTAAACTGAGTTTTCACTCTATTCGCGATCTCGTTGTCTATGCGATTAAGAACAATCTGATCCAGATTGAGCTCCCGCCGCCGCCGAAGACTCCAGCGGGCCCGACGGCGGCGTAAAGCTCGTTTTTTGAAGACCCGCTCGAACCTCTATCAGCGCATCGTTTCGCCGGGGTAATAACCGGTGCGAGTGCGCACCGTCAGCCGGGTATGCGCAGGCCCCTTGGCTTCTACGCGGATCCTCTGGTATCCCGTTCCAATTGCGCCGCCGGGATTGTAAGTCAGCGAGTACTGGCTGCGGATGTCGTGCGCCACGCTGCGCGTAATTTCGTCCACTTCCTCCAGGCTTTGCGGGAAATACGCCACGCCGCCGGTGCTCGAAGCCAGCTCCTGCAGCGCTTCTCGTCCTTGTCGCGACATCCCTTGGTCGGTTAATCCGATCGCGTACACGGCCGCGCCCTTGTTGGATTGCAGCTTCTGCATCGCATCCTGCAGGGTTTCCCGGCTCATGTTGTCCTGGCCGTCGGTGATTACCAGCAACACTTTCTTATCGAGGCGCGGATTGTTCTTTAGGTGGACACTCGAGGCCACCACCGCGTCATACAACGCCGTACTGCCGCGGGTCGAGGTCTGCCGCAGTGCGGCCTCCAGTAAATTCGGGTTGGATGTGTAGTCCTGATCGAGGTACGGCACCTGCCCGAAGTTCACCAGGAACACCTCATCCTCTGGGTTGCTTGCCCTGATCAGGTTCATCACTGCCCGATTCACGCGTGCTCTTTTATCCCGCATGGATCCTGAGTTGTCGATCACGATCCCTATGGCGACGGGAACGTCTTCGCGGCGGAAGGAAGTAATGGCCTCTGGCTGGCCATTCTGATAGACCGTGAACGCGCTTCGGTCCAGCCCCGTCACCATGTGCCCCGTCTCATCCACAACCGTAGCGTGCAGCACGACCTCTTGCACTTGCTTCTTGAAGACAAAGCGGCCATCTTCGGAATTGGGGGACTGAGGCGAGATCGACGGATGTCCGGGCGCTGTCTCTGGCTCCTGCGCAGTTACGGGCGCTGCGGTCGTTCTCGGTGGAAGGCCCATCGGATCTTCGTATCCGGGCGGGGGAGTAGCCGGGTTTTGCTGCTGCGATTGGGTATTCTGAGCGAAAACCGGCGCAGCCAAGGCGCCCGCAGCAACAAGTGCCATGGTCCTGACTGCAGAGCGGAGAAAACAGATCTTGCCAGACAACATGGATTACACCTCCCGCCGCACTTAGATGCCAACTCAAGCCAAGTCGGAGGATTTCGTATTTTTGCTGCGGGAGAAATCAGGCGCGAGCAGGCGGCCTGTCAGGCCGCCTACGGTAAACCATGTATACCTCCTGACAAAAAGAATTTTTTACACGAATCACTTTGCGTTTCCACCATCAAGTGATTTATCTGCAAAGGAGTGTACGTTTGGCAAGTAGTGTGCTCTTGGACTCGGCGACACGAGAAATGGGCCTCGCAGTTCAGGATTATCGACTCTTGCGGAGGTGGAAAGTGCTGCGCATTCTGATTGCAGATGATCATGAAGTTGCTCGGCGCGGCATCCGGGCAGTGCTCGAGAGCCACCCTGGCTGGGAGGTATGCGCCGAGGCGAAAGATGGCCGGGAGGCGGTTGATCTTGCCGCCGTCGCCAAGCCCGACGTCGTTTTGCTCGACATCGGAATGCCGAACCTCAACGGCCTGGAAGCCGCCCGCCAGATCCTTTCAGTTGCCCCTCACGTCGCAATCCTGATTTTGACCATGCACGATTCCGACAGCGTGGTGAAGGAAGTGCTCCGCGCCGGCGCGCGTGGATTCTTGCTCAAGTCCGATGCTGGCCGTGATCTGGTTGCCGCCGTCGAGGCCTTGCAGGACCAGAGAACCTTTTTCACGACGCGTGTCAGCCAAATGGTTTTGAACGGATTTCTGGACCGCGATCAGGGCCATCACCTCGTGCCACGAAAAGTACAGGCCAGACAAGACGTTGTAGGCGACGTGCTCACTTCCCGCGAACGCGAAGTGATCCAGTTGCTGGCCGAAGGAAAGACCAGCAAGGAAGTCGCCACCACGCTCAACCTCAGCGTCAAGACCGCCGAGACTCACCGCACCAATCTGATGCGCAAGCTGGGATTGCATTCCGTCGCCGACTTGACTCGCTATGCCGTGCGCAACGGCATCGTGCAAGTCTTCTGAACCTGATTACCCGATCGCGCCAGTAAGACTACAGAAATATTTTGCGAGATTAGGGAATCTGCTGGATAGAACGCAATCCGTTCTGTGCATACCCTCGTGCAGTATTCCACACTCTCTAGTTGGGGGATCCCGAATGCTCTGGACGATTGCAGTCATTCTGTTGATCTTGTGGCTGTTAGGGATGGTCAGCTCTTACACACTGGGTGGCTTCATCCACATCCTGCTGGTATTGGCCATCATCGTTGTGCTCATACGGGTCATTCAAGGCCGCAGTCCTGTGTAGACAGTATCCTCGCACGACCCGCAAAAAAGCCCACCAAACGTTCCCTCACTATCTACATCTCAGTAATGGTGCAAGGCGAAATCAACCAAAAGGGGTTGCAAATGAACAAGGATCGCGTTGAAGGCAAAGTGAAAGATGTAGCCGGACGTGTTGAACGCCAGGCAGGCGAATGGACCAATGATCCCGAAAAGCAAGTAAAAGGCGCCGCCAAACAGGCGGAAGGCAAAGTACAAAACGCTTGGGGAAAAGCCAAGGCCGCCGCCTCGAAACCGCCACAAAGGGCTCCCCAGGACACGGACGCGGATAAGGAAGCCGAAGAGTCAGCAGAGGCTCGCCGCAAGGCCTAGTTACGGTAGCGCTGGCGTCTCGCCGGCTGTCGCGGGGGCGTCCCGCCCCCGCGTCGGCCGCATTCTGCAATGGTTTCTAGGCAATATCCCAACTTCCGCCCTACAAGTTCATGTCCCCTGCTACAGGTGTACTCTCCATCCACGTTGAGTGCATCACTGTATTTTCTCCACAAGCCTGCCGGACTTAAATAGTCGCTACAGGAGACAAGTAGCCATGGCGACCAAGCCGATGCAAGCCTGTTCCATCGAGAATCCAAAGGCCACCTTTGAAACCGCACTTGCCTCGATGCAGGGAAATGGCGAGGGCAAGGCTCGAGCCGCGATAGCGGCCCGTACGCGGCCCATCTTCCCCGTTCTGGGTGAGCAGGCGACGGAGAAGCGGGCGCTCACAGACGCGGCTCGCGCTTTGGCAAGGCTTTGGAATGTCTCGCCACATCTCGTGCGTTGAGGAGAAAAACATCATGCGGATCTTAGGAGCTTTTCTGGCAGTGTTCTGTCTGCTGTGTTGGTTGGTGAATTCGACGGATTTGACGATTGTGTTCGGCGGAATGGCGGCGGTTTTGTTTGCAGTTGACCTCGCGGTCACTCACCTGCTCCGAGGCTCGCGTACGGTTCGAGTGCGCGAACGGCTTCTCTAAGCTGCAGGATTCTGCGTGCGAGCAGGCTTTTCCGCAGGAGTTGGCTGTTGATCCAGCCGCAATTCTGTGAGTTCAGTGATTAACGTAGCGGCCCAGCGGTAGATGTTGTATTCGCGAATCGTGCGCCGCATGTGTTGCATGCGAGCTTGCTTTTCCTCAGGGTCCATTTCAAGCGCCGCCCGAATCGCGTCTGCCATCTGGTCGATATCGTAAGGATTGACCTGAAGCGCATCCCGCAATTCATGCGCCGCCCCGGTAAAGATGCTCAGGATCAGTACGCCGCTTTCATCATTGCGCGCCGCAACAAATTCCTTTGCCACCAAATTCATGCCGTCGTGCAGTGAGGTCACCATGCACACGTCCGCCGCTTTGTAGAGCGGCTGAATCTCTTCATGACTGTGCTGGCGGTTCAGCGACAGGATCGGTCTCCACTTATCGCGCTGGAAGCGCCAGTTGATTCGTCCCGCCTCCGCTTCGATCTCGGCTTCCAGATCGTGGTAGCGCTTCAGGTGGCTTCTGCTGGGCGCCGCCACCTGTACGAATGTGAACTGCCCCAGATATCGCGGATACTTCTCCAAAAAGCGTTCCACTGCCAGAAACCGCTCCAGAACTCCTTTGGTGTAATCGACTCGCTCCACTCCAACGCCAATGAAAAGCGCGTCTACGTCCAGGCTCTTGAGCAGCGCCGTCCGCGCTTCGGATGGCGAATTTTGCGGAGCGCTCTCGTCCAACTCCACACTGATGGGAAATGGATGCACGGTCGTGGTGTGCTCCGCTCGCTGTACGGTGAAATGTTCCCAGTTGATCCGCGACTCCACGGTCTGGTCGGTGGTCTCGAGAAAATTGTTGCAGTGCGCCTGGATGTGGAATCCGATCAGGTCCGCCCCCAGCAAGCCGTCCACGAGTTCGCGCTGCCACGGGCAGATGCCAAAGGCCTCTGGATTCGGCCACGGAATGTGCCAGAATATCGCCACTCGCGCGTCCGGCCGCTTCTGCTTGATCATCCGCGGCAACAACGCGAAGTGATAATCCTGCACCAGGACCACCGGCCTCTGCGTGTCTTTGATCTCCTCCAGCAGGGCCTCGGCGAACTTGCGGTTGACTGCCTGATACCGCTCCCAGTCCACGTCGCGAAAGATGGGTCGGGTATGCGCGATGTGGCAGAGCGGCCACAAGCCTTCGTTGGCGAAGCCGTAGTAGTAGCCTTCTTCCTCTTCCTTCGTCAGCCACACCCGGCGCAACGTGTACTGCGGATCGTCTGGCGGCACTTGCAGGTGATCGTTGCGGTCTACAAAATCACGATCCGCCGTACCGCCGCCGTGCGCCACCCAGGTGCCGTGGGAAGCGCGAAGCACCGGTTCCAGCGCCGTGATCAGGCCGCTCGGAGGCACGCTGACCTGCACCGACCGCCCGCGCTGCATGTGCACGTAGGGCTCGCGATTGGACACCACAAAAAGCTTTCCTGTGCCTAGACGGGTGCGCACGTCCGCGGCCAGCCGCTCCGCGGTCCACTGCGATTGTCCCTCTACGCGCAGCCTGGCTTCCCGCTCCGCCGCGGTGCGGGCGGTATTTAAACTCTCGGCAAAAGTAGCGACCTCACGCGCCAGCGGGCGAAACAGTTCCACGTCGGGCACTCCAATCCGTGAACTGGGCATCCGGCCGGTGCGTAGACTCCTCATCCAGTTCGCCGTCCGCGCGATCGGGCCCTCAATGCTCCAGCGCACGATCAGCAATGTGATCATCGCGATCAGCACCACGTACATCAGAGCGTTAAAAAAGGTCTCCCACCAGATCTGAAGAATTTGCGCCCGGATATAGCTGGCATCGTGAACAATGGCCAAGGCCCCCAGGAATTTGTCCTGATGGCGGAGCGGAACCACGGCAATGTGGACCTGCTTGTCAGCGATTCGCTCGAACACGTCCGTCTCCTGATTCGACTTAAGCGTCTGCAGCACAACCGGGGGAGTTTGCGCCATCAAAGGCTCCAGCTCCCGGGTTTCCGAGATGATGTGCCCCTCCGGATCGTATACGGCCAGGCCGATCAAGTTCTCCCGGTTGGCGAAGCGCTGGACCGTTCTCCGCAGGGTCTGGAGCGTCCCTCTTTCCAGGTCGCGCTCCACGTTCCCCGCCAGGCTCTCAGCCAGAACCGCGGCGCGTTTTTGCAGGTCTCGCCTTAGGTTCCGCTTGCCCACCAAAGCTTCATATCCGGAGGAGCAGAGCGAGACAATGGTCACACCGACTACCAGCGAGACGATCAGCCGAACGCTGAGCAATCGCATGACGTTACCGGAGCCAGAACCGACAGGCCAATTCGACTTCGTAACCCACCCCTATTGAGGACCGACTGCCGCCACACGCCAGCGCAGTCACCGCTGTCTGACCACACCCGGCGTAGATTTTGCTCTAGAAGGTCGGTGCTTCGATGCCGTTTCGCGCTGTTTTGGCTGCTACAAGGGTTCCCGAAAGCTCTGCTTGGGGGCCAAAATCAGGCCCCCGAAGGCTCCATCTGGGAGCTAACCGGCGTCAGTACAGGGAACCCCTTATAGACGAAAGGTCATGTACGAAGGTAAAACCTCTACAAGGTCATGTAGAAGCTTCCCCTTGGAAAGGCCACTGAATCTGGGAAGAGATGCGCTTTCAACAAGTCTTCATTGGCAGGTGAATTGCGCTTACTCTTACCGGCTGCTTCGTCATTCGGAGTGGTACCCTTATGTATCGAACGACGAATATTCTCGCCGGTTTTGTAGTGACCCTAGCGTCCTTCGCAGTGGCCCAGGACCCTCAGCTGGTTAATCCTCAAGTTCCTGAAGATGCCATGCAGACCCGGCAGCTGATTGCTTGGTCCAGCGTCCAGAAGCCGCAGCCCGCTCCGCAGCCTCTTCCGCCGCCGGATACGGCGATTCCTCAGCCCGGCGATCAGCCCGATCAACAGTCCAAGCCCCCCGCCGACTCGCACAGCGACCAGTCGCCCGCGACCCAGTCCTTTACCGGCAAAATCGTCAAAGACGGCGAAAAGTACGTTCTGAAGGTAGCCAGCAACACGAGCTACCAGCTAGAGGGAGAGGGCGACCTGCAGCAGTTCGAGAATCAGGCGGTGAAGGTTGTGGGAAAACTTGATCAGGCCAGCAACACTATTCACGTGGTGAAGATCGAGCTACTCTCGTGAGCCAAGTTCGCTTTAGGAGCCTTACTCACCCGAGCTCCTCCGCTCCTGTTACGCCCCCGTCACGAAGAAGCTCTCTTCCTTCTTCTCCTTATTCTCTTTAAGAGGCTCAGGTTCAACGCTGGCGGCGACATCCTGCACGAATTCGCGGCGGCGTTCGGACCCCTTCCGCTCCATCTGCCGAACACGGCGCGTCGGCATGTTGCTGGGCTCCAGGGTCACGATTCGCCCTTCACGCACCTGGATCTGCGCGCGGAACCAGTCCGTCCGGAACATGCGGCCTGATGCGTAGAACGTCACTGCCGCGGCAATCGGACCTTCGAAGTCGTATCCCGTGCAGGATATAAGCCGTTTGCCCATGTCTTGCGACCAGGTCATACCGCCAACCAGCGGATCATTCAACCGGCAGCGCTCGAACGGCATCGCATGCGACAGTTTGCGTAATTGCAGAAGTTGCAGCAGCACCGACGTCTTCGCCAGATTCGTGACGATCACCCGGGCTTCTTCCGACGAGACCCGCTCCATCTTGATGTGCAGGTCCGGGGTCCACTCGCGCTCGAACTCTTCGCGGGCCAGAGCCAGGCCTTTGTCAGTGGCTTCAACATAGCGCAGGGTGGCGCGCGCCAGGATGATGCTGAAAAACGTGGTCACGATCGTGGCGATGACGGGGATGTAGCTGATCAACGTACCCCAAGGGACGCGGAATGAGCTCACCATCTGCATGTGCATAGGCGGGAATAGCTCCTGCTGAAGCGCTGGTAATAGCAATCCGGCTGAGTCTAGCGGGCACGGACCCAGTTCTCCAGATGCGTATGGTGGTAGGCCGAAAACGGGCGGCTCTATAGGTCTTTGGTAACTCTGAGGGAGATGGAAAGCGAGTTGTTCCGCGGGAGCGCAAGATGGTGTTCCGAAAGCCGGAAGCCGAAAGCCGGAAGCCGGCTACTCCAGCACGCTGTCGTCCAGCTTCTTCCTGCCCCAGTCCGCGGCGGCTTGCACGAAAGCCAGCACCAGCGGATGTGGGTTCTTTGCCGTGGAGGACAGCTGCGGCTGGAACAGCGTGGCAATGTAGAAACGGTGGGTGGGAGATTCGATCGCCCGAATTTCTCCTTGCG
>Ga0070735_10002829_pt1 | contig 15439 bp, 13 predicted proteins | sample Coa_R1_FD_66443 | JGI IMG/M metagenome (GOLD analysis project Ga0070735, IMG submission 66443) | Surface soil microbial communities from Centralia Pennsylvania, which are recovering from an underground coalmine fire - Coalmine... | ecosystem: Environmental > Terrestrial > Soil > Unclassified ... | reverse complement strand
GCGTCTGCTCACCATCAGCGCGTATGTGCGCACCTTCGTGGCGACCGACTCCTACGACGATGTGGCCCAGGCGCGGGCGAGCGAGCTTCAGATGCGCTCCATCCCCCTGGCCCGGCTCTCCAACCGCTTTACCGCCTGGATCGGCTCGCTGGACGTTGAGGGCCTTCTGCAGCGCTCGCTCGCCGCCCGCGACCTTGCCTTTCCGTTGCGGAAGACCAAGCAGGATGCGGACCACCTCATGTCACCGCCGGAGGAGGACCTCGCCGCCGAGATGACGTTAAGCGGTGGCAGCGCCTGGTCGAAGCTCCACAGTCGGGTGACCTCGCAACTGATAGTCCCGATCGAGCGCAATGGCGAGCGGCAGGAACTCCCGATGAGCGTCGTACGGAACCTCGCCCACGATCCGGACCGCGAGGTGCGGCGGCGCGCCTATGAAGCCGAGATCGGGGCCTGGAAGCGAGCCGCCGTGCCACTATCCGCTGCTCTGAACGGAGTGAAGGGTGAGACCAACACGCTCGAGCGGCACAGGAAGTGGGAGTCGGCCCTGGACGTGGCGCTTTTTCACAACAACATCGATCGAGCCACGCTCGATGCGATGCTGGCGGCGGCGCGTGAGTCGTTTCCCGATTTCAGACGCTACCTGCGCGCCAAGGCGCAGCTCATCGGCATCCCGACACTCGCCTGGTATGATCTGTTCGCTCCGGTGGGGGAAAGTACCAGCGCGTGGGACTGGACGAGTGGAACCGAATTCCTGCTCGAGCAGTTCGGGACATACTCGGAACGGCTGCAGCGCTTCGCGAGCAAGGCCCTCGAACGGCGATGGATTGATGCCGAGCCACGTGCCGGCAAAGTGCAAGGTGCATTCTGCATGGCGATCGGGCGCGGCGATTCCCGAGTGCTGACCAACTACCTCGCGTCCTACGACGGCATCAGCACGCTGGCCCACGAGCTGGGCCATGCCTACCACAATTTCAATCTGCGCGAGCGATCGTTTCTACAGCGGGGCACGCCGATGACGCTCGCCGAGACCGCCAGCATCTTCTGCGAGACCATCATCGAGAACGCGGCGCTGCGTCGAGCAGACCGTCCCGAACAGATCGCCATTCTCGAGTCGTCGCTGCAGGGCCGCTGCCAGGTCGTGGTTGATATCTTCAGTCGCTTCATTTTCGAGAACACGATTTTTGACGCTCGCCTGCGGCGCGAGCTCTCGGTTGACGAGCTGTGCGAGCACATGGTGGCGGCGCAGCGGGAAACATACGGCGACGGGCTCGACCAATCGACTCTGCATCCGTATATGTGGGCCGCGAAGACGCATTACTACCGGCCGGGACTCGCCTTCTACAACTTTCCCTACATGTTCGGGCTGCTGTTCGGTCTCGGCCTGTACACACGCTACGAGCAGGATCCACAGTCGTTCAGGGACGGCTACGATGAGCTGCTCTCTTCAACCGGTCTGGCCGATGCCGCGACTCTTGCCGGGCGCTTCGGGTTCGATATCCGGAGCCCTGAGTTCTGGCGGTCGAGCTTTGACATAATACGGCGCCAGGTGGCTGAATTCGAACAGCTCGCAGCCGCGTGGACGGTGACAGAGGTCCGGAGCTGACTGTCCGGGACCCGAGCGAGGCGGGTAGGGCGCCGGCAACGCTCCCCGTGACGCTGCCGGCGCGGGCCGCCTCCCTCTCGTCACATGCGGTGGAAGCGAGGTAGGGCGGTGCCAGTCTGGGCAGGAGCAGCCGCCAGGGGGGCGGGGCGAACGCTGGCGTGGCGGCAACCAGGGCATCGGACCCACATCACCGGTCGGGGGCCGTTGCGGCCGTCATACCAGATGATCTTGTAGGGGCGCATGTCTGCCGAACAGTACGGGCACTTCACCGCTGTCTCCTCGGGACCAGCTCTACCCTCAGCATAGGGAGCCGGCGGTACGCTGTCTGTGAAGTGCGTCACAGCAGAACGGCAAGCCGCCAGGTGAGGTGGTACGTGAGAAAGGAGTAGCGCGTGGATTCGAACCACGAGGTGGAAACGGTCGAGCTCGATTCGGATCGCTATGTCCAGCTGCTGCGCGGGCGGCAGTGGCCGAAGTACGTCATCGAATGGTCGGTGCGGCGCCGAGTCGGCGACAACGACTTTCCGGTGGTGCGGGGGGTGGTGGAAGCACTGCCACCGCGGGAAGGCGAGCTCACTCCGGTGTGGGACGACCTGCGACAGGCAGCACTCGACGAGGCGCATGCCGCGGCGGGAACCTCTCCCACGGAGCAACGAAGGACCGGAGTTCTCGGCCGTCTCTTTGGACGCGCCCGCGAGTAGAACCGCGGACACCGGCCGGCCGTCACTGGTGCCGGGTCAGCTCGTGTAGATTTGTGACTCCAGCGATGCGATCGTATGCAGCATCAACTCGACGCCGTCGCCGAGGGTGGCGGCGTCGAAGGCGAATTGAGCTCCCGCCGCGGCAAAGAGTCCGCGCAGGTCACGCGTTCCGCCCAGCGCCAGCGCTTGCTTGTACCTGCCAATCGCTGCCGCCGGGCTGTCGAGCGCTCCCCGCCAGACCTGGACTGCGCCCAGCTCGGCGAGGCAGTACTCGATGATGTAGAAGGGAACCACGAAGATGTGCAGGATATTGCGCCAGCCGGCGCGTAGCTCGCGATCGAGGCCGGACCAGTCCACCAGGGGCACGTAGCGGCGCCAGAGATCGGCCCACCGCTCGTCGCAGGCGACGGGATCGCGGGCCTGTTCAGGGTTCAAGTACGCCCAGTGCTGGAATGCATCGATGGCCGCCAATCGGGGCCAGGCGAGCATCGTGCGATCGAGATGCTCGACCCGCGCTCGGGCCGCATCGGCGACAGTGTAAAACCCGCCATGGTCCCGGTCGAGGTAAGGGGCGCCCAGATACTCCATCGACATCGAGGCGACCTCGGCAAACTCCATCGGAATCTGCTTCTGTTGGTGGAAGGGTAGGGCGTCGGACGCGAAGAAATGAAAGGCATGCCCGCCCTCGTGCAGCAACGTCTCAACGTCGCGGTGCACGTCTACCGCGTTCATGAAGATAAAGGGACGGCGCGAGATGGGGAATCCGATGCAGAAGCCGCCCGGCGCCTTGTTCTTCCGGCTGTCGAGGTCCAGGAGCTGCTCCTGTCGCATGACGTCGAACTGTTCCCCGAGACCCGGGTCGATCTGGCGGAAGATCGCCGCGGTCCTCTCCGGAAGCTCGTCGACATGCTCGAAGGGCTGGAGCGGGTCACCTCCCGACGGATCGACGTACAGGTCCCAGGGTCTCAGAGCGTCCACACCCAGTCGATCCTGACGGGATCGGAAGCGTCCAGCCACCGCCGGGACGACGATATCGTGGATCGCCTCGTGGAATGCGAGCATGTCCTCCGGACAGTAGTCGAGCCGGCGTAGTTGACGCCATCGGTACGCTCGGTACGATTCGAGGCCGGCATTCGCGGCTATACGCTGCCGGAGGTCCAGCATCCGGATCCACAGGTCGTCCAGGGCTTCCTTATCCTGCAGTAGTCGCTCGTGAGCCAGTCGCCACGACCGCTCGCGGGTGGCGCGGTCCGTACTCTGGTAGGAAGCCTGTAGCTGGGCAACTGGAATCTCGCGGCTTTCCCACTGGACTGTTTCTTCTCCCAGGATCTGGTGATACTCGTTGCAGAGCTTCTCCTCTTCGACTAGCAGCGGGACGTTCTCGGCGCGGAAAAGAGCTACCTCGGCGCGCATTCTCCGGAGCGGTTCCTGCATGCCGGGCGGCGCGAGGCCGCCGGACAGCAGCTTCTCCTTGAGCACCTGTTCGGCTCGCATCGACTCCGGCAGTATCTGGTCGAGGAAGTCGCGGTAGAGACGGTGTGCCTCCTCGTCCTCGGTATCCGTGAGCGTACCTACGTATAACCTGGCGTTGATCTCCTCTACAACCGACGAGAGCTCAGACCAGCCCTCCATGAACGGCGTGAGCGTCGCCTCCGTCAAGGGCAGATCCACCAGGGCACGATACCGGGGCTCGAGGTCGGACCAGGTGTAGCGTGTCAGCTTGCCGCGGTTTCGCGCCGGCGCCGGTGACACCGGTTCCTCCTGGGTTCCGGCGTTCCGTTGCTCGGCATGTTCCACGCTCAGTCCCTCCTCCGACGGAAGGGCCAGGAACGAGTGCGTGACGGCGGCCTGGATGCCAGTTGAAGCGGCGGAATCGCCCGCTCCGCCTCTTCCATGGCACGCTCGACCTGGACCGGCCGCCGTTGAAGACTATCGGGCACGGCGAGATTGAAGTCGCGGATCGCCGCATTGAGCCGGCCAAGCTTCGCACGGTAGTCGGCGAGTCCGCGCGTGCGCGCGTCGTTGAACGCCGCAATATCGCGGTCGGTGGCGTGAGAGCGCGCATCGCTCAGCCAGGCGCGCCTGCGCGCAAGGCGCTTGAGCACGTCGGCCGCCGCCCGCTCCGGCTCGTCGAGCTCCCTGGCCCGCTCCAGAAGCGGATGGCTGAACCCCTGAGCTTTCAGTATTCGGGAAACCAGCCACTCGGGGTCGTCGTCGAGCGGGAGCGGCTTGCCGTGCAGATGCCGGATCTCGCCGCTGTCGTGGATTCGCTGCATTGCCTCGGCCGCTTGCTCTTCAGCCTTGCTTTGCAGGCGCTTCAGGCGCTCAGTGGTCACCGATCGCGTCTCCCTTTCTCACGAATGCTTGCTGTCCCAGCGCCGGAGGGCCTCCCATCGCTTCAGGGCCGATCGGGCGAGATCGATGCAACGCGCCTCAATCTCAGTGCGTGCAGAGCCAGGTGAGAAGGTCAGTAGCCAACCGCCGTCGGCCTGGGGGGCGCGTGAAGTCAGCTCCACCAGCGGAAATGTCCAGACGCCGGCTAGCACAAGGTTCCGATCCACGACGGCAACGACGATCTCGTCAGGTCCCGCGTCTCCGCAGGCCGCGGCGATCGTTCGCGCGTTCATATGGAGGATCTCGGCGGCATGGATTGTCCGGCGGGGACGCTCCGCCATTTCCGGTGTAAGCCGGAAGCTCATGCAAGCGGCTCCGTTGGTGGCGTGTCATTCTACCTGGCGCGATGCGGGCGCCTCTGAACGACATCGACCTCTTCAACAGTGGTCGCATGTGCGCTACCATGAGGTATGACGTCCTACAAGGCGGATCCCCTGGCATGACGACTTCTTCCGCGACGGCCAGTCAACGCCCGTCTCTCTCCGACCAGGTGGCCAACGGGATTCTCGATCTCATCGTGGCCGAGTCGTTGGAAGCAGGTGCGCTCCTGCCCTCGGAGGCTCGACTTGCCGAGCGCTTTCGGGTCAGCCGGGTCGTCGTTCGAGAAGCCTGCCGCACGCTTGCCGCACTCGGCATCGTCGACATCCAGCACGGCCGCGGCATGGTGGTCAGGAACTGGTCGCCTGACGCGCTCAACGAACTTCTGCGCTTCGCTCTTCGGCGAAATGTCCAACTGTACGATGACCTGCTCGAGGTGCGGTTTGCTCTCGAAACCCAGGCCGCGGAGCTGGCCGCCGTTCGAGCGACGCCGGCACAGATTCGGCTACTCCGGGAATCGCTGGAGGCATCCGAAGCCGCGCTGGACGAATTCGAGCAGCTGGCGCGGGCCGATGTCGCGTTTCACGATGCGATTTTCGCGGCGAGCGGCAACGAGGTTCTGGCGTTTATCGGCGCCGGCTTCCAGTCACTCCTCGTCGAGGGCCGCCGGCTCACCTACGCTGGATCCCTCCTGCGAGGCGAAACTGCTCGCGTCGCTCTCGAGGATCACCGGCGGATTCTGGCGGCGATCGAACGGAAGGATCCGAGCGGTGCCGGTCAGGCAATGGTCGACCACCTGAATATGACGCGCGAAGTCTTGCTGGAGGCACACAAGCTTATGAGTACCTACTCCACACCACTTCGGACCGAGGAGGTGCTCGCTCTGGCCGTCGAGAGTCAGGGCCGCGACGATGGAGAACCATCGCACGTCGCGCCGCGCAACGGGGACGAGCCGGCTCGGGCGTAGTGGAGGTGCCGCGGTGAAGGCTCTCGGCCAGTACGAGGTCTGGTTCATCGTCGGCAGCCAGGAGCTTTACGGCGACGAAACGCTTCGCCAGGTGGAGGTGCACGCCAGGGAGGTGGCCGCCGGCCTCGACGGGGCAGAGACCATGCCCGTCCGGCTCGTATTTCGTCACGTAGTGACGAGTGCCGAATCGATCCGTCGCGAGTGCCTGGAGGCCGATGCCGCCGACAGCTGTGTCGGAATCGTGGCGTGGATGCACACTTTTTCTCCGGCGAAGATGTGGATCGCCGGACTTGTACTCCTTCAGAAGCCGCTGCTCCATCTCCACACGCAGTTCAATCGCGATCTTCCGTGGACCAGCATTGACATGGATTTCATGAATCTGAATCAATCCGCCCACGGAGACCGCGAGTTCGGCTACATCGAGACGCGGATGGGGGTGGCGCGGAAGACGGTCGTCGGCGACTGGCACGATCCGGCGGTGATCGGCCGGGTCGCCGACTGGACCAGAGCGGCCTGCGGCTGGCGCGAGGCGCAATCGCTGAAGGTTGCCCGTTTCGGCGACAACATGCGCCAGGTGGCCGTGACCGAGGGGGACAAAGTCGAGGCGCAGATGCGGCTCGGCGTCGCGGTCAACGGCCACGGTGTGACCGAGCTGGCGGATGCCGTGCGCGCCGCCTCCGACGGCGCCGTCTCCAGGCTGCTTGACGAGTATGACGAGCGGTACCAGCTGATCGGTGCCTTGCGTCCCGGAGGTGAGCGCCGCGACTCGCTGCGTGAGGCGGCCAGGATCGAGGCCGGCCTCCGGGCATTCCTTGAAGCCGGTGGATTCTGGGCGTTCACGGACACGTTCGAAGATCTCGATGGTCTTGGGCAGCTACCCGGCATCGCGGTGCAACGGCTCATGGCGGATGGCTACGGCTTCGGAGCCGAGGGTGACTGGAAGACGGCCGCGCTGGTCAGGATCGTGAAAGTCATGGCCGCCGGACTGCCGGGCGGCACGTCATTCATGGAGGACTACACCTACCATCTCGCGCCCGGCTCGGTGAAGGTCCTGGGCGCCCACATGCTTGAAGTCTGCCCGTCGATCACCACCGGGACGCCTACCTGCGAGATCCACCCTCTGTCCATCGGCGGCAAGCCGGATCCCGTCCGCCTCGTGTTCACAGCCACGCCGGGTCCTGCGATCGTCGCGGGCATGCTGGACCTGGGGGACCGCTTCCGGCTGGTTGCCAATGAGGTCGAGGTGGTCGAGCCCGACGAGCCGCTTTCACGGCTTCCCGTGGCGCGTGCCGTATGGAAGCCACGACCTGATCTGGCGACCGCGGCAGAGGCCTGGCTTCTGGCTGGAGGTCCCCATCACACTGTTTTCACGATGGCACTCGCGATCGACCCGCTGGTCGACTTTGCCGAGCTGGCCCGGCTTGAGCTCCTGGTCATCGACGGCCACACGCGTATCTCCGACTTCAAGAAGGAGCTGCGCTGGAATCAGGCCTACTACCACCTGGCACGCGGTCTGTAGGATTCATGCGAGGACACGCATGAGCTCCCATTTCGACTTGCGCGAGCGGGTCCTCGAGGCGAACCTCGGGATCGTGCGCGCCGGCCTCGTGGTGCTGACATTTGGCAACGCGAGCGGTGTCGATCGGTCGGCGGGCGTGATGGCAATCAAGCCGAGCGGAGTGGACTACGATGCGCTCACGCCCGAGTCAATGGTGCTTATCGACATCCAGTCCGGCCGGGTCGTCGATGGCCCCTATCGCCCATCGTCCGATACGGCGACACACCTTGTTCTCTACCGTCATTTCGCGGCCATCGGCGGCATCGTTCACACGCATTCGACGTTTGCCACGTCTTGGGCCCAGGCGCGGCGGGCGATTCCATGTTTCGGGACCACCCACGCCGACCACTTTCACGGACCGGTTCCGGTCACCAGGCCCTTGAGCGCGGACGAGATCCAGCGCGACTACGAGCAGCGCACCGGAGAGGTCATCGCCGAAACGTTTGGACGGCTCGGCCTGGACCCGCTCGCCATGCCGGCGGTGCTGGTCGCCTCGCACGGCCCGTTCGCCTGGGGGCAGGATACGGCGCAGGCGGCCGAGAACGCCATCGCTCTCGAGGCCGTTGCCACCATGGCGGCGCATACGTTGTTACTGGACCCAAATTCGACTGCGATAGCGCGTGATCTACTCGATCGGCATTTCCAGCGCAAGCACGGAACCAACGCCTACTACGGACAGATGAAATGAACCAGGCACGTCTGTCGGCACGGGTTCTTCGGTGAAAGTCTTGCGGCTCCACGGCACGGGCGATCTTCGCCTACACGACGAACCGCCGCCGGTTCCCGGCCCAGGTGAAGCGCTGTTGCGGGTCTGCGCGGTTGGGCTGTGTGGCTCCGATCGTCACTGGTATCTCGAAGGCAGCATCGGGGACGCCACGCTCACCAGGCCTTTGGTGCTCGGCCACGAGTTCTCCTGCTCGATCGAGACGGGCCGGAGGGCGGGCGAGCGGGTAGCGGTCGATCCGGCTATTCCGTGCGGCCGGTGCTCATCGTGCCGTGCTGGCAACCGAAATCTCTGCGTGCGTACGCGGTTTGCGGGACATGGGGTGACGGATGGGGCGCTCCGCGAATTGGTAGCCTGGCCGGCGGAGCTGCTGTGCCCGCTTCCGGATTCCCTCTCGGATGCGGAAGGTGCGCTCCTCGAGCCGCTGGGAGTAGCCCTACATGCGCTCGATCTTGCTCATGTACGTCCCGGGGGTACGGGCGCCGTGTGCGGGTGTGGTCCACTCGGCCTGCTTCTCGTGCAGCTGCTCCGCAGTCTCGGCACGGCTACCATCATCGCAACAGACGTAGTGCCGCACCGCGTCGCGGCGGCGAAGTCCATGGGGGCCACGCACGCAATCGACACCCGAGCTGGCAGCCGATCGGAGCTTGGCCCGGCAGCTGCCGAGACCGGTGGGGTGGATGTGGCGTTCGAGGTGGCGGGCGACGACCTGGCGATCGAGGACGCAATTGCCCTGCTGCGACCGGGTGGCAGGCTCGTTCTGCTGGGTATTCCGATGCACGACCGCAGTGGTTTCACGGCTTCGGCGGCTCGCCGCAAAGGGTTGACCATCATGATGTGCCGGCGGATGAAGGGCACAGACCTGCCGCGGGCGGCTGCGCTTGCGGAGAGGCAGTTTGTCCGGCTCGGTCCGCTGGTGAGTGAGCAGCGGAAACTAGACGAGGCGCCGGCGGCCTTTGAGTTCCTCGCGGCCCGGCGGGGTTTGAAGACCGTGGTGCGCCCGTGAGCGGGTGAGCGGCCGCTACCCGAGGCCCGCGCGGCACTGCTTTCCCGATGGAGACCCGAGAAGATTGAGGATTGGAACGATGAGTCGATATGCGATAGGTGTGGACTTTGGCACTGAGACGGGCCGTGCGGTTCTGGTTGACTGTTCCGACGGCCGGGAGCTCGGGGTAGCCGTGTACCCCTACCGCAATGGCGTCATCGACGAACGTCTCCCGCCGCCGAACGAGGACGTTGCGCTCGAGGCCGAGTGGGCTCTGCAGGACCCCGCTGATTACGTCAGGACATTCCAGGAAACGATCCCTCGCCTACTCGCGGAGACGGGAGTGTCGCCGGTGGAGGTGATCGGTCTCGGCATCGATTTCACCTCCTGTACCATGCTTCCCACCACGGCGGACGGCACGCCGCTCTGTCTGCTCGAGGACTTTGAGCGCGAGCCGCATGCCTGGGTAAAGCTCTGGAAGCACCATGCGGCCCAGCCGGAGGCGGATCGCATCAACGAGGTCGCGACGAATCGCGGCGAGCCGTGGTTGCGGCGCTATGGAGGCAAGATTTCTTCGGAGTGGTTCTTCGCGAAGGCGCTACAAATCTTGCACGAGGCGCCTCATGTGTATCGCCGCGCCGGCCGCCTGATCGAAGCGGCCGACTGGGTGGTCTGGCAGCTCACGGGGGTTGAGACACGCAATAGCTGCACAGCCGGTTATAAGGCCATGTGGAGCAAGCGGGACGGTTTCCCGGCCGACGGCTACTTCGCCGCGCTCGATCCTGACTTCGAGCACGTGATTGACCAGAAGATGTCACGGCGTATTGTGCCTATCGGCAGCCGGGCGGGCGGACTGAGTGAGCGTGCGGCGAGCTGGACCGGTCTGCGGGCCGGCACTCCGGTAGCGGTCGCCAACGTCGACGCGCATGTGTCCGCGCCGGCGGCCACGGTGACGGCCCCGGGAACGATGGTGATCATCATGGGGACCAGCAACTGTCACATTCTGCTGGGCGCTGAACCTCGGACGGTCGAGGGAATGTGCGGTGTTGTCGAGGACGGGGTTATCCCGGGGCTCTTCGGCTTCGAAGCTGGTCAGTCGGCGGTGGGCGACATCTTCGCCTGGTTCGCTGCGCATGCCGTGCCCAAGGAGTACCACGAGCAAGCACGGCAGCGCGGCGTGGACACTCACCGGCTCCTCGAGGACGAGGCGGCCCGGCGGCGGCCCGGTGAGAGCGGACTGCTGGCACTCGACTGGTGGAACGGGAATCGGTCGATTCTGGTCGACGCCGATCTGAGCGGACTGCTACTCGGCCTGACACTCTCCACCACGGCTCCCGACATTTACCGATCATTGATCGAAGCCACAGCCTACGGCACTCGCGTGATCGTGGACGCGTTCGTAACGGCGGGAGTCCCGGTCAATGCCATTGTGGCCTGTGGCGGCCTGCCCGAGCGCAACAAGCTCCTGATGCAGATCTATGCGGACGTGATGGGGAGGGATCTGGTGGTCGCGGCGTCGAAGCAGACCCCGGCCCTCGGCTCAGCAATGTTTGGGGCAGTCGCGGCCGGGTCCGCGGGCGGGGGCTACGACTCGATCGTCGAAGCCGCGGAGCACATGGCATTCCTTGGACATGAGCGATTTGTACCGGTGCCCGCGCACCGAGCACCGTACGATCGCCTATTTGCCGAGTACGTGCGGCTCCACGACTACTTCGGACGCGGCGGCAACACGGTAATGGAACGGCTGAAATCGATAGCGCGCCAGGCGAGTACAGCCTAGCGTTGTTCGGACGGGGATGGTAAATGCAGTACCGGCGACTTGGCAAGACAAATTATCAGGTAAGCGCGGTGGGCTTCGGGGCCTGGCAGATTGGAGCGGATTGGGGAACAGTGGACGAAGGGGCGGCCCTCGATGCGCTTCAGGCCGCGGCTGCAGCGGGAGTCACGTTCTTTGACACCGCTGACGTGTACGGTGATGGTCGCAGCGAGCGGCTGATTGGCCGGTTCCGGCGGGGTTGGCCGGCTTCGATCATCATCGCCACGAAGATGGGGCGTCGCGCCCCGCTTCGTCTCGACAGCTACACACGTGAGTCATTTTCCGCCTGGGTCGATCGCAGCCGGACGAATCTGGACATGGATCGTCTCGACCTGGTGCAGCTGCACTGCCTTCCACAGGACATCTACTACCATCCCGAGATCTTCGAGTTGCTGGACGAGCTGGTGGCGGAGGGCAGGATAGCCGCTTACGGAGTGAGCGTGGAGCGTGTCGAAGAAGCGCTGAAGGCGATTGAGTATCCGGGTGTCGACACAGTGCAGATCATCTACAACATCTTTCGGCAGCGTCCGGCCGACCTCTTCTTCCGCGAGGCGATTCGACGTGACATCGGCGTGATTGCGCGCGTGCCGCTGGCCTCCGGACTGCTCACCGGCAAGCTCCGCGCCGGCAGTGCCTTCGCCGCGGATGACCACCGAAACTACAACCGCCAGGGACAGGCCTTCGACGTGGGCGAAACGTTCGCCGGGGTGGATTTCGAGCGAGGACTCGAGGCGGTGGAGGCGCTACGTCCGCTCGTTCCGGCAGAGGCCAGCATGGCGCAATTCGCGCTGCGCTGGATCCTGATGCAGGAGGCGGTGAGCACCGTTATCCCGGGCGCGAAGAGTGCCGACCAGGCGCGGGCGAATGCGGCCGCCGCCGATCTGTCGCCGCTGCCCGAAGCCACCATGCAGGAGGTGGACTCGATCTATCGAGAGAAGATCGCCCCGCTGGTTCACCAGCGGTGGTAGCGCCGCCGACTCTGGTTGGGCCTAGGCGCTCTGACGGGCCAGTCGATACTCCTCGATCATCATGTTCGTGATTTCGTCGATCGACGTCTCCGCAACCGGCTTGTTGACCGTGATCGTGCCGTGCTGAAGCAGGATAACGCGGTCGCATATCTGGAAGATGTGGGCAAAGTTGTGATCGACCATGATGACCGAAATTTCGCGGCGCTTCTTCAAGTTCTCCAGAAGGTCGAGGATCAGAGCACCCTCTTTCGGCCCCATCGCAGCCAGCGGCTCGTCGAGGAGCAACACCTTCGCCTGCTGGTAGAGGGCGCGCGAAATCGCGATCGCCTGACGCTGGCCACCGGAGAGCCGTTCAACCGTGCTGTTGACCGATGGGATGTGGACGCCGATGCTGCTTAGAAATTCGCGTGCCGCTCGCTTCATCTTGCGGTTGTAAAGGAAGGGAAACGGCAGGTGAAGCACGCTCTCGCGACCGAGGAACATGTTGTGGTAGACGGTCAGCTGGTTGACCAGGGCAAGATCCTGGTAAACGGTCTCGATTCCCGCCGCCCTGGCCTGGGAGACCGAGCGCGGATGGAACTCGCGCTCGTCCAGGAACATGTTGCCCATGCTGGGTGACTCGAACCCGGTGATGATCTTCATCAGCGTGGACTTCCCGGCCCCGTTGTCGCCGAGCAGTCCAAGAAACTCGCCTCGTTCCAGCTCTAGGCTCACGTCGCGCAGAGCGACCACGGGGCCGAAGTGCTTTGCGACGTGCTCCACGCGGAGTATCGGATTGGTCTTACCACCGGCCTGAGAAGACGTGCCCGGCGTACCGTCCATGGTTAGCGGCTCCTGGCTCGCAATTGCTGGAGACGAATGTTGACGATCATCGCGACGATGATAGCCGCGCCGAGGATGATCGAGTACGTGAACGCGCTGATACCCATTAACGTAAATCCATCCTGCAGACAGGCAATCACAAGTGCCCCAAAGAGAGCCCCCAGGACGGTACCAGATCCTCCCATCAGTGAGGTGCCACCGATGACCGCCGCAACGACCGCGGCGAACATGACCGGCGTACCGCCCGCCGAGGGATCGACCGAGGTGGTGCGCACCGCTTCGAGGATGCCCGTCAGGGCGGCGAGCATGCCCACGACGATGAAATTCCCGATCTTGATGGCATTGACGTTGATGCCCACCTCCTCCGAGCCGAGTATGTTGCCGCCGGTGGCAACCGTGTGCAGGCCCCACGGCGTGAAGCTCAGCACTGCCTGCATGACGGCGATAACGCACAGCGCCCAGATAATCTCCGAGTAGTCGCCGTGCCCCATGATGTTGGAAAAGGTGCTGCCACCGGGCGTGAGCTGGGGAAAACTGGAAACCGTGAGCGCGATGCCATTCAGCAGGAATGACATGCCGAGGGTCGTGATGAACGACGGAACACGCAGCAGGACGGTTACCAGACCGTTCGTGAGCCCAACGAGGCCGCCGATGAGGATTCCGACGATCACCGCCGGTACCAGCGGCATGTGGTTGGTCGTGTACAGCGTGTACATGATGATCGGCGCGAGTGTGTAGGTGTTGCCGACCGAGAGGTCGATCTCCCCGCAGATGAGGAGCATGACCTCTCCGGCGGCGATGATGGCGGGCGCGGCGGCGTACTGTGAGATCGTCCGTATGTTGTCCGTTGACAGGAACGCAGAGTTCTGCAGCGCGAAGTAAATGACCAGCGCAACGCCGACAACGAAGATGCTGGCCTCGCGCCAACGGAAGATCCCATCGTAGATCAGGAGGAGCCAGCGGCTCCTCGCCGCCGCCGCGGCCCGCATACCACCGCCTGGTGGCGATGGAGCCGATGCCGGTTCGGCTACATCGACTTCAGCCACCTAGTGAATCCACTTCTCCGCCGGAGAACTGCCCTCGTAGCGAGAGGTCGTTCTGCGGTACTTGCCGACCGTCGCTTGAGTGACGAACTTCACGCCGGTGTTGGTGTCCGACGGGAACATCAACCCTCCCGACAGTTTGTACAGGAACAGTTGCTGCATCGGAATGAAGCCCTGCAGGTAGGGCTGCTGGTCGATCGTGAAGTTCAGGTTGCCGCTCGCGATGGCATTGAGTGTGACCGGGGTAAGATCGTACCCTCCGGTCTTGACCCGGCCCTTGAGATGGTACTTCTGGCTGATCTGGCCGACACTCTGCGTGCTGCCGGCGTCTACCGCGAACATGCCCTTGATGCTCTTGTGGCCGATGTAGTACGCCTCGATGCGGGCCAGCTCGTCAGGGACGAGCGCCCCACTCGCGATCTCCTGATAGTGTACGCTACCACCCGACGCCCTGATTGCCGCAGCGGCGCCGTTGATGCGCGGCTGGATGTTCAGGGATCCCGGAGTGGCGATGAACAGGACGACATCACCACGGCCCACGAGATTGACGATCCGCTGTCCCATCTTGAATCCGGACAGGTACAGGTCCTGGCCGATGTAAGCCAGACGCGAGTTGTGGCTGCTCGCGGGGGCGTCCGCGTTGTACGCGACGACCGGGATGCCCTTGGCAAGGGCTCGGTTGACGGGATCGTTGAAGGCGTGCGGATCGATGATCGCAACCGCAATGCCGTCGACGTTGGCGGCGATGGCGGTATTCATCGCATTCACCATCTCGGCGACGTTGCTGCTTACCGACCCGGTCCACTGGAACTGGCAGTTGAACAGGCGCGCCGCGTCCTGCGCACCGTACTGCGTGGGGACGAAAAACGGGTTCGTCGTCACGTGGTTGACGAACGTGAACCGCCACCGTGGGTGGCCCGGGTACGGGTTGGCGCGCAGCGGCGCAAGGCTCTGCGCAGCGTCGGCAGTGCCCGGATTCTGGCCCAGCGCGCTCACGACGGCCGGGATCGAGAGTGCGGTCGTCCCCAGCGCGGCTCGACGGATCAGCTCTCGGCGCGAGAATCCTCGCCCTGGGTCGTGGTCCTTCGGCAACTGGTCAATGGACTCTTCGTTGGACATGATTCTCCTCCTGATAGGGGATTGGCGCCATTGATCGAGGGCCCAGCATGCTCCACGTTCCTCCTTTTTCGAGCAGTGCTTCCATCCTCCGTTGAGCTCTTGCGAGCATGTGCGATGTCGCGCCGAGAAACCTTCTGTTGCCGAAGGACGAAATCATCCTAACACGTAGGACGTCTCACGACTAGCGGCTGCACACCCGATTGTCGATTGCATCGTCGGGAGTACTGCGCGACTCATCCCGGCGCCGCGGCGAGGCGATCGAGAAAGAGGTGCAGGAACAGACGGGTGTTCGCGCCGACAGCCACGGCGACGTCGGGCAGTTTTCGCGCGATGGAGACGGACGCACGACGATCATGGATCGTCGTGCCAAGCCCCCGTAGTGGACGTGGGCTCCGGCCCACCGATTGGGCCGGGGACGACT
>Ga0070735_10002828_pt1 | contig 15441 bp, 1 predicted proteins | sample Coa_R1_FD_66443 | JGI IMG/M metagenome (GOLD analysis project Ga0070735, IMG submission 66443) | Surface soil microbial communities from Centralia Pennsylvania, which are recovering from an underground coalmine fire - Coalmine... | ecosystem: Environmental > Terrestrial > Soil > Unclassified ... | reverse complement strand
GTGACCACGATATTGGCAAAAGTTCCCAGCGCGGTTGGCGTCCCGGTAATGCTTGCGGGATTAGCAGCGCCGTTAAAGGTCAAACCGGGGGGAAGCGTTCCGGTTTGCGTGACTGTGTAAGGCGGAGTGCCTCCGCTGACCGAGAAATTCTGCGAGTAGGCAGCTCCGAGGGTGGCTGCCGGGAGCGAGGCTGGACCGAGAGTTACAGGCGTGAGCGCCGGCGCAATCACGATCGTAAGAGTCTCTGTCACGAGTTGCGGATCGGCGGAGGAGTCCAGAGCGACGAGTGTGAACGTAAAGGTTGAAGCTACAGTCGGCGTGCCGCTCAAAACTCCTTGCGGAGTGAGCGTGAGTCCTGTCGGCAGAGCGCCGCTCTCGACCGCGATCTGAACCGCGCCCGAGCCGCCGCTCGTGGTGATCGTTGTTGTAGGATACGCGATGTTGGCTTGGCCGCCCGGAAGCGCAGTGGTGACGAAAGCCAATGCCGGAGCGACGGTCATTGTGACCGCCTGCGTAACGGTAACTGGCGGCGACGAAGAATCCGTAACCTGCACGGTGAAGGTGTAGTTGCCGGATGCAGCCGTTGTGGTCCCGCTGACGGTTCCGTTGCTCAAGGTGAGTCCCGCAGGCAGCGCCCCCGAAATAATCGACGACATATACGGCGGCGCCCCGCCAGCGATCAGCAACGGGATACTGTAGGCGACGCCGGGATTTGCCGTCGGCAGCACGGGAATGACCGTAACCGGTGGCACAACGGCAACGATGAAGTTGGCCGTCGCGTTGCGCGGCGGCGTACTACTGTCGGTGACTTGCACGGTGAATGTCGAAACGCCGATGACTGTCGGCGTACCGGAGAGCAACCCGCCGGGGCTGAGGGTCAGACCTGCCGGCAACGTGCCACTCGAAACGGTCCACGTCAGCGCTCCAACGCCACCTTTCTCCAGAAGTTGTTGCGAGTAAAGAACGTTGACCAACGCAGTCGGAAGAACCGTGGTGATCGAAATCGGTACCACATTAATTGGGTAGAAAATCTCGGCGTTGGCAACACCGGTTCCGGTGGAGTCTGTTCCACCAACCGCCAATACGGTTCCGTCAGGCAAGAGGGCAGTCTGCGCCTGCCCCTGGCTCGTAGTCATGTGTCCTGTTGTTCGGAAAGTCGTGGCTGCCGGATCATAGACCAGCGCATCGGTATTAAACCCAACGAGAAAGACCCTGCCGTCTGCGAGGACTGGAACGGAGGCGTAGAAGCCCCCGATCAGCTCAGCCGCGCTTACCGTCGAACTAAATACTCCAGTGGAAGGATTGTAGATCTCCGCTGTTGCAGTTGGCGAGGCGTTCGAGGCACCAGTGAATCCACCCGCAACGAGTACGGTCCCATCGTAGAGCGAAGCAGAAGCATGTTGCTCACGGGGAGTGGCCATGCTCCCCGTGGAGCTAAATGTATTCGTGATTGGATCGTAGAGCTCAGCCGAAGCGATGGGGTTAAAATTGCCGTTGACACCCCCCGTGATGAGGACTTGCCCGTTCGGGAGCAGGACAGCGTCATGCAGCGACCTGGCGGCGGTCATCGCGCCAGTAGTCGCCGTGAACGTATTGGAGACCGGATCGAATAGCTCTGCGCTAGACAATGCGGACGCCGGACCTCCGCCGCCTGTGACCAGGACTTTCCCGCTGGCGAGAAGTGTGGCGGTGTGCTCGTAGCGCGGAGCTGTCATCGAACTTGAAAGCAGTGTGAACGTATTTGTCGATGTGTCGAACAGCTCAGCGCTTGACACCTGAGTTGTCCCATTGTACCCGCCGGCGACAAGTACAAGCCCGTTCTGGAGCAGCGTCATGGTGAAGGAATTTCGTGGGACATGCATGCTGCCGACCGTCGTGAAAGAATGCGTGACGGGGCTATACAGTTCGGCGCTGGAGAGAGACGAGGTCACACTCGCGTTGTAAGACGCGGCTCCGCCGGCAACTAGGATCGAGCCGTTCGGCAATGCGACCGCACTGTGGAACACGCGAGATGTGGCCAATCCGCCGGTGTCGCAGAAGCCTTCGACGTTGAATGAATTTGAAACTCCGGCAACGCTTCCGGCCGTCGCTGCCAACGTGAAACCGAATTGTCCGCGGTTGATTGCGAGATCCGGGAACGTGGCAGTCCCGGTCGCGTCGGTAATCTGCGTGAGCGTGCCACCCAGTGTTGCAGCAGCGCAAGGAGGCGCGCCGTTGAAGCCCATCGTGACACTCGCGTTCGGGAGCGGGTTGTTGGTGGCATCCATGACGCGCACCTGCACGGGCGATGCTGTCAGGACTTGTCCTTCGATAGAGTTCTGTAGCGGCGTGACGAAGACGACGTTTGCAGGTGGAACGACCGCAGGCGCGATCGTGACGGTGTAGGACTGCGAGGCAGTGGCCGCAGGAACGAAACTGTCTGTTGCGGTAATCTTAAATGTGAACGTGCCTGCTGTCGTCGGCGTTCCGCTTAACGTGGAAGACTGCGCTCCACTCGAGGCCAGCGCCAGTCCTGGAGGCAAAGTTCCGGTAGACACGGAGAAGCTGACCGGTGCTGTTCCGCCGCTGCTGGTGACGGTAGCACTGTACGCGGCCCCAGCCGTGCCGCTCGGCAGCGTTGCCGTCGTAATCGCCAGGGGCGCCGGAGCGATCGTCACGGTGAAGCCATTCGCCAGAGTTGCCGCTTCCGCGCCGGTCGTCAGTGTGACATTTCTCGCCCCAGTTACAGCCGCCGGATCGATGTTCAGCACTGCCGTCGCATTCGTTGCCGAGGTCACCGTTAGCGAAATGGCTGTAATTCTTGCGCCGAAGTTGGCGGTGGTCGTCCCTTGCACGAAGTGCGTTGACACGCCCGTAATTGCGACGGATAGATTTTGCCGCCCCTGCGCTGCCGTGTTCGGGTTGACCGAGGCGATGGCGGGCGGGAGCGGGTTCGTATTCACCGTGAAGCCATTCGGGAGGGTCGCGACTTCGCTATTCGTCGTCATCGTTACGTTGCGTGCAGCGGTGGCGGACGGGAGAACCGCGAGGTGATCGAACATTAGAAAATCGACGGGTGCAGTACTAGAGAGATTCTCGAACCCGACTGAGGTAATTACTCCGCCATTCGTCCCATCGATCCGGAGATACGCGTTGCGAGTCAACCCTGGGCTCCAGGCTGCGCCTGCGAGAGTCTCCAGGACTCCCATGTCGACGCCGTTCACAAACAGTTCGTGATTTGTGACGGGGAATTGGGGCGATGGCGGGTTCACAGATTGAAAGTTGGACAGGCCGATGCCGAAAGAAGTCGCTCCCGGTGCGTAGTTAAACGTTGTCAGAGTGGCTAAACCCGAAGGCCCAGAACAGCCAGTTATCTGGTTCGAAATCTGGTTCGATGCGGTGTCCGTGCCGTCCCAAGCTTGCCCCGAAGTCAGGCCTGGACAGACGTCTCCATCGAGAAGATTCGGCAGGCTCGTCCACGTCGTCGTAGCCACTCCGCCGCTCAACTGGATGGTAAGACCAGGAAGAAGAGGAGTTGTTTCAAAACTGTCGATGGTGTAGCCGGTGGTGCCGAGGGCGGCATCCATTGCCGCGGTGTCGGCGTTATAAACCGAATTGGGGAAGAAATTGAGCTGTATACCGGCATTAGGCACGGCATTGATGTTGAGAACTGCTGTTGCTGTCGTCGGGCTACCCACGGTCAGAGATTGCACCTGGACTCCGCTGCCGAAATCAGCGACCGTCGTGCCCTGAGTGAAGTGTGTAGATTGGCCGATGATACCCACAGAAAGATTCTGCTGTCCCTGAAACCCGGTGTTCGGATTGACGGAAACAAGGGTGGTCGGCGGCGTACCTTGTGCAATCGTGACGGTGTACGACTGAGGAGCGACCTGCGTCGGGTTCGAGCTGTCCGACGCCGTAATTGTGAAGTTGAACGTGCCTGCTGCGGCCGGTGTACCGCTCAACGTCGCGGTTTGCGGCGGCGCAGATGCTAGGGCAAGTTGGAGTCCTGGCGGCAACGCGCCGGCGGTAACCGCGAATCCGACCGGCAGGACGCCGCCTGTACTGGAAATGTTGGCGTTGTAAGCCGCGCCCGCTGTTCCACCCGGCAAAGTGGTCGTGGTAATTGCTAGCGGAGCCGCCACCTGGATCGTGAAGGTCTGCGTCGCCGTTTGCGCGGGCGCCGAAGAATCGGTCACCGTGACGCCGAACGTGAACGTACCCACAGTGGTGCTGCTCCCGCTGAAGGTCCCGTTGGTTCCCAGGGTGATTCCCGTCGGGAGCGCGCCGCTCGTCACCGCAAACTTGTAAGGCGGTGTACCGCCGGAAGCGGCCAGCGACGGCGCGTAGGAGGTTATGCTTGTGAAGTCGGTTGGCAGAGTCTGCGGCACCAAGACCAGCGGAGCGACGGGCACGGAAACTGTAAGAGTAAGCGTGCCGCTTGTGGTGGTCTTTTGAGGAGTGCTGCTGTCCACGACCTGAACGGTAAACGCAAATGTTCCGCCCGTTGTTGGCGTGCCTTGCAGAATGCCATTGCTGCTCAGCGCGATGCCCGGAGGCAATGCGCCGCTAGCCAAGGTCCACGTCAGCGTCCCCACGCCACCTTCCTCCAGCAGAATCTGCGTGAACGGCGTGCCAACGCTTGCCGCAAACAGAGGCGAAGTCGTCGTGATGCTCAGCGGAGCCAGCGGCGCCGTGCTGTAGTAAATTTCCGCATCCGCCACCGCAGTACTGAAATTCGGACTTCCACCTGTGACCAGAACAGTTCCGTCAGCCACCAGCGAGGTCTGAGGCTGGTCCTGAACCGCAGTCGTATTTCCAGTCACCTGAAACGCGCCGGAAACGGGGTCATAAATCTGCGCATTTCCACCACTCGCGAGGAACGCTGTTCCATCCGGAAGGACAGGAACCGGACTCAGAAATGCGGCCACCGCCTCAGGGGCGCTGCCCGTCGCACTGAAGGTTCCAGTTGAGGGGTCGTAGATCTCTGCGGCGCCCAAGGGTACGGTGAAGCCGTTCCCGCTGACTCCGCCCGCGACGAGAACCTTCCCTGTGGATAGCAGCGCAGACGCATGCTCGTATCTAGGCGTGGCCATACTGCCCGTAGAGGCAAAGGTATCCGCAACGGGATCGTACAACTCTGCGCTAGCAAGAGCATCGCTTGCGACATTCGACACGAATGTCGAGAAACCGCCTGTGATCAGAACCTTACCGTTCGAGAGAAGTGCGGCTTCATGTAGGCCCCGGGGCGTCGTCATCGGATGGCTGGTTGCTGTGAAGGTGTTGGTGGCGGGATCAAAAATCTCAGCGCTTGCAAAAACTGTTCCGTTAATCCCGCCAGTGATTAGCACTTTGCCGTTCGGCAGAAGAGTGGCGGTGCTCTGGGAGCGAGCAGCTACCATGGAACCAGCCAGCAGCGTGAAGGTGTTGGTTGCCGGATCGAACAACTCGGCACTGGACAGATAGCCTGAGCCGCCAAAGCCACCGGTAACCAGGACGAGCCCGTTCTGAAGCGGCGTCATGCTGAACGCCATACGCCCCACATTCATGCTGCCGATCGTAGTGAAGGCCTTCGTGGCGGGGTCGTAAAGTTCGGCGCTGGAGAGGGCCACAGAGATATTACTAAAGGACGGCGACCCACCAGCAATTAGAATCTTGCCATTTGGCAACGCCAGAGAGCTCTGCAGCGCGCGGGCGGTGGCCATGCTGCCGGTTTTGCAAAAGCCGTTGACAGTGAACGGATTCGAGACGGCGGTCGCGTTCCCTGCGGTGGCGCGCAGCGTGTAGGCAAGTTGTCCGCGGTCGATGCTCAAGTTACTAAAGCTGGCGAGGCCGCTGGCGTTCGTGGTCGCCGTGACCGATCCGGAAAGAACAGCCGCCGAACACGCTTGGTTAGCGAAAGCTATGCCAACTGGAGTGTTCGGGATGGCTGCTCCGGTTGCATCCAACACTTGCACTTGGACCGTAGGCGTGATGGCCTGCGAGCCCACCACGTTGGTAGGCTGCACGACGAAAGCAACTCGTGCAGGCTGCTGCGAAGTGACCGTCGTGATGATGATCGTGTAAGACGCCGCGGCGGTGAGGCCGAGTGAATCGGTCACCGCCACTGAGAACGTGTACGTTCCCGGAGTGGTGGGCGTGCCGCCGAGTACACCGTTGCTGGAGAGCGTTAGATCAGGCGGAAGAGTTCCGGGAGCGAGGTTCCAGATATAGCCGCCCGCTCCTCCCGTTGCCGTGAGCGTTTGGCTGTAGGCTACCCCAACGGTGCCGCCAGGAAGCGAGGGGGTGGTGATGGCCAGTTGCGAGCTAAGCGTAATCGTGAGCGATTGAGTCGCCGTGACCCCAGTCGAGTCCGTGGCTTGAACAGTGAATGGGAACACGCCGGACGCAGTCGGCGTTCCGCTGATGGCGCCGGCGGCCGAAAGGTTCAGACCTGCTGGCAGCGCGCCCGAGGCGATACTCCAGATGTACGGCGGAGCGCCACCCACTGCCGAAAGCGTCTGGAAGTAAGGCGAGCCCAGGCCTCCATGTGCCAGACCTTTAGTGGCTACCGTCAGTCCAGTAGGAGGATTAAAGATAAAAGGCGGCGCGTTGGTAACGCCCGTGATTTTGCGGACGCGGTCATTGAACCGATCGGTTAAATACAAGTTGCCAGCAGCGTCGAAAGCCAGCCCCTGAACGTTCGTGAACGCAGCGTTGGTTGCGGGTATGCCGTCTACGGTTGGCCCAACGAAACCGCCTCCCGCGATGGTGCTGATGATTCCGTTGGCGTCGACCTTGCGAACGCGACCCGCTGACCCAATGTAAAGGTTTCCTGCGCCGTCCACGGCTAGACCAAACGGACCGGGCACCCCTGCGCTTGTTGCAGCGCCTCCGTCGCCGGAGAAAATCGCAGTGCCGTTGCCAGCTACTGTCGTGATGATCCCGTTCAGGTCAACTCGTCTGATCCTCCCGTTGCCCGAATCCGCAATGTAGAGGTTGCCCGTTAGATCCACGGCGACGTCTCTTACGTTAGACAGCTTAGCGAGAGTCGCGGGCCCCCCATCACCCGAGAAGTTGCCCCCGCCGACGGCAGCCGAACCGGCGACGATGCTTAGGGCTCCCGTGGTGTCCAGCTTGAACACCCGATTGCCGCTGGACAGATAGACGCTGCCTTGGCTGTCCAGAGCAAGGTGAAAGTTGCTAGATCGGACAGAATTCGCGAAACCGTTGAAACCTACCAGTGTCGTTATGACTCCCGAAGGGTTGATTTTGTGGACGCGGCCACCCTCAGTGAGATAAATATTGCCAGCGCCATCCGCCCTTACGCCGATCGGAAACGCCAAGGGTGCCGAGGTGGCGGGCCCCCCATCGCCCAGATAGTTGGGAGCGAGGACGCCGGTTCCAGCATAGCTGCTGATCAAACCGGCAGAATCAATCTTCCGGATCACCTCGTTGTTGATATCGGCGACGAAGAGATTTCCGATCTGGTCCACGGTATTTCCTATGGGCGAGTCGAGCGAGGCCGCCGTCGCTAGGCCACCATCGCCCGCATATTTAAATCTGCCATTTCCCGCCACCGTCGTGATCGTGCCCGACGGGTCCACTCTACGGATTCGTTCGTTGGTCATATCCCCGACGTAGAGATTGCCAAATGGATCGAAGGCCAGCGCACCGGGTTGGGCCATTGTGGCCAATAGCCCGGAGCCTCCGTCCCCTGAGAAGCCCAATCCTCCGTTGCCCACAGCCGTCGTGATGATTCCAGCGGTACTTACTTCGCGCACGACGCTGTTGAATTCGTCGGCGATAAAGAGATTCCCCGCTGCATCGAATGCGATCCCGATCGGATTCGACAGCGAGGCGCCTGTCGCCGGGCCGCCATCTCCCGAGTAGCCCGATGTGTTATTGCCCGCTACGATCGTTAGGTTCCCACCGGAATCCAGCTTGAGAACTTCATTGCGACAAGTGTCCGCCACGTAAAGAACACCTGCTGGCCCCTGTGCAACGGCCTCAGGTATACACAGGCCCGAGTTAGCAGGAACATTTGTGACTGGCACAGACGTGATAGTTCCAGTGGTATCCACCTTTCGGATGACGCCATTCCCGGTGTCTGCGATGAATAGGTTTCCGACGGCGTCGAACGTAATCCCTTCCGGGCCGCTGAGGGAGGCGCTAACGGCCTGCCCACCATCGCCGGAGTCGCCGAACGTGCCATTCCCAACGACCGTGGTGATTTTCCCGGTCGCGTCCACCTTACGAATAACCGAGTTGTTGCTGTCCGCGATGTAGAGTTCCCCAGCCGGACTCAAGGCCACGCTCTCCGGGAAATCTAGCCGAGCGGCCGTCGCCGGGCCACCGTCGCCCGCGTAACCCTCGATACCCGTTCCGGCAACAATCGAGAGCGTGCCGTCGGAAATCTTGAACACCATCTGGTTGTTCGGGTCGGCAAAGTACAGATTCCCCACTCCATCTGAAGCGATACCCGTCAGGCCGCCAATGAGGTCGGCTCCAAGTCCGAGCGGCGCGTTGAGTGGAGAAACTTCACTCGGGAACGACCAGGTGCTGCCTGCGACAGTCGTAATGAAGCCGGTGCCGGCCACTGTGTTGAACGCCGCAGAAGTGGTTTGTCCGAAGCTGATGTTCGCGTTTGCCGCAGTGATCACGCGGACGTCGGCGGTGGCGCTCGAATCCGATAGCTGCAAGGTCAAGGTTCGACCGTCGGCCGAGAGGATGGCTGTGTCCGTGGGACTGCCCAGAGTGAGCGATCTTCCAGAGGCAGGGTACAGCGTTCCGTTTACCCCGAGCGCCGCGTCGCTGGCGTTGAACTCAGGATCGAGGACAATCACTCCAAGGATCGGCGTCGGGAAGGTAACTCCTCCGGCCTGCAATTGCGTAATGTTCCGGGAGATGCCGACCGGATCGGCGTGGAGGTAATAGCTGTCAACGAGCGTTCCGGCAGCGATGGTGCCCGAGGTCAGGCTGGCCGTGCTTGAATACGTGCCCGGGGCAGTCACATCGACTGCGACGCCACTCCCCAGAGAGACGCCGCGCCGCTCATTGAACAGCTGAATCTGAGAATCACTCTCGAGGGCGCCTTGTTGTACGGATGGTGGTGCCGCGATCCGCTGCACCGCGCCTGAACTGCTCACGCCAGCAGCGGAAGCAACCAGCGTGAATCCTGTACCGGCGCGGTCAACGATGACGTTCGAGAAAGTAGCAGTTCCAGTTGCGTCCGTAACCGCGGACAGCGTCCCGGAGAGGATCGGACGATTCGGGCCAGTACCCGCTCCCAGCGTGATGGTCACTCCCGGTACTGCCGCCCCCGCTCCGTCGAGCGTTTGCACACGAATCGGAGGCGAAATCGGTTGACCAGCCGTTGTTGTTCCAGGTTGTGCGCTGAACAGAAGCTGCGCACCTGCCACCACTGGATTTGTGATGACAATGGTGTACGGCAAGGAAGCGACGAGTCCCAGCGTGTCGCTGGCGTTCACCGTGAAGGTAAATGTTCCCCCTGCGGTGGGTATGCCGCTTAGCAATCCGTTCTGTCCAAGAGTCAATCCAGGCGGCACGGCACCAGTATTTGTCCACGCGTAGGGTGGAACTCCTCCGGTAGCAGTGAATGTCTCCGTATAGAGAGTGCCCGTTCCTCCTTCAGGGAGTGCGGGCGACGGCGTGGTGATCGCCACGGGCGCCACGACCGTGATCGAGAGCTGGCGTGAAGCGACGTGCTGCGGCGCACCGGCATCCACCACCTCTGCAACGAATGGAAACGTGCCGCTTGACGTTGGCGAACCTGAAACAACGCCCGCCGCGCTCAAATTCAAACCCGGCGGAAGCGATCCGCCGACAAGCGACCAGACATCCGCAGTGAGCGGCGGATTGCCGCCGAGCGCGGTAAGCGTCGCGGAATATGCCTGTCCTGTTACGCCGGTCGGCAGAGAAGTGGTGCTGATCAGCAGAGAGATCGGCGGTGTCGTGATTCCCTTCGCGACATCCACGGTATTTACCGCCTGTGCGGCCACCACAGGTGTGAGGTTCGGAAGTACCACATTCGCGAGTTCAGGTACGGTCAGATTCGCGCGCAGAGTAATTTGCACCGTGTCGCCGGGAGCCATCGAAAATGTCGGGTTGTTGATCGCGCTATTAAGAATCGCGGGGTTTCCCAACTGGGCCGGGTTAGTCACAAAAGCAGGGTTATCGATGCTGGCGATGACCTCGTTATTCACTTGGCCGCCATACGTGCAACCGTCCGTCGGGCTGACGCCGGGAGTGAGATAAGTCTTCGTCAAAATAATTTGGAAAACCGCACTGGCGGGCAATGCACCCGATTGGAAAAGCTGAAGCTGGTACGTCGCGCTGGTGTTGCCTTCATTCGTAATCGTGTAATTCGCATCGCTGACGGGCGTGTTTAGAATTGCTGGATTCAAAATCGCCGGGTTCGCGACCGCGTTGTTCAAAATCGCGGGATTGAGAATCGCCGGATTCAGGATCGCGGGGTTCAGTGCCACAACGAAATTTGGGTTGAGAATCGCGGGATTCAAGATCGCCGGATTGAGAATGGCCGGATTCAAAATCGCGGGATTCAGAATTGCCGGGTTGAGAATGGCCGGATTCAAAATCGCGGGATTCAAAATCGCGGGATTCAAAATTGCCGGATTGTAAAACTCTTGCGAAGAAATTGATCCCGAACCGAAGGCCGCATTGTCCGGATTCGCCAGGAATGGGTTCGTAGGATCCGCGTTGAAGAGGATCGAGGCCGTCAAGGCGGGCTGCGCACCGTCCGTTTCCAAAGCGTCCACTTCGAACGATGGAAAGCTCACCGTGCTGCCCGGATTGGGCGTGAGAAACACCGGACGTGAAGCCGAAGACAACGCTGGAATATTAACGGTGAGAGTGGTCTGCAAACCGAATTGCAAAAAGGAAGCCTGCGCGCTCGCCGGCTGCGCCGGAACTGTTAGCAGAAAAGTTCGCGAGTCATTTGTATCATTCCGCATGATTAACGCAAACTCGCGCGGAATGGGCTGGCCATTCGCTTGAAGAACCGGTTTGGCAGTCTGCGGCGAGGTAAGGATCAATCCGTTGCTGATCGCGGATGTGTAAATGTTCTGGTTCCGCATGCCCGAGTAGCCCGAAACGCAAGCAGGCGGAGTTTTCGTCGGATCAAACTTGCTGGTCGGTCCGATGGACGCCGAGATGGGTGGAGTGTACTTATTCCAGCTCACGCCATCGGGCGGAGGCAGAACGTCGCGGTTGTCTGTCCAAGTGGCATGGAAGACTGGGTTCGTCGTCGGGCTGGTATTGAATTTCCATCCGTCCGAGTTGCGGGAATTGTCCGGCACCATCGAGGGAGCGCCCGTCACGTCAATGTAATCGCCCATGAACGGCGCCGTGCCCTGCACGAACATCGGAAGATTCGGAGCGTTGAACTGCGCCTGCTGGATGTCCGTACCCGGCGGTATGATTCCGTACTCGTAACGCGAAACACGGAAATGACTAAAGCTGGGTACCGCCAGACTCCAACGATTCGGATCCGGCGAACCTTCGGACCCGACGATATCGAGCGTGTGGCGCCGCACTGTTAGGGTAGCGTCATCAATATAGGCATTAAAAACTGCCAGCGGATTGGTCAACAGTTCGCCTTCGAGTTGGCGCAGTTCCGAGAACGGATTGCCGATCGGACAGAGTGGTGTGATCGCCGGATTGCACGTCGGTTCTGGCGCGGGCGTCAGCGAGCCGCTGGTGTGGTCTTGGCGCAGGTCGTAGTACGTCAACATCAGCTTGCCGGCGTTGAAATTTAAAGTCGGCATGAGCTGACCGCCGCGGTCGGAAAGATTGCTCAGAGGATTTCCGTAGTCGTCGTAGACCGGGCCGGAATCAATCTCCCTGAAATTCGATTTGGGCCACGACTCCACGTTGTTAGTCACGGCCATCATGATCCGGCCATCGCCATTGCTGTCGCGTTGAGACCACGCCAAATAAACGCGACCGGCATTGTCGACCGTCAGCGCGGGATAGCCGTTACTCCGAAACGAGGTGCCCGTTTCTCCTTGATCAAAGGGACATCCCACGCCGGTGGGCTTTTTGTTGCACGAAAGCGGGAACGTCACAGCAGCCTCTTGCTCGTCGAAGCTCAGTCCACCGTTGGTAGACTTCGCAATCCTGATCTGGTTCGCATCATCGGGGTCACCGGGTTCGGCGAAGACGCGCCAGGCGACATAAATCGTGGCCGGGTCGGCGGCGGGCACGCTTGGATCAATCGCAATCACCGTCCCCTGGCCCTCGGCCTCCGGCATATTTGGGCTTTCGTCGCTCTGGCTCAGAACGATTGGTTTGCTCCACGTCACGCCGCAGTCCATGGACCGCCGGAACAGAATTTGCGAATTCTGCACAGTTCCTACCGTGGTGAAAGCCGTGTACGTGACGTAAATCGCGCCTGCAGGAATCTTCTGGGTGACGGTATTGCCGTCCTGGTTTGCGCTGATGGTGCAAGTTGCGCGGCTTCGTGGAATATCAACGGCCACCCAAGGCTTATCGAGAAACCGGTTTGCCGACCCCGTATCGATAATGTGTGTGTCGATGTACTTCACCGGGTCGCGCGGCGCCAGATTCGTGAGCGAGCCATTCTCGCTTGTCGCGTCGCCGTTCTCTTTGTTATTGAGGTCGATGAAGCGTGTAATGAAGACCTTGCTTGGGGGACTCGAACCGCGGTCGAACGCAAGTCCAGTCAGAAAAAACAACCCGTTCGAACCTGCTCGTACCAGAGGATCGGCCGCCGCCTGCCTCCCATGAATGGGGGAGGCCAAGCCTTCCAATGAACCATCAAGAGGAAAACCCGGAAGAAGCGTGCTTTGCCACGTCAAGCCGCCGTCAAACGACTTGTACACCCCAAGCCAGGCGTCGCCGCGTTCGTCTATTCCCAGAAGGCCAGGCAGATCGACGCTTCGGTAGTCATTCGCAGCGCCAAATAGATGCGCGCTGTTCCGCGTTGAAACGGTGATCGACGGCTCATTCTGCCGTTCCAGGAACGGATCCCCGTTGGTCCAACCCGTTCCGGACACCATGTTCACGTTCTGCCCGGCCGTCTGTGCGCGCAGCGGTACGCCGCTCATCCCGCAGCAAATCAGTGAGAGCGCTAGTAAGACTTTTTTATAGCAAACCCGAAACGCGCTTCCTGTGGATGAAGCGACAGCCAACCGAGTGCAGCTGGGCATTGCACGCATGACTACCTCGAACAGTTTTTGCGAAGAGCATAGACGCGATCCGGGACAGAGGGATCACTCTGCGTTTCATCGAGACGTTTCCGGGCGCCCGGGGAGTTCGGGGTAGGAAACGGAACAGGGCCTTTATGCGGCGGCAAGTTTCCCTTGGATCGCTGCGTTCGTCAAGTACCGGAACTTTCGGTCTAGGCGTTTTTTCTGGTGTTTTGGCCCAAGCAATCGTACTCAACTTTACATCGTGCTCGGCCTCGGTGCGTTCACCCAGCCTTCCTTGTTGACGTAGACTTCGATAGTCTAAAGCCCTTTCGAACCGCCATTCTTGGCCACAGGAAAGCCTCTCTGCCGATGACTCTAATTCAATGCAGCGCCGTGCTCTTCGACATGGATGGCGTGCTCGTAGATTCCACCCCCGCCGTCGCCCGCGTCTGGACCAGCTGGGCCCTCGAACACGGCTTGGTTCCTGATGAAGTCGTACGCCAAGCGCATGGCCGTCCGAGTCTCGCCACGATCATCGAGCTGCTGCCCCACGGCGATCACGCCGCGGAAAATAACGAAGTCGAGCGCCGCGAAATCGAAGACATCGCAGATGTCATCGCGCTGCCCGGAGCGCTAACACTGTTGCGCTCCATTCCGCAAAATCGCTGGGCGGTAGTCACATCCGCCACACGTGCGCTCGCGGAAGTCCGCTTGCGTGCGGCAGGATTGCCGGTGCCGAGCCACCTAGTCACCGCCAGCGATCTTCAGCGCGGCAAGCCCTTCCCCGATCCATATCTAAAGGGTTCAGAGATTCTGCAAATTCCGCCGGCGGAATGTGTCGTCGCCGAAGACGCCCCCTCCGGAGTCCGTTCCGGCAAAGCAGCCGGCGCGCGCGTCCTCGCACTGCGGACTACCTCTACCGATGAAGAACTCTTAGGCGCCGGCGCGGATTGGATCGCAGACGATCTGAGCGCGCTCTCGCTTGATTCCCAAGAACACGCCGCTGCCCTTACGTTTCGCCTGCAACAAAAGAAGTAACGCCGCCCCGCGTCAAAAAAAGATACAATGCCCAGTCTCGCCGGTGCCCAATCCCAATCTTGATGGAGAAAGTCTCGATGCGCCTGTCAAAGCACTGCCAGTTTCTCTTGGCCCTGTCTGTGTGTTTCGCTGCTCTCCCGCCCGCCGCCCACGCGCAAGATAAAGATGCAAAAACCACGGACAAGCCAGCCGAGACCGCGACACCCATGCCCCCGCCCAAGGAAGAATTTTCCGTCACGGATCACTCCATCAAAATTGGCTCGCAAACCATCCCATACAAAGCGACCGCCGCTACCATCCTCTTGAAGAACGATAAAGACGAGCCCACCGCGCTGCTCTACTCCACCGCCTATACGCGCAGCGACGTGAAGGACACAAGCCAGCGCCCCATCGCCTTCGTCTATAACGGCGGCCCCGGCTCCGCCTCAGTCTGGCTGCATATGGGTTCCTTTTCGCCGAAGCGCGTTGTCACCGTGAATGCCGACGCCACTCCTCCCGCTCCCTATAAACTCACCGACAACGCCAACTGCCTGCTCGACAAAACCGATTTAGTCTTCGTCGATCCCATCGGCACCGGCTTCAGCCACGCCGTCGGCAAATCGCAGGACAAAGATTTCTGGGGCGTCGACCAGGACATGAAGTCCCTCGCCCAATTCATCAACACCTACGTCAGCCGCAACAACCGCTGGAACTCGCCGAAATTTCTGATTGGCGAAAGTTACGGCACCTTCCGCTCCGCCGCTCTTTCGAACTATCTCCAATCGCACGACGGTATGGACTTCAACGGTATCGTCCTCATCTCGTCGGTGCTCGATCTCGGCACGATCTCTTTCAATCCCGGCGAAGATATGCCCTACGTTTTCTATCTACCGAGCTACGCGGCCACCGCGTGGTATCACAAGGTTTTGAAAGATCGTCCCGATAATCTCTCTGCATTTCTTCAGGAAGCGCGAAACTTCGCCGAAACGGGATATCTCAGCGCCCTTGTGAAAGGCTCGAAGCTCGGCGCCGCGGAAAAATCCGAAGTCGCGAAACAGCTCTCCCGCTACACCGGCTTGAGCGAGGATTACCTGATCAAAGCCGACCTGCGCGTCAATCTCCCACAATTCATGAAGGAATTGCAGCGCGGCCGCGGCTTGACCACCGGCCGCCTCGACGCCCGCTTCTCCGGCTACAGCTACGACCTTCTCGGCGAATACGCCGAATACGATCCGCAAGACACTTCCATCACCGGCCCTTTCACGGCGGCTTG
>Ga0070735_10002827_pt1 | contig 15449 bp, 15 predicted proteins | sample Coa_R1_FD_66443 | JGI IMG/M metagenome (GOLD analysis project Ga0070735, IMG submission 66443) | Surface soil microbial communities from Centralia Pennsylvania, which are recovering from an underground coalmine fire - Coalmine... | ecosystem: Environmental > Terrestrial > Soil > Unclassified ... | reverse complement strand
TCGCCGTCACCGCTCGCGCGGCTGCAGATGCGGTGAGCCGAGGTGATGTGAACCGGGCGCGACGCGGCGCTCAGCGGCTTGCCCGTGATGCCGCCGCTCTTCGGAGCTCGGCCTGCCGAGCGCTTCGTGTGCTGGCCCCCATCCTTCGCGCTGCCCCAAGTCGACTCGTCGCAGCCTACTTTCGGGCGCTATCGCGTGCACTGTCCGCCCAGTCACGAGAGGGCGCGGTTGTGGGCCAGGAGGCGGCGCTTCTGTATGCGGACCCGCTCCTGATGCGTGGCGCAGATGTCGCGCGTCAGGGGACGCTGGACCGCGCCGCGCGGCGTGAGGCTCAGGCGTCAGTCCGAATGGCGTCCATTGCCGCGCGGATCCGCAAGACTCACCCGGGGGCCTTCCATTACACTCCAGTGATCCGCGGATAGGCTCCTGTCTTTCGGCGGGTAACAGACTGCCGGGAGGAGATGCGCCGTGCAAGTACGGATCGCCGTGAGCGGCTTCGGTAATGTCGGTCAGGGCATGGCGACGCTGGTCCGGGACCATGCCGCCGACTATCGTCGGCTCTACGGACTGGACCTGTCGCTCGTCGGCGTGGCCGACCGCGGCGGAGCCGTGGCCAGCGCCGGCGGTCTGGACCCAGGTGCCCTATTGCGGGCCAAGGCGACTCACGGTACGGTGGCCGCGAGCACCGGCGGAGTGACCGAGCTCGCCGGGGAACGGTTCCTCGATCTTGCCGCGGCAGACGTCCTGGTTGAGGCGGCCAGCACCAATTACGTGGATGGCGAGCCCGGGTGGGGATATGTGCGGGCAGCCATGGACCGGGCAATGCATGCCGTGCTGGCCAGTAAGGGCGCCCTGGCACTTTACTGGCGCGAGCTCATGGCGCGCGCCGCCAAATGCGGCGTGGAGGTTCGGTATGGCGCGACTATCGGCGCTCCGCTCCCGTCGCTGGAAATTGCGCGGCGCGGCCTGGTGGGGGTGGACATTCTGGGTTTCGATGGAATCTTGAATGCGACGAGTCACCAGGTACTCAGCACGATGGCGGAGGGCAAGTCGTACGACGAGGGGATCCGGGAAGCGCAGGCAATCGGGATAGCCGAAGCGGACCCAACTCTGGATGTCGACGGCTGGGATGCGGCCGCCAAGGCGACAATCGTCGCCAATGCCGTACTCGGGTCTCAGTTAACAATTCACGACGTGCGGCGCGAGGGGATACGAGGTGTCACGACCGCGGAGATCCGGGAGGCTCAAACGAGTGGGCAGACGATCAAACTGGTTGCTAGCGCTCGTCGGGTTGCCGACGCCGTTCAGGCGGAGGTGCGGCCCGAGCGGCGAGGCATGCGGGATGCCCTTGGGCGGTTACGGGGCGACGACATGGGAATCGTGTTTCTGACGGAACCGCTCGGGCGGGTTTCCACCGCCGTCGAGTCGGCAGGAGCCGGCGGTGGCATCTCGACCGCTCTCGCGGTCTTGCGCGACATCGTCAATCTGGGGCGCGATGGGTATCTCGGTCCTCGCGATCAAGAGTAGGGCCGCCAACCCAGACCGCACCGCCGTCGCCGTGTTCTTTCTTCCAGATGGGGACGATCTCCTTGAGACGGTCGATTGCGTACTTGCACGCCGCGAACGCTTCCGCTCGGTGTGGGCAGGAGACAGCGACAACCACCGCATCGTCGCCTACGTCAAGGCGGCCGACACGATGCTGGATCGCCATCGACTCGACCGGCCATCGCGCCCGGGCTTCAGCCACGACCTCGTGTAGCTTCTCCAGCGCCATCGGTTCGTAGGCCTCGTACTCGAGGAATCGAACTGACTTACCTTCGGAAACGTCCCTTACCGATCCCACGAACAGGGCGATTCCGCCGCACCCCGGGCGCCTGACTGCTGCAAGGCACTCTTCGACCGAGAGTCGGTCGCCGCGCAGCTCAATCACCCGCACCTCCGGCCACGGGCTGGAGAAAGGCGAGCTCGTCACCGTCTCGTAGGGTGGTCGAGCCTCCGACGATCTGTCGATTGACCGCGAACGTCGTGCACTGGCGAAGGGCCGCGAGCTCCGGATACTTGGACTCCAGTGAACCGAGCACGCTTTCGACCGTAGTGCCTGCCTGAATCGCGACGCGTAACTCGCTCTGGCCGGCAATCTCGCGGAAAGATGCAAACAGCAGGACTCGTACCGTGATCGTTCCCGGAGCCGTCACAATGCCCGTCCCGGTCCGCTCTGGTCGAGGCCCGAAGGCTCGCGCAGGGCCCCGAGAAAGGCGCGCGTACGATCCTGCTGCGGGCTGTCGAATACGTCTTCCGGCGTGCCACGCTCGCATACCACCCCGGCGTCCATGAAGAGAACCTCGTCTGCTGCCTCCTTGGCAAACCCCATTTCGTGAGTGACAACCAACATGGTCATGCCCGAGTGGGCGAGCTCCTCCATCACCCGCAGCACCTCGCCGACCAGCTCGGGGTCGAGTGCCGATGTGGCTTCGTCAAACATCATGACTTTCGGGTCCATCGCCAGCGCGCGGGCAATCGCAACGCGCTGCTGTTGGCCGCCCGACAGCTGACTCGGGTAGTTTGTGACCTTGTCCTCCAGTCCAACCCGCGCAAGCAGATCGCGAGCCTTCTCGAGCGCTTCCTTGCGTGGAACGTGCTTGACGTGAATGGGCGCTTCCATGACGTTCTGGACAGTGGTCATATGCGGGAAGAGATTAAATCGCTGGAACACCATACCAATTTCAGCGCGCTGACGGGTCACCGCGCGGGCCGGGAGCTCGCGAAGCTTTCCGTCGGCCTCCCGATACCCGATCAGCTCGCCGTCCACGTAAATCCGCCCCGAGTCGATCTTCTCGAGGTGATTCACGCACCGCAAGAGGGTGCTCTTTCCCGAGCCGCTTGGGCCTATGATGACGATCGTCTTTCCCTTGTCGACGGTCAGCGAGATACCCTTCAGTACCTCGAGCTGGCCGAAGCGCTTGTGGATGTCCTGAAGCTCGACCATGGGCCGGATTGGACGGCTGTCAGTCACGGCCACGCTCCCGGTCAACCCCGGTGCAGGCCGGCGAGTACGGCGCGGCGCATCGCACCCGGCTGCTGAACCACGCGGCTGAATCCACGCTCGAAGTGGCGTTCCATGCGGCTCTGGAAGAACGTGGCCACGGTGGTCATCGCCAGGTAGTACAGCGAGACGATCGTGAATGGCTCGAAGAACTTATAGGTGGCACTCGCCAGCTGATTGGTGTTGAAGAAGATCTCCTGCAAGCTTACGTAGTAGGCGAGAGATGTGTTCTTCAGCATCGAGATGAACTCGTTACCGGTGGGCGGAATGATGAAGCGAACCGCCTGTGGCAGCACAACTCGCCGCATCGTCAGCCAGCCGGACATGCCGAGCGAGTGGGCAGCCTCCGTCTGTCCCGAATCCACGGAGGTGATGCCCGCGCGCACAATCTCAGCCATGTACGCTCCCTCATTCAAACTGAACGCGATGAGCGCTGAAGGGAATTCGCCGAGCGAGACCGCGTTGCCGGTCATCTGGGGAAGAGCGAAGTACACAAAAGCAAGCTGAACTAGCAGGGGTGTTCCACGAAAAAGCCAGATGTATACCCAGGCGATTACGCGCAGTATGGGCAGGGGACCGCGTGAGAGCCGCATAAGGGCGGCAATCAGCCCGAGCACGATACCGAAGAATTGCGCCAGCACCGCGAGCACGATCGTGACCAGCGCTCCGTGAACGAAGCCCGAATCGAACAGATACTGCCAGAAGAAATGGGTGTCGAAGTTCACCGCGGCCCTCCCGTTGAGACGGACGGACGGGCGCCGCCGGCGCCCGTCCTCCGAAGGCTCGTTCCGGCGTTAGAGGCTGGCTATATTCACGCCCCACTTATTGAGAATCCGCTTGTACTGGCCATTCGCTCTGATCTTGGCGAGCGCAGACTGGAGTGCCGTCCGCAGTGCGTGGTTGTTTTTACGTACCGCGATGCCGTAGTCCTCGCTCGCCGCGAACGGGGCGCCGGCCAGCCGGAATGTTGATGGATGCTGCTTCACGTAGTATCCACAGACGACGCTGTCGCCGCTGTAGGCCTCCGCGTGGCCGGCGGCGAATGCCTGGAACGCCGCGGTGTCGAGGGGGTAAACCTTGATATTGATCTTCTTCTTGCAGGTCGCGTTGGCCGCTTGCAGCCCGGAGAACTCGGTCGTCCCGCTCTCGACGGCCACCGAGTGCCCACACACCTGGCCGTAGCCGTTCGCCTTGATCGAGCTGCCCTTGCGGACCACGATGCCTTCACCGGCGCGCATGTAATCGACGAATGACACCTGCTGACGGCGAGCCGGCGTGTCGTTCATACTCGACATAATTACGTCGAAGTCACCTCGCTGGAGCGACGGGATGATGGTATCGAAGATGTGAGACACGATCACTGCGCCCTTGAGCCCCATGGCGCGGGCGAGTGCATTTGCCAGATCGACGTCCGCTCCCATGTACTGTTTGGTACTGGGGCTCTGAAATTCCATCGGCGGATAGGTAGTGTCCGACCCGACGGTCAGGTAGCCGGCACGCTTTAGATGCAGGCCGGATCCCGCAGCGTGCGACCCGTGGGCCAGACCGGCGCCTGCTGCTACGCCCCCCCACGCTCCCGAAAACAACAGCGCAAGCGCGCCGCAGGCGATGCCGAAACGAGTCTTTAACTTCATGCTTCTCCTCCTCACAACGGCCGCGTTGTGGAGTACATCGCCCCGCAAAGCCGCAGCCTAAGCAGAATATAGAGTCGGGTCTGTGCCGAGGTCAACGGAGACGGGCGGCGTGGAGGCCCTCGGAGGACGCCGGCCTAATGCTTGAAGTGGCGTGACCCCGTAAAGATCATGGCGACCGCGCCCCTATCGGCGGCCTCGATCACCTCCTTATCCCGGATCGATCCCCCCGGTTGGATGACGGCCGTGACTCCTGCTTCCACCGCGTGCTCCACGCCGTCAGGGAAAGGAAAGTACGCGTCAGATGCCATTACGGCGCCGCGCGATCGGTCGCCGGCCATCCTGACGGCGAGGTCGACCGCGTTCACCCGGCTCATTTGCCCGGCTCCGACGCCGACCAGCGCGAGCTTCTTGGCGAGCACGACTCCGTTGGACTTGACATGCTTGACGGCTCTCCACGCGAAGTGAAGATCTGTCAGCTCTTCCAGCGTCGGCTGCCGCTTCGAGACAACCTGCATGCTGGCTGACGGGTCGGATGCCACATTGCGTGTCTGAACCAGAAACCCGCCGTCGATACGCTTGAAATCGAGGTCCGCATAGGGCATCCAGCTGATGTCCTGATACGGTCCGGACATGGTACCGCGCACGCTGAGCAAACGGATCGCCTTCTTGCGGGACAGAATCTGTACTGCCTCGGGCGTGAAGTCTGGGGCGATCACCGCCTCGAAGTAGAGGCGCACGATCTCCTCGGCGGTGGTCTCGTCCAGTGTTCGGTTCACTCCGATGATGCCGCCGTATGCGGCCTGCGGGTCACCCGCGAACGCCTTTTCATACGCTTCTCGCAAGTCACGACCCGCCGCGATACCAGTCGGATTGGTGTGCTTCACGATAGCCGCGGTTGGCGCCTGGAAGTCGTTCACCATCGACCAGGCGGCATCAACGTCCAGGAGGTTGTTGAAGGAGAGCTCCTTGCCGTGCAATTGCTCGGCCGTCGCCACGGAGCGCGGCGCGCGCAGCTGGCGCGAGCGCGGTGTGTCGCCGTAAAGGGCCGCTCGCTGGTGTAGGTTCTCTCCATAGCGAAGGTCCTGCAGCTTGTACAGCGGAACGCTGAACGACGCAGGAAAGTCCGCATCGTCGCCGTGGAGGAAGTAGGAGGTGACGTAGGAGTCGTACGCGGCGGTATGAGCGAAAGCCTTGGCGGCGAGTCGGCGGCGGGTCTTGTCCTTGTTGGCGCGGTAGCGGTACAGCTCCGCGAGGACGTCCTCATAGTCTTCCGGGTCGACCACAACGGTGACGTGCTCCCAGTTCTTCGCCGCAGCCCGCAGCAGCGCGGCGCCACCGATGTCGATGTACTCCATCGCCTCTTCCCGACTCGCGTGAGCGCCCGACATGACCTCGACGAAGGGATAGAGGTTCACGACTACGATGTCGATGGGCTCGATCTTGTACTCGGACAGAGAGGCGTTATGCTCCTCGCTCCCTCGATCGGCCAGAATCGCGCCGAAGATGGTCGGGTGCAGGCTCTTGACGCGCCCTCCCAGGATCTCTGGAAACTCGGTCACGTCCGAGACTGTTGTCGCTTCGACACCGTTCTCGCGCAGGAACTCGAATGTGCCGTCAGTGGCGATGATGTCGACATCAAGCTCACGCAGCCCGTTCGAAAAGTCCAGGATTCCAGCTTTGTCGTACACGCTGATTAGCGCGCGCATTGTCGGACCTCGCTCCTCCCTGACCTTTCCGACCTCGCGCCGTCCGTCACTTCCCCAGGTACTTCCTGCGGGCTCCGGATGGCGGCTGCTCCGCGGGCGGCGCGGACCAGCAGCCGGTTTGGCCAGCTCCAACACAAAAGAATCTCCGGCAAGCGACCGGAGGGCAGCACATTATAGTCGCCACCGCAAGAGGGAACGCGGAAACAATAGCCAGCGTCACCGGCCGGCCCGACATTTGGGTCGTTGCGACCATGGCTTTGACTGGGACAATAGGCGGTCGCCGGTTGGAGGTGTGAATGACGCGGCAGTCACGGTCTGAGGTTGCAGTGCTGCTTCAGGAGGCTCGTGCGCTCGAACTACTGGCCGACGAAGCGGAGGTTTCGCCAGCCCGGCTCGAGGAGTACTGGAGGCTGACGGCGGATCTCATCAACGTCGTCGCCGATATCGAAACCCTGGAGCTTGATAAGCCCAACGCCGATTACGCCGATCCGCAGGTCTTCCAGCTGAAACGCCGGCTACGTGAGATAGCTTCCACGCTTATGCAGCTCGAGAGGGAGTGATCGCAGACGCCCGGCGACGCGGATGCGCCGCGTTTCGAATTCTCAGGCGGTTCGCTGGGCTCGAAGGGCCTCGCTCTGTGCCGGCGTGATCTTGTGACTTTCGTTGTTTCGCCAGCAGCGGGAGGTACTGCACATGCAGCGGTCCTGGTCGGCCTGGGTCTCCGGCGGCCAGCCCTTGAGGCAGTAGACCTCGTAGAGGAGTAGCTCCCCGTCCGGCGTACGCTGCTCACCGTGGACCCAGTTCTCACGGTAGTACGGGCACGCGCCCTTGTGACGCCGAAACCGCCCCTCATCTGGAATCATGCTCAAGCCCCTCAGTCAACCCTATCCGCCTCACCGTCCGCGGCGCCCTCAGCTTGCTCCGCTGCCCGCCGCTTGTCCGCGCCTCATTACCTCGAGAAGCTCCTCGACGGCGGACGCGGAGCGGTCAAGCGATTCCTGCTCCTGCGAGGATAACTCGATTTCGACGATCTCCTCAACCCCTTGGGCGCCCAGCCTGACCGGCACGCCGAGGAAGATTCCATTGTGGCCGTACTCACCTTCGAGATGCACCGAGCACGGAAGAATGCGCTTCTGGTCCAGCACCATCGCCTCCACCATGGCCAGCACGGACGCGGAGGGTGCGTAGTAGGCGCTGCCGGTTTTGAGAAGGTTGACGATCTCGGCGCCACCGTTCGCCGTCCGCTCCACGATCCTCGCAATCCTATCCTGATCCAGCAGCTCAGGAAGCGGCACGCCGGCCACCGTCGAGCAGCGCGGAAGCGGGACCATGGTGTCGCCATGGCCGCCCAGGACAAATGCGGACACGTCGACCACCGAGACGCCGAGCTCGGCGGCGATGAACGAGCGCATACGGGCTGAGTCGAGAACGCCCGCCATGCCCATCACCCGGCGCCGGGGGAACCCCGTCGCATGAAACATCGCCTGCGCCATGGCGTCGAGTGGATTGGTCACGACGATGACGATGGCCTCCGGCGCATACTCCTTGATCGCAGCGCCCCATTCATTCATGACCCTCTGATTCGTTGTCACGAGATCGTCCCGGCTCATGCCCGGCTTTCGGGGCATCCCGGCAGTGACGACGATGAGATCGCATCCGTCGAGCTGAGCATGGCTGCTACCACCCTCGAGTTGTGTGTCGTAGCCGAGCACCGGCCCGCTCTCCTGGATGTCGAGCGCCTTACCGCGGGCGACTCCTTCGGCTTCCGGAATGTCGAGTAGAACGACGTCGGCGTAATTGCGCTCGGCGATCCGCTGGGCCGTACTCGCGCCGACGTTGCCCGCTCCCACGATGCCAATCTTGTGACGCACCCGTTTCCTCCTCGCCCCACCGACGCGGTTGATCACCGGCCAGCAGAGCATTGCGCAGCCAGTTCTCCGGTAGACCATCGCCAACCGGCTTGAGATCCACCGTTCGCCTGCCAGATGCTCGTGCGGCAGGCCTTCTCAGCGTACATCAGGAGGTCAGTCCATAGTCGACGCCGAATGGACTTCGCCCTGAAGAACGACGCGATAGGCGGCAAGATAGCCTTCGGTCATGGCGTCGATCGAAAAGTGCTCCTCGACTCGCTGCCGGCAGGCCGATCGACTGATGTCTCCAATACTGGCAACGGCGGACACTGCCTCGTCCACCCCAGCCACGACGAAGCCGGTTCGCCCGTCTGCCACCACCTCGCCGACCGAACCGAGGTCGGTGCCGATCACCGGGGTGCCCGACGCCATAGACTCCGCCATGGCGAGCCCGAATCTCTCCGGTATGGTCGTGAGGTGGAGGCTGGCCCATGCTCCCCCCAGCAACTCGTCGCGGTCCCGGGGTCCGACCGGCCCGACGAACTCGACGTCTCCACCGATGCGAGGCGCGATCAGTGAGTCGAAGTACGCTTGATCCTGCACGATCCCTGCGATGACGAGCCGCCGTCCACTTCGCTGCGCCACGTCGATTGCGAGGTGGACCCCTTTGTCCGGGTGAATTCGCCCCACGAACGCCAGGTAGTCACCGGGATCGGGCCGAAACGTAAAGTCCTGAAGGCGGATTCCGTTGTACACGGTGGCGACGTATGGCAGGTAGGGGTCGCGGTCAGCATCGCTGATCGAGACGAAGTACGATGCCCGATACTTGCGATAGACGAGTCGGAACTGTTCCAGAGAGAACCCGTGGACGGTCGTGAGCATCGGCGTCGCTACCAGACGCGAATAGGTCAACGGCATGAAGTCGTAGTGGCTATGAATGAGATCGAAGTCACTGGCGCGCTCCATGACGTTCGCGATGTGCAGGAACTCCCACACTTTCGGGTCGAGCGAGGAATCCTCGGAGTAGGGGCGCGGACAGACTGCTTCGAGGTTGGCCCCGGTGACGGAGTCAGCCGAGGCGAAGAGCGTGACGTCGTGGCCGCGCGACACCAACCCTTCGGTGAGATTACTCACGACAGTTTCCCAGGCGCCGTAGTGCCTGGGCGGGGTGCGCCAGGAGATAGGGCCGAGCATCGCGACCTTCACGCACTTCCTCCCGACCGAGTAGAGTCGGCTCATTCTAGGCAGCCGAAGCGGACATGAGATCAGAGCCGGCCGGCAAGCTTGAGGCCCCAGCCCGTGCAGCGCCCGGCGTTGTGCGCGCGTACGCCCAGCTGGTGGGCGTCGCCCTCGCCGTCTTCCTGGCAGATCAGATCAGCAAGCGAGCGGCAGAGCTTTCATTGTCGGGCGGACAGATCATACGTCTGGTGGGCGGCGCTGTTCTCCTCGATTACACCCGAAATACGGGCGCTGCATTCGGAGTGTTCAAGTCGGCCGGCGGGGCGTTTGTGCTGATCGCGGCGGGGGTGAGTCTGGCGATCCTCGGAAGTTACCGGTTACTCGCGCGCAGCCAGGCAGGAGTGCGGGTGGCGTCGGGACTGATCCTGGGGGGAGCGGTGGGGAACATGCTCGACCGCCTCCGGCTGGGCTACGTCGTCGACTTCATAGATCTTCGCTGGTGGCCTGTCTTCAACCTCGCCGACAGCGCCATTGTCCTCGGCGTCGGACTCTTCGTGGCAATCTCGCTGCGGGACTCGCTGGCACAGCGGTGAGCCAGTCGGTTACCTTTACCGCGTCCGAAAGCGACAATGGAGCCCGTGTCGACCTCGCGGTCGCGACGAGGTATGCCGAGCTCTCGCGCTCGCAGATCCGTTCGTCCATCCTCGAGCACCGGCTTCTCGTCAACGGACATACGGTCAAGCCGGCGCACCGCCTTCATGCCGGAGACATCGTGAGCGGACACATCCCCGATCCGCCACCGCTCTCGGCACGTCCCGAAGACATATCTCTAACGATCGTCTACGAGGATGCGGACCTGGCTGTTATCGACAAGCCGGCCGGCCTTGTCGTGCACCCGGCACCAGGCCACGCTTCAGGGACGCTTGCAAACGCCCTCGCCAGCCGGTTTCCCTCGACGCTCTCGGTAGGGCCCGGCTTCCGACCGGGCATCGTCCACCGGCTGGACAAGGACACATCCGGCCTCATGGTCGTGGCGTTAACTCCCGCCGCTCAGCGGTCGCTGCAGCGACAGCTCGCGGCGCGTGAGGTACGAAGGCACTACCTTGCCCTGGCTGCAGGCCGCGTCGAGCCCGAGGCCGCGACCATAGATGCCCCGATCGGGCGCGATCCGCGCTCCCGGGAGCGCATGGCCGCTCACGGCTTCGCGGCCCGGGCAGCCCAAACGACCTATCGCGTGCGTCAGTACCGAGGCCCCTTTTCGTACCTGGACGTCGCGCTCCACACCGGCCGCACTCACCAGATTCGCGTGCACCTGTCCGGACTGGGGCATCCGCTCGCCGGTGATTTGCTGTACGGCGGTCCGGCGATTCCCGGTCTGGGCCGCCAATTCCTGCACGCTCACCGGCTCGAGATTCGATCTCCTTCGACCGCACAGGACATGCACTTCGTGTCGCCGCTACCACCGGACTTGCAGCACTTCCTGGATTCGCTGCCACCCGCAGACGCCGCTTGATGCTCCGGCGCACCAGCCGGGCGCGAGCGGAGAACGGTGCCTCCCCGGGCGGATTGGCGACCTGGGAGTCGCGTACCACGGGCCGTGCGGCAACGGCCATGCCGGTCCGCGTACAGCAGCAGTCGACAGGTGCAATTTCGCCGTGTCCGAATTTCGCAACATTGCTGGATTCCCCCAAAACAACATACCGACCATGCGTGCGCAACCGACACAATATGTGGTAATCAGAGAGCGACTATGTGGCCGCAGGACACACGAATGTGCTTTGCGGTTTGACTGACGCTCTGCTACGATGACGCCACTGGACCGAGCGGGGCGATCCAACAACGCGCCTGGAGTAGCACTTGGAAGCGCAGACTGTCTGGCGGTCTGTTCTCTCGTCGCTGCAGGAGACGATGCCTCCTGCCAATTTCGATACGTGGCTGCGGCCCACACGGGCGATCGAGTGCAGTGAGAACGTTCTCGTCGTGGGCGTGCCCACGACGTACGGACGTGAGTGGCTGGAGCAGCGCCTCTCCACGGTCATTCGGCACACTCTGGGTCAGATCGGGCGGGGCGAGCTCGACCTGCGATTTCAGGTCATGAGCGAGCTCGCCGAGGTGAACGGGCGCCGCGGGCGGCGTCTCGGGGCAGCGGCGCTTGGACAGCTCTTCACCGGCCAGTCGGAATTCAACCCGCGCTACACCTTCGCCGACTTCATTGAGGGCCCGAGCAATCGCTTCGCCTACAACGCCGCGTTGGCGGCGGCAAGGTCTCCTGGCCAGACGTACAACCCGTTGTTCATCTACGGCGGCGTGGGGCTGGGAAAGACGCATCTCCTGCATGCAATCGGACATGCGGTGAAGCGCGAATTCGTGGACTACCGCGTGGTTTACGCCACGTCGGAGCGCTTCATAAACGAGCTCATACGGGCGATTCGTGAAGGGTCGACCGAGGAGTTCCGCGAACACTACCGAGACGTGGACGTGCTGCTTATCGATGACATCCAATTTCTGGGTGGCAAGGAGAGCACGCAGGAGGAGTTCTTTCACACCTTCAATGCACTGCACGATTCCGGTCGGCAGATCGTGATTTCGAGCGACAATCGTCCGAAGGCGCTGAATCCTCTGGAGGACCGTCTTCGCTCCCGCTTCGAATGGGGTTTGATCGCGGACATCCAACCTCCGGAATTGGAGACTCGCATCGCCATCCTCCGTTCCAAGGCGGAAAAACAAGATCTGCCCGTACCTCCCGATGTGGTGCAGTATCTGGCCCGCCGCGTTCCCAGCAACATCCGGGAGCTGGAGGGCAGTCTCAACCGGATCATCGCCTACGCGTCGCTGAACGAGCGGCAGCTGAGCGTCGATCTGGCTGCGGCCGCCCTGGACAGTCTGAGCGGCCCGCGCCGCGCCCAGGTGACACCGCGATCCATCATCGACTGTGTTGCGAAGCACTACGGCGTGTCCCTCGACGACCTTCGCGGGAAGAGCCGAGACAAATCAATCGTCGTACCGCGGCAGGTGGCGATGTACCTGGTGCGCGAAGAAACCAATGCCTCCCTCGAACAAATCGGGCAGCTGCTGGGTGGACGCGACCACACGACGGTGATGCACGGCTGGGACAAGATGACCACAGCTGTGCAGGATGATCACCAGCTGCGAAACGACGTGCTGGCGGTGCGCAGCATGATGTACGGGAGCGAGTAAGCCCCTCGCCACCTGACGGAGCGAGTTCTCGCACGATCCGTGGACGTGCCCGGCCGTAGTAGCGTGCGTTACGCCCGGGTTGGTGCACTGCCAGCTCGGGAGCTCCCGGCCGCGCGCTGCTGTGGCAGGTCGAACACCGACGGGACTATCGGCGCTGGCTGTGGACAATGCCGTTCCATTTGTGGAAAACGCCCCATGGCTGAGGATAGTTATCCACTAGTTAGAGCATTATGGTAACGACAGTCGCGCGTCCCCCACCGGCAATGCCGTCATCCGAACCTCGGATCCACCGACTTGTAAGTCAGCATTTTCCACACCTGAGCTTCGTGCTCGCGCCCCCATCGCTTCCAGGGAATCGACTCGGCTGTGAAGTAGTCCATCAGTGCGACCAGGACCTTCGAGTTCTTGACCGTCTTTCCGTTGCTGACCGGGAACCAGCCCACGAGCTGGACGTTATAGATCGGGAGTCCGCTGGTGTAAAGAGCCCGGAGCAGGCGAAAGACGTCGGATTCAGCCGTTCTCAGGCGCCAGGCTTTCCCAAGGGGGTTGTCGTACAGATTGAACTCCAGGTAGGGGGATCTGTACTCCTGCAGGTCCGGCGTTGCCCCGGTTCGGATCAGTACCGACTGCGCGGGAAAGAGGTGAAGGTACACCAGCCGGCTGCCCTTCTGGCCGGGATCCGCGGGCCCCAGCTCGTGCAGGGCAATTTTGCTGACCGCGCGGTAGAGAGAGGTAGCGGCGACTTCAGTCGGTACCGGTAGAGTCGCCGGGGGCGTGGCAGTCGAGCTCGAGCCGCTGCCCCACACCCCGGTGGCGACGAGAGTGACAAGCACTCCGATCACGAACGCTGAAAGCGCTGTCGCAACCAGCGGCGGACTTGGAGCTCTCAACGCGAGTTGACCTGCCGCTGCAAGGGGGTCAAGCGCCCGCCGCGGACCCGTCGAGGTCGGCCCCGTCCGCTCGCCGGATGCCGACCTGCAGCCAGTTGTCCCCTATATCGGACGTGAACACCGCGTCAGCGCCGCCCGGCTCACCCTCGGTGAGGGACACCGCCAATGTCTCCTGCTGAATGTAGTCCGCGTGCAATCGCATGGCCTCGTCCAGTCTGGAGGAAGCGCTGTACCGCACGGAGATTCTATCCTCGACGTTCAGGCCCATCGACTTGCGGTAGTCGTTCAGACGGCGCACGACCTGGCGCGCCATGCCTTCCGAGACGAGAGCGTCCGTTAGCCGCGTGTCGAGAGCGACCAGGTAGCCGTCGGACGCGATTGCGGCATACCCCTCGCGTTGCTCCGCATGCAGCAGGATGTCCTCCGACTGAAGCTCCAGGCGCTGGCCGTCCACGTCCAGCGTCACCGCCGAGCCGGAGCTTACCTTGCGGGCCACGTCGTTGGGCTCGAGCTCGTCCAGCCGGTGCCGAATCAGCGGCAGTAGCTTGCCGAAGCGCGGGCCGAGCACCGGCAAATTGGGCCGGACGGTATAGGTCAAGAACTCTTCGTCTTCACCAGCAATGCGAAGCTCCCGCACGTTGAGCTCCTCGAGGATGATGTCGCGCATGGAGTCGACGAACCGCAGAGATTCGGACGGCACGCGCACCGACATCGTGGCCAGAGGTTGGCGGACCATGACGCCCGCCTTCTCACGCGCGGCGCGCCCGAGCGCCACGACCTGCTGGGCGACTGTCATCGCCTGTAACAGTTCATCGTCGATGGCAGCCGGATCGGCGACCGGATAGTCGGCGAGATGGACGCTCTCTGGGGCCTGCCGGTTGGGGGAACGCGCGAGGTTCTGGTAGATGGCCTCGGACACGAACGGCATGAAGGGAGCCATCAGGTGGGCGAGCGTCGTCAGGCACTCGTAGAGGGTGGCATACGCAGCTGCCTTGTCCGCGTCGTTCTCGGCCCTCCAGAAGCGCCTTCGGCTCCGGCGGACGTACCAGGTAGACAGATCCTCGACCAGTCCCTGGATGGAGCGGGACGGCCCGACTGCGTCGTAGGCGTCGAGTCCGGCGCGCACCTCTTCGATGGTCTGGTTCAACCTGGCCAGGATCCACCGGTCGAGCAGCGATCGCTCGCCAATCGGCGGCGAGTGCCCCGGTTCCCAACCGTCGACTTTCGCGTACGTAACAAAGAAGCTATACGTGTTCCACAGAACCAGAAGCCGGCGCTTCACGTCGTCGAGCGACTCCCAGCCAAAGTTAAGGTTCGATTCAGGGTTGTGACCGCAGAAGAGCCACCGCATCGTGTCGGCTCCGGCTCGGTCGGCGGCTTCGTCGAAAGGAATCGTGTTACCCCAGCTCTTGTGCATCTCCCTTCCGTTCTGGTCCCGCAGGAGAGCGTACCCGAGCACCGTGAGGAAGGGAGCGGTGTTCTCCAGTACCGTACTCATCGCAAGGAGCGAGTAAAACCAATTGCGGAACTGGCCCGGGAAGCTCTCGGTGATGAATTGCGCCGGGAACCACACCTCCCAGTAGGGGCGGTCCTCCAAGTAGTGCAGTGTTGAGTACGGCACGATACCGGCATCGAGCCACGGATTGCCGACGTCGGGGATGCGCCTGGCTGTTTCCCCACACTGACTGCAGGCAATCGTGATCTCGTCCACCCACGGACGGTGTGGCGACTCGAGATCCTGAATCCCTCCCAGCGCGCGCTCGAATAGCTCCTGCTTCCCGCCCACGACGTTGAGGTGGTCGTGCGGACAGATCCAGAACGGCAGCGCGAGACCCCAATACCGCTTCTTGGAAATCATCCAGTCGCCCATGTTGCGCAGCCAGTCGATCTCGCGGTCGAGGCCGTAGGCGGGGATCCAGCGCACCTGCCGTACCACGTCCATCATTGCC
>Ga0070735_10002826_pt1 | contig 15464 bp, 32 predicted proteins | sample Coa_R1_FD_66443 | JGI IMG/M metagenome (GOLD analysis project Ga0070735, IMG submission 66443) | Surface soil microbial communities from Centralia Pennsylvania, which are recovering from an underground coalmine fire - Coalmine... | ecosystem: Environmental > Terrestrial > Soil > Unclassified ... | reverse complement strand
GGGGCGGCCGGATGTCTTACCTCGAGCTAGCAGGCGCGGCCAGGGCCGCGCGGAAAGGCGCCCGCGATGGCCGACGATCAGAGTAGCGAACAGGGCGAGGCCGGGCAGGGCGAGGCCGGGCAGGGCGGGGCCGCGCCGGCCAGCGGCGGGCAGGGCGAGAGCCGGCTGGATGCGCTCGAGGCCAAGGTTGACGCGATCCTTGACCGGCTATCGGGCAGCGGCGGGCAGGCCGGCCAGGCCGGCGCCGGCGCCGACATTGCCGAGCAGGTGCGCAAGGGAGTCGAGCAGATCGAGGCCGAAAAGGCCAAGAAGGCCGCCGACGATGCGGCCGCCCAGCGCCAGGCCGACATTGACGCCCGTATCCAGCGCCTCGAGCAGCCCCCGGCCGAGGACGGAAGCCTCCGGGCGCGCCTGGCGCGCCGCATGTACGGCACCAATCCCGACGGGTCGGCGGTACAGCGCGCGGCCCGCAAGGTTGCCGGGCAGTGAGCGGCCAGCTGGCCGCGCCGGCCATCGTCGTCACGCGGTGCAACCCGTTCGGCCATGCCACCGACGCAGGCCCCCGGCACCTGATGGGCGGCCTGTACGGGCCGGAATATGAGGGCCGGATCAAATGGGAATGCACGAACCCCTCTGACGGGGTGTGGCGGATGGAATGCGCGCACGGGCACCGCGGGCAGCCGATGAATCTGTGCCGCCCGCATGTCGGCATGATCGCTAAGCGCATGGCGGGGATCTGCCCGCCATGCGTCATGCCCCCCGTGGCGCGCGGCCTGTTCGAGGACATTAAGCGCGCCCAGGGTGCCTACGCTTCGGCCTACATGACCGGGGTGCGCGACCCCGCCATCTTGCGGCCGCTCGAGGCCCGCGCGAACGAACTGGCCGAGGCAATGAATGAGCTAGTTGCCGACGGCACCTGTCACCGATGCCCCCTCACTCTTACCGAAAGGTCGTGACCAGGTGGCCGCGAAATCCTCTGACATCCGCGACTGGCTGCGCGAGCAGGGCCGCGCCGTGCCCGCTAACGGCCGCCTCAAGGCGGCCGACAGGGCCGCCTACGAGGCCGCGCACCCCGAGGTGGCCGACGACGACGCGGCCTACCCGGCCGAACCCCCGGGCGGCCCTGAGAGCGATTCTGCCGCGTCGGCCGAGCAGGCCCCGCGTGCACCCCGTGCCGCCCCGCGTTCGTCAGCTGGCGGGTGGCTGCGCGGCGGGCGGGGCAAGAAGAAGGCCAGGCCGTCGAAAGAAAAGCGCACGTTCCCGAGGGTGCCGGTTAACCGGCTGATCGAGCACGCCTATTCGGATCTGGCCTGGGCGGCCCAGGGCATGCCGCCCCTGTCGCGACTGCTCGAGGCGCAGGCCCCCCTCGCCGGCATCGTGCTCGAAGATAAGGTACGCGGGACCGCGGTTGATGCCGTGCTCCAGCCGGCCGCGCGCCTCGAGGATCTGCTGGACGCTGCCTACGGCATGCTTACCCCGCCGATGGCCGTCCTGGCCGTCATGGCGACCGCGCCCGCCCCGGGCGAGGAACCATCGGTGGCGCATAAGGCCTCGTTCCTGTCGCTGCGTCATAGCCTGCTGGTAATGGCACGGGTAGGCGGCCCTAACCTGGCCGAGATCGAGGAACGCGGCAAGGCCAATGCGGCCGCGTCGGCCGACGTCGACAAGTTCATTGCCTACCTGTTTGACATGCCCGCCCCGGCCGAGCAGGAGGCGGGGGCCGCGGAGGCCGCCGAGACGCTGTATGCGAGCGCGACCTACAGCGCGGCCGACGCGCCGGTCTAGCATTTACGCCATGACCGATGCCCCCGTGCAGGCCTGGCCGGCCCGGCCGCCCCGGGCCGACCCCGGGGTGCACACGTCGCCGTGGCCGCAGTTTGAGGCTTTCATGCGCGACCGCTGGTATCCCGGCCAGCACATTGCCAGCATCGGCCCGACGGGCGAGGGTAAGACGACGGTCGCCGCGCGGCTGCTCTCGCTGCGCAAGTACGTGCTCGCCCTGGACCCCAAGGGGGAGGATGAGACGCTTACCGCGTCCGGTTTCCGGCGCGTGACCAGCGTTCCGCGGCCGCACCCCTGGTCACCCCTTTACCGCTACTCGAGGGCGGGCCGGCAGTGGCATGACATCGAGCAGGGCATTGCGGAGGGCAGGCCTGCCCGGGTCATCGTAGGCGGCCCGTCGGACAGTGCGGCCGACGATGCCCGCCTGATCAAGCTGATGGGCGACGCGACCGCTTACGCGCGCTATGCCCGCGGCTGGACGCTGTACGTAGACGAGTTTGAGCTCATGTCATCCCAGCGGCAATTCAACCTGGGCAAGCCGGTAGAGCGCATGCTGATCAGCGCGCGGCGCAATAAGACATCGGTTTACACGTCGTTTCAGGCGGCCGCGTGGGTATCGAAGCATGCCACCCGCCAGGCCGCCTACTGCGTGATGTATTCGACGGGCGACCGCGGCATGATCAAATCGGTTGCCGAGTCAATGGGCCGCGACTGGCGCGCCCTGGCGGCCGCGGTTGACGAACTGCCCAGGTTCTACATCCTGGTGATCCCGCGGGGCAAGAATGGCGGGCCGATGATCCTGACCTCCGCGCCGAAACTCTAGGCCGCGATCGCCGCCTCCGCGCCGGCGCCCTCCACGGCCGGCGCCGCGCTGCCGGGCGACCGCGCCGGGGTGCTGCCCAGGGTGGCCACGCCGCCGCTCGCGGCCGCCTGCTGATTGGCCGCGGAGTCGGCCTTGCCCTTGCTCACGCTCGCGCCGATCGCCGCGCCCAGGGCCGCCGGCGACGGGCCGGAACGGCCGGTAATCAGCAGGAACGCGCCGAGCAGGATAACCCCGCCCCCCACGATCAGCAGGCCGCCCAGGAATGCGCGGGCCTGCGATTTCTGCACGAGGCAGACTGACTGGCCGCCGACCGATCCGAGGCCGAGCGGGGCCGACAGGGTTGGCAGGCTGAAACTGGCCAGGCAGCCCGGCCCGGGGCCGCTGGTCGTCGCGCCCAGGCCGGCGCCGACCCCGGGGGGCAGCGGCGCCCCGCCCTTGCCGGTCCCGCCCGGATAGTTGAAATCGGGCGCGGTGCCGTTCTGCATGTAAGGCTTGTAGGCGCCGGAGTCGTAGGTGCCCCAGGGGGAGAATCCGCCCGCGGCTTTCCATTTGGCGACCGCGAGCCGGCCGTTGACAAGGGGCACATTCCAGCGCGGGGAAACGCTCGAGTGCGTGCCGTTGCTGATCTGCCAGATACCCCAGCTTGTCTGCGTGCCGTTGTTGTCGTTCGGGTTGACCGCGCCGGGGCGGCCGCCTGATTCGGCCTCCGCGATCGCCGCGGCCAGGGGCGCCAGGTTGGCCGGGCCGCCCGCGTTAATCCACACGCCCTCAAGCTGCGCGTAGCTCAGCGGATGGCCGCCGGCGCCGCTGCCGACAGGTTGCGCCATGCCGGCCCCCTAGTTGTGCGGGTGGTTGCCGCCGCCGCCCCCGCCGGCGCCCGGCTTCTTGCCCTTGCCCTTGCCCTTGCCCTTGCCGCCGTGCAGGCCCGCGCCGACCCCGGGGGGCAGCGGCGCCCCGCCGCTGCCGGGCGCGGTCGCGCTGGCCGTGCTAGGTGTCAGCTGATCGGACGGTATGAACGGGGGCACCGCGGGCGGGGCCGGCCAGGTGTAGGGGTGCAGCGGCGATATCCACTGCGTCAGGGGGATATCCCACCCGCGCACGAGCACATAGCCCCAGGTGGCTATCGCGTAGCCGGCCCAGGCGCCGAGCATTCCGACGGCAACCATGCGGCTATCCTTTCAGGCCCCAGGTGCCCCCGCGCAAGGCCGTATCCTGCCCGGCCCCCCACCCGTCGCTGCCGCTGTTGCTGGCGCGGCGCAGGGCACGGCTGTAAATCCACCATGCGTAGCCGACTCCGGCGCCGGCGCCGATCAGCGGCCACCATGACCGCGCCACCCTGGCCGCGATCGCCGCCATGAGGCCGCCGCTGATCGTGGAATGGGCAAGGTACTCGCGGGCCGACTTGGCCTTGGCCGTGTCGGCGCCGAACGATTCCGCGGTCCACGGGGATGAGTTAAGCGCGCTGATCACTTCCCAGATCTGGCCGTAGGACGTGATCAGCAGGATGGCGGCCGCGGTGTCGCCGGTCGCCGCGGCCCCGCCCGGGTCGATCGGCACCGCGGGGCCTACGCGGCCTTAGCGTCGCCGCTGCCGGCCTTGTCGGCCTCCTCGCGCACTGTCTCGAGCGCATCGAGCAGCGATGAGAAGTCCAGCACCTTGCCGGAACGCCGGCGGTGCACGCGGGTAAGGAACCGCTCGAGCCGGTCGGCCAGGCCGTGCACGTCGTCGGCGCTGCCCTCGCCGTCGGACAGGCCGTGCGCTGCCTTGGCCAGGTCCCGCGCGTCGGCCAGCGCCTTGTCGAAATGGCCGGCGGGCACGTCGGGGTTGGCATTGCGATGCCCCTCGAGCAGGGCGGCCACGTTGTCAGCGTTGACGTTCAGGGCGGGCGGGCCGGCGAACGCGCGGGCCGCGGCCGCGTCACGCTGCGTGGAGTCAAGCTGCCCCTGCATGCTGGCAACCTGCTCGCTCAGCGCCTTGAACTGCGCCATCAGCTGATCCATCACCGACTCGGCGGGCAGCTGCGGCGCGGCCCTGGACAGGTCCATCTTGCCCAGCGATTCGCCCGCGCTCGAGCCGTAATCGTGCTGCACGGTTTCAACCGCCTGGGCGGCCTGGGCCTGCGTGTACTGCGGGGGCGGGGGCGCGTCCTGCTGCTGGTCCTGGGGGGCCGCCGGCCGCATTGCCTCGTAGGGGTCCGGTGTCGTCATATCCGTTATCCAATCAATCAGGGCCGGCCTGCGGCGTACAGCTGGAACCACGTATGCGGGGCGGTCGCGGGCACGGGGCCGGTGCGGCCCGACGTGTAAAGCGGCGCCATGTCTTCGACGGCCGCGCCCCCGGGCCGTATCTCGATCTTGACCAGCGGCATGGTCATCGGGGTATCGGCCGTGCCATACGGATGATAGGCGCCCATCGCCGCCTCGTTCGAGCCGTGCTGGTAGGCGATCCGGTGATGTAGCTCAGTCTGCGTTTGCATCAGCGGATACCCCCGTACAGGCCTGGCTCAGCGCGGCCCCCGCCCGGCATCGTGTCGCCGTGCTCGAGGCGGGAAATGTCGCGCCGCACTTCGGCCAGCGCGGCCGCGGAGGCGCGCTCCCCGCGCTTGCGCCACTGCTCGAACCGCCAGCGCGCATGATCAAGCCAGTACCGTTTGCCGACGGCCGCGGTGATGCCGAGCAGGAAAGCGGCCTGCACCCCGTACACGATCAGCGATGACACGAGGGCCTCGCGGGCCGCGTCGCGGGGGGCCTGGGCCTCGCGCTCGCCGCTCACCGGGCACCTGCCTCGCGGTGCAGGCGGGTGAACATGCCCTCTGTCGGCACGTAGGGCCGTGTCCACGTGCCGGGCGCCGTCGGGTCCATGCCGACCCCGGTCGGTTCGGCCAGGGCGGCCGCGGGGGTGACCATGCCGCCGGCGCCGCGCGCCATGTCGGGCCGCGGGGTCGCGTCGGCGGGCTGCGCGTCGTCGGCCACGCCGAGCCAGGACGAGTTAGTCAGGTCGGTTGATATCAGCTGCTCGCGGGTGTTCACTGCGCTACCGCCTTACCACGGGCGGAACGGGGTGCGGGGGTTTCGGCCCTGGCCGCCAGGGCGGGGGCACGTGCGGGCGCCGCGGCTTAGGCCCCGGGTGGTGGTGGTGCTTGGGCGGGGGGGGTGGCTTCTTGTGATGCTTGTGGCCGCCGCCGCCCTTGCCGCCCCCGCCGCCGCCGCCCATCTGGCGCACCTTGATCACGAGGGTTTCCGTTCCGGTCGCGCCCTGCATGGCGGCGCCTTGCAGGCCTGCCGTGTCGGTCGTGCCCGTCGTGCTGGTCGTGCCCGTGCCCGACGCATTCAGCTGATGGTTGCGCCACACGATGTAAATGACCCCGCCGAGCAGCGCCAGGCCGCCGACGATGGCAACGCGCCGGTCCATTCCGAGGATCTTCTTGCCCTCGCCTGGCTTGGCCGCGCCTGGCTTGCCGGCGCCGGCGGGCGGCTTGCCGGCCCTCGAGACGGGGGGCCGTCGCTGGGCGGCCATTAGCCCGGCCACCTGATCGAACGGTACGGCCAGGTCACCTGACGCTGCCCCAGGCCGCCCGAGCGCCGGTTAGGCCGCGCGGGCGGGTGGTTCGTGCCGGCCTGCACGACAGGCCCCTGAATGCCGGCGGGCAGGCGCCGCGGGTCGGTCGCCGGAATCGGCATCAGGTTGTCCGAGTAGATGCGCACCCCGCCGAAGTTGGCATCGTAGATGCGCTGCACCGCGTAGCCGAGTGTCGGATACCAGGCGGGCGGCATGTAGAACGAGCGTGACAGGCCGCCTGACACGTTATCGGCCGATCGGCTGCCGTCTACCAGGTCATAGGGGGCAGGCACGCCCTGCGTGCCGGGCTGGTGCACGGGGGTCTGCCGCTGGGCGAACTTGATCGAGAAGTTAGCCGTCGAGCGCGGCGGGGCAGGGGTGAACGCGGACACCCCGCGGCCCCCGAACTGCCCCGCGACCGTGTAGCGCACGACTGGCATGGTCCTACTTCCCTAGCAGCTGATTGCCGGTGTTCTTCGACAGGGTTGTGACGACGTTGCCGGCGGCCTGCGTGCCTTTCGGGTGGGTGAGCAGGTCGGCGATGATCAGGCCGCCGATCACTGCGCCGACTGCCGTCCAGAAACCCGTGACCCTGGTCATGCGCTTGCCCCTGTCGCTATCTGCTTGCTGCTAGTGGTGCCCTGGCCTTGCGTGCCCTGCTGCGTGCCCGCCAGCACCGACGGCAGGAGGTTAAGCAGGGCGGCCAGGTCGGTGCCCCAGGCGATCGCCGCGGCCGCGCCGGCGGCCGGTTCGTAGCTTGCGAGCAGGGCGAGCAGGGCGAACCATCCTGACGCGCCGAGCAGGCGGCCCGGCACGGGTGGCTGATGGTAGGTCGATACCTCACGCCACGTGATGATCCCCAGGCCTGTTAGCCAGGCCAGCAGGATGCCCTTGCCGCCCATCCGCGCTGCCTACTTGGCGCCCGGCAGGGGGCGCACGAAATGGTGATAGGCCCACACGCCGGCAACGCCGGCGATAACTCCTGACCAGAATCCGAACCGCACCGCGGCCCCCTCTCGCGCGCTCGAGCGCGTCAGTCGTGCCCTGCCCTACCTGGGCAGGGTGAGCCAGATAAAGCCGAGCAGCGCAAACGCGACGATGCCCGATATCAGCGCATGAGTGCCGGCCTGCTGCATGCCGCCCCCTCCGCTCGAGGCGCCCCCGTAGGCGGCTGCCGTTACCGTGGTCGGCCCCTCCGGCAGGGCCGTGCGCGGCGGGGCGACCGCGGTCGCGCCCCCGCCGAACAAGCTGCCGACAACAGAGCCGGTCAGGCCCGTATCGGCCTGGAAACTCGCCACCCCGCGGCCCCTCTCCTACAGTTCCGGCAGGCCCTGGACAAGCGGGCCTGATGGCACAACCTGGCCGATCAGCGCGTTAAGCGTGGCCGGGCTGTTAGCGATGGTGCCCCACGGCGCCCCGTTGACCTCGATCTGCGTGCCGGGGTTCGTGGACAGGAACCGCTCGCCCGTGTCGAGCAGCCCGAAATCGCGCTGGGCGAGGCTGTTCTTGCGGGTAATGCCGAGCGTGCCGACGGGGCGGGTGATCACGGCCGTGCCGGCCGCGGTCTGCGTGGCGCCCTGCAACGCGCCGATGCCGGTCTGGATGGCGATGTCGTCGTACAGGGTGGCGATGTCGGTATTGATCTGCTCCACGCCGTCAATGAAGATCCCGGGCCTCGAGGCCCAGAAATCGCCGCGCCGGTTCGTGGAGTCGCGCAGGTCAAGGATCAGCATTGACAGGTAGCCGCCGAGCCGGGGCAGCTGCACGCGCTGGGAGGCCGTGGAGGGGATGGGCGGATTGCACGGCTGGAAAATCCACTGGCACGTGGTGCCGATGCCCGGGGGGTCGGCGGGCACGTCGGGGAGCCAGTAGAAATCTGCGTCCAGCTGCACGGGGGTGGTCGCGCTGGCGCCGACGATGCTGCCGCCGAACAAGGTGGCCAGGGTGTTGAAGGTCAACTGCACCGACGGCAGGAGGGCCGCGTTAGCGGCCGCGATCACGCCGTAGGCCAGGGTGAACTCGAACGGGAGCAGGGTTTCGATCGTGGCCGACGCTGTAGCCGCGGTGACCGGGGCGCGCTGCGGCAGATTCCACGGGTCGCGCACCTGCTCGAGGCCGAACTGGCCGCCGTACAGCTGCACGAGGCGCAGCATTTCCATACCCGGCCCCGACAGGATGTTGGTCCCCCAGGCATCCTTGACCTGCATGAGCGACACGATCGATTCGGGCGCGTCGTCGCCGGCCTGCGTGGCCTGGACGGCGCCGCCCGACGTGGCCGCCGGCATGGCGATCTTGGCCCGGTAGCCCGTATACCAGCCGGGCGCGGCCACGATCGGCGGGCCGAAATACTGGCCGTAGCTCGCGTTCGTGTTGTAGATGGGCCGGCGCCCGCGGGGCGCATGCCGGATGAACGGGCCGCCCGCGGCCTCGCTGGTCGTCTGCGGCTGCGGCCGCGCGGCTGCCGTGCCAGCGACCGCGGTATCTGCGCCTGCCATCTGTGCCCCTTAGCCCGTGATGATGTTGACGACTTCGGCCGTCTCGTGCGCAAGGCTGCCCTCGCTGGTCGTGAGGTAGGTCTTGCGGACCCATAGGCGGACAAGGCCGATGACAGGCTGCATGAGGATGATCGTGATAACGGTTACCTCGAACGCGCGCCGGTTCATGCCTGCCCCTCCGCTAGAACGACGGGGCGCGCGGCCCGCGGGGGGAACGCTTGAGGGGCCTTGCCCCGGCATTAGCCGCGCGGCCCCTCGCCAGGGATAGTACACCTAACCGCGGGGCAACATAATAGCTACCATGCCCCGCGGCGAGGATGGCCTGTGGGCGCGTGACCCCGTATCGGAACTGTTCGACGGCGCCGCGCGCAAGCTGCTCACGCGGGCTTACGGCCGGCGCGGCCAGTGGGCGGAAACGCGGCTGGCCAACCCGTCGGCCCGGCATATCGCCTGGGCCGCGGGCCTGGGGATCAACCTGCTAGGCCCCGATCCGGCGCAAACCCTGTCCGGCACGCATCAGGATGCCCGGTCAGTGTGGGGCCGCGCGTTCGTGCGGGCCGTCCACTATCAGCACCGCTGGTATTACCGGGCGCAGCTGGGCGGCCTGGGCGACTACCGGCGCCTGATCGCCAATCAGTCGCTGGCGGTGCAGGTCACGGTGGGGCGCATGCAGCTGCCCCGCGGGGTGGTGCCCGCCGGCCGCCTGGTATCGGTCCGCGTCATGCCCGGGGGGCAGGCGGCCAGGCGGGCCGTTGCTACCTTGCCCGATTCGCAGCGCATATTCCGCCCCGACGGCACGCACGGGGGCGCGTCTTACGACTACACGCAGGAGGCTGCACCATGAAACGTCGCACGGTCGGCACCGCGGCCTACAGCGGTTACCTCAATCCGTTCCGGCGGGCGCACGTGACCGGCGACCGTATCGACATGGGCGCCGACTTTCAGGGGCAGGCCGGCGGGCCTATCTACGCGCTGGGGCCGGGCACGATCGTGGCCGCGGGCAATCAGTGGGCGGGCGCGGTCGGCGCCCCGTACCCGGGCACGTGGATAGCCGAAAAGCTCGAGTCAGGGCCGCTGGCCGGCCGGATCATCTACACCGCGGAAGATGTCACCCCGGCCGTGTCGGCCGGCGACAAGGTGACCGCGCAGTCAGTGATCGGGCATTTCACCGGATCGGGCCTGCTCGAGACAGGGTTTGCCGACCCCCCGGGCACGCAGGGCGAGACGATGGCAATGGCGACGGGGGAGGCCTCGCCGGGCAGCGATCCCGGGGCCTGGTCTACCGGGTACGGCAAGGAAATGGCCGACATCCTGCACGCGCTGGGCGCGCCGGCTAACTCGTTGCAGGCCGGCGGGGTGCACGGGCCGGGCGGGGGCAGCGACCCCGGGGGAGGCTCGCAATCGCTGGGGGCCGGGGGGTGCGCCCCGGCCGCGGCCGCGGTCCTGTTTGCGGTGATCGTGCCGGGGGTACTCGAGCTAGCGCACGCCCTGGGCCTGGGCTGAAGTGGAAGTAACCCGGGCCGACCTGGCGCAGCTGGCGCAGCGTATGGACTGGCTAGATGAGCACGGCACGCGCGGCGTAGGGGCCTTGCAGGTGCAGGTGACGGAACTGGCGAAAGATATCGGCCGGATCGAGGCCGCGCAGGATGCGCACCTGGTGCAGCATTCGCAGGAGGCGGCCGAGCGCGCGAACACGCGCCGGTGGCTGGTCGCCAGCGTGATCATCCCTACCGTGTCCTGCATTATCGCGGGCGCCGGGGTGCTCCTGACAGTGCTGGTCGTGCACTGACAAAGAGAGCCGGGCCGGCCCGCCGAGTGTGACCGGAACCCCCGCGCGGAGGATGCCGCTCGAACGAGCCGGCCCGGAATGCTGGCGCACAAGGCGCCGGCAGGCCTAAGATGGCCGTCGATCACGCGCGATCAGTTTACCAAACCCCGGGCGATCGGTATAGCGGAAACCGCCCCCGAGGCTATTAGCGCGCCAGGAATACGCGGGGAATTGACGGCACCCCGCCCTGGCCCTGCCGTCCCGGGGGGAACCCCCGGAACCCCCCTCTGGGGGGAAACCCCCCCCAGACCCCCCTCTGCGTTTGCAAACCGAAAACCACGGTTTGCAAACGCACCGGGTTACGTCACTTCTCAAGATCAACACTCACGAACCACCTACAGGCCCCAGCCATAACGGGAAGGTGGTTAGAGGTTTCCCCGGGTAGTTTCGCGGTTACGCTTGCGTAAGCGCGGGGATTGTGCCATGATGGTTTTGTGACCGGAACAACCCGCCTGGAGGATGCCATGACCGCTTACGTTTCCCCCGAATGCTCGAACCAGCAGTGCGCCAGCTGCACCGACCTAGCGTGCACGCACAAGCACCACGGCACGATCGGATGGCCGGCCCGCGATCTGGCCAGCGGCCCCGACGCCGACCTGTACCGGAGCGCAGAGGGCAACGTAACCGCGGTGCCCCTCGGAAGCGACTTCAGTTATGGCGAGGGCCGGCCCCCGCGCTGCGCGACCTGCAACCGCGACGCGCACCGCTCCGGGTGGCAGGGGCACTACTACCAGGCCCCCGGGGCCGGCCCCGCCGACGACGGCCAGGGCGACTACCTTTACACGATCACCTGCTGCGGGAACGACGTTGACATCCGCCAGGGCCTTGAGGCGCACTGCCCGGGGTGCCGCTCCACGTTCGTCGTCGCCCTCGAGCGCGACCCCGCCGACCCCGCGGGCGCGGCCGCCCTGGCCGCCCTGCGCGACTACCGGGCCGGCGCCCGATGACCGCCCAGGTATTCCGCCTGCCCCCGCCCGCGCACCTATGCGGGCGGGGCGACGGCCCCGGCACCCTGCCCGATGGTGACCCCGCCTGCGCGGCCTGCCGCCTCGAGGCCGCCCCCCCGATGGTGCCGACCTACAAGGGGAAACTCCCCCCGTCGGTGGGCGCCCTTAACCTCGAGCGCGCCCGCGCCCGCGAGGTACTCGCCCGCTACGACGCGACCCTGCACGGGGCCGGCTACGGCACCGACCTCGAGGCATGGGTGGGCCTGGTAGCCAAGCTGGGCGAATCCCTGCGCTCGCTCGCCACCGAACTAGACCGATTCGAGGCCCAGATATGAAAGGCGTTACTTACGTCACGGTTACCTACCTGCCCCGGGCCGAATGCCAGGGCGCGGAGGCCGACCTGGGATCGGAGGCCGCCCAGGGGTGCAGCTGGCATGCCCAGGTGCCGAACTACCGGCCGAACGCCGGCCGCGAAACGCGCAAGCTGGCGCAGGAGCACGCCAAGGCCCGCGGTCATATCGTGCACGTGATCACCGAAACGATTACCGAATACGCGCCCGAGAAGGCCGCGACATGACCGGCCACCCCAACCCGTGCGGGCGCGAGCGCAGCGAATCGCCCGCCCCCGACTGCACGCGCCCCTACCTGCACGCCGAGCCGACCATCGTGATCAACATGACCGCGGGCGACCACGCGGAAGCGGCCGCCCGGGCACGCGACAAGCTGCGCGCCCAGCTGGGCCGCCCCCTCACCCTGGCCGAACGGGTCAACCCGGGGTACGTGCAGCTGATCGCCCGCCTCGAGGATATGGACGGCGCCGAATACGACATAGCGGCCGACTACGACAGTGTTCGGGTCGGCCCCCTGCTCCTGTCACGCCAGCACATGCCGTCATTTATCGCGGCCGTGCTCGAGGCCGCCTGGCAGGCCGGATCGAATCAGCGCAAGATGGCAGAGGGTGATAACGATGTCAGGTGACCCCGAGCGCGGCCGCGCCGCTAACCGGCGCGGCCAGGCCCGCCAGGCCCTCTGCGCCGCGTACCTGCGCGACCGTGACCTGTACCCCCAGGCCCGGCACGTCGGCCAGTACCCGGGCACGGCCTGGCAATCCGACCTGTCGCATGTCGGCGCCCGCGTCGTAGAGGTAACCGTGGTGCCCTGGGATAAAGTGCCGGCCAAACTGCGGCAGGCCGAGCAGGCGGCATCGCATGGCGACCTGGGCGAGGCATGGGTGTGGAAGCACCTAAGCCGCGGCCCGTCCGAATCGGGCAGCGTGGCCGACTCGCTCATGATGGCGCGCGCCAAAGTTGTCTGGCCGCTCCTGCGCGAGCTAGACGACCTGCGCAAACTCGCGGCGTACTGGTCAGGCCGATCGTGAAAATAATGGGCCTGGCCGAGCAATACGACACGGGCAGCGCCGTGACATGGGATCAGTCGGCCGCGCATGTCGTCCTGTCGGTAGAGGCAGTCAGCGGAAGCAACGAGGGGGTAGCCCTGCTCACCCCCGCCCAGGCCCGCCGCCTGGCCGACGGCCTGAAAGAAAGCGCCGACGCAGCCGACCTGTACGCAGAGGGGGATCTGTTGTGACCGGCCATTATGCCCAGCTGGCCTACGCGCTCGAGGCCGCGGTTGTGTCGGCCATCGTGACATGGGCGATAGCGTTCCGATCGTTTACGCGCAAATTGCGCGAGCACTGGCAGAACGGCCTCGAGGCCGGCGAGGCCAGGCGCAACCGCACCATTGAGGCCCGCATGCGCCAGGGGTGGCGCCTGGTCATGGGCGACGACAACCTGCCCAGGTGGGCCGACTACGGCCGCCTGGGCTACCTGCCGCCCGACCAGCCGGCGGCCCCCCCAGACACCGCGGCCAGGCCGGCAGGCCCCCGACCTGGCAACCCCGGGGCAGTGGTGCAGGGGCCTAGCGGGGCCGGGGGGGAGGGCAAGACGTTGCCCCCGCCCCCCGCCCCCGCGCCTGCATGGCTATGGCAGGCGACCCCCTACGAACCGCGATTCGATAATCTCTGGCGATCGAGCATGCCCCTGCCCGACGGGGCCGGCATCGTGGAAATAGACCCCCGGGGCATCACCATCTACCCCCGGGGCGACGACTCGGCCGGCATGGCATCGGGGCCGGGCGGCCCGCCCAGGCCCATACCGTGCCCCGCCCCTGAGCTATGCCTGCGCGGCCCCACCGCGCATCAGTGGTCAGCAGAGGGGTGCGAACTGGAAACCGAGGGATGGGTTGACCTGAGCCAGGCCGACCCCCCGCCCGAACCGGAAACCCCCCTGGCCGACCTGCGCGCCCAGGCCCGCGAGGCCAGCGGCCTGCCCGCCGACACGGGCACATTCCGGCTACGGGCCGATCTGGAACATGAGGCATGGTGCGAGCGCGCCGGCCTCGAGTACAAGCGCATCGAATGGGATGACTGAAATGGGATATGTCTGCCCCCCGTGCAATCAGGCCCCCAGCGGCCCGACCGTTTTCCGCCTTGCCGCCGGCCGCTGCCGGGGCGAGGCGACAGGCCAGGCGGCCGCCGACGGCGCCAAAGTATGCGATGGCCTGGTCTGCGCCACGTGCGGCCACTGCCAGCACTGCGGCACCCTCTGGGCCGACGACGGGGCACTTACCCCTGTCGGTCACGTTATCGCCCTGGTTATGGGCCGCGTCGTCGTAGACGGCATCAGCGGCCGCCTCGAACGGGTAGCGCAGGCGCCGGCGTGAGTATCGAAACGACCGAGGCCCAGGCCGCGGCCCGCGCGGCCGAGCAGGCCTGGCGATCGCACAAGCCGGGCTGCCCGTCGTGCTCGAGCCGGCGCAGGGTGCCCAGGTGCGGCACGGGCGACCGCCTGTACCAGGACGCCAGGCAGCTGCGCGCCGATGCCCAGGCCTCGAGCCGGGCCGACAAGGCCCCCGGGCCGGGCGACGTGCCCTTGTTCGGCATGGCTACGGTCACGTTCGACTGCCAGCATGCGGTCGAAATGGAAATAATGCCAGGCGGATACGAACCGAAACGAGGAAAGCACATAACCTGCTCGCGCTGCCAGGGGCAGCGACGTATAATCAGCGTAAGCGCAGGTCAGGGGGGTGCAGGATAAATGCTTACCGGCTGCATTATCCGCGCGACGGCCCTGTTTTTCCTGCTCGCGCTCGCGGTCACCCTCACCCTGGCCGCGCTACAGGTGGTGAACGGGCAATGAAAGGGGTACGGAATGGCAAAGAAAACACGGGCCGCGCAGATACGGAAATTCAAGGCAGGCAAGGCGATGCCGGCCAGGGTGGCGCGACGGCACGCGCAGGAGGCGGCCGCGGAGGCCGACTACCGATCGGCCAGGGCGCAGGCCCGCGCCCGGAACCGCCGAACGTCGCCCTAGCGGCGGGGGCCTGGCTAGCGGGCATTCGCGGCGTGCTATCGGGGGCAGCCGCGACGGCCCGCTACTGCCTGCCCTGCGCCAGCTGTCCCGATGAGGCCGGCCACTGCGGGGGATGCCCCTGCTGCGCGCCCGACGCGCCCCTAGACCTGACCGCGCATTACACCCTCTGGACGTGAGCTATGCATGCCCTCGCATCGGCCTGCCCCTACCTGGCCGGCTGCCACCCGCACGCGCACGCCTGGGCGCACCATACCGGGAAAGGCGGGGGCGCCCTGGGCGTGCTCCTATTCCTGGTACTAATCGGCATGATCTACGACTTTAAGACATTCGGCAATGGATAGCTGGGAAGTGCCCCGGTCGCGCTGGTCGCCCTCGATGGTGGCCGAATTCCTGCTACACGATGGCGAGCATTGCAAGGGGCAATACGGGCCGGAGCGATGCGACCGTCATGCGCGCTGGCAGTATGAGGCCGCCAGTCAGGGGGGCAAGGCCCTGCCGACCGTCTACCTGCCGACCACCCCGGGTACGCAGGTAACGCTCGAGGGGCGATGGTGCGCCCGCCATACCCCGCGAGCCGGCCTGCGCTGGGCACACCGCCTCGCGCACCGCCTGGGCATCCTGCGCCGGAGTGATCCGCGCGCGCTCGAGCGCATCCGCCAC
>Ga0070735_10002824_pt1 | contig 15469 bp, 12 predicted proteins | sample Coa_R1_FD_66443 | JGI IMG/M metagenome (GOLD analysis project Ga0070735, IMG submission 66443) | Surface soil microbial communities from Centralia Pennsylvania, which are recovering from an underground coalmine fire - Coalmine... | ecosystem: Environmental > Terrestrial > Soil > Unclassified ... | reverse complement strand
AAGATGGTAAAAGATCATCGTACCGATTTTGAATCACCACAGCCCGATAAAGTTCTTGATGGAGAGTTAATAGATTTCATTGAAGCATTTTTAGTATGGCGAAGTACTCTATAGATATAATTTCATTTTTTTATTAAAAATATTGCACATTTTATCTTAATGATGCTACCTCTATAGGAAATTGTTTTAACCCAAATGAGGAGTTGTTTTTTATGAAAAAATTAGCGCAATTGTTATTAATTGTATCATGCATGTCATACGCGCATGATGATATTCGTCTTTTTGAAATCAACAGAAAAAAAGATTGTTGTGTTGCTCCATGTAACGCAGATTTTAATTTTGATTGTTGTCCTGGGCCACGCGGTAAAAGAGGCCATCGTGGCCGTAAAGGAGCTACAGGAGCAACAGGACCGGCAGGTAGTGCAGGCGGTGGTGAGCTATTTCTTAATGCACTCCAAATGACCCATTCATTAAGTGAAGGGCCCGTTCCTATAAATGAATTTTTTGCTTATGGAATAGGATCATCAGGGTCTCCTGTTGCAGCATGGATTCTTGATTCACCAGACTCAGCTCCTGATTTTATTGGTATCAATTTTATTGCACCAAGCAACTTGGATAATACTGCTCCCGTGAATGTGGTTCTTTATTTTGTAGTACCTAACACAAGTGGCGCAAGCACCGGAGATTCAGCACAAATTTTCTTACAAGCAGATTATAAATCTTCTGGCGGTTTGATTGGTATTGAAGCACCTGCTACAGGCTTTGTAACAACAGCACTTTCACCAGTGTTCACGTTCACTGAACCAGCTGCATCCACACCATTTGATACTAACCTTACGCTTGTTACCACCACAATATCATTAGATCCATCATTGATAACACCAGGACAATGGATATTCCTTCAAGTATCACGTAATTTTAGTGGCGCAGATGATTATAGTTTCCCTATTTATTTGAGCGATATTTCTTTCCAATTTTCTCAACTATAATTCATAATATCTGTCATAAAAAAAGCCTTACTTTTCAGTAAGGCTTTTTGTGTGTTTATGTAAAGATTTATAACATTCCATATTAATTTTTGCGTATTTATAATCGGGATATGCTTCATATGCTTTACGCGCAGCCCATTCACCAATTTCAAATTCTTTGGCGTACCATGCAGAACGTGCAAGTGCTTCATAGCGATAATAGGTATACAAATAGTTTTCTATAAATAAAACATCATTAATGGGATATTCTATATCCGCAGCACGTCGCGCAAACAAAAAAGCTAAATCCATACAATTAACCGCAATATAATAATCAGCAATTTCAACTAATGGTTCCGCGCGATGTGGACGCATTTGATATGCTTGCATATAATAATCAAGCGCTTCTGACCATTGATAATCTTTACTATGCTCTGATTGCAGAAGTAATTTTTTTATCGTTTGCGCCAAACGATATTTGGCAATAAAATCTTCTTCATCCCATCCGCGCATATTCACGCGTATTTTATAAAAATTATATGCTTCTTGCCAATCACCCAGATCTTCGCACGTGCGCGCAAGATAAAATAAAGTTCGCGTGCACCATGGTTTATTGCGATGCTCTTGTAATAATAGTTCTCGATCTCTTTTAAATCGCGCTGCGGTTTTTTCCACACCGTATGATGCAGGTAAATAATCAAAATAAATGGTATCAGGAGCTTTAACAGTGAGCGCCTGTGCAACAACTTCATGCACCACTCCCGCAAATCGCACGCCACGATTGCAGCGGAATAAACGACACGTATAATTACCCAAATTAGCAATGCGCATCAAATAAGAATCATATATATCATCTCGCTCTAAACATACTTTGCAAAATTTTACTAATGCAGCTGCATCATTGATATACCATTCTGCATCCAACATAACCATAAAAGCAGCATGCGGAAATATTTGTTGTGTCAAATCAAGCGCACGATTGCGTGAAGTTGCAAAATCAATGAATGGTTCTTGTGCAATATATGCGTGGGTAATATTATGTTCTTCAAAAAATGTTTGTGTTACGCTGATGGTATTATCAGTTGATCCGGTATCAAAAATAAAAAAAGAGTTAATCCCTGCATCCACAAATGGTTGCAAGGTTGCTCGCATCACCGTTTCTTCATTTTTGACCATTAAAACCACTACCAGAATCGGATCATAATCCGTACACATTTCTGCGTATAAACTCTGCGTACACACCATAAAATAAAACAATAAACGAATAGTATTCTTCATTACACCCTCTTATAATAAAAATCTTTTAAGAGGAGAATAACAATCAGATATAACAAGGTCAAATTGCTGTATGTTAAATTCGTAATAATGCACGCAGGAGCATACATAAAGAGTTGCTTGCAAAAATACCTGACCAGAAAGGATACCATTCTTCTTTGTGTGATGATAACGCTGCTAATAACCCTCCACCAATAAGACCTAAAGTGATATCAAAAGGCATTAACAATCCACCAAGCACCAACATAGGATTACAACGTATAAACTGCAAACAAAAACCAAAGATCATACCTATCATAAGAATTGTATAATCAAAATGTTGCGTTTGAATGAGCAGTTGTCGTGATTGTGCACGATACGCAAATAGTTCTGAAGATCCTAATCCAAAATGATTAATCAGTAACCAAAAAATAATACCAATACTTACTGATGCTACAATCAAACCGAGCAATTGATAATAACGCATCGTAGTACGCGAAACATCTGCTAATTGAGCAAGTTTACGGCCAAATAAAACATCTGCCGCAACACCGCCAGCCATTTCAACAAATGTAGCAATAAAAACAATCTGCACATAATCAATAGAAAACAAAAACATAGCAGGTACCATAACAAACGTTGCAAAGCGTCCTAATAATGCAAGCCCTATTCTGCCGGCAATTGCTGAAATCTGATATGTAGTAATCACGCAACAGATCATTAGATATAGTTGTACATACCATGCAAAATTAAAATATGATAAAAAAGCAGCTAAGCCAATCGTTGTAATACCTATAAAACAGATATCTGACATTTCTAAAAGATGATTCACTTTTTGTGTGGTTATATTGCACATTCCCTTTTTAAAGCCATGTATAATCTGTTTAGGTAAACCAATAATACTCATACCCGTAATAAACAAGACAATACCACTGCAAAAAGCGAGCATAAATTCTACCGACGAAACATGAGGAAACAACTGTTTTTGCAAAGGATTAGTAATAAAAATATTTGCTAAAGCACCCACTGCAAGAGGTAGCGTAATAACATGCCCGGTTACAAAACCAATGGCCCAAATCATAGGCGCTGTGTCAACATTAATAACAATCCGCGGTAATGAAAAAACAGAAACGTGATATGATGGCAATAGAGTAATTACTTTAGGAATTATGGAACGCGTTAAAAAAAGACCTCCTTGCAAAAAAGAAAAAATGGTGGCTATTACAAAACCTGTCATTAATTCATATGCTTTATGAAGCTGGTTTTGTGCTGCAATCATTTTATACGTCAATTGACCTACTGGAAATGACAATTGTTGTTTATCGATTAAAAATTTTTCAATAATATCTGCTATGACAAGCCCAAACAAACCGGTAAAAAAAGAAAAACATCCTAACACCGTACAAAAAAAGAGTGGTTTACTCATCCACTGGTTAAATAAAGATGCATCTAAAAAATAAAGCGTTGGAAATGAAAAAGCACACGCGGTTGCTAAAATACCCCCAAGAGAAGCTGCTGAAACAATATATGCCATGGAACTTTGATTAATTTTTATCATCATTTTAGAAATTAACAAAGCAATAAAAACCAACGTAGGTGCAATCCATGGACCAATTGGCGTTGCCAAAGAAACATAGCTCATAACAATTGTTGAAAATAGAGATAATGCTATACTGATAATAATTGCTACAAAATTCATGATTTACTTTACTCTTAAGCTATAAATATCCAAACGCGTTTTAAAAAATACATTACTTACTCATGAAAATAAAAAATTACGTTATAGGTACCATAATAGTACTATCATTTTATGTACAGTGCACTGAAAATCTGGATAATTTTTATTCCACTTCCTTTTTGAAAGATTATTACGCGGTAGAACAATTACTTAAAAAACATGGCTTTAAAGATATTTTTTTTAAGTCTAGTGATAATCTTAATCTTCATGGACTTTTTTTACAACGCCCTTTTGCTACGTGTAATGTTATTCTCTGCGCAGGATGGCTTCCCGGAAAAAAAGAAGGTATGGCAACTTTCTATGATATAGTACCAACCGATTGTAATATTCTTTTTTTCGATGCACGGGGACATGGTAACAGTGAAGGATCATTGCTATGGAAACTTTGGGAATATGGTATTAATGAATATAAAGACATACTTGGCGCTATCACATATATAAATGACATCAATGAGCTTCCTATTATTATTATTGGCATGTGTTCCGGTGCATTTAATGCCACACATGCGCTTATTAATCTGGAACAGAATAAAACATTACAAGAATCACACGTAAAAGGTCTTGTTTTTGATAGCGGATGGGGATCGGTGATAGAAATAGCACGCACAGCGCCGCCTGCAGGAATAGAAAAACGTTTTCATGCTTTAATCAAATGCGTCTACAATGATAAAAAATCACTTGATCAACATTATCTGATAAAATGGTGTTCCAATATAGCGCAATTTGGTTATTTACTCAGTTATTACGTATGCACTAGACCATTGCTCCGCTATTATGAACCAACAACTACCTTGTTTGATAAAATAGATCAGCTTTCTTTACCCATATTCTTTATTCATTCGGATGATGATACGTATGCAATAAAAAGTGACGCCGTGAGATTGTCCCAACTGGCGCCACATGCAACACATTGGTGGATTGAAAAATCATTCCACGCAAAACATCATTTGATTCATAGAAGACTTTATAAAGAAAAAATCAACACGTTCATTAACTCTATCTTATCGTAATTTACCCTTTATCCGTACTATTTTTTAACACCGGCTCTGATGCACTACGCGGAGAATATTTTATATTGTCAGCATCTTTTGCAAGTTCCTTTCTTACTGGGCTACTTTCTCTTGAATTTGCAGCACTCGAATTTGAAAATGTTCTTTTAAAATTTTCTACTAATTGATCTCGTGGAGATCGCTTTTTCTTTTCACTATCTGCCGTAGAAGTTGTTGCAATGCTTGGGTTAGAAACTGAAAATCTTTTTGCAGGGGAATTGTGCTTTTTTTCGCTTATATGACGTGTCACCGCTTGCAGTTCAATCGCTTTTTCTTCTACTGTCTTTCCCTGATGCTCGTATCCCTCTTTTTGGTCTAGTTTAGCGTATGGAGTACGTTTTAAAGGTAATTTCCATAAAAACATTTTACCATCAGATCCCAATGCAGCCACGTATCTATCACGCAATGCAACCATCAACAAATGTCCATCGCCTATATCCCGTTTTCCTTGCGATGTTATATATACATAGCGATCTTCGAGCGCCGAAGCATCTAATATAAATTTATTAATATAGAGATCATCTTTCTCTTTACGATATATTTCTATTTTTTTCCGAATATCTCCCGCTAAACGTATATTATTAGTCCAGTGCGCGGTAGCAACATGTTCACTCGGATCACCAACAACCATATCATACACCTTTGATGAATCACCAAAAGGAGTACTTTTAAGCTCTTCTCCATTGTTTTCGAGCAATGAATACATATCTACTATCTTTGCTCTGCCATCTTGAGTTAAATAAAAAAATTCTCCAAGACTTGGGTAATAAATCTTTTTAATATCTTTTTCATGAACATCTATTTGTTTTAGGTTTGCTAAATCAACATTGCCCTCTTTTTTACTCATATGCATCCATTGTATACCCTTTTGACTTCCCACCGCTATAACGGCACTGCCCTTGGGATTCATTGCAATATCTATAATCCAATTCTCACTACGAAATTCCTTTTTAAACGTAGCCATATCATGTTTTTGAGACTCAAAATCGATCACCATAACTGCTTGCAAACCTGCTATTGCTAGTGTATTTCCCGTAGCATCAAGAGAAATAGCTTGAATAGGCCAATTTAAATTGTGCAACTTAGAAAACCCATGCGAACTTGAATATATAAAATATTCCGATACGGCATTTTTTTCCGAATTTATATAATTACCCGCAGACACAACTAATAATGATTTATCTTCTTTTTGCGCCATGGCAATCAGAGGCGAATGTTTTACTTCAGGATGCTTGATAATGCACTCTGGCTCACGATCATCTTCTTTATCAAAAGAAGAATATAAAACACGTCCGCTCACCCCAATAACAACACCTTTGTTATCAGGCGTTATCATAATGATCCCTGGCACAACTTCACACCATGATCTATGAAATTTTAACTCATCTTTATGATTGAAAATGGTCATTGTTTTTTCTGGCTTTATTGAACTATCATCGTAGATAATGGATAATCTTTTACTTAGATCAGGATTTTCCATTCCAAGAAGGGTGAATAAATATGAAAAATAAAATAACAATAGCAATTTACTTATTTTTTTGTCCCGCATAAATTTTTTCATAAATTCTCCCCTTTTTTTATTTGTACGGTATACTGATCTATACACCAATTTAAAAAATCTAAGTAGCCTTCGTATATAAATTGTAGTAACAGGTACAGATATCATGACATTTATTATTGTTCTTCAAGCTCTTTTTGCAACATCATTCCCCATGGGTAAATATCTTTTAAAATTTGCTCCTCCTTTTTTTCTATCAGGGGCACGAATGTTTATCGCGGGAAGCATTCTTCTTATCTATCAATATTTTTTGCCCTCTGGCCAATTCAGGGTTAAAAGAAAACATTTATTCATCTTTGCTCAAATAATTATTTTAGGAATGTATGTTACGTATTCGTTACGTTTATATGCCTTAGATGTGCTTCCGGTATGGAAAGTTGCATTCTTTTATAATCTTTCACCATTTTTATCAGCATTTTATGCATATCTTTTATTTAACGAACGCCTTTCAAAAAAGCAATGGGCGGGCCTTACTATTGGCTTGCTGGGAATGATGCCAACGTTAGTTGCCAAAAGCTCATCAGAAGCTATGTTCAATGAATTTTTCTATGTATCAATGTACGATTTGTTTCTTTTTGTTTCGGTATCTTTGCATTGCTACAGTTGGTTATTAATACAAAAATTGGTGCATCACAAAAATTATGATACATCGATGGTCAATGGCGTGTGTATGGCAAGTGCTGGTTTTCTTTCGCTTATTACTTCTTACGCGGTTGAAGGCCCTGCTCCGGTATATGATCCTGCATCATTCTGCAAAGGCTTGTTCTTTATGGTCTTTGTCAGTAATATCCTGTGTCATAATATTTATGCGGGATTGCTCAGAACATATTCTGCAACATTTATGTCTTTCACCAGTTTTTTAAGCCCACTTTTTGCAGCACTCTATGCATGGGCATTTTTTCAAGAAAAAATCACCTGGCATTTTTATGTCTCAATAGTCATTGTGTTAATTGGACTGTATCTTTTCTACCAAGATGAATTGAAAAAGAAATCTAATTTTGAAGAAAAAACAGTTGAAATATAATCAGGGATAATCAGTAATTATACCGTCAATGCCATATGATAATACACGCATACTATCATCATGATCATTAACGGTATACACATAGACAAGCATGCCACAATTATGAATAGCATCCACAATCGATTGATTAATAAAATCTATACTTAAACACACAACACGCGCGTCTATTGCAACTGCTAAAGCTGCAACATCAATTGGAATACCATAAAAAAGAGCCGCAACAGCAATTAAACTGTTTGCGGCTTTAATGTTACGTAATTGAATATGATCAAAAGATGCAACTAAAAAATCATCATATTGCCAATGTTTTACATTCACGTAATGCTCAATAACAGAAACAATATCTTGAGCAATAGCAGGATCTTTTATTTCTATATAAACTTTTACACGCTGATTAACAAAATCAAGCACTTCTAACAAAGTAGGAATCCGCTCACAGCCCAGCACTGATAATTTTTGTAATTCATCTAATCTCTTTTCTGTTATATACCCATAACCATTGGTTAATGCATTCAGCTTTGCATCATGAAAAACAACCAATTCTCCCGATGCACACTTCCATACATCAAATTCAATCATATCCACGTTGCATTCTATTGCTTTGGCAAAAGATGTTAAGGTGTTTTCCGGTGCATAACCTGCCGCACCACGATGGCCAATAATGCTCACTGCTAATGATGCAAGAGAATATACCAATAAAGCTCCCGCGAATAACTTTTTCATACACTTTCCTTTTTTAAAGAGTATATGAAAAAAGAAATCTATTTACAGATTTCAGAACTTAAAAATCAAAAAATCGCTGACCAGCAAGGAAATGAAAATGGAGATGAAACACACTCTGCCCCACATCGGCACCATTGTTTACAATAAGACGAAATGCTTGTGAACCAGCAAGTTGTGAAGCTAATGTTTTAGCCATTAAAAGCATATCACCTGCCATGGTAACATCTTCTTGTGTTAGACCGGTAATATCATGAACATGTTTTTTGGGAATTATAAGATAATGAATGGCGGCTTTTGGAGCAATATTATCTATCACGATAATATCATCAGTTTGAGTGATAATTTTAGAAGGTAATTGACCGGCAATTATTTTGCAAAAGACGCAATTTGATTCCATGAAAAACCTTACGTAACTTCAGCGTAGGTCGTCCAGCCTTCGCTCCTCTTCCGCTAAAGCTACAGAGGACTTTCAGCAAGGCTTCGGCGGACAGCTTTCGCTTTGCAATCAAACTTTTTTAAAATTTATAAATCAATCATTTAAAAAAATGGCCGTGCCAGCTGAAGCTTTATGCGAAAGCTGGTGCCGAAGGTCGGACTCGAACCGACATGATGTTGCCATCGCGAGATTTTGAGTCTCGTGCGTCTGCCATTTCGCCACTTCGGCTTGATATAATTCTTTCAAACGTACCCTTAGAATACCCAAAAAGGCCTTATTCGTCAATAAAATAAACGTTACTCAACCAATCCAATCTACAAATCTGCTGCGCTGATTTTCATCTTCAAACCACCACATTGCAGGGCCTTTTTCTAACTTAAATAATCGCTCAAAAACACCCAATGATTTTTCTCGAATCTTTACGTGATAGTTACCAAAAATACCGCCCGTATCACGCTCTAATAATATAGGTTTTTTCACATGCGTGGCAAGAGCAACCAATGCAGAAGGGAATTCTGCAACGTCCTTACCAAACTGATAAATCCGTTTAGCTGTTTCATCTTCCACGGTACCTTTGTATGGCTCATCAATAAGAACAAGCATTGGATGATTAGCATCTGAATTACAGATATCATCAAACAGCTGGCCCATTACTTTTTTTTCCGCCATAAATGTTGATAAACCTTTTGATAAATCTTCATGCGGAGCAAGACTTGTTCTGATGCTTTTTAGTATTACTTGCTGAGCATTTTTTGCGGGTACAATACCCCATCCTTGTGCTAATACCGCAACAACACCTTCCGTTTTTAAAACGGTTGATTTGCCACCGCCATTAGGTCCCGTGATAATAATTTTACCGGGTTGATCCCCGCCCAAAAACAAATTATTGGTAACAGCTTCTTGAGCTGATAATAAAGGCAACCATGCATCATAATATTTTAAAAATGGCGTAGAAGATTCTATAAATTCAGGAAAGCTAAAAACAACTTCTTGTTTTTGAGATTCTTTATAAAGTTGTGCAATAGAACAATATGCATCCAAAAATGCTATGGAATGTAATAAGGGAATTAATACCCTTTTCATCCGTTTAATATCTTGATGCATCGCAAGCACGTGACCACGCGAATACAAATAACCTGGTTTTTTCAAAAAACGCTGAGACGCTAGTTTGTTCGTAAAAAGATCAAGAACATCGTCATCATTTATATCAAAATAACTACTAAATTCATCATCTTGAGCAATGATAAGTTTTTGTAATTTTTTTATTGAATTAATACAATGCGCTACATCCGATACACGTTTTTGTAATTGATTAATATCGCGATTCATAGAAATAATTCTTTTACCTGCAGAAAAAATAGAATTACCCCATTGATAGTCAAAAATAGCAGTGGGAATAGTTGCACCAATAATGCCCCACATTACACCAAGTGGGCCGGGAAATCTGAGAGTATTTGTTGGAGCATTCGCAAGCCCTTCAAGAGAATATCCTCTTGATAACACTAAATATCTATCATACCAGCTGCCTCTGCCACCAAAAGCTTTTGCATAATCTTTAAAAATATATGGACTATCTTGTTTTTGTATTTGCGAAATCTTAAAAGAATGCTGAAGTAAGGGCATTTCAAATCCAGATTTTATTCCACTCCAAAGATCAAGATCTTTTTGATCACTGTATATCCATTGCGAAAATTCAGTGGCAACGCCACTCAATGCTAATGCTGTTAAAAGATATTTAAATGAGTTAAATAATTCTACTGCTGCACTGATATTTAAGGCAACACCGCTTTTATTTAAATCACGTAAACCTGGAGCAGTAAAATAAAATTGTTCACAATTTTGACTTAACGCATCATTTTTATCCCAATACGCAAGTAATGATTCTTGACCTCGATGTACCTGTTCAAGCTGCTCTTGAAAAATACGCATACTTTCTGGATGTTCAAGTAAAGACGTAATAATTTTTCTACGTTGATCTAAATGATATTTACTTGCAACAGGATGTAATAATTTGACAAGTCCCCATCTACCAAATGCAGTGGTGGTGCGATCAAGAATAGTTATCAATCGATCAAGTTGTAACTCATCCCATTCACGTTTACCAATAACTGATGGCGATGGCATTCTATAAACTGCACTATTCAGAACTTCTTGCGCGCGCTTACTTAACAGTTCATCTGCTGATATAGATGAAAAAAAAGAAATGATTATCAATATTAATAATTGTATCATAGAAATCCCCCAGATATTCATATTATACCATACAAGAATGATATTAGCATCCTGCGCTTCTTGTTTTCCACACTAAAATATGTTAGTCGTTGTTACAGACGTATTAATTCATTACCAAAAGGATCGTATGAAGAAAAATATATTAGTTACACTATTATGCACGATTGCATCGCTTACTCACGCATCGATAGATGATATACACGTTATTACCGACATTTTACATCAATCTGATCTTGCACGAATTGCAGCAGAGGATCGTTGGTGCAATCAACCATGTTCTAATACCTTGCGGGGACCAAGAGGACATAAAGGCAAAAAAGGTGCTACGGGAGCAACAGGCCCTACTGGTGCAACCGGCGCCACAGGCCCTGGAGGCGGTGGCGGTGGTTCAACAGGTGCAACCGGTGCTACAGGAGCTACTGGTTCCACGGGAGCAACTGGCGCAGGTATAACAGGTGCCACCGGAAGCACGGGAACAACTGGTCTTACCGGCGCAACCGGTGCAACAGGTGCAACGGGAGCAAGTGCAGGTTCATGTCTTACGGAAAACATTTTTTTTGTTGCAATGAATGGTAACGATACAACTGGTGATGGTTCGTTATGTAATCCCTTTTTAACGATACAAGCAGGCATTGATGCTGCATCAGCTGCGGTGACGTCTGTTACTACGCGCCCTTGCGTCTACGTAATGCCCGGAACATATACCGCAGATTGTGTTTTAAAAGCAAACGTGCTTGTGCGCGGTCTTGGTTTTAATGATACGCGAACCACCGGTAATTGGACTGTTGATAGCACCTTTACTCCTGCAGGTGACTGGCGATCAGGATTAGCAGACATTGGTGTTTTTGGTACCTTTACGGGTGATTTTTTATCCGTTGGTTCACCAGAAGGGAAAATATATGCATGGAACGTGCGCTTTGGTTCTGACGTTACGTTCATTAGTAACAATACTATTATTAATCAGTTTGTGATGTTTGGTGGCGAAATTTTTGGAACATATACGCAAACAGGAATGGATGCTCAATTCTATAATGTTATTATCCAAAACAGCGGAAGCACGCCAACTATTATATTAAATGAACAAACAGGGCAATCACCGATATTTTCACAATATGGTGGATTACGCAACAGTCTTCAAGTGAATTCTATTGTACGGCCTTTTTTCGTGGAACTTGAAGGAGAAGTTAAAGCTGGCGCAACACTTACCCTTAATGGAACACAATCGACTATTGTTACTTCCGCGGTAGGATTGCCTCTTGAAAGTTTAATTAGTTATACCGGTGGTGCAACTCCTGCACAAATAACACGCGTAAATGATGCATTTGGTGAAGCATATACTCCAAGCGTTCCTGCAAATTGGACACCAATTCCCGCTACAGTACAAGAAGCATTAGATCAAGTTGCTGCACGCTTGGTTGCAGGTGGTTTATAATTTATAACACATGTGATAATTGCAAAATAGGTAGATACACCGCAAAAATAAGCATTGTCACTAAAAGGCCCAATACAATAATCATTATTGGTTGCAAGAAAAAAACAAACCGCTTAAGTTGCGATTCTACCATATCACTATAGATTAAAGATGCATTTTCTAACGCTGGCCCCAGGGATCCTGTTTCTTCACCAATGTGAACTAATGCAACAACTTCTGGTAAAAAAATACCAGTCATAGCCATTGCATTACTGAGAAGACGCCCTGAGGCCACGTCATCATGCAACCCTGAACATTGTTCGTGCAACAATTCATGTTGTACTGATTTACTGACGATTGCAAGCGCTTCTACCAACCCAACGCCACTATTAATCAATAATGACAATGCACGCAACGCTTGGCTCATATGATACTGCCATATCACAACACCTAAAAACGGAATTTTAAGAACAAATCTATCCCATTTTTTTTTGCCCGAAGTTTTACCGTAATAAGAAATACCTGCAACAACAATGATAATGCCAATTACTAGATACATCATGGAAAAACTGCATATAAATTCACTGATGTTAATCATATAGCGTGTGAGCAACGGAAGATCTTGATGAAACGAATGAAACATATCTATAAAGCGTGGAATAATAAATACAAAAATAAAGGATGTAATGCCAATAAAAAAAAGTAGTGTTAAAAAAGGCATTGCTAAAGCACTACGGATATTTTTAGAAAATATATGTTGTTTATAAAAATAAAGCGCTACGTTTTCCATAGCGTTTATTAAATTTCCCGATTCATCTCCTGCTACTAACATAACTTTGGTAATTGCGTCACACAATGTATTGTTTTTTTCTAACATTTTAGTAAAAGATAATCCTTGTTGAATATCACCACTCATTGCAAAAAGCATGTCATACACAACAGGATTATGAGATTGTTGACCCACAATTTTAATAACCTGTGGCAACAATAAACCAGCGCGCAATAATTTTGATTTTTGATCAAACAAATCAGCTTTTGTTCGCGCCGTGATTGGCCACAAAAGTGATGGTGCGTATATTTTTTTGGACCACAACAATGCTATACCATGATTAAAAAGTTGTTCTGATAAATCATCAGGCGAGTAAGCAACCCGTTTACCTTTTTTTTTCGATCCTAAAACATCAACACCTGCCCATTTAAAATATGGCATATATTCCCTATCAACTAAACATATCCATTTGCCAATCAATACCCAAAAACTGTAAAAATTCATTAAACGTCATTTCCGCTTCTACGCGAATACGCTTTTGCTGCGATTGCTCTCCGGAAATAATGGAAACTCTATTTTGGGTAAGCCCTAATGCCTTTGCAAGGCTTTTGATAAGCTCTTGATTAGCCTTGCCGTTTTCTGCTGGGCTTTTTACGTAACATTTTAATTTTCCCGATTTATCCATTACCCACCCTTTTTTTCCAGAGCCAGGAAAAACTTTTACGTCAAAAATAAATGGCATTTTCCTCTCCTAATCGGTATAATTGCATTATATGCTGAGCTTAACTTAGGTTAAAATTAATATACAATACTTTAAAAAATGTTATATTTAAACAAAAAAGTGATAATGTTACTTGAAAAAATAGTAAATGACAGTATCCTTTTTGTATATAGCGCGTAAAACTTGAGAAAGTGTTCAGCTTTTTTAAGGATGAATAGGAGAGATGGCTGAGCGGTCTAAAGCGCTTGCCTGCTAAGCAAGAGTCTGGGAAACCGGGCGCGAGGGTTCGAATCCCTCTCTCTCCGCCAGTCTTCGCTCTAACGAGCTTCGTCTGGCTGCGCTGCAGTAGAAAACCTATTGCAATTGAAAAAATTTGATAGCAGAAAGCGAAGACTGTCCGACGTAGTTCGAAAGAACGTAGACGGACATTGCTATATAGTTGCCCAAAAGTATTTAAATAAATGCGCCCGTAGCTCAATTGGATAGAGCGTCAGACTACGGATCTGAAGGTTAAAGGTTCGACTCCTTTCGGGCGCGCCATACTACGCGATCCGCTCATCCTGAGCTTGTCGAAGGACGTATGGCAAGCCAGTATTTCGTAACTCGCAAAGCAGAGTAGAATCATTTTTTCCCAACTATCGTGTTCTTTAACATATTCCGTCGGTTTTGGAGAGATGGCAGAGCGGCCGAATGCGGCGGTCTTGAAAACCGTTATCCCGAGGGATCGGGATCGTGGGTTCGAATCCCACTCTCTCCTCCAGATTTCATTTCACGATCTTGAACAAACCCCTCTTTATTCAAATATTCTTCTTTACATACCCTGTTTTCTTTAGTTACGCTATAAAAGGATTTTCTTTTATATGCGTATTTTTATTTGTTTAAAAACAACAAGGATTTTTCACGATGATATATTTATTATTATTTTTCCTTACAACTTTGCCATTACAGAGTATGGAAAACTTTAGAGCAGATTTTCCTATCCAAAGAAGTAAAAGCGATAAGGTAAAAGAAAAAAGAAAAAGTTTGAAATTAAAAAAATCTACTTCTTCTTCAGCTACTTGGTCATCATCTACTTCATCATCTCATTCTTTATCTCCTTCAGTTAAACCAAAAAGAGAAAAGATTGCTTTACCTAAACTAAAAAAATCAAGCTCTTCTTCTTCACCATCTTCATCTACCGGATCGTATGGTTCTTTGTCTTCTTCACTTCAAGCAGAAAAAGAAGCAACTATTGTTGATACTTTACCCATAGAGCATCCTTTTATAGAAGCTATCAGCAATAAAAAGCATCCTCAGATCGTATACTTTTTAAAGAACCGTAATTTAGATCCAAACGTTTACGGTCTTAATGGCAAAGCTGCGATACATATTGCAGCAAAATTAGAAGATTACTACGTAATAAAACTACTTCTTGATGATTATCGAACTGATTTTTCTCAACAAACCAAATCGAAAAAATTTATTACACACTATATTAGTAAAAGCACTTTTATAGCCTCTCAATTAAACCTAGAAAAACAAATACCAAATGGAGAGTTAGAGTTAGAAAAACGAAAATTAGAAACAGAAAAACAAGAATTGCTACA
>Ga0070735_10002822_pt1 | contig 15471 bp, 12 predicted proteins | sample Coa_R1_FD_66443 | JGI IMG/M metagenome (GOLD analysis project Ga0070735, IMG submission 66443) | Surface soil microbial communities from Centralia Pennsylvania, which are recovering from an underground coalmine fire - Coalmine... | ecosystem: Environmental > Terrestrial > Soil > Unclassified ... | reverse complement strand
CTCGGCTACCACAACGCAGACGAGCTCTACGCGGACCTCGAGACCATCCGCGGCGCCGTCGGGTCGCGAGCCGTCATGCGCGGGCGGCTCGAGCGGCTGATGCTCCAGGTGCGGATCTTCGGCTTTCACCTGGCGACCCTCGAGGTGCGCGAGAACGCTCCGGAGCTTCAGGACGCCTGCCGGGCATTGCTGCCCGGCTACCGGGCCGCGCGCAGCGAGCTCGAGCGCATCTCGCTGCTCACCGAGGCCTGCCTGAGCCAGCGTCTGCCCGATCGGGACCGCGGGCCGGTTCCGCGCGCGGCGGCGACGTTCGACGCGGTGTGGCGCGGGGTGAGCGCCTACGGGACACAGGCGATCGACACGTTCATCGCCTCCAACACCGAGCAGCCGTCGGACCTCCTGTGCGCGCTCTGGCTCGCCCGGCGCAGCGGCCTGTTCGCGCCGGCCGCTGGGCCCGCGCCGTCGGAGCGCTCCTCGGCGCTCGAGCTCGTTCCGCTGTTCGAGCGCCGGGTTTCGCTCGAGCGGGCCACCGAGACGATGGGCACCCTGTACGCGAACCTGGCTTACCGCGAGCACCTGCAGGCGCGGGGCCTACGCCAGGAGGTGATGCTCGGCTACTCGGACGCCGGCAAGGACATGGGCTATCTGGCCGGCCAGTGGACGCTGTACCGCGCCCAGGAGCAGCTCGCGCGCCAAGCCGCCGGCCGCGGCATCGAGCTGCGCCTGTTCCACGGCCGCGGCGGCTCCACCTCTCGCGGCGGCGGCCCGGCGTACCGCTCGATCCTCGCCCAGCCACCGGGGACGGTCGGCGGCCGGATCAAGATCACCGAGCAGGGGGAGGTCGTGAGCGCGAAGTTCTCAGACGCGCGCCTGGCCGTGGACTCGCTCGAGCAGACGGTGGCCGCGGTCGTGCGCGCGACCGTGCAGCCGTCCGAGCCGCCCGAGCCGCGCTGGCGCGAGGAGCTCACGCGCATGGCTCGGCGCGCCTGCGACACCTACCAGCGGTTGGTCTGTGACGACGCCGACCTGCCGCGGCTGTTCGCGCAGTGCACACCGATCGACATCCTCGGGGAGCTGAACGTGGGCTCGCGCCCCACGAGCCGCCGCGGGCGAACGAGCCTCGAGGGGCTGCGGGCGATCCCGTGGGTGTTCGCCTGGATGCAGGCCCGGATCGGACTGCCGTGCTGGTACGGCGCCGGCAGCGGCCTGGAAGCGGGGGACCTGGATGTGCAGCGCGAGATGTACGCGAGCTGGCCGTTCTTCGAGGCGCTGGTCGAGGGGCTCGCCGGGGCCCTGGCGGCCGACGATCTGCCGATCGCCCGGCGCTACTTCGACCTCGCCGATGCGCCGGGGGCGGCCGGCCGGTTGTGGCACGTGATCTGCGCCGAGCGCGAGCGTTGCGAGGAGCGCGTGCTCGCGATCACCGGGCGGCCACGCCTACCTCCCCGCGAGCCGTGGCGGGCGCAGTGGCTCGATGCGCTGGCCGCGCTGCAGCTCGAGCTGCTCGCCCGGGTGCGCCGCGGGGACGCCGAGGCCCGGGAGGCGCTGCTGGCGAGCGTGGCCGGGGTGGCGGTGGGCCTGCGCACCACCGGGTGAGCCACCGGCTGAGCGTCGCCTCAGCTCAGTCGAGGAAGTCGGCCGCGGTCTTGCCCCAGTCGTAGACGCGACCCTGCCAGCGCTCCACGATCTGGCCGTAGCGACCGCCTGCCTTCAGCCGGTGGATCTGCTCGTTGACAGCCTCGAGAAGCGTCTCGCTTCCAGGCTCTTCCCGCACGGCGGCGCAGTAGATCCATTGGGTGATCGGGTCGCCGATCGTCTCGACGCGGCCGAACTCAGCGCGCTGCCACAGCCATCGAGGATTTCGGTGGCGAGCGGTCGCGTCACGGCCGCCACACGACCTGCGACCTCGAGGGCGTGATCCGGAGTCGCCGGCTCCACGCGATCAGGCCGGTCAACGAGAAGTTCCCGGTCCATTCCCGGCTTATCGGGCAGCGGGATGGGAGCTTGAGCTACCCCGAGCGAGCGCGATGAAGGCCTCGATCAGCGGCGAGTCGTGGTCGACGCGGCTGATCGCGGCGAGCTCGACGTCGGGCGCCTCCGGGACCGGGCGGTAGGCCACACCTTCGATGGCCAGCCGCCGCTCCGATGCGGGGACGAGCGAGACCCCGATGCCGGCGGCGACGAGCCCGATGATCGTCTGCGTCTCGGGTGCGTACTGCACTACCCGAGGGGCCACACCCGTCCCTGCCAGAGCGCTCATCAGCAGGTCGTGGAAGCCCGGCGCCTGCTCGCGCGGGAAGAGCACGAGCGGCTCGGCGGCCACGCGTGCCAGCGGCACGGTGTCGAGCGAAGCCAGCGGATGGTTGGCGGGCACCGCGACGAACGTGGGCTCGCGCGCCACCGTATGCACGCGCAGGTCGCGGTGCGGCTCGATCGGTTGGCGCACGAGCCCCACGTCGACGACCCCGTCCAGGACGGCGCGCACCTGGTCCACCGTGGGCCGCTCGCGCAGCTCCACCTCGACCTCGGGGCGCGCGTCGCGAAAGCGCTGGACGGCTCCGGGCACGATCGAGAGCAGCGCCGAGCCGACGAAGTTGATGCGCAGCCGCCCCGTCTGGCCTGAGTGGATCTGGCGGGCGGTGGCCACGGCGGCGTCTAGCTCGGCCAGGATCGCCCGGGCGTCGCGTAGGAAGGCCGCCCCGGCCGGGGTCAGCTCGACCCGCCGGCGAGTGCGTGTCAGCAGCAGGCAGCCCATCTCGGTCTCGAGTGCCTGGATCTGGTGACTGAGAGGGGGCTGGGAGATGTGCAATCGCTCCGCCGCCCGGCGGAAGTGCAGCTCCTCGGCCACCGCCACGAAATAACGAAGTTGGCGCAGTTCCATGATTCGCTCTCCAGATCAATTGTGTCTGATGAGGTATTGGACACGATCACAGACCCGGCGTAGCGTCCGGCCGGCGATGTCCTTTCTCTTGACGTGCCCGAACTGCGGGGTCCGCGAGGTCACCGACTTCGCCTTCGGCGGCGAGATCAGCTCGCGCCCTAAGGCCCGCCCGAGCTTCCGCGAGCTCAACACCTACAACTACTTCCGGCGTAACACCGCCGGCGTGCAGCGCGAGTGGTGGTTCCACCGCTCGGGCTGCCGGGCGTGGTTCATAGCCGAGCGAAACACGACCACCCAGGAAGTGCTGTTCACCGCTCTGCCCGGCTCGGAGCCGGAGCCCGCGGCATGAGTCGCCTGCCCGAGCAGCCGGGGGAGCGAATCGCCCGGCACAAGCAGATCACGTTCACATTCGACGGCAAGCAGGTAAAGGCCTACGAGGGCGACACGATCGGCTCGGCGCTGTACGCCGCCGGTCAGCGCACGTTCTCCCGCAGCTTCAAGTACCACCGCCGGCGCGGCCTGATGTGCTGCGCGGGGCAGTGCCCGAACTGCATGGTGTCGGTCGACGGCGCTCCAGGAGCACGGGCGTGCACCGAGCCCGTGCGCCAGGGGATGCAGGTCGAGCACCTGAACGCCCGGCCATCGCTCGAGTTCGACGTGATGCGCGCCACTGACCTGTTCGGCGGCCCGTTCACACCGCCCGGCTTCTACTACAAGACGTTCATCCGCCCGCGCCGGCTGTGGCCGCTGTACGAGAAGGTGTTGCGAAACGCCGCCGGCCTCGGCATCCTGCGCGAGCATCAGGAGGAGCGCGAGTGGCGCACCGAATACCGCCGGCGCCACGCCGACGTCCTGGTCGTAGGCGGCGGGGTGGCCGGGATGGCCGCCGCGGCCGCCGCGGCGGAGCGCGGCGCCGATGTGGTGCTCGTCGACGAGGGGCCCGAGCTCGGTGGCCGCGCGCTGATCGAGAGCGATCGGCAACAGCTCGGACGTCTGGTCTCGGCTGTGAAGGCGGGCGGCGTCGAGGTCCTGACCCGCGCCTGCGCGCTCGCCTACTTCGACGGGCTCGTGCCCGTGTGGCAGGGCGACATCCTGCATCAGGTGCGCGCCCGCCAGGTCGTGTTCGCGACCGGCACGATAGAGCAGCCGCTGGTGTTCGCCGGTAACGACCTCCCCGGGATCATGCTGGCCGACGGCGCACGCCGGCTGGCGGCCCTGTACGCGGTCGCGCCCGGCAACCGGGCCGTGGTCGCGACCACCACAGACCGCGGGCTCCACGCAGCGCTGGCGCTCGAGCGCGTCGGGGTGCAGATCGCCGCCGTCGCCGACCTGCGCCCGGACCCCGGACCTGTCGCCGAGGAGCTCAGCCGCCGCGGGATCGAGGTACTCGCCGGGTACACCGTGCTCGAGGCGCGCGGGCGCAAGCAGGTCGACGGCGTCGTGATTGGCGCGGTGAACGGCGGCGCAGGCGAGCGCACCATCGCTTGCGACCTGATTCTCGTCTCCGGAGGCGCGATGCCCGCCAGCTCGCTGCTGCTGCAGGCGGGGGCGCAGACGCGCTACGACGACACCCGTGGTCACTTCGCGCTCACCGACATGCCTGCCGCGGTGTTCGCGGCCGGCGAGGTCATCGGCTTCGATGAGGCCGAGCTGGTCGAGCGCTCGGGCCGCCTGGCCGGGTTGGACGCCGTCCACGCCCTGGGGCGGGGTGACGCCGAGTCACAGGCCGCGGCTGAGACCGTGCGCGCGGAGCTGTCGGCGGGCGCGAGGAGCGCCTCGGTAGCCGTCGCTCCCGGCGTGTCGGGCAGCGATCGCGGAAAGTGCTTCGCCTGCCTGTGCGAGGACGTGACCACGAAGGACATCGCCTACTCGATCGAGGAGGGCTACGACTCGATCGAGCTCGCCAAGCGCTACACGACGGTGACGATGGGCCCCTGTCAGGGGCGGATGTGCCAGCTGCCATCGGTGCGGCTGATGGCCCAGCAGACCGGGCAGAGCCTCGGCGACGTCGGAACGACCACGGCCCGGCCGCCGTGGGTGTCGGTGCCGATGGGCGTTCTTGCCGGGCGACCCTTCGAGCCGGCGAAGCGCTCCTCGATCCACGGGCGTCACCGTGAGCTGAACGGGAGTGTCAAGTGGGCGGGCGACTGGCGGCGGCCATACGACTATGGCGATCCCCAGGGCGAGGCACTTGCGGTCAACCGCGCCGCCGGCGTGATCGATGTCTCGACGCTCGGCAAGCTGCTCGTCCAGGGCCCGGATGCCGGCGCGTTCCTGGACCGCCTGTACCCGAACCGCTTCTCGAACCTCAAGCCAGGCCGGATCCGCTACGGGGTGATCAGCTCGGACGCCGGGCGGATCGTCGACGACGGCACGATCTGCCGGCTCGACGAGGAGACCTTCTACGTGACCACCACCTCGAGCGGGGCCGGCGCGGTCGAGGAATGGTTCTCGTGGTGGCTGGCCGACTGGGGCATGCGCGTGCACCTCACAGACCTCACCCAGGGGCTGTCGGCGGTCAATCTGGCCGGACCGAAGGCACGCGAGATCATGGCGCGCGTAACCGATCTCGACTGCTCGAACGAGGCCTTCCCTTACCTCGACGGCCAGCAGGCCCCGATCGCGGGCGTCCCGTGCCTGATCCTGCGCATCGGCTTCGTCGGTGAGGTGGGCTACGAGATCCACTTCCCCTCGGCCCACGGCGAGCACGTGTGGGACGCCCTGCTCGAGGCCGGCAGCGAGTTCGGCATCCGTCCGTTCGGACTCGAGCCCCAGCGGATCCTGCGCCTGCAGAAGATGCACATCATCGTCGGGCAGGACACCGACTCCGAGTCGACGCCCTACGGCGCCGCGATGTCGTGGATCGTCAAGCTCGACAAGGAGGAGGACTTCATCGGCAAATGGGCTCTCGAGCACTATGCCGAAGAGGTCCCGACCACCAGCCTCGTCGGTTTCACGCTCGCGGACGGGCACGTCCCGACCGAGGGCTCGGTTGTCCTCGACGAGCGTGGCTCGCCCGCAGGACAGGTCACGAGCTCGCGCTTCTCGCCGGTGCTGCGGCGCGTGATCGGGATGGCCTGGGTGCCGACGCCGCTCGCCCATGACGGCGCGCGGATCACCATCTCCGACGAGGGCCAGACGTTCTCCGGCGAGATCCAGACCCAACCGTTCTATGACCCCGCGGGGGAGGTGCTGCGTTCATGAGCCTCGAGTTCCTTCAGGTCGATGGCGCGAGCGGCGCGCCGCCGGCTCGCAGCCCGATGGAGCGCCTGGCGGTGGCCGCCGGCGGACGGATCGAGTCGCGTGACAGCTGGAACGTCGTCGTCGACTATGGCGACCCGGACGGCGAGGCGATGGCCTGCGCGGAATCGGTTGCGTGGATCGACGTGTCGTCGTTGGGCAAGCTCGAGGTCCAGGCCAGCGCCGAGGACCTCGCGGCCGTCGCTGCCGCAGGCGGGGCCGCGCTCGAGCTCGGCCGCGCGACGCGGGCCGCCGGCGCATGGTGGTGCCCGGTCACGAGCACCCGGATGGTCGTCATCTGCGAGGCCGGCGATACCGCGGCGTTGCGAGGCCGGCTCCTAGACGCTGCCGCGGAGGCCGCCGAGCGAGTGAGCGTGGTCGATGTGAGCACCGTACGCGCGGCGCTGACGCTTGCCGGCCCGTTGGCCCGTGAGACGTTCGCGCGCTTCTGCGCGCTCGACCTCCGGCCCGATGTCACTCCGGTCGGCGCTCTGCGGCCGGGATCGATCGCCCGTCAGCCCGGGATCCTGATCCGCGAGGCCGAGCACCGCTACCTGTTCCTGTTCGGCTGGGCACTCGGCGAGTACATGTGGAGCACCGTGTCCGATGCCGCCGTCCATCTCGGTGGCCGCGCCGCCGGAGTGGATGCGCTCGAGCCGCTCGGCGAGCTGGCCGCGATCGAGGAGGGAGCCGGTGCGTGAGATCTTCAGAAAGCGGCGGATGTGGCGCGCTCAGCGCGACCTCAAGAGCTCCTATGACGTGGTCATCATCGGCGGCGGCTCGCATGGCCTGGCCACCGCCTACTACCTGCAGAAGGAACACGGGATCCGCGACATCGCGATTCTCGAGAAGCGCTACATCGGCTCCGGCGCCGCGGGCCGGAACACGACCATCCTGCGCTCCAACTACAAGACGCCGGAGGGCGCCCGCTTCTACGACGCCAGCGTCAAGCTCTACGAGGGTCTCGCACAGGAGCTGAACTTCAACCTGCTGTTCTCGCAGTGCGGCCACCTCACGCTCGCCCACTCCGACCGGGCCATGTTCGTTATGGCCAACCGCGCCGAGGTCAACCGGCTGAACGGCATTGACACGCGGGTGATCTATCCGGACGAGATCAAGCAGCTCGCGCCGGCCATGCAGGTCGACAACCCGCACGCGACGTATCCGATCCTGGGCGCGCTCTATCACCCGCCGGGCGGGATCATCCGCCACGATGCGGTTGTGTGGGGGTTTGCCCGCGGCGCCGATCAGGGCGGGGCTGAGCTCCATCAGAACACCGAGGTGCTCGGGCTGTCGCGTACGAACGGCCATATCGACCGGGTGCGCACGAACCGCGGGTGGATCAAGGCCGGCCAGGTGCTCAACTGCACAGCGGGATGGAGCACGCTCATCAACGACATGGCCGGCGTGCCGTTGCCGATCACGACTCACATCCTGCAGGCATGCGTGACGGAGGCGATGAAGCCGCTGCTGGACGTGGTGATCGTCTCCTCGCAGATGCACATCTACGTCTCGCAGACCGACCGCGGCGAGTTCCTGATGGGCGCCGAGATCGAGCCGTGGACCACGTACCGCATGCAGGGCACGCTGAACTTCCTGCAGGAGGTGTGCCGTCACACGCTCGAGCTCTTCCCCCAGCTCGAGCGCGCGCGGCTGCTGCGCAGCTGGGCGGGGCTGTGCGACCTCAGCCCTGACTACAGCCCGATCCTCGGGAAGACCGAGGTCGAGAACTTCCACGTGAGCGCCGGGTGGGGGACCTACGGGTTCAAGGCCGCACCGATCGTGGGCAAGACGCTGGCCGAGCTCGTGGCCACCGGCCGCACGCCCGAGCTGATCGCACCTTTCGCACTCGAGCGCTTCTACGAGGATAGGCTCGTCTCGGAGCTCGCTGCCGCTGCCGTGAGCCACTAAAGGAGAGGACCGACATGAAGACCAGCCTGGAGATCGCCCAGGAACACCAGCTCATCCCGATCCAGACCATCGCCGAGCGCGCGGGCCTGCAGGAGGACGAGGTCGAACCGTACGGCCGCTATAAGGCCAAGATCTCCATGTCGGTGCTCGACCGCCTGAAGGAGACCCAGGACGCCAAGATCGTGGTGGTGACCGGCATGACGCCGACCAAGGCCGGCGAGGGCAAGACGACGACGCTCGTCGGACTCACTCAGGGCCTCGGCGTGATCGGCAAGAACCCCGTGGCCTGCCTGCGCGAGGCATCGGTCGGCCCGGTGTTCGGCGTCAAGGGCGGCGCCGCGGGCGGTGGCCTGACCCAGGTCGTCCCGATGGAGGACCTGAACCTGCACTTCACCGGTGACATCCACGCGATCGGCGCGGCCAACAACCTGCTGGCAGCGATGCTCGACGCCTCGATCCTGCATGGCAACCACCTGAAGATCGACGCGCTGCGCATCGGCTGGCGTCGCGCCGTGGACATGAACGACCGTGCCCTGCGCCAGATCGTGGTCGGCCTCGGCGGGCGGCCGAACGGCTACCCGCGCGAGACCGGATTCGACATCACGGCCGCCTCGGAGGTGATGGCGATCATGGCCGTGGCGCGCGACCTCCAGGACCTGCGACGTCGGATCGGTGCGATCACCGCGGCCTATTCGTACGACGGCGGGCGCCCGATCACCGCCGAGGATCTGGGCGCCGCCGGGGCGATGACCGTGCTGCTGAAGGACGCGCTCAAGCCGAACCTCGTGCAGACGCTCGAGGGACAGCCCGTGCTCATGCACTGCGGACCTTTCGCCAACATCGCTCACGGCAACAACTCGCTGATCGCCGACCTGATCGGCATGAAGCTCGGCGACTACGTCGTCACCGAGTCCGGCTTCGGCTCGGACATGGGGATGGAGAAGTTCTTCGACATCGTCTGCCGTTTCGGCAAGCTGATCCCCTCGGCGTCGGTGCTCGTGACCACGGTGCGCGCGATCAAGCATCACGGCGGGGTGGCCGACGATCCGCGCGTCGACCGCGCCGCGGGCCGCCATGCGATCGAGCTCGGAATGGCCAACGTCCGGCGGCACCTCCAGATCATCAAGGGCTTCGGCGTGCCGGCGGTGGTCGCGGTCAACCGCCGCCCGGGCGACACCAACGAGGAAGTCGAGCTGGTGCGAGCGCTGGCGCTGGAGGCGGGCGCGTACGCCGCTGAGATAAATGACGGCTTCTCGCGCGGCGGCGTGGGCGTGGCCGATCTGGCCGAGGCCGTCGTCGGAGCGTGCGAACAGCCCAACAGCTTCCGCTACACCTACGAGGACGAGGCTCCGATCCAGGACAAGATCGAGGCCGTGGCCCGCAAGGTGTACGGCGCCAAGGACGTGTACTTCTATCCCGAGGCAGAGCAGAAGATCGCCCAGTTCTCCCGCGACGGGCTCGGGCACTTCCCCGTGTGCATGGCCAAGACCCATCTCTCGCTGTCATCCGACCCGCTGCTGCTGGGCGCACCCGAGAACTTCACGCTGCCCGTGCGCGATGTCCGCGCGTACACGGGCGCCGGCTGGCTCGTCCCGCTGTGCGGCGACATCCAGCAGATGCCGGGCCTGGGCACGAGCCCCGCGGCGCTGAACATCGACATCGACGCCGAGGGACGGACGGTTGGGCTGTTCTGATCGTTAGGCTGCGGCGGGTGGACAGGATCACCCGCCGCCAGGCGCTCTCGCTCGGCGCGGCGACGCTGGTCGGCGGCGCCGTCGCCGGGTGCGGCCTCGCGGGCGGGCGCCAGCTCACGCCCACCGGCGTGCTTCTGAACGCTCTCTCGGACATCATCTGGACGCCCTCCGGCAGGTGCGGGTCGCCGGCCGCCTATCTGCGGCGCAACCCGATCACCGGGCATGCCGAGGCGGTGTCGAGTCGCTGCCCACAGCATGCCTGTCGGGTCCGTTACGACCTGCTGACCCAGCGCTTCACCTGCTCGTGCGGCGGCGTGTTCGACAACGACGGCAATCCGATTTCAGGGCAGTCGGGGCAGCCGCTCGCCAGGCTGCAGACGGCGCTGCGCGGCGGCCAGGTGTACCTGGTCGGGGTCTCCAAGGCCTGTGGCTGAGTCGAGGCAGCGGCCGTTCGCCGCGCTGCTGGACGACGTCGGTGCGCGGACGCCGGCGCCCGGGGGCGGATCTGGCGCGGCGTGGGCGGGTGCGATGGCGGCGGCGCTGACGGAGATGGCGGCCTCCTTCGGCCCGGCGGAGGCTTCGCGAATGCCCGAGATCGCCGCGCGGGCGCGAATGCTGCGCGAGGAGCTCCTGACGCTGGGAGAGACGGAGCTGACCGCCTTCGAGCCCGTCCTCGAGGCACTGCGACTACCGCGCGATGACCCCTCGCGCGCGTCGGCGATCGCAGGCGCCAGCGGGGCGGCCGCCGAGTCGCCGATCGAGATCGCCCGGGTCGCCGCCGAGCTCGCGGAGCTGGCCAGCGAGGTCGCGAGCACGGGCAATCCCAATCTGGTCGGGGACGCCAGAGCCGGTGCACTGCTGGCCGAGGCGGTCTGCCAGTCAGCGGTGCAGCTCGCGCGCATCAACCTGGCCGGGCAGCCCGAGGACCCGCGCCTCGCCGAGGGCGAGGACCTGCTGCGGCGAGCGGCGGTGGCGCGCGTGTAGCTGGCTGGATCCTCGCGGGGCGGGCATACTCTGCCTGTGGGCCAGCAGGTCGCCGCGATGGTCTTCAGCCGCGAGGACCGCCAGCGTTACCGACGTAAGGTTCGGGCCTGCCTCGACGTGTTCGCACGCATGCTCTCGGAGTCGCGCTTCGATCCCGAGCGCCGCTCGTTCGGGCTCGAGGTCGAGCTCAACCTCACGGACGAGCAGGGTGACCCGGCGCTGGTCAACGCCGCCGCTCTCGAGGCGATCGCGGACCCGAGCTTCCAGACCGAGCTCGGCCGCTTCAACGTCGAGATCAACATCCCACCGCGCCTGCTCGAAGGCGCCGTGTTCACCGAGCTCGAGAGCGAGACCCGCGCGAGCCTGAACTCGGCCGAGAGCCGCGCGCGCACGGTCGGTGCGCACATGATGATCATCGGGATCCTGCCCACCCTGAACGCGGCCCATCTGCACGCCGAGTCGTTCAGCGCCAACCCACGGTACGCGCTGCTGAACGAGCAGATCTTCGCCGCCCGCGGCGAGGATCTCGAAATCTCGATCAACGGCGTCGAGCGACTGTTCACGCACGCGGACACGATCGCGCCCGAAGCCGCGTGCACGAGCGTGCAGCTGCATCAGCAGGTGGACCCCGGCGCCTTCGCCCGCTACTGGAACGCCGCACAGGCGATCGTCGGCGTGCAGATCGCGGTGGGAGCGAACTCGCCCTTCTTCATGGGCAAGGAGCTCTGGCGCGAGACGCGGATCGCTCTGTTCGAACAGGCGACCGACACCCGGCCCGAGGAGCTCAAGAGCCAGGGCGTACGGCCGCGGGTCTGGTTCGGCGAGCGCTGGATCACGTCGATCTTCGATCTGTTCGAGGAGAACGTGCGCTACTTCCCGGCTCTCCTGCCGGTGTGCGAGACCGAGGATCCGGTCGAGACGCTCGAGCGGGGCGACGTGCCCGCGCTCGGCGAGCTGCGGTTGCACAACGGCACGGTCTATCGGTGGAACCGGCCGATCTATGACGTCGTGGGCGACCAGCCGCACCTGCGGGTGGAGAACCGGGTGCTGGCAGCCGGCCCGACGATGATCGACATCCTCGCCAACGCGGCGTTCTACTACGGGCTGCTGCGCGTGCTGGCCGAGGAGGAGCGGCCCGTGTGGACGCAGATGTCGTTCTCGGCCGCCGAGGAGAACTTCCACGCCGGGGCGCGGGACGGGATCGACGCCCGCGTGTACTGGCCCGGGGTCGGTGAGGTCCCGGTGGCCGAGCTCGTGCTTAGGCGGCTGCTCCCGCTCGCCCGCGAAGGGCTAGCGCAGTGGGGCGTGGACGCCGGCGACGCCGACCGCCTGCTCGCGGTGATCGAGCGGCGCTGCGTGCTGCTGCGTAACGGCGCCTCCTGGCAGAGCGAGGTCTTCCACCGCCAATACGACTCGCGGCGCGCGGGGCGAGCGGACGCGCTTCGGGAGATGACCCGCCGCTACCGCGAGCATATGCACAGCAACGAGCCGGTCCACGCCTGGCCCGTCGATTAGCCGGCTGAGGGCGCCGGGCGCCCCGGGACGCGGCCCGAGCATGTCAACCGCTGCCTGAAGCTGCCGATTACTCCAGCATGGGCCAGCTCCGTGGTGCCGCCGCCAGCTTCGTCGCCGTTCTCCTCACGGCAGCGGCGCTCTGCGCGCCGGCGCTGGCCGACAACGCGAGCCCCGTGTCGGGCGCCCATTCGCGGACCGCGCAGAAGGCATCGGCGCGGGCCAAGTACACCTATTCGGAGTTCATCGGCGATATCGCCGCCGGTCGCGTCGCGACGGCCGAATTCATCACAGCCAGCGGGCGCGTCACGGTCAAGCTCCGCGACGGGTCGTCCTACGGACTCGGCTACCCGCTCGGCGCCGAGCAGTCGCTGGCCGACAAGCTGACCGCCGCCGGCGCGAACGTGAGCTTCGACAACAGCGGGCTGAGCGGACGATCCGGGTTCGATCCGACGCCGTTCATCGCGCTCGGGATCGTGTTCTCGCTTGCGCTCGGTCTCCTGTTGCTGCGTCGCCTTGGCATTCTGCGTCCGGGGAACGGAACCGGCGCCATGCGCCAGCATGCCAAGCAGGAAAAGCAGGCGGCCACGAAGGTCCGCTTCTGTGACATCGCCGGCTGTGACGAGGCGGTCGAGGAAGTGTCGGAGATGGTCGAGTTCCTGAAGTCGCCCGAGCGCTTTCACCAGCTCGGAGCGCGGATGCCCGGCGGCGTGATCCTGTTCGGCCCTCCCGGAACCGGCAAGACGCTGCTGGCCAAGGCGGTGGCCAATGAGGCCGGCGTCGACTTCTTCGCCACCTCGGGCTCGGACTTCATGGAGATGTTCGTCGGCCTGGGCGCCAAGCGGATTCGGGAGCTGTTCGCCCGGGCCCGCAAGAGCGAGGGCGCCGTGATCTTCATCGACGAGGTCGACGCGGTCGGCGGTAAGCGCGGCGTCGGCGTCGACGGCGGCCACCGCGAGGCCGACCAGACTCTGAACGCGCTGCTGACCGAGATGGACGGCTTCAACGGCCGCGAGCGGATCGTGGTCATCGCTGCCACGAATCGCCTCGACACGCTCGATCCGGCGCTGCTCCGGCCCGGGCGCTTCTCGCGTCACGTGCCGGTGACGGTGCCCGACGAGACCGGCCGGCTGGCGATCCTTCAGGTGCACAGCCGCGACAAGCCGCTGGCGGCGGACGCCGACCTCGAGCGGATCGCCCACATCACCAGCGGATCGAGCGGCGCCGAGCTCGCCGAGATGCTCAACGAGGCCGCGATCTGGACCGCTCGCCAGGATCGTCAGGAGATCAGCAACGAGGACCTGTGGGAAGGGCTGTGCCGCGTGGTCGCCGGTCCGAAGAAGCAGAGCAACATGCTTGCCGAGGGCGAACGCGATGTCGTCGCCTACCACGAGGCCGGGCACGTGATCGCGGGCGAGCTCTGTCCGAGCCAGGACAAGACCCAGCACGCCACGATCGAGCCTCGCGGCCAGGCGCTCGGCTTCGCGCTGAAGGGACGCCGCGACCGCGGCCTGCAGAACGAGCAGCACCTGCACGAGCAGCTGATCTTCATCCTCGGCGGGCGCGCCGCCGAGTACGTGGTGTACGGCACCGTCTCCTCCGGCGCCGCCAACGACCTGCAGCAGTCGAACCTCCTGGCGCGGGAGGCCGTCGAGAAGTGGGGCCTCTCGCCGCGGGTCGGGCAGTTGATCTCGGAGCACGGACTGTCTGAGCAGATGCGCGCCGTGGTGGACGAGGAGGTCCGCCGGCTGGTTGCCGATGCCTACCGCGACGCCGTCGCGCTGGTGCGCGAGCACGAGCCGCAGCTGCGCCGGATCGCGCAGTCGCTGCTGGCCGCGGGCAGCATCGACCGTCCCGAGATCGAGCTCTCGATGCAGGGCACGGTCGCGGTGCCTCGGATGCCGCAGGTCTCGCACTCGCCCGACCTGCGCGAGGCGGTCGCACACGACTCGCAGCCCGGCCGGATCGTCGACGGGCGTGAGCTCTTCGGCCGCCGCCGCGCCGGCCGCCTGGCGGGACTGCGCGCCGCGTTCTCCCGCGCCGTGCGCTGAACCTCAGCGCAGCGTGTGCGCGAGGGCCAGCGCCTGCGAGAGCGTGCGCGCGCCCTCGATCCGCAGGGTGACCGCGCCCTGCTGCCAGACGAGCACGTTGCCCTCAAGGCGGACGGTGTCCATCCGTGGGTTGCCGTGGCGATCCGCGAGCAGCAGCTCGTGCGGCGAGCCGGAGATGTACAGGCCGTGGGCGCCGTTCACGCGCAGCCGGCGGGTGACGGTGCCGCCGGCGATGAGCTTGTAGATGTACGGCGTGACCGAGCCCCGGAACTCGACGATCAGCAGCTGACCCGCGAGGATCGAGATCCGCCCGCCGGGCACGTCGTGAGCCAGATAGACGGCCGTCGGGTTCGGCGGCTCGAGCGCCCTGAAGTCGGCGGCGTGCCGGGCCCCGGCGGGCGAGATCCGAGCACCGAGTCGCAGCGGACGGGGATGGCGCGGCACCGGCGGCAGGCGGTGCACGCGCACGATCCGCACGCCCTGGAGCCCGAGCACGCGCAGGATGGCGTGACGGGACGGCGGCACGGCCAGCGCGGCGCCCGCGAGCACGAGCGCCGTCGCGAAGCCGAGGACGAGTACGCGGGCCGGGGGGCGGCTCGGCCGGCGCGGCCGTTCGGGCAGCCGCGCGATCACTGCCGGCACGAGGTCTGGCGTCTGGGGCAGCTCGAGCGCTGCGGCCAGGTCGGTCAGTCGCTCTTCGAGCCGAGCCGTCATGGCGAGGGCTCCTCCTGTAGCCGGGCCTGCAGGCGCCCGAGCGCCCGGGCGGTGCGGGACTTGACGGTGCCGCGCCGGAGCTTGAGGGCGGTCGCGGTCTCGGCCTCGCTGAGTCCAAGCAGGTAGCGGGCGGAGATCACCAGCTGGTCGCGCTCGTCGAGGCCTGCCAGGGCGCTGGCCAGCTGCGCACGCTCGGCCCCGAGGAGGGCCTCGGCCTCGGCCGAGGGCGAGGAGGTGATCGTGACCGGCGTGGCGCTCAGCCGCAGCTCGAGGCCGGCCCGGCGGCCACTCGCACGCCGGCGGTTACGTGCCTCGTTGATTGCGATCTGGACGAGCCACGGTCGGAACGGAGAACCGGATCGGAAGCGCTGGAGCGCGAGCCAGGACTTCAGGAACGCCTCTTGCACGGCGTCCTCGGCGTCGGCCGAAGACCCGGTCACGAGGTACGCCGCCCGGAACGCGACCGCCTGGTGGCGGGCGAGCA
>Ga0070735_10002821_pt1 | contig 15477 bp, 11 predicted proteins | sample Coa_R1_FD_66443 | JGI IMG/M metagenome (GOLD analysis project Ga0070735, IMG submission 66443) | Surface soil microbial communities from Centralia Pennsylvania, which are recovering from an underground coalmine fire - Coalmine... | ecosystem: Environmental > Terrestrial > Soil > Unclassified ... | reverse complement strand
GGCTAGGTCCCGGTAGATGGCTACCGCCTCTTCGGTGACGGGCAGGGAATCGGCGGGACGGCCCAGCTCAGAAAGCGTGACGCCGAGGTTGGACAGCGAGGCGGCGAGGTCGGGGCGGAAGCGGTCGGGGCTGACAGCGGCCACGTCCCGATAGATGGCTACCGCCTCCTGCTCGACGGATACAGCATCGGCGGGACGGCCCAGCTCAGAAAGCGTGACGCCGAGGCTTGATAGCGAGCGAGCGAGGTCGGGGCGGCAGCGGTCAGGGTTGACGGCGGCCAGGACGCGGCGAATGGCCACTACCTCCTGCTCGGCGGGCACGGCATCGGCGAAGCGGCCCAGGTCGAGGAAACAGTTGTCCAGATTGCACAGGGAGCGAGCGAGGTCGGGGCGATAACGGTCGGGGTTGACGGCGGCCAGGTCCCGGTAGATGGCTACCGCCTCTTCGGTGACGGGCAGGGAATCGGCAGGGCGGCCCAGCTCAGAAAGCGTGACGCCGAGGTTGGATAGGGAGCGACCGAGGTCGGGGCGGTAGCGGTCGGGGTTGATGGCGGCCAGGTCCCGACGGATAGCCACCGCCTCCTGCTCGGCGGATAGGGCATCGGCGGGACGGCCTAGCTCGGAGAATCGGACGCCGAGGTTGGTCAGCGACGTGGCGAGGAGGGGGCGGTAACGGTCGGGGTTGACGGCGGCCAGGTCCCGACAGATGTCCACCGCCTCCTGCTCGGCGGATAGAGCATCGGCGGGACGGTCCAGCTCAGAGAACCGGATACTGAGGTTGATCAGGGAGGCAGCGAAGTCGGGGCGGTAGCGGTCGGGGTTGACGGCGGCCAGGTCCCGATAGATGCTCACCGCCTCTTCGCTGATGGGGCGGGCATCGGCGGGACGGTCCAGCTCAGAAAGCGTGGCGCCGATGTTGGTCAGGGAGGCAGCGAGGTCGGGGCGGTAGCGGTCGGGGTCGACGGCGGCCAGGTCCCGACGGATAGCCACCGCCTCCTGCTCGGCGGACAGGGCATCGGCGAAGCGGCCCAGCTCACCAAGCGTGACGCCGAGGCTTGATAGGGCGGCGGCGAGGTCGGGGCGGTAGCGATCCGATTCGGCAGCCAGGTCCCGACGGATGGCCACCGCCTCCTGCTCGGCGGATAGAGCATCGGCGGGGTGGCCCAGCTCGGAGAACCGGACGCCGAGGTTGGATAGCAAGGCGGCGAGGTCGGGGCGGTAGCGGTCGGGGTCGACAGCGGCCAGGTCCCGGTAGATGGCCATCGCGTCTTTGGTGACGGGCAGGGCATCGGCGGGACGGCCCAATTGAGAAAGAAAAACCCCTGCTCGGTTGCTCCATTCAGCCACTGTCGTTTGATCAACCTCGGGCGAAAACGACCTCAGCACCCGCAAGGTCGCTGCCAGGGCGGCTTGGGCGAGCACCACGCTCGGGTACGGGAGCGCATAGGCGATGCGAATGAGGACATCCGCGGATACAGGTGCGTCTTCGAGTGCGCTGGCCAGGAGCACGCCAAGAGCGCTATGGGTCTGGAGTGCGACCTCGGCGGCCGGGATAGCAAGGTGAGCGAGGTCAGCGTTCAGGGCATCGGCAATGAGCCGCTGAGCGTCGTCGTGGTGTGCCCACGCTCGAGCGAGCACCGTCAGAGCATGCTCGGCCTGTGGCCTGGTCAGGTCACGCAGGCATGCTTGGGCAAGGTCGGTGTCGGCCGCCAGTTGCTCAACGACGTGTGTTTCTGCCAGGATGTCAGGCTGTAGCGAGCCGAGGCGGCCTTCCCTGCCAGCCGGGTACAGGCCGTATAGCCACCGCGCCCACGCTCGTCGCTGTGCCGACGATGTACCGGCTAGATCCGGCACGCGTTCGAGCAGATTCGCTGCGTCGGCCGAGTTGTCGACGCCAAGCAGGGCTGCTACTGCCACCGCTGCCTTCAGCAATGCTCCGTCTTCGGGCAGCCCGGCCCGGGCCGCTGTGCGGCGCCAGTATCGTGCTTCGTGCTCTAGCAGCTCATCCAGCAGCCCCTGGGCGATTACTAGGCGCAATGATCTCGCCGGGTTATCCCGGAACCGCAAGACCGCGACCAGCGCGGCCGTATGCAAGACGAGGACCGGCACCCGGTGAGGCGGCAGTTCGAACTCGACCCGTTCCGGAGCCACGCAGTTCAGCGCACGGGCGAATTGCGGCACGGCGTGCTCTACCAGGGCAGCATCCGGCATTTCTTGCGCGATCTGTTCCGCCAACCGGATCGGTTCGGCCTGCGTGAGGAGTGCCCCGATTGCGGGTGCGGACTTCTCGATCAGGCGGTCCCACCACTCACCGAGGGCCCGGGCTACCAGCAATACCCGAATCGGACCCGGATCTGCCAGCACAGCTCGGAGCATCAGCTCCAGGTCGGCACGCGTCTCTGCGTAATCCACAACCAGCAGTACCGGCCCAGATGTCAGCCCCCGCGCCGCAGCGACCGCGTGCGCTTCTTGCCTGGAATCGACTCGCCGCCATTCACCATCACTGGATTCCCATTCCGATGCCACCTTCAGCGCCAGCCGAGTCTTACCAACACCGCCTGCGCCGACGATGGTCCGCACCGAGCGCGCATCGGTAGAGGCGCACCACGACCGCAACATGCCCAGCTCGGTTTCGCGTCCTGTGAACTCCACGACCTCACGGTCTGGCCGCAACAAGACGGCAGGCCCACGGTCGGTGGTTTCCACGACAGGTTCACCGATCCCGTCCCACTTCGCCTGCGCGGCGGCTGCCTCCCGTTTGCGTCCTTCCAGCTCTTCCCCGTGGCGACGCGCGCTGTCGACTATCGTGGGCACGAAACCCGCCAGCACTGCCGCCAATACGCCAGGAATCGCCCCGATCAGCGCGCCCTCAATACCACCGATAACCTGACCAACCGCAACACCCACCATAGTCAGGGCGACGGCCCAGAGCACCACTGCCAGTGCAGGAAGCTTCCACCCCACATGCCAATCCTTGTCACAAGGCGTGCGCTACACAATCGCTTGCGCGGTCATCCGTATACCCTTACCGGGGTGAAATGAGCCGTTGAGCTGGCCAGCGACGGCGGCCGACGAGCAGATATGTCTCACAACCTTCTCACAAACTGGAAGGACGACACCGGACTCAGGCGCCAATGCTGGACAACTGGTGGACCATGACCTGCGGATACGGACTCCAGCGTACTGGCCGGACGCATTCCATTGATCTACGGATCTGTGAGTGTGTCGTTACGGCGGTTCTGGGTGGACTGCCGCCAGGATCGGTTCCGGTGGTCCGGGTGACTCGCTACGGATCTGGCCGCTGGTGCGTGCCTTTTATCTGACCTGTCCCCGGGTCGCCGGACCGGCCTGGCCCACCGCGTTGACCTGATCAGAAGCCTGTCCGCCAGCTGGCGTGACCCCTCACAGATATGCCACTCCGGTGACTCCACCCAGGCCGGTGCCGACGTCGGCCCTGACCCTGGAAGGAGACACAGGCCGCATGACCATGCTGGCAGAGACGGTAGATGCCGTCATCGGGATCGATACTCATCGCGATACCCACGAGGTGGAGATCGCCGATCCGGCAGGCAGGCCGATCGCGGTGCTGCAGATCGGCAACGACAGTGCCGGGTTCGCGCGGCTGCTGGCCGCGATCGCGGAGGTGGCGCCGGGGCCGCGGGTGGCGGTGTGCATGGAGGGCAGCCGCAGCTACGGGATCGGGCTGGCCAGGGCGCTGACCGCCGCCGGGCTGCTGGTGCTCGAGTGCGAGCAGCCCCGCCGCCGCCAGCGCCGCGGGAAGGGCAAGTCCGACCCGATCGACGCGCACCTGGCGGTGCTGGCCGCGCTGCGGCTGGACACGCGCAAGCTGCCGGTGCTACGGGCCGACGGCGACCGGGAAGCACTGCGCATCCTGCTGGTCGCCCGGCAGGAGATCACGGTGGCCCGCACCGCCCAGACCGGCCGGCTGCGTGCCCTGCTGCTGGCCGGGGATGACAGCGACCGCCGGGCTGCCCGCACGGCCTTGACCCAGGCGGCCCTTGCCGCGCTGGCCGGCCGTGAACCGCGCACTGATGCCTGCCGCGAGCAGGCCGTCCGCCACGCCGAGATCAGGCGCCTGGCGCAGGCACTGGGCCGGGCCCGGCAGGAGCTCAGGGACAACAGTGCCCAGCTGCTGGCCATCGTCGAGGATATCGCTCCCGGCCTGACCAGCAGGTACGGCATCGGACCGGTCAGCGCGGCCCAGGCCATCGTGAGCTTCTCCCACCCGGGCCGTTGCCGCAGCGAGGCCGCGTTCGCGCTCTGGGCGGCACCAGCCCGATCCCGGCCAGCAGCGGCCAGACCATCCGGCACCGGCTCAACCGCGGCGGCGACCGGGCGCTGAACCGCGCGATCCACTCCATCGCGCTGGTCCGGATGCGCAGCTGCCCGCGCACCCGCGCCTACGTCGCCCGGCGCACCGCCGAGGGCAAGACCCCAACGGGAAATCCGCCGCTGCCTCAAGCGCTACATCGCCCGCGAGCTCTACCGGCAGCTCAACCAGTCGATGAATCTTCCGGCGGGTCCTTGACAAACATAGAAGCGTCAGAAGGTCGGCGGACCGAGGAGCTTGGCTTTCATCAGGTCGAATTCCTCGCGAGTCAATAGGCCCTTTTCCAGCATGTCGGCTAGTTTAGTCAGCTCCTGGACCGGTGACGGGGCCGCAACTGGCGCTTCGTGCTGGGTCCCTTGGGCCGCCTGCGTTGCCCGCGCAGACCGGATGGCGCCAAGCGGACGTGACATCGCGATCCGGAGCTGCTCAGGAGTCAACCTGGTGTGGAGCAGGAATAGTTCGCAGCTAGTTCCCTGGATCCGCACGACTGTCTTGATGGAGGTCCGCATGGTCAGCGTGTTCAGGACGGCCGCGATGGCCATCCCTTCGACCGCGCCGCTCACACCGAACCCGCCGCCGACGAACCCGCCGCCGGTCTTGACCAGGCCGGGACCGCCGAACTCCACGTCTTCGACCTGGCTGTAGGGCACCTCAACGAGCACCTTGGCCTGGCGGTGCGCGAACACCACCAAGCGGTCCTCCAGGAACAGCACGTCGTAGAGCCAGCCCGGCGTGATCACCGACTCTGGGACATGCCCTCCGAGGTAGGCCACCCCGCGCAAGCTGACAAGAGCGCGGGCCTCAAGCTCGGCCGCCTCGCGAGAGTCGACACCTCGGGCTCTCAGCCTTGCCATGTCGGCCTCCCGGGCTCCCAGCCTGGCCAGGATCTGGGGGACGGCAGCAGGATTCTGCCTGACCAGAGACTTCCAAGCGCTGGCCCACCCGTCTTCAGTCAGCGGGAAGCTGTCCACGACTTTGAGTGAGCCTAGGCCGGTACGGCGCACGATCACGAATGCGGGACCGCCCTTGGCCGGCGACCGGAATTCCCACCCGAGTGTCAGGCTGAGCCCGTCGAGCAGGGGATACGGAGCGCCCGGGACCTGCTCGCTCGGCAAGATGACCGGCATTGCAGGTATCCCAGCCTGCTCCTGCGCCGCAGCACTGCGCCCGGCGGGGCGCTCTGGGACAACCGGATCTCCCATGATCAGCTCCTCATTCCGCTCGCTTGCCATCGTGCCACGGTCGGTAGAGATTCCACCTCCAGGTCTCACGATCGCCGTGCCATTAACGTGCCATTAGCCCCGGTAACGAGGGGTCTCTCATGGACACGCAGGGATAGTTCGCCCCGCAGGTCAGGCCATATAGAAGCCCGGATTGCTCAGATTCCCAAGCTGATAGTGCAACTTCAAGGTTGCGGAGAGCCTTAACGCCAGACATGCGGGGCCGTCAACTGGTAGAGAAGACAAGTGCCGGTACCGGACTACCAGTCTTTGATGGCGCCCACCCTGAGCATCCTCGCCGATGGCGGCGAGCACTCGCTCGCCGAGCTTCGTGCGGTTGTTGCCGATCGGCTTGGCCTCACCGAGGATGATCTGCGGGCCGTGATCCCCAGCGGCACGCCTTTGCTAGCTAACCGGCTGCACTGGGCCGTCACCTATATGTATCAGGCGGGCCTGCTCAGCCGCCCGAAGCGCGGCGTGGTCCGCATAACCGATCGCGGGCGAAAGGTGGCTGCGGCGCACTCGGACCGGGTGGATGTCCGGGTCCTATCTGAGTTCCCGGAGTTCATCGATTTCAAGAGCCGCTCCCATCAGCCAAAGCGGGCCGGTGAGCCTGATCTACCTGACGGTGGGTCGACCCCGCGTGAAGCGGTTTCCATTGCGGTGGACGAAGCCAACGCGGCCGTGGCCGCTGAGGTGCTGGATCGGGTTCGTCAGCGGGAGCCCGCCTTCCTGGAACGGCTCGTCCTGTCGGTGCTGACGGCCATGGGTTACGGCGGTGCCGCGGGAGGGGCAGAGCACCTGGGGAAGGCGGGAGACGAGGGACTGGATGGGGTGATCCGCCAGGATCCTTTGGGGCTGGATCGCATCTATGTGCAGGCCAAGCGCTACGGTGCAACCAAGGCTGTCGGGCGGCCGGAGATCCAGGAATTCGTCGGAGCGCTGCACGGAGCCCAGGCAGATCGGGGCATCTTTATCAGCACCAGCCGTTTCACGCCTGAGGCCATCACCTATGCAGACCGGGTGGCAGCCAGAGTCGTCCTGATTGATGGCCTGGCTCTGAGCGGGTTGATGGTCCGCTACAACATCGGCGTGCAAGATCAGCAAACGTATGTGATCAAGCGCGTCGACGAAGACTTCTTTGACGAAAGCTGACCGGCCCTGCGCCTGGCACATGAGCGTCAACTCCATGCAGCACAGGCACGGGCAACCAGGGCACGTAATCGCTCGGCATGGCAGCTTAGGAGGCCGATTTGTGCACGGATTTGTGCACGAGATGCCGCGGGACACACCGAGACGGGGGAGACGCAGAAGACCCGAGACGACTTCGCGTTGCAGGTCTTCCGAGATCAACACGGTGACTAGAGACTGCCCGAGACGGCAGAGACGCACGTCGTATGGCTCATAACCCAGAGGTCGCGGGTTCAAATCCCGCCCCCGCTACCAAATAGCAGGTCAGAGGCCTCTTCCGATCACGGAAGGGGCCTTCTGCGTGTGCCGTGTGCACGGAATTGTGCACGAGGCCTCTGAAGGCCGCCGCCGCAGCGGCTGGGCCGGGTGAGGTGTATCCCGCGAACGCCGTTCGCCACGCAGGCGGCGGACGGACTTCCCCAAGGCGCAGTGCCGGACGTCTGCGATAAATTGCAGATGAAGTGCAACCCACCTACTATGGGATTATGAGCGCGCAGACGCTGGGTTTCGCGATCCAGCCGGAAGATCGCCCGGTGCTGGATGAGCTTGTCGCCTACTTCGGCGACGGCAATAGGTCCGCTTACCTGCGGGCCACCCTCAAGGTCATGAAGTCGATCATGATCGCTGACCAGCTCAGGGAGGCGCAGGCCTACGGCCAGCAGCGCACCGCGGAACTCGGCATCGACCCGTCGGATATTCCTGCGCGGGTCCAGGAGTTCCTCAAGACCGACTCCTGACGGCGCGCGGGGATGAGCAGCCTTGCGCCTGTCCCGGCCGCTGTCGTCTACGACATCAACGTCCTGGTGACAGCGTCGGCCAGCGGTAACAGCCCCTTCCGGTCCTGGCCTTCACCGCCGCCTGTATCCGGCAACCCTTCGGCTGACTGCCTGGGCGTAATCGTCGACGGCGCCGAGTTCGCGCTCTGGTTGTCCCCGCACATCATCGCCAACATCGACAGGATCCTGGCCCAGCTGTTCAAATGGGCCCAGCCCCAGATCGATGCCTACTTGCACGCCGTAAGGATGGCCGCCGAGTACAGCGGCGGGGGAATCGTGGCTGACGTGCCCCGGACGGTTCACGACTGCCCCGACCACGAGGACAACCTGATCCTCGACCTGGCCGCCGAGGTCGGGGCGCTGCTCATCGTCTCCAACGACACCGACCTGCTGTCAATCTCGCCGTGGCGTGGAACGCCAATCATCGAGCCTGCCGCGTTCGCCGCAAAGGTGGGCGCAATGCGCAGGCACGCACGCCGACGCAGATAGGTTGGGCTGGCCGTCGCCGAGACGTATCGGCGTGATCTGAGACTGTGTGAGTCGTGTGACGTTTCTGCTGAAGTTGCTGGGTGCCAGGCCCAGAGACAGCTGCCGGATTCCAGTGGATGGCGTGGTACGCAGCCTTCGGCGCGGCGTGCCCGTTGCGTGCCCGATCAAGCGCCTTCAGCAGTGATGATCAGGATCAAGCGCTGGCTGCGGGTCGAGGCTCGGTATTGCACGCCCGGCGTCTGTCCTCCTCCTAGAGGAGACAATGTAGAGCGCCAAGCAGCTGACTATTGACCAGATAAGCCAGTCCTCGGCCAAGCCGCCCTTGTCGATGACCGGAACACTGTTGACGTCAGCGTAGCGAGAGCCGGTGCCGGGATTCTGCTCCAACGTCGGCGTACCGGACAGGAACCGCACTGGATACCCTTCGTCGATCGTGGCGCATCCTCCCGGCAGTGAGTACTGGCGGTAAGGGGGTGAGATCGCCTGGCCGCAATCCGACAACGGCTTCCAGTTCATCGAGCCGAGGAACACAAGCGTCAATATCATGCCCGCCAGTAGGCTCCACGGGACCACCCACCAGGCGGGCGGCTTAAACCTCAACATGGGCGAAGTGTACTGATCCCAGGGTCGGCCTATATCCCGTCTGTAGCTGCACCATTGAAGCCAACCTCGTCCCGCTATGCGAGGTCGTAGCGGTAGATCGTTGGCTCCTCTGTGGAGGATCCGGCGTTTATCACCCCTGCGGCCAGCCAGAAGGACGATGTCCCCGGTATCCGGACGACCGGGCCGAAGCCGCCGCCGGAATTCTCGGGCGAGACAGTGATCGGACCGGTCCAGATGTGGCCGGTCCAGTGCGCGAAGGGGCCGAACCAGTCGCCGCCACGCCCGTCCGGAACGATGTTGAAGCTATTGGCGGAGATGCCGCCCGGCGCGGTGATGACGTGCCATTGGTGCCCGTTCCAGTGCAGCGCGGACGTCGTGGTGGCGGTGTCCCATCCGATCCAAACGTCGGAGGGCGAGGAAGCTGTGACGCCCGGTGAGCTAGCAACCACCGGATGCGGCATGGCCACGGACAGCCAGTGGGTGCCGTTCCAGCGGTAAGCGGTCGCCTTCTGGGCTGAGCGTGCGAAGGTCAGCCCAGCCACCCAGACGTTGTTCGCCGCTGACGCGGACAGCGCCTCAGGGAGCAGGTTGAGGTTGTACCCCTGCCACCGATGGCCGTTCCAGTGGAAGACGTCAGCCGCGGAGGCACCAGACGACCCGAAGGCCCAAACGTTGGCCGGGCCGAGCACCACGGGATCATGCAGGTCCGTGCGCGCCGGTATCAGGACCTTGTGCCAGCGCGAGCCGTCGTACCGGTACCCAGTGGTGGGGTAGGTCCTGCTCGTGCTGGTCCCGAGGATCCAGACGTTCTTCGCTGACGACGCCGCCACCCAGTCGCTGGTGAAATTCCGGGCTCCGGGGATCGTGACGACCTTCCAGCCTCCGCCGTCGAAGTGCCGGATGAACGGCTGGTAGACGGTCTTGTTCCCGTTGAAGAGGTTGCCCACCGCCCAGCTGTTGTTCTTGCTGATAGCCGCGATGCTCAGGAATAGCCCCTCCGTCCGCGACTGGAAGGCGCGATTCCAGTCACCGGGGACGCTTGCCCCCGCCGTCGCGGGCGTGACCACGCCGAACACTGCAGTCAGCGCGGCAACCGCGACCACCATCCGATGCTTCATCCCGCCTCCCAGCCTGAGCGGCCGGTGATGGAACCGCTGTCACTACTCGGCCGGGCAGACGGCTCATGGTAAGCAGCCCAGGGGATCACCCTGGCCGTCGTTATGTAACAATTTGGTACGTTTGCGTAACGTTTGACTGATTAGGAAGGCGGCCCCGGCCGCCTGGGAGCCACTCCGGGGACCCAGAGGTCGCGGGTTCAGATCCCGCCCCCGCTACCAAGTAGCAGGTCAGAGGCCCTTCTCGAATCGGAGGAGGGCCTCTTGTGCGCTCAGTATGACCCGGGCTACTCCGGAGCGGCCGCGGCTCGCATCGCGGCGGCTACTTCCGTTCGCTTCGACACACCGAGCTTGGCCAGTACCGACGAGACGTGATGGTCGACGGTCTTCGGGGAGATCACCAGCTTGGCGGCAATGCTGGCGTTGGTGCGCCCCTCGCAGAGCAGTTCGAGCACCTCCTGCTCCCGCTGGGTCAGGCCGAGCGGATTCTCGCGGGTCGCGGCTCGCTGCCCGACCGGAACGGACCGGATGCCGAGCGAGCGCATCTTCTGGCGAATGATCCGCGTCGTGGCGACGGCCCCGAGCGAATCACAGATGTCGAGCGCCCGGCGCAGCGCCAGCTCGTCGGGCGCATCGAGCAGCGCGAGCGCCGCGTCGTAGGGGCAGCCCAGCGCGTCGAACCGGTCGGCTGCCCCGCGATGGTCTCCGGTGAGCTGCAGCCGGTAGGGCTCGGCCAGTTCGCGCCGAACCGTCCGCAGCGATCCGGTGCGCAGCAGCCACACCGCGATCTCGCCGTTGAGCCAGGGATTGGTAAGGTCTGCGCACGCGTCGTCCGCGAGCTCGGCTTCCTGTCGCGCCCCGGGCAGATCGCTCTCGAGCCAGCGGGCCTCGGCCCGGGCCAATCGCACGGCGGCGATGTACATCGGCCCGGTCGATCCGTCCGCGGCGATCATCGCTGCATCCAGGTGCGGCCACACATCTCCCTGGTCGCGGCGCGCCGTGAGCAGGGCCAGGCTGGTCATCGGGATCATGCGATTCACCGGCGAGGCGGCGGAGGCAATGACCGTCTCGGCGATTCCCGCCGACTCGTCCCAGCGCCCGAGCCGCTCCAGGCTTGCCGTCCGCACGCCGCGCAAGCAGTTGAGATAGGTGCCGAGATCGTGGTCCTCGCAATAGGCGACGCCGTCGTGGAAGTACGGGTCGGCCTGGGCGTAGTCCCGGCTGCCGCAGTGCAGCTCGTGCAGGTTCGTGTACGCGAAGCCGGCCTCGTACTCGACTCCGTTCTCGAGCGCGATCGACAGCGCGCGGCGCAGCACGGGTTCCCAGTCGCCACCCGCGAGCCACACGGCCTGCGCCTCCGTCGTCGCGGCCCGGCTCTGCACCGCGGGCGCGCCGAATCGGACCGCAAGTTCCTGGGCGCGGCGGGCGAGCGGGACGACGACGTCGAGACGCCCGGGCTCATTCCGGTGCGCGGCGAGGGTGCCGTAGGCCGCGGCGAGTTCCGCCGTCGCGCCGAGCGGTTCCAGGATAGCGACGGCGGCCTCGGCGACGGCGAGGACTTCGTCGCCGCGGCACAGCCGCCACAACGCCGCGGCCATCCGCCGGAGCGTGTCACCTTCGCCGAGCGGGTCTCCGGCCGCCCGCCAGTGCTCCAGCGCTCGCGTGTAGGCGGTCTCGGCATCGAGCCAGCGATCGATCATCGACAGCTCCGTCGCAAGCTCGATCCAGCGGGCCGCGATGCTGGCGGGCGCCTCGCCGTCCGCGAACCGCAGCGCGCGTTCGAACTGCCCGGCAGCTTCGCGATGGGATGCGAGCGTGCGAGCGCGGCGACCTGCCGACGTAGCATGCTCCAGGGCGGCCGGGCCGTCACCGGCCTCGTCGGCGTGAAAGGCCAGCCGGGCATCATCGCTGGAGCCGAGATCGCGCAACCCCTGCAGTATCCGGGCGTGGAGTCCGGAACGCCGGGCCGACGGGACCGCCTGCTCGATGGCTTGCCGCGCGATCTCGTGCCGGAACCGCAGCACCGGCTGGCCGGCCACCAGTCCAGACGAGATGACCTCGTCCAGCGCGGGCCCGGCCACGACGTGGCGTAGCAGCCGCTCGTCGAGGGTACCGCCGATCAGGGCGGCGGCCTCGAGGGTCTCCCGTGCTTTCGGTCCCAGCCGGGCGGCGCGCGCCAGGACCACATCGCGGGCCGAGCCCGGCACCTCACCCAGGCCCGCCTCCAGTACCTCGCGGACGTAGAACGGATTGCCGCCGGTGACCCGGTAGAGCTCCTCGGGGTCGACACCGCGGCCGGCGGCGAGCATCCGCACGGCCTGGGCGCTGAGCGGAGCGAGCGGAAGGCGCCTCGCGCAGCGCTGGACGGCCAGGTAGCCGAGGGCAATGCGCAGCGGATGGGTGTCGGCTAGCTCGTCGTTGCGGTAGCTCACGATCAATAGCACCGCGATCTCGCGGAGGCGTCGCGCGAGAAACCCGAGCAGATCGAGGGTGGCCTCGTCGGCCCAGTGCACGTCCTCGATGAGGACGACCGGCAGCGGCCCGGGCTCGCACAGCTCGGTCAGAAGCGCGTCGAAGAGTTGCTCCCGGGACGCGTCGGACCGGCACAGCGAGTGCAAGCGGCCGTGTACCTGCTGCGCGATGTCGAAGAGCGGACCGAGCGGCCGGGGCGTGAACATGCCGTCGCAGGCGCCCGACAGCAGACGGGACTCGGGCAAGTCGTGCGTGAACTGCTCCAGCAGGGCCGACTTGCCCACACCGGCCTCGCCTTCGACCAGGACGAGCCGGCCTTCACCGCTACGCGCCTGCGCCGTAATCTCGGCCAGTGCGTCCAGCGCCGTCTTCCGCTCGAGCAGTGTTACCCGGCCGGTGCGCTGCTGCGACGCGTGAGACTTCACAAGTGAGAGCGTAGCGTCGGGCATCTGGCCTCCTCGGTCCTGCGGCTCCGACACTACGATCTGCTCACCTCGGACTCCATAGGGAGTACCTCCCCATATTTGCCCGGAGTACCTCCCTGGATACGCTGGACCCACCGGACGCGAGGAGTCTGACGTGGCAGAACTGCAGCTCGAAGGTCGCGAACTGGTGCTGCACCTATCGGGAGCGGAGAAGGCCGAGGCCGTTCACGGCGACCTTCGCGTGCCGCTGTCGGCGCTCCGCGGCGTCGAGGTGATCGACGACGCCCACGGCTGGACCGGGATCGGCGTCGGGTTCAAGGTCGGGATGCGCGTCCCCGGCGTCGCCACTGTGGCCACCGTCCGCGGCCACGGCGAGAAGATGTTCGTCGCGGTCCATGGCGACACGCCCCGCGGCGTGCGGGTGCGCTTGGAGGGTGCCCCGTGGGATGAGTGGATCGTCGGCTGCGCAGATCCCGAAGCCGTCGCCGCCACCCTGGCGTCAGCGAGCTGAGCCCGGCTGGGTCAGGCGGGCGGTGATCGCCGGGGCCGCCGTCTGCAGCCACGCCTCGGCGCGCGGCAGGTAGACCTTGGCGCCGTCCTCCCACAGCTTGCGGTACACCGGGTCCAGCTCGGCCGAGGCGCGGGAGTCCTCGTGATAGCGGCGCGCCACGTCGACGGCGAACGGCGCGAACTCCGCGCGGTGCCGCGCCGTCATGCCGTAGGCGTCGGCGAACACCGCGACCCGATGCGGGATGTCGGCGTCCGCGAAGGCGGGTGACCGGTCCCGCGGATCGCGCAGCGGCGCCCAGTACCACAGCGCGTTCGTGATGTCGTAGAGCCGGGTGGTCGGATGGGCCATGTCGAAGTCGATCACCGCGGCGGGCAGCCCGCCGCGGAAGACCACGTTGCCCGGGTAGTAGTCGCAGTGGCTGACCAGATCGGTCCGCGCGGCGACCCGGATCGCCGTGGCCGGCGTCCCGCCCCACACCGCGCGGGGCGGCGGCACCCACCCGGCCGACGCCTCGTGCAGCGCGCGGATCAGCCGGGCCAGGGCGACGAGCACCTCATCGCCCGCCGTCTCCGGCGGCAGCGGGTTGCGCGGGACGTCGCCCGGAACGAACGACAGCACCTCCCGCCCCTGCTCGTCGACGCCGAGCGGGAGCGGCGCGCCGGTGAACCCGGCGTCGCGCAGGTGGGCCAGGTACGCCTGGATGGTCAGGCTGAACGGCCGCAGCGGCCGCCGCACCGTATCTCCGATCCGCACGATCCCCTGCGTGACGCCGTCCCCGGCCAGCTGCTCACCCCCGCTCACCGCGGCACCCGCGTCAGCGGGGCAGGAAGTCCAGCAGCAGCGCGTTCACCTGGTCCGGTGCCTCCAGCTGCATCCAGTGACCCGGGCCTTCGAGGCGCTCGTACCGCCACGGGCCGGCCACGTTCTCGGCGGAGTCGGTCATCTGAGTCTCGGTCAGGGCCATGTCCTCGGTGCTCCAGATGCCCATGGTGGAGGCCTGCACCGGCGGCAGCATCAGCGGCGGCGCCACCCACGACTCGGGCGGGACGTTGGCCCGGTACCAGTTCAGCCCCGGCGTGAGCGATCCGGCCGCCTCCAGGTCGGCGATCACCTGGTCGGTGTCGGGGTGCCGGCTCCAGGCCCGGAAGTTGGCCCAGTCGCCCTCGGTCAGCCAGCGCTCGGCGATGCCGGGGAACTGGAACAGCAGCATGTACCACGACTTCTCGCGCTGCAGCGGCGTGCGGCGGAAGGTGGCCGGGTGGCCGACCGACAGCACGGCCAGGTGGTCGACGGTGGTGGGCGCGAGCGAGGCCATCGCCCAGGCCAGCGCGGCGCCCCAGTCGTGGCCCACCACATGGGCCCGGGTGAGGCCGAGGTCGGACAGGATGGCGATCACGTCCCCGGCCAGGGCCATGAGCGAGTAGGCCTCGACGTCCTCGGGCTTGCCGGAGCGCCCGTAACCGCGCAGATCGGGCACGATCACCTGGAATCCGGCCCCGGCCAGCGCCGGCACCTGATGCCGCCACAGCCGGCCGGAGTCGGGAAAGCCGTGCAGCAGCACCACCGGCCGCCCCTGCCCGGTGACCTCGTACTCGATGCCGATCCCGTCGGCCTCCACCCGTCCCATCCGGCCTCCTTATCGTGCCCTGATGTGAGGCTAAGGCAGCGGGCTCCGGGGCGACAGGTTCTTTATTGCGACCGTGCGCGCGGCCGCGGATGGCGGGGACGATGAACGCCGCCAGGGCCGACGTGATGGACAGCCCGGCGGCCACCACGAACGCCCGCGAGCACCCCGCGTTGAGCGCCGTCGTCACCGGCACGCCGCCGGCTTGATCGCCGACAGCCAGCCGAACCCGAAGGCCGCCAGCACGGTGCCGGCGTCATCGGCATCAACCCACGCAACATCGTCCCCATCCTCGACTCGGTCGAGGCCCGCGGCCTGATCAGCCGGGACACCGATCCGGCCGACCGCCGCCGCCGCCTGATCGAGCTGACCCCGGCCGGCCGGCGCGTCGTCGCGGAGCTGTCCGCGCTCGGCGAGCAGTCCGAACGCGAGCTGCTGGCCCCCGTCCCGGAAGCCGACCGCGAGTCCCTGCGCCGCATCCTGCGCATCGTCTTGGCCGCGTCCCGCAAGCCCTAGACCGGATACCTTGCCGTCCCGGTGACGCGTGCTAGGCCGGGTGCCGAGTGGGTTCGGTGACGTACTGCCGCCCGGATGGCATGGTCCAGCGGACGTATCCGCCGGGGAGTTGCTCGGCTCGCCATCGCGGGTCTTGTTTCATCCGGTGGTCGGACCGGCATTTCGGGTCTCCGTTGCACAGGCA
>Ga0070735_10002820_pt1 | contig 15485 bp, 14 predicted proteins | sample Coa_R1_FD_66443 | JGI IMG/M metagenome (GOLD analysis project Ga0070735, IMG submission 66443) | Surface soil microbial communities from Centralia Pennsylvania, which are recovering from an underground coalmine fire - Coalmine... | ecosystem: Environmental > Terrestrial > Soil > Unclassified ... | reverse complement strand
CGACCGGAGCAACGAGCGGGTCCGCCAGGGCCTGCCCGCGGCGCTGTTCGGGACCAGGGGCTCGGCCTTCGCCCGGTTCTGGATGATGATGGGAGTCCAGGTCAGCGACAGCAGCATCCGCTACCGGTTCGCGTCGCAGATGACGGTGCCCACCAGCATCGACGGCGAATCGGTCAAGAAGGCTCCGACGCCGAGCCGCGCCGGGCTCGTGGTGAACTGGCGCACCGACGACACGGTGCGCGACCTGCTCGGCTGGTACAACTTCGACGTCGTGACCGACCGCTGCGAGAACTTCCAGGTCGACCTGCAGCACTATCTCCGGCACCTGCAGAGCAACACCCATCGCCCCGCCGCGCGCAAGAGATGTGAGCTGACGTGATCACCCTGGAGCAGTGGAAGAAGAACTTCCTCGACAAGGACACGTGCCCCTGGCGCGGCCCCAAGCCCATGGAACCGGGCGACGACGACCTTCTGGTAGGCCGGCAGGACGACCGGGACCGCTTCGCGCACGAGGTGCTGACCCATCAGCTGGTCATCCTGCACGGCGAGTCCGGGGTGGGGAAGTCGTCCCTGCTCAACGTCGGACTTGTCGGTGACCTCACCGAGCGCGGCTTCCAGCCGATCGTCTGCCGCAACTGGACCAGGGAAGCGGGCAGCCCGGACCGGCCCGAGGACTTCGTCGCGGCCAAGGTCGCCGCCGAGTTGCGATCGCTGGGCGTCGACCTCGACGCCGCCGCGCCGCAGTCCATGGTGGAGCAGCTCAACGCGAGCTACGGCGAGCTGGCGGTGCTGGTCCTCGACCAGTTCGAGGAGCTCATCCGGCACCAGCGGCCGTTCTTCACGCGGGCCATGGACTGGATCGTCGAGCTCAACAGCAGGTACGACATCCACGTGGTCATCTCGCTGCGCTCGGAGTACGTGCACCGGCTCAAGGCGCTCAACGCGCAGATCCGGCCGTTCTCGATGTCGACCTTCGAGCTGGAGGCGCTGACCGCGGCCGAGCACATCCGCGACATCATGGCCAGCGGCAACCCCGGCCACTTCGGCAGCACGGCCTCGCTGCGCACCGAGGACGCCATCCCCGACCCGGCGGGCCTGGCCATCACCCTCGAGGCGATCGACCTGCTGCTCGGCGAGTGGAACTCGATCCAGGAAACCGAGTTCCGGTCCGCCGACGTGGGACTGCTGCACCTGCAGGGCGCGCTGTACGCGCTGCACGCCCGGGCCAAGCCCGGGGGAAACGCCATCCGGGCCGAGCACGTCCGGCAGATGATAGCGGCCGCCGTCCATCGGCACCGGGACATCTTCACCCTCGGCCTGATCGAGTCGGTGGCCCGCAAGCTCGACCTGTGCGAGGAGGCCTGCCTCGACGAGGACCCGGCGAGCAGCCTGGATGAGTACCTGATCGCGGGCACCCGCGAGGCGGTGCGGCGGACCGCGGCGCACCTGTCCAGCGGCGGCTTCAAGCTGGACCGCGAGGCGTGGGACCTGGCCCAGCTCGCGCTCGGGCGCGAGCTGCGGATCCTCAGCGAGATCGAGCCGTCCGCGGCCCAGCGCGCCTTCCGGTCCATCTACGGCCTGGGCACCAGCGCCGGGCCGACCGCGGCGGGCACCGCCGACCTGCTCAGCGCGCCGCGGACCGAGGTCGTGACGGAGGCCCGGCTGCGCCTGCCGATCGAGGAGGTGCGGGACTCGCCGCTGGCCGAGCTGGGGATGGTGGTGTCGCCGTGGGAGGCCGATCCCGAGGGCCTGTCGGCCGGCCCGATGCTCGGGTACCCGGCGCCCGAGGTGATCGTCGAGGAACTGCGGCGCTTCGCCTTCGCGCTGGAGTGGCTCACCACGTCCTCGCTGATCAGGCCGACGTCCCCGGCGGTGGACTGCACCATGCTCTCGCTGATCCACGACGGGTTCGGCGAGGCGCTCGAGGACTGGGCCGACTCTGAGCAGACCGGGCCCGCCGCGGCGCTGGTGCTGCTGACCGGCGCGCAGGGCGACGTGTTCGACTGGACCCTCGATGATCCCGAGGGATGCTGGCCCCAGTTCGACGGCGCGGGCCAGGACCGGACCATCGTCAACCTGCGCTGGCGCAACTGCCGGGTAACCGCCCGGTTCCGGCACATCGTGTTCGCCAACTGCGACTTCCGGGGCACCCGCTTCGAGAACTGCTCGTTCGAGGGCGCGGTGTTCATCAACTGCCTGCTGGACGGGGCGACGTTCGGCGACTGCGACATCGTCGGGCCCGTGGTCAGCGCGTCGGCCGCCGCCTATGACCAGGAGGGCATGCCGTCGTTCCGGCTCACCGGGCTCGACGTCTCGACCCGGTCGGCGCTGAGCCACTACCGCGGGGAGGACTTCTCCGGCGCGGTCTACTCGGTCACCTCGGGCATCCCGGTGACGAACAAGCTGGGCGGCCGGGCGACGCTGCTCGACTGGGCGGCGCAGCGCGGCGGCCTGACCATGTACGGCGGCCGGCTGAGTTCGCTGATGATCCGCAGCGGGCGGTTCCGGGACGGCGGCGAGGTCGCGCTGCGGCACATCGCCGGGTCCTCACTCGACATCACCGAACAAGGGCCGGCGAAGATCCAGATCTTCGGCAGCTCGATCCGCGGGCTCTCGATCAGCCGCCGGATCGGCGTCGAGGAGGATCCCGGCGAGATCGACCTCACGGTGAAGGGCTCGGTGCTGGCCAACACCTGGTTCGACGAAGGGCTGACCGGGTCGGCGCGGATCGAGGGCAGCGTGGTCTGGCAGTTGCTGAACGTCAGCGAGCACAGCCGCTACCGGGTCACGCTGGAGGACTGCACCCGGTACGGAGCGGTCAACATCGAGGACACCCCCGACGCCGGGCGCAAGGCCGACTTCGGCGAGCACGGCATCTCCGATCGCGCCGACATCGTGCACCAGGCCCGGCTGATGGCCTACCGCCGGGAGCCGGCCATGGTGGAGCTAGACCAGTAGCGCCTCGATCAGTATCGTCTCGATCAGGGCCATCCGGACGAACAGGGCGTCGTCGCTCTGCTCGAACATGCCGATGCGCGGGTCATCGCGGGCGTTGCTGGCGATCTCGTCGATGACCGGCATGGGCGACAGCACCACCGCGCCGGGCGGCAGCGCGGCCAGGGCCTTACGGTCCACCCGCAGGCGCGCCCGCCCCGGCTCGTCCAGGGCGCCGTGCGGGATGCCGGCCACGTACAGCACGTCCACGTCATCGACGTCCCATGGTTTGCGCTGCTCGGCGGGCAGTTCTTCGTCGCCGGCCAGGTGCGGGTCGGTGATCGCCACCAGCCGTCGCGGCGGGAACCGCGCGAACAGCCGCAGCAGGCTGCGCACCGCTCGCATCCGCAGGTCGCCGCAGACGGCCACGGTCAGCTCCGAGACCGGCCCGCGGGCCTGTTCGATCGCGTACAGGTCGATCAGGGCCTGGGACGGGTGCTCGCCGTGGCGGCCCGCGTCGCCGCCGTTCAGGAAGCTGCTGACCAGCATCTTCGTTAGAGCCTGCCGGGCATCGAGCGGCCGGCCAGGGCGGGCGACGACCAGGTCGACGTAGCCGCTCACCACGCGCAGGGTGTCGGCCCACCCCTCGGGCACCGCGGCCGCGTTCCCGCGGCGCTCGACGACGTCGATGGACTGCCCGCCCAGCCGCGCCGCCGCCGCCGCGAAGCCCACCCGGGTCCGGAGCGAGTCCTCCAGGAACAGCAACCCCACGAGCGGCGGCCTGGGCAGCCTGCTCGGCGCGCCGGCCCGCAGCGCGGTCGCGCGCGAGAGGATGTGCCGGATCTCCTCGGTGCCCAGGTCATCGACGCCGGTCACCACCCGGTTCGGCGCGGGCTTCAGACCATCACCGGCCGCTGGTAGCGGTAGGGCGTGCCGGGAGTGACGAAGCTCAGAGTGTTGTGCGTGCACGGCGGGCAGTCCGGGCCGAGTACCGCCCCGTGGCTGGCCGCGACGTCCACCGCGCGCAGGTAGGTCTGCTCGAGTTCGGCGGCACCGGAGGGCTTGCGGTCCCGCAGCGGCGTGGCCGGGTCGGGCCGGAACGGGCTGAGCACCGGGACCCCGCCGCGCTTGGCGATGGCCGCCACCCCGGCGAGGGTGTCGTCCATCGGTTCCAGGCCGACCATCAGCATCGAGCGGACACGGCCCGGCCCGAGCGCGTCGGCGGCCTGCTCGATGAAGTCCAGGTAGAAGTCCAGGCCCTGGTTGTACTTGTGCCGCATGACCTGCTCGGCGTGGGCCTGGCTGAAGACCTCGATGTTGATCGAGATCTCGTTCAGGCCCAGTTTGTCCAGCAGGGGCAGGTCAAACAGGCCGGGCAGCGGCACCATCATGATGTCGACCGGGTTATCCGGGAACTCCAGCAGCACCCGCCGGTAGAGCTCCTGCATGAAGCCGAAGTCCGGGCGCTTGGGCGTGCCGCCGGAGATCAGCATGTGGTGCGCGGGCTGGCGCTCGTCGCCGACCGCGACACGGGCCGCCTCGAGCAGGGCATCGATCGGCTTGGTGCCGTACACGTCGAGCGGGTCGTCGTAAGGGATGTTGCAGAACGTGCAGGTCATGGCGCAGCCGCGGACCGGCGACAGCCGCGCGCGGTCGCCGTGGGTCACGACGAAGTTGTTCAGCGGGCCGAACCGTTCCGCGGTTCCGTGGTAGCGCGGCGGCGGCCAGAACCGGGCCGGGCTGGCCAGCCCGGCGCCGTGCACCCACAGGCCGTCCGCGCCATGGTCCAGGACGAACCGCGAGCCGGAGACGAAGTTCGGGTTGTGGTCGTTGATCGGCGCGTTGACCCATACGTCGTCGTCGAGCTCGAGGATCAAGCCGGTCGTGGAGGCGTAATCGGCCGGGGTGAGGTCACTGTCGCTGGTGGCCTCGCGCAGGGCCTGACGGGCGGGCCGTGAGATCTCGATCCCCTCGGCCAGCAACTGGAACTTCAGCCGCTGGGCCACGCTCAGTGTCGTTGCCATGTGCCTCGATCCGACCATGCCCGTTACTACTATGGAAAATCACTGCACTGCACCTTGTCTACGACAGCGCGGGAAGGATGACCCCATGCCGCGGCCGGACACCCCGCTCGATGACGAGGTGCGGCCGCGGGTCATCACCGCGATGCTCGCCCGGCGCAGCATCAGGGAAGGGTTCGACGGCCAGCCTATCCCTGACCCGGTCCTGAAGGAGATCATTCGCTGCGGCCTGGCCGCTCCGTCGTCCAAGAACGCCCAGCCCTGGCGCATGCACGTCGTCACCGACCGGGTGAGGCTGGGCAAGCTCGCCGACGCGGTCGAGCACGCCGACGGCGCGGCGGAGTACGTGCCGCACGACCCGGCCACGGGCCGCCCGCGGCCGGCCTACGTCTCGACCGTGCGCGAGTCGGCGCAGGTGCTGCGCGAGGTGGCGGCGGCGATCTTCATCGAGAACCGCGGCCTGTTCAGCAACGGCCGCGCCGCGCTGGTGCGCGCGACCCGCCCGGCGCTGGCCGGCTCGCTGATGGGCTTCAGCCTGGAGATGATCGGCATCGGGGCCGCGGTCGAGAACATGTGGCTGGCCGCCGAGGCGCTCGGCGTCCGGGTCGCGTTCATGGGCGACGTCGTGATCGCCGAGGACGACATCCGCGCCGCGCTGGGTCTTACCGGTGACCTGGCCGGCGTGCTCGCGCTCGGGTTCAGCGACGTGCCGCTGCCGCCGCGCCGCCAGCGGCTGGACGAGCAGGACACCGACCACGTCGTCTGGCACGACGCCCACAGCTAGAGCCCGACAAATGACCCGCTGACCTGATGGAAGGGGGCCGGGGGCATACGCATCCCACGCGAGGTCCGGGGTGAGAACTCGCCGCTGAGGCGGCTCGTGCCATGTGAACGCGGCGTTCTACCGGGAAGAGCCATTACAACGCCACGTTCACCGGTTCGGCGGCCCGCAGGCGGCGGTACTGGCGGTACTGATGGGACTAATGGGACTGGAGTGTGGCGGGCGACCGCGGCCGGAATGGCGGGCGAGCTACCCGGAAGATCCATCGACCAGCACACCAGCGCCCGCGAGCCCGGCAGATCAGCACCACTCCCGCCACAGGAGCCGCATCCTTGCCACATTCATCGGTTAGCTGGACGGCGCGGGTGTAACGCGTGAGGCGTGCGGGGTTCTGGGGCGGGAGGGCTGCCGGGTCGGCGGTGGTAGGCGGGCCGGGGGCTAATCGCTGGGGGGGCGGGGGCGTGTAGTTAGCGACAGCCCAACTGGTGAGACGAGGGACATCATGACCGGAACCTACCTGGCCGTGGCAGCAGCGCTGGTGATCGCCGGTGTCGTCACCGGTGTCTTCATCGTGATCTGCCTGGGCATCCACCGCGAAGAGCGCCGCGGCAGCCTGACCAAGCAAAGCGACAGCCGGATGGACCGCGGGGTCCGGCGCCTCAACGGCGCGGGCTCCCGGGGCTACTGGCTGCGGGTCGTCCCCAACGACGACTCCTACGACGGCGAGTCCTACGACCACGCTTACGACGAGGCCGCGTAATGACCGGCCAGCACGGGCCGGGGCCGGCAGGCCCCGCCCGCCCCGGACAGGAAGGACCGTCCCCGGCGATGCGACCGCTGCGCGCCCCGGCCGACGTGCTGGCCCAGCCGATACCCCTGCCTTATCCGCCGGAACTGCCGGCCGGGCTGCCCGCCCGGCCGCGCGTGCTCCAGCTCACCGACGCCGATGCCGTCTCCCGCGGCCTGGCCGACGGCACGCCGCGGGACCGGGCCGCCAACCACGAGGTGCGGGCGTGCCTGGACCTCGTGCAGGCCACCGCCAGGGACCTCGACCCGCGGGCGAGGATCGTGTGCGCGGCCTCCAGCGCCACCGCGACCCGGCACCTGGACGTCATGACCGCCGCTGGCGGGAACACCTGGCTGATCCGCCGCGGCCTGGACGGCGCCGACCGGGCACTGCTCGAGGAACTCGATCACCTGGCCGACCTGCACCAGGCCTTCCACCGGTCGGGACGCAAGCGGCCGGCCGGGCCCGCCGACCTGGTGATCCTCGTCGCCCAGGACCACATCTTCGCCCGGTCGGTCCGGCGGCTGCGGCTGCTCGGCGTCCCGACCTGGCTGCTCGTGCCCGGTCACCTGGTGGCGCACGACCTGTACACCGCGGCCTGCGCGGTCACGTTCATCGGCCCGCGACGGCCGCCTCGATGAGGTAGCCGAGGGCCAGCAGTTCCTCCTCGCCGCCGGGCGGGCCGACCAGCTGCAACGACGCGGGAAGGCCGGCCGGGCCGCCGGGCACGGGCAGGGCCAGCGCGGGCAGCCCGGCCAGGTTGGCGGGCATGGTCAGCAAGGTGAGCGGGATGCGCCCGGCCCGGTCGCCGAGCACCGGCGGAGCGCCCACCAGCGTGGGCAGCGCCAGGACCGGGTGGCGGGCCTGCAGGCCGGCGAACCAGTCGCGGACCGAGTCCCGGGTGCGGTTGGCGGCCGCCTCCTGGCCGGCGTTCACCGCGGCCGCCGCGGGCAGGTTGCGCTGGTTGTAAGAGCTGAGCCGGGCCAGGTCGGGCAGCAGGTACCCGTTGACCTGGTAGGCCTCGACGCCGATGAGCACACCGCCCGCGGTGTTGGCGGCCGCGAAGTCCAGGCCCGCGACCTGCGTGGTCACGATGCCCGCGGCGGTCAGCGCGGCGTCGATCGCGGCCTCGACGGCCGGGTCGACCGGCGGGTCGGTTTCCGGCCGGACCCGGGCCACGGGAAGCTGGCCGGATCCGGCCGTGAAGCCCGGTTCGATCAGGCGCATGCCGCGCTCGACCGCGGCCACGTCCGCGCCGAGCGGGCCGACCGTGTCCATCGACCGGGCCAGCGGGTAGACGCCCTCGACCGGTACCCGGCCCCAGGTCGTCTTCAGGCCCGCGACACCGCAGCAGGCGGCGGGAATCCGCACCGAACCGCCGGTGTCGGTGCCCAGGGCGACGTCGGCCTCGCCGGTGGCGACCGCGACGGCCGAGCCGCTGGACGAGCCGCCGGGCACGCGCCGCGGGTCCGCCGGGTTCACCGGGGTCCCGGACCAGGCGTTGGTGCCGAGCGCGGACCAGCACAGCTCGGCCAGGTTGGTCTTGCCCAGGATCTGGGCCCCGGCGCGGCGGGCCGCGGCCACCACGGCCGCGTCCCGGTCGGCGGCCGCGGCCCGCTCGGCGATCACCGGGCAGCCGACCGTGGTCGGCAGGCCCGCGACGTCGATGCAGTCCTTGACCGCGAGCCGCGCGCCCGACCCTGAGGCCTCTACTCTCACGATCCACGTCGGGTTACCGCCGTCGTGATCCATGGGTGTCATTGTGGCAAAGCAAAGATGTCACGGACTCTTCGCCTGGAAGTCACGGCGGCTGCGGCGCTTCGATCCTCTTGTAACGCACCTTGTGAGCATGAGGGTTGCGATCATCACCGAATCGTTCCCACCCGACGTCAACGGCGTCGCGCACTGCGTGGTGCGGGTGGCCGAGCTCCTCGCCGCCCGCGGCCACCAGCCTCTGGTCATCGCGCCGAAGCCGCCGCGGGTCACGCGGTCACGGCGGCCGGACTCCGATCCCGGACCGTTCCCCTACCCCGTCGTGCGCGTGCCCGCCGTGCCGCTGCCCGGCTATCCGAGCTTCCGGCTCGGGCTGCCGAGCAGGCGCCTGCGTAACGCGCTGATCAAGCACCGGACCGAGGTCGTTCACCTGGCCAGCCCGGTGGTGCTCGGCGCCCACGGCGCCGCGGTGGCCAGGCGGCTTGGCCTGCCCATGGTCGCGGTGTTCCAGACCGACCTGCCGTCCTACGCCCACGCGTACCGGCTCGGCCGGGCCGGCGAGGTGGTCGCGTGGCGGTGGCTGCGCGGCATCCACAACCGGGCCGCGCGCACGCTGGCGCCGTCCACGGTCACCGCGACCGGCCTGCTCGGCCGCGGCATCGCCGACGTGTGGCTGTGGGGCCGCGGCGTGGACACGGCCCGTTTCGACCCGGCCCGGCGCAGTGCCCAGATCCGGGCCCGCCTGGCGCCCGGCGGTGAGCTCATCGCCGGCTACGTGGGCCGCCTGGCACCGGAAAAGCACGTCGAGCTGCTGGCCGGGATCACCGCGCTGCCCGGGGTGCGGCTGGTCATCGTCGGCGCCGGGCCGAGCGGGGCCGCGCTCCGCCAGCGGCTGCCCGGCGCGGTGTTCCTCGGCGAGCGCCGCGGCGCCGAGCTGGCGGCCATCTACGCCAGCCTCGACGTGTTCGTGCACAGCGGGCCGTACGAGACGTTCGGGCAGACGCTGCAGGAGGCCGCCGCGAGCGGGCTCCCGGTGGTGGCGCCGGCCGCGGGCGGGCCGCTGGACCTGGTGCAGGACGGGGTGACCGGGTACCTGGTGCCGCCCGGCGACGCGGGGGCCATCGCGGCCGCGGTCGCGCGGCTGGCCGCGGACCCGGCGAGCCGGGCCGCGTTCGGCGCGGCCGGGAGGCGCGCGGTGCTCACCCGGAGCTGGCCCGCGCTGACCGAGGAGCTGATCGGTCATTACGCCGCGGTCCTGGGCCGCAAGCGCGCCGCGAAGGTCACGACATGAGGATCGTGCGGGTGGCGAACTACGTCGCGCCGCACTCCGGCGGGCTGCGCACGTCGCTGCGCGAACTCGGCGCCGGCTACCTGGCCGCGGGCCACGACCCGGTGCTGATCATCCCCGGCCCGAGCGACAGCGACAAGCAGACCCCGCAGGGCCGGGTGATCACGCTGAGCGGGCCGCGGCTGCCGTTCACCGGCGGGTACCGGGCGCTGCTGCGCAAGCGGCGGGTCGCGGCGCTGCTCGGCGAGCTGCGGCCGGACACGCTCGAGGTATCGGACCGGACCACGCTGCGCTGGACCGGGCGGTGGGCGCGCGAGCACGGCGTGCCGGCCGTGATGATCTCGCACGAGAGCCTGACCGCGCTGATGCGGCTGGCCGTGCCCGGGCTTGACCTGCCCGGGCTGACCCGGTGGGGTCCCGCCTTGGCCCTAGTCGACGCGGTCAACCGGCGGACCGCCCATGCGTACCGCCGGGTGATCTGCACCACCGCCTGGGCGGCCGCGGAGTTCGAGCGGATCGGCGCCGCCAACCTGGTGCGGGCCCCGCTCGGCGTCGACCTGGCCACGTTCGCCGCGCCCGGTCCCGGCCCGCGGGGCAGGCCGGCGCGGGACGCCTACGCCGCGCCGGACGAGGTGCTGCTCGTGCACGCCGGGCGGCTGTCCCCGGAGAAGAAGCCGCAACGGTCACTCACCACGCTCGCCAGCCTGCGCGCCAGTGGCCTGCCCGCCAGGCTCGTGGTGGCCGGGGACGGCCCGCTGCGCCGGCGGCTGGAACGGCGCGCGGCACGTGACCGCCTGCCGGTCACGTTCGCCGGCTTCCTGCCCGACCGCACCGACCTGGCCGCCCTGCTGGCCAGCGCCGACGTGGCCATCGCCCCGGGACCGGCGGAGACCTTCGGGCTGGCCGGGCTGGAGGCGCTGGCCTGCGGGACGCCGGTGGTGGTGAGCGCGGAGTCCGCGCTGCCCGAGGTGGTGGGCGAGGCCGGGGCCGCCGTGCCCGGCGAGGACCTGTCCGCCGGGGTCACCACCGTGCTGTCCTGGCCCGAGGAGGCGCGCCGGGCCGCGGCCCGGGCCCGGGCCGAACGCTTCGGCTGGCCCGCGGCCGTGCGGGCGTTCCTGGCTATCCACGAGTCGCTGAAGGAGGACGACGTGCAGACCGGAGCCGCCGCGAGGGCCGCGGTGACCGCCGAGCGGAGGCCCGCATGACGACCTTCGTCGCGCTCGGCGACTCCATCACGGTGGGCATGGGCGACCCCGCCCCCGACGGCGGCGGCTGGCGCGGCTGGGCCGCGCTGCTGGCCGCCAGCCTGCACCAGCCCGTCATGCACAACCTGGCCACCCTCGGCGCGCTGGCGGCCGACGTGGAGCGCACCCAGCTGCCGGCCGCCACGGAGCTGAAGCCCGACGTGGCCAGCGTGGTCGTCGGCATCAACGACACCCTGCGCGGCAACTTCGACCCGCAGCACACCGGCGCGGCGCTGGCCCGGACGGTGGCGGGCCTGCGGGCGGCGGGCGCCCAGGTGCTCACCATGCGGCTGCCGGACCCCGGGCAGATGTTCGGCCTGCCCAAGTCGCTGGCCAAGCCGCTGGGCCGGCGCATGCGGGCGGTGAACGAAGCGGTGGACGACATCGCGCTGCGCTACGGCACGCTGCACCTGGACGCGGCGCGTGACCCGGCCATCTACGAGCGGCGGTACTGGAGCGTGGACCGGCTGCACCCGAACGAGCGCGGGCACCGCTTCGTCGCGTGCCAGTTCCACGCCCTGCTGGCTAGCGCGGGTTTCCCGGTCGGACCCGGGCCCGACCCGGAACCGTCCACGCCGCCGCCGTCGCGCATGGCCGAGATCCGGTGGATGGCCACCAAGGGCACCACGTGGCTGGCCCGGCGGTCCCGCGACCTGGTGCCGGCGCTGCTGGCCCTGGCCGTGCGCGAATGGCTGACCAGCGAAGATGAGTACACCGAACGGGAACTTGTCCCGGTTTCCGAGCATCCGTCAACCTGAACGGCTTCAGAAGACCTTCAGGAAACTCAGAGCATTGCAAGGGGTTGCCCTTGGCTGGGCTCAAGGTCCGCGGCCGAATATCTAGGTGTAAGCGCGGGGATGTAGCCGCCAGGGCCGCGGCGCTCGGATTAAGGGGCGATACCCATGAGCCAGACTTTTGACCCAGAGAACTCAGGACAGGCCGGCGAGAACCAGGGCGGACAAGGCTCGGCGGCGGGACACGGACAGGGTTACCCCTATGGCTACCCCGCGCCTCAGGGCTATCAGGCGGCCCCCGGCGCTGCTGGCTGGGCCGGCGGGGCGGGCGGGTCCTGGTACGCGGGCGGTCCCGGCTACGGCAGTGTGCCGCCGATGCCGCCGCGGGGCAGCCGCAAGCGCGGGCTGGTCGTGACCGGCGTGGTAGCACTGGCCGCCGGGGCCGCGCTGGGCGGATTGATCGGGAGCATGGACCACACCGTGGCGGGCGCGGTCACGGCCACGTCCAAGACGGCGCTGACGTCCAGTCAGATCGCCGCCCGGGTGGATCCGGCGCTGGTCGACGTGGTGTCCACCGACAGCCTCCAGGGGGCGACCTCGGAGGGCACCGGCATCGTCCTCACCTCCACCGGTGAGGTGCTGACCAACAACCACGTCATCGAGGGCGCCACGTCGATCAAGGCGATCGACATCGGCAACGGCCGCACCTACACGGCCACGGTGGTGGGCTACGACGCCAGCCACGACGTGGCGGTGATCCAGCTGCAGAACGCGTCGGGGCTGACCACCGCCAGCCTGGGCGACTCCGCCACGGTGCAGACCGGGGACAGCGTGACCGCGCTCGGCAATGCCGAGGGCAAGGAGGGCACGCCGGCCGTCGCCACCGGCACGGTGACCGCGCTGAACCAGTCGATCACCGCGTCGGACGAGCTGGCCAGCGTCAGCGAGCAGCTCACCGGGCTGATCGAGACCAACGCGCCGATCCAGCCCGGCGACTCGGGCGGCCCGCTGGTCAACTCCTACGGCCAGGTGATCGGGATGGACACCGCCGCGTCCTCGAACTACCAGTTCCAGAACCAGTCCTCGACCGCCACCCAGGCCTACGCGATCCCGATCAACGACGCGCTGTCCATCGCCAAGCAGATCGAGGCGGGTACCACCTCGGCTGACGTGCACATCGGCGCCACCGCCTTCCTCGGGCTCGAGATCGGCGGGTCGAACACCAACTCGGGCGGGTTCGGCGGATTCGGCGGCTCGGGCGGGTTCGGCGGGCAGAACAGCCAGACCACCACGTCCGGCGTGACCATCGCCGGGACCGTCTCCGGCTCCCCCGCCGCCAACGCCGGCCTGACCGCGGGCGACACCATCACCGCGATCGCCGGCCAGTCGGTCAGCGCGGCCGAGACCGTCGCGCACACCCTGGTCAAGTACCACCCCGGCGACTCGATCTCGGTCAGCTGGACCGACACCGCCGGCCAGTCCCACACCGCCAACCTGACCCTGACCACCGGCCCGGCCGCATAACGCCCTGCAACAAGTGATCCCCGCCTCCCTGCGGCGGGGATTACTTGCTTTTCACGTGGCCGAGGGCACGCACCACGGCCCGTTCGGGATAAAAAAGAAACCGGGACCGGTGAGGAGGGATCGGGTGCGTACGGCGCGACTCCACGCGGTCGGTGACCTGCGGGTTAGCGAGGAGCCGGCGCCGGCGGCGGAGGCCGGGATGAGCCTGGTGCGGGTCACCGCGGTCGGGATCTGCGGCTCTGACCTGCACTGGTGGGACGAGGGCGCGATCGGCGACGCGACGCTCGCGCATCCGCTGGTGCTCGGTCACGAGGGGGCCGGGGTGATCGCCGACGGGCCGCGGCGCGGCGAGCGGGTCGCCATCGACCCGGCCATCACCTGCGGGACCTGCCGGGCCTGCCGGGACGGCTACGCGAACCTGTGCTACCGGATCCGGTTCGCGGGGCACGGCGAGACCGACGGCATGATGCGCGAGGTCATGGCCTGGCCCGCTGACCTGCTGCACCCGCTGCCCGATGGCGTTTCGGACACCGACGGGGCGCTGCTCGAGCCGCTGGGGGTGGCGATCCACAGCGTGGACCTCGGGCACCTGCCGTTCGGCGGCACCGCGTCGGTGATCGGCTGCGGGCCGATCGGGTTGCTGCTCATCGCGGCGCTGAAGGCGGCGGGCGCGAGTTCGGTGCTGGCCGTCGAGCCGCTGGCGCACCGGCGCGCGGCGGCCGCGCGGTACGGCGCGGACGTGGTGGCTTCGTCGGCTGGGGTGGACCTGGCCGACGCCGGGGTGGACGTGGCGTTCGAGGCGGCGGGCACCGGCGAGGCGGTCCGGCTGGCCATGGAGTCGGTGCGGCCCGGCGGGCGGGTGGTGCTGGCCGGCATCCCCGGCGACGACGCGATCGCGTTCCCGGCCTCGGTGGCGCGGCGCAAGGGGCTGACGATCGCGCTGGTCCGGCGGATGAACCACGTCTACCCGCGGGCGATCAGCCTGGCCGCGCGCGGCGTGGTGGACCTGGGTGCCCTGGTGAGCGGGAGGGCAGGGCTGGGCTCGGCGGCCGGGGCGTTCGGGGAGGCGGCGCGTCGCACCGGCCTGAAGGTGGTCATCGAGCCGCAGCGCTAGCCTGTGGTCTGTGCGTACGACCCGGCTCGCGGTTGTTGTTGACTGCTGTTGCGTGCTGGCGTTCGTGATCATCGGGCGGGCCAGCCACGCGGACGGCCTGGCGCCGGGCGGGATCGCGTCGACGGCGTGGCCGTTCCTGGCCGGGCTTTGTGGCGGGTGGCTGGCGGTGCGGGCCTGGCGGCGGCCCGTTTCTGTGGCGCCTGCCGGTCTGGGCGCGTGGCTCGGGGCGGCGGGCCTGGGCATGGTGTTGCGGGTGGCGGCCGGGCAGGGAACCGCCGCCGCGTTCGTGGGCGTGGCGCTGGGGTTCCTCGGGTTGTTCCTGCTCGGCTGGCGGCTGGTGTTCCGGGTTCTGTCTAGGCGCTGGTTTTCGCGCTGATGGTCTCTATTTCGGCGAGGCGGTAGGCGGCGAGCACTTCCAGCGACAGCTCGTGCAGGCGGCGGGTCTGGGCCGCGCAGCAGTCGGCCAGCAGGGTGACCGGGAAGTCGCGCATGAACGCTGAACGGATCGTGGTCTCGACGCACAGATTGGTGACCACGCCGCAGACTGTTAGCTCGGTTACGCCGAGGCCGCGCAGCAGCGGTTCCAGCGAGGTCCACTGGAAGGCATCGAAGCGGACCTTGTCCACGACCAGGTCGCCCGGACCGCAGCCGAGTTCGGCGACCACCTCGGCGTCCCAGGTGCCGCCCTGCAGGCCGTGCAGGCCGGCGAGGGCGGGGCTGTTCTGCTTCAGGGCCTGCCCCTCGTCGGCGCGGCCGGGCCGGTACAGGTGCCGGGTGAAGATGGCGGGGATCCCGGCCCGGCGGGCTTGGTCGACCGCTTGGGCGGCGTTCTGTACCGCTTCGCCGACGCCCTCCAGGCCCATGCCGATGCGGGTGAACGAGCCTTCCGGGTGGCAGAAGCCGTTCTGCATGTCCACGACGAGCAGTGCGCGGTTCATGCGTTCACGGTAACCCGGATAGCGTTCAAGGCCGCGGGCATACTGCGGGCCAGGACGCCGACGGCACGCCCGAGCTGCGCGCGCTGGACGAGGGCAGCGTAGTCTCTCCGGGCGCTCGTGCCTCTATCTGCCTCCCCGTTACCACCTGACCCACGCCTGGCGGCTCGGCCAACTACGTCGTTGCCACAACCACGTAGTCCCCACTACGTCGTTGCCACAACGACGTAGTTACGCCAGGCTGGCCTGCTCCCGCCTTCGTCTCACCGGTACCAAGATCTCGCGATGAGTGTTTCTTGGGTTAGCTTACGGAGCTGAAGTTGACTTTGTGGCGATGGTTTTGGGGGGCTCGATCGGGGACGGGACCGGATCTGGAGGGCCGATGGGCTTTGGCAGGCGCGGAGGGTCAG
>Ga0070735_10002818_pt1 | contig 15494 bp, 17 predicted proteins | sample Coa_R1_FD_66443 | JGI IMG/M metagenome (GOLD analysis project Ga0070735, IMG submission 66443) | Surface soil microbial communities from Centralia Pennsylvania, which are recovering from an underground coalmine fire - Coalmine... | ecosystem: Environmental > Terrestrial > Soil > Unclassified ... | reverse complement strand
CAGCCGCGACGAGGAAGCGGAGGCCGACCGCGTCGGCATGGGTTACCTCTACGGCGCCGGCTTCGACCCCAACGCGATGGGCGACATGTTCGAGACCCTCGGCCGGAGCCTGGGCCTGGTCGAAACCTACATTCCCTCGATGCTCATCAATCACCCGGTGACCCGCGACCGCATCGCCGAGGCGCGCGCGCGCGCGGCGCAGTTTCCGCCACGCAAAGGCAAGGACTCACTGAGCTTCCAGCTGATCCGCGAGCGCGTACGGGTGTTGACCGCGACCGGCGATATCGACATGGCGGCCCAGTACGCGCAGAAAATCGCCCACGGGGAGAACACCCTCGGCAACCGCTACGGCGAGGGCCTCGCGCTCATGACGGGCAATCACGCCGATCAGGCGGTGAAGATCCTGGCACCACTCCTGCAGCAGCACGAGCAGCTGACGCTCCTTTATGACGCGCTCGGGCAGGCGCAAGCCAAGGCGGGCCAGCTCGATGCGGCGATCGCCACCTTCCGCAAGGGGCAGGAGCTCTTTCCGCGCAACGTGCCCCTCACGGTGCGCTATGCCGAGACGCTGATGGCCAACAATCGCCCCGGCGAGGCGCACACCATGCTGCTCGATCTTTTCAACATGGTCCCCCCGACCGCCGATCAGATCCGGCTCACCGCGCTCGCCGCCAGCGCCGCCGCAGATCCGGGGGATGCGTACTTCTACATGGGTGAGTACCAGCTCGCCAACGGCGACCTGCAGCTGGCGGTACAGCAGTACCAGCTCGCGCTGGCCTCACCCAACATCAGCCTGATCCAGCGGCAACGTTACCTGGCGCGCCTCGAGGAGGTGCGCGATTTTCTCATGAGCACCCGCAAGCCGCGCCTGACCGACAATGGCGATCAGGGCCAGGGTCCTGGCCGCGGCGGCCGCGGGCACTGAGCGCACGCCAGCCAAGCCTCGGCTCCGGCGCAACGGCCGCCCCAGGCGCGGCTGTTACAATGTGCGCCCGTTCTCGCTCCACCGGTGCCATGGAAGTCACGTTGCGGGTCACGCTCGCCCTCCTCCTCCTGTGCTTCGCGGGAGGCTGTGCCACGGCGCCGGGAGCACGGCGCGATGCGCGCGACCCGTGGGAGCGCATGAACCGCGCCACCTACACCTTCAACGACAAGTTCGACAAAGCGATTGCGCGGCCCGTGGCGAGTGGCTATCGCAGCGCCGTGCCGCACTTCGTGCAGACGGGAGTCCGTAACGCATTCGACAACGTCGACACGACCATCGTCATGGTGAACGATCTGCTGCAGGGGCAGCCGCGGGCCTTCGTGTCGGACACCACCCGGCTCATCGTCAACACGCTCATGGGACTTGCGGGCCTGTTCGATGTCGCAACCCCGATGGGATTGCCGAAGAACGACCGCGACTTCGGCCAGACCCTGGGCATTTGGGGCATCAGGCCGGGTCCGTACCTCGTCATCCCCTTCCTCGGACCCTGCGACGTGCGCGACACCTTCGGCAAGGTCGCCGACACCTACAGTACGCCGCGCACCTACATCAAGAACACCTATTGGAACTACGGCTCCTACCTCCTCGAGAAGATCGATGCGCGCTCGCGCTATCTCGACCAGGACCACCTGATCGACAGCGCCTACGATCCTTACGCCTTCCTGCGCAATGCCTACCTGCAGAACCGCGAGTTCAAGGTGCGTGGCGCGAGCTCACGCAGCGAGGAAGAGGAAGAGCAGAAGATGCTCGAGGAGTCGGGAATCGACTCGACGCCGGCGCCACAGCAGCCACCGCCCGAGGCGGCGCCGCCGCCACATTAGCCCCCCTGGGCCTGGACGCCGCGCTCGAGGAGCTCCGTCACCTCGCTGATTCGGCCGAGCGCCGTGAGTCCCGGCGGCAGGTGCCTGAAGGCCAGCGAGCGCCCGAGCGACTTCGCGACGGCCAGCCAGTCGAGCAGCACCGCAAGACCCGCGCTGTCTGAGGTCGTGATCCCCTGGCAGTCGACCTCGAGAGGCTCCCCGCCCGCGCGCTCGAGCGCCTCGAGGCCGAGCTGGCGTGCCTCGCGCGCACTGACAAAGGTCAGCGGCCCCTCGGCGGTGAAACGCCCGCTGCCGGCCGCCACCAGCCGAAACGGCCCGGACGTCAGGTCGAACACGGGCGGCGGCGGCTGCGGGCTCAACTCATGGTCTCCGGCTCAGCCTTTGGTCTGCCGGGCGATCTGCCCCGGTTTCTCGCCCGACTCGAGCCGTTGGATCACGGTGTCGAGTCCCTGCTTCTCGATCTGCGCGCCGAAGTCCTCACGGTAGCTCTTCACATAGCTGATGCCGTCGATGACGACATCCCAGGCCTTCCAGCCCTGCGGCGTCATGCGCAGCGAATAGTTGACCGACACGCGATCGCCGTTCTGCCGCGTGACCTCGGTGCGCACCGTGGCGCTGGTCGCACCGGGCTCGACCCGCGAGGGCAGGATCTTGAGGCGGTCGGGAGTGAACTCGATGAGTGAGCTGCCGTAGTTGCTCAGCACGGAGTGATAGAAGGCGTTGATGAAGCGCTGGCGCTGATCCGCCGAGGCGGTGCGCCAATATTGCCCGAGCACGACCCGGGCTGCGGTCTCGGTGTCGAAGTGCGGCATCAGGTACTTGTCCACCACCGCCGCTATCTTCGCCGGATCGCGGCGGTAGGCCTCGCGATTCTTGGCAATGTCACCGAGCATCCCCTGTGCCGCTTCCTGCACCAGGGCCGTGGGGTCGCTGTTGGCGGCCGGCGCCGCTGCGCTCTGCGCGGGGGACGGTGCCGCAGCCGCAGGCGGCGCGGGCTCTGCACCCGCCAACGACCAGGCGCCCAGCAGCAACACGGCATTCAGCACGGCTGTGACGGTTCTCATTTCTTCGGCTCCGGTTTGCCCGCGGGTTTGCTCTGCGTGTCCGGCCCCTGTGAGGGGCCCTGGCCGCCGCTGTCGCTGCTGCGGCTCGAGAAGCTCGCAAAGAACTTGTTGATCAGACTCTCGAGCACGATCGCCGACTGAGTCTGCTCGATGTTGGTGCCGTCCTTGAGATAGGTGTCGAGGCCGCCGGGACTGATGCCGACGTACTTGCCGCCGAGCAGCCCCTCGGTCTGGATGCTGGCGAAGCTGTCCTCGGGGATCTGGTTGTACTGCGGATCGATGCGCATGCTGACCACTGCCTTGTAGATCGTCGAATCGAAGCGGATGCCCGACACCTCCCCGATCCGCACACCCGACATCGTGACCGGGGACCCGACCTTGAGGTCGCCGATGTTGTCGAAATCCGCGGTGACGTGATATCCGGCCTTCTCCGGGCTCAGCTTCAGCCCGCTCGCCGGCAACTGCGTCGTGAGGAACAGCAGTGCCGCAAATCCCAACAGCACGAACAGTCCCGTGCCTATCTCCAGGGTTCGATTGCTCTGCATGGTCCTTAGTTCCTCCTAGAGAAATGCCGCGGTCAACACGTAGTCGAGCAGCAGAATGATCACCGAGGAGGCCACCACCGTACGCGTGGTCGCCAGCGCCACTCCTTCGGCGGTGGGCTCGGCATGATAGCCCTCGTGGACGGCGATCAGACTGCAGGCGACGCCGAACACCAGGCTCTTCACCACTCCCTCGGTCACATCGTGCAGATCCACCGAGCCTTGAGTCTGCGACCAGAACACGCCGCGGTCGACGCCCATCATCTGCACGCCCACGAGCTGCGCGCCGTACAGCCCGATCATGCTGAAGATCGCCGCCAGCAGCGGCATCGCGATCACTCCGCCGAGGAAGCGCGGCGCAGCCACGTAACGCAAGGGGTCCACCGCCATGATCTCCATGGCCGTGAGCTGGTCCGTGGCACGCATCAGCCCGATCTCGGACGTGAGCGCGGTACCCGCACGTCCCGCAAACAGCAGTGCCGTCACCACCGGGCCGAGCTCACGCAGCAGTCCGAGCGCGGCCGCGGTGCCGAGTGCTTCCTCGGAGCCGAAGCGCTGCAGCAGGTCGTAGCCCTGAAGTCCCAACACCATGCCGACGAAGAGCCCCGAGAGCATGATGATGATGAGCGAGCGTGCGCCGCTGTTATAGATCTGCATCACCAGCAGCTGCGGGCGCGCGAGCGCCGGCCCGCACTGGATCAGGACCCGCACCAGAAAAATCATCGCCGATCCGAGCCGGCGCACCCCGCCGAGGAGGTAGGTACCGGGGAGCCGTGCGTTCATCGCTCGTCCGCCCCGAGCAGCTGACTCGCGTAGTCCGGAGCCGGGTAATGAAAGGGCACCGGGCCGTCTTCGCTCCCGGTCATGAACTGGCGTACTGCGGCCGAGTCGCTCGCCCGCAGCTGCGCGGGGGCGCCCGCCGCCGCGACGCGGCCCCCCGAGAGCAGGTAGCTGTCATCGGCGATGGTGGCGAGCTCATGCACGTCGTGCGAGACGACGACGCTCGTGATCCCGAGCGCCTGATTCATGCGCTGGATGAGACGCAGGATGACGCCGAGGGAGATGGGATCCAGACCCACGAAGGGCTCATCGTAGATCAGGACTTCCGGATCCATCACGATGGCGCGCGCCAGCGCTACGCGGCGCGCCATGCCGCCGGAGAGCTCCCCCGGCATGAGTTGCGCGGCCCCGCGCAAGCCCACCGCCTGGAGCTTGGTGAGCACCAGGAGCCTGATGAGCGCTTCCGGGAGATCCGTGTGCTCACGCACCGGGAAGGCGACGTTCTCGAATACGTCCATGTCAGTCAGCAGCGCTCCGTTCTGGAACAGCATGCCCATGCGGCGCCTGACACCGTAGATCGCGCGCGAGCGCAGCGTCGCCAGGTCCCGCCCGAACACCTCCACGCGCCCGCGATCCGGAGCGATCTGCGCCGTGATGAGCCGCAGGAGCGTGGTCTTGCCGGTGCCGCTCGGGCCCATGATGGCGGTGATGCGGCCACGGCGGACCTCGAGGTCGAGACCGGCGAATATGGGCCGGCCGCCCGCCGCGTAGTGCACGTCGCGGACGGCCACTACCACGTCGCCCGCCGTGGCGGTGGACGCGGCGGCAACGGCAGGTTTGCCGGTCACGGCGGTGCGGTGCCGCTCAGGCGGCCCGACTCTCCATGTCCGGAGCGTAGCGTCCGGTGGTGGCGAGGCCGTTGAGCTGCGCGCGCCGTGCAAATTCCTTCTGGCCCGCCCCGAAGGTCGCAGGGACCCCGGCCCACGCCTTGAGCGCCGTGTCCTGGAGCGCGCGCCCGTAGCTGAAGGTGAGCGCCCAGGGCAAGGGACCGAGCCGGTTCATCAGCGACAGATGCAGTGTCGCCTCGGTCGGACTCTGCCCGCCGGAGAGGAATGCGATACCGGGCACCGCGGCCGGGACGTGGCGCTTCAGCACCCGCACCGTCGCCTCGGCGACCGCCTCGGGCGAGGCGCGCTCGGCGGCCTTCTTGCCGGAGATCACCATGTTGGGCTTGAGCACGATGCCCTCGAGCTGCACGCGGTGATCGAACAACTGGCTGAACACGGTGGTGAGCACCTGCTCGGTCACCTCGCTGCAGCGCTCGAGCGAGTGGCCGCCGTCCATCAGTACCTCCGGCTCGACGATCGGCACGATGTCGGTTTCCTGACAAAGCGCGGCGTAGCGCGCCAGCGCATGCGCGTTCGCCGCCACGGCGAAGGCGCTCGGTATCCCTGGGGCGATGTCGATGACGGCACGCCACTTGGCGAAGCGCGCCCCGAGGCCGCGGTACTCGATCAGCCGCTCGCGCAGGCCATCGAGTCCTTCCGTAATCGTCTCGCCGGGAAAGCCTGACAGGGGCTTGGCGCCCAGGTCCACCTTGATGCCCGGGATCATGCCGGCGCGTGTCAGGTACTGAGGGAAGGGCGTGCCGTCCCTGGTCTTCTGGCGGATGGTCTCGTCATAAAGAATGACGCCGCTCACCGACTCGGACGCCCCGGGGGCCGTGAACAGCATCTCGCGGTAGGTCCGGCGGTGCTCCTCGGTCGACTCCAGCTTGATGCTGTCGAAGCGCTTCTTGATGGTGCCGCTGCTCTCGTCCGCGGCGAGGATGCCCTTGCCCTTGGCGACCATGGCGCAGGCGACGCGGTTGAGCTCACTCAGATTCATCATCACTCCTTAGGCGACCGGCAGGCCGCCGCGACGGCGGCGCCCGGGGGCCTGACAGATGGCTCGGGAATTGAGCCGCTAAGGATAGCAAATCAGCGCCCTCCTTCAGGCCTGCGCTTGGTCCCCGACGTAATTAGTACTAAAATAGTCCTGGTTTTTTTGGAGGGGATCGTCATGCTGCGGATCAGCCGCCTCACCGACTACGCCACGGTCCTGCTCGCGGCGCTCGCGGGCGAGCCTGCCCGGGTGCGTACCGCCACCGCGCTGGCTGAGCAGACCCATATTGCCGCGCCTACGGTCAGCAAGCTCCTCAAGCAGCTGCAGCGCGCGGGGCTGGTGATCTCCACGCGCGGCCTGCACGGCGGATACCAGCTGGCGCGCCCCGCCGCGCAGATCAGCGCCGCGGCGATACTCGATGCGCTCGAAGGTCCGCTCGCGCTCACCGACTGCGCCGCCGGCCACGGCAACTGCGACATCGAGGACAGCTGCCGCGTGAGCCGGGTATGGCAGCGGCTGAACCTCGTCATCCGCCGCGCGCTCTACGAGGTGAGCCTGGCACAGCTCGCGGGACTCGATGCCGCCCCCGCACGGCTGCCGGCGCTCGAGCGCGAGATGAAGTCTGTCGCCAGCCGGGCGCCGCTGCGATGAGCGAAAGCGCCAAAGAGCTCGAGAGCCTCATCGCACGGGGCTACCAACACGGGTTCGTGACCGACATCGACTCCGACACGGTCGCGCCGGGTCTCGATGAGGACGTGGTGCGGCTCATCTCGCGCAAGAAGGACGAGCCCGCCTTCCTCACCGAGTGGCGGCTCAAGGCGCTGCGCCACTGGCGGACGATGCACGAGCCGCACTGGGCGCACGTGCGCTTCCCGCCGCTCGACTACCAGGCCATCTCCTATTATTCCGCGCCCCGGGCGCGCAGCGGCGGCCCCAGGAGCCTCGATGAGGTGGACCCGAAGCTTCTCGAGACCTACGAGAAGCTCGGCGTGCCGCTGCACGAACGGGCGCGCCTCGCCGGCGTCGCGGTGGATGCGGTGTTCGACTCCGTCTCCGTCGCGACCACCTTCAGGGAGCGCCTGGCCGCGGCGGGCGTGGTCTTCTGCCCGTTCTCGGAAGCGGTACGCACCCATCCCGCGCTCATCGAGCAGTACCTGGGAAGCGTCGTCCCCTACTCCGACAATTTCTTCGCCACCCTCAACTCCGCGGTGTTCTCCGACGGCTCCTTCGTGTACGTGCCCAAGGGGGTGCGTTGTCCGATGGAGCTCTCGACCTATTTCCGCATCAACGCGCTGAAGACCGGACAGTTCGAGCGCACCCTGATCATCGCGGACGCCGGCAGTCATGTCAGCTATTTAGAAGGTTGTAGTGCCCCAATGCGCGACGAGAACCAGCTCCACGCCGCGGTGGTGGAGCTCATCGCGCTCGATGACGCCTTCATCAAATACTCGACGGTGCAGAACTGGTACCCGGGCGATGAGCAGGGGCGCGGTGGCATCTACAACTTCGTCACCAAGCGCGGCGAGTGCCGCGGGCGCAACTCGCACATTTCCTGGACGCAGGTGGAGACGGGCTCCGCGATCACCTGGAAGTACCCGAGCTGCGTGCTGCGCGGTGCAGGTTCGATCGGCGAGTTCTACTCGGTGGCGACGGTGAACCATCACCAGCAGGCCGACACCGGCACCAAGATGATCCACATCGGCACCGATACGCGCAGCACCATCGTCTCCAAGGGCATCTCGGCGGGTCTCGGACAGAACACCTACCGCGGCCTCGTCAAGATGCTGCCGAGCGCGCACGGGGCACGTAATTTCACCCAGTGCGACTCGCTCCTCATGGGCGGCAAGTGCGGCGCGCACACCTTCCCCTACGTCGAGGTCAGGAACCCGACGGCGACCGTGGAGCATGAGGCGAGCACCTCCAAGATCAGCGACGAGCAGCTCTTCTACTGCCTCTCCCGCGGCATCACCGAGGAGGACGCGGTCAACATGATCGTGAGCGGCTTCTGCAAGTCGGTGTTCAAGGAGCTGCCCATGGAGTTCGCCGTCGAGGCCTCGAGGCTCCTGGCGGTGAGCCTGGAAGGTGCGGTGGGATGACCATGAGCGAGCGCCAGACACTGCTGCGCATCGAGGACCTGCACGCACGCGTGGAGGGCAAGCAGATCCTGAACGGCCTGACACTGGAGGTGGCCGCGGGCGAAGTGCACGCCCTCATGGGCCCGAACGGCTCGGGCAAGAGCACGCTTGCCTACGTGCTCGCGGGACGGCCTGGCTACGAGGTCACCGCGGGCCGCGTGCTCTTCGACGGGCGCGATCTCCTCACGCTCGCGCCCGAGGAACGCGCCCGCGCCGGCCTGTTTCTCGGATTCCAGTACCCGGTCGAGATTCCGGGCGTCAACAACGTGTACCTGCTCAAGGCAGCCGTCAACGCGGCTCGCAAAAAGTGCGGGCTCCCCGAAGTGGACGCTTTCGAGTTCCTCGCGATGGTGCGCGAGAAGATGAAGCTCATGCGCATGGAGGACAGCTTCCTCTCGCGCGGGGTGAACGAGGGATTCTCCGGTGGCGAGAAGAAGCGCAACGAGATCCTGCAGATGCTGGTGCTCGAGCCGCGCCTCGCGGTGCTCGATGAGACCGACTCCGGTCTCGACATCGATGCGCTGAAGGTGGTCGCAGCGGGCGTCAATTCGCAGCGCTCGCCCGAGCGCGCCTGCCTGCTCATCACCCACTACCAGCGTCTGCTCGAGTACGTGGCTCCGGACTTCGTGCACGTGCTGGTGCGCGGCCGCATCGCCCGCAGCGGCGACCGCACACTGGCGCTCGAGCTCGAGCGGCGCGGCTACGATTGGGTCGCGGGCGAGGCGGCATGAGCTCTCTCAACAGCGCACTCGCGGAGCGCCTCGCTGCCGAGCATGCCGGCACTGCCGCCGCACTCGGCGAGCCCGCCACGAGCGCCGAGACCCGCCGCCGGGCGCTCGAGGCGCTGCTCGCCTCGGGACTGCCGACCTCGCGGGACGAGAACTGGAAGTACGCCAATCTCCGCCCGCTCGAGAAGCTGCGTTATCTTCCCGCGAGCCTTGCCGCGCCCGCATCGGCGCCCGTCACCGTGGCGGTGCTCCCACCCGCCCTTCCCGACCATGCGCGCTATGTCTTCGTCGACGGCGTGCTCGCGCCCGCACTCTCCGCGCCGCTCGATGCGACCGCCGCGACGCTGGCTCTCCAGGATGGCGCATCGGCCTCTCCTTCCTCCGCTTCGCCCGATGAGCGCTTTGCGCTCCTCAATGCGGCCTTCGCCGTGCAGAGCTTCGAGGTGCGCCTCGCCGCCTCGTGCAGCGCGCAGATCGAGCTGCTGTTCGTCGCCAGCGGCGACTCCGCGCAGGGCGCCTCCTATCCGCGCCTCAAGCTCGAGGTCGCACCCGGCGCGCGCCTCGCGCTCATCGAGCGGCACCTGAGCGCCGCCGAGACGGCGAGCTTCGTCAACAGCACGGTGACGGTCGCGCTCGATGCGGGCGCGAGCCTCTCTCACTACCGGCTGCAGGACCTGAGCAGCCGCAGCGTCCTGTTCGATACCCTGTCGGCGAGCCTCGCTCGAAGCGCCGTCTACCGGCTGCACGCCGCCGCGACCGGCGGCCAGTCGGCACGCAGCACGATGAAGGTGCGTCTCGCGGGCGAGCGCGCCGAGCTCGCCCTGGGGGTAGCGGCCCTCGGCGACCGCCAGCAGGTGCAGGATATCTATGCGCTGGTCGAGCATGCCGCCCCCAACGCCCGCACCGAGCAGATCTTCCGGGGCATCGCCGCGGCACGCTCGCGGGTCGCCTTCAACGGCAAGATCGTGGTCGCAGCCGGGGCACACGGCACCGACTCGCGCCAGTCGCTCAAGGGACTCCTGGCGGGACCGGAAGCCGAGATCGACGTGCGTCCGCAGCTCGAGATCTACACCGACGACGTGCGCTGCAGCCACGGGGCGACCGCGGGCAAGCTCGATGAGCAGATGCTTTTCTACCTCTTGTCACGCGGCTTGAGCCCCGAGGTCGCGCAGCGCCTGCTCAAATGGGCTTTCCTCGGCGATGTGATCGCCCGAACCGACCTGCCGGCGCTGCGGCGGCAGATCGAGGCGCGGCTCGCCGGCCAGTTGCGCGACGAAGCGCTGCGGGAGCTCCTGTGATGGCAGCCGACGTTTCGAGTCTGCGGCCTGCGTTCGACGCCGAGCGCGTGCGCGCCGACTTCCCCATCCTCGAGACGCGGGTGAACGGGCATCCGCTCGTCTACCTCGACAGCGCCGCCTCCGCGCAGCGACCGCTGGCCGTACTGCGCGCGGTCGATGACTACGAGCGGCACTCGCACGCCAACGTGCACCGCGGGGTACACGCACTCAGCCAGGCAGCGACTTCCGCCTACGAGGGCGCACGCGAGCGCGTGCGACGCTTCCTCAATGCGGGCTCGGTGCGCGAGATCGTCTTCGTGCGCGGCACCACGGAGGCCATCAACCTGGTGGCCCAGGCGTTTGCGCGGCCGCGTTTTGGGCCCGGAGACGAGATCCTGATCACCGCCCTCGAGCACCACGCCAACATCGTTCCCTGGCAGATGGTGTGCGAGCAGACCGGTTGCACGCTCAAAGTGGCGCCGATCGACCGCCGCGGCGAGCTCCTCTACGATGAGTTCCTGAAGCTCCTCGGCCCGCGCACCCGGCTGGTGGCGATCGCACACGTTTCCAACGCTCTCGGCACGGTGTTGCCGGTGAAGCGCATCGTCGAGGCCGCGCATGCGCAGGGAGCCGTTGTGCTCGTCGATGGCGCGCAGGCGGTGCCGCACTCGCGGGTCGATGTGCGTGCGCTCGGTGCGGATTTCTATGCTTTCTCGGGGCACAAGGTCTACGCCCCCACCGGTATCGGCGTGCTCTACGGCCGGGAGGAGCTGCTGGCCTCGATGCCGCCGTGGCAGGGGGGCGGCGAGATGATCCTCACCGTCTCCTTCGAGAAGAGCACTTACAACGAGCTCCCCTGGAAGTTCGAGGCCGGCACGCCCAACATCTCCGGCGCCGTGGGGCTCGGAGCCGCCATGGACTACCTCGAGAGTCTCGGTATCGAGAGGGTCGCCGCGCACGAGGCGCGGCTGCTCACGCTCGCGACCGCCGAGCTCTCACGCCTGCCGGGCATCACGCTGGTCGGCACCGCCGCCCACAAGGCCTCGGTCCTCTCCTTCACGCTCGCCGGGGTCCATGCGCACGACCTGGGCACGATCCTCGATACCGAGGGCGTGGCGGTGCGCACCGGTCACCACTGCGCCATGCCGGTCATGACCTTCTTCGGCATCCCGGCGACCGCCCGGGCTTCCTTCGGCTGCTACAACACCGAGGACGACGTTGCGCGGCTGGCAGGGGCCCTGAGGCGGGCGCGCGAGGTCTTCGGCTGATGGACCTGAAGGAGCTCTACCGCGATGTGATCCTCGATCACAACCGCGCGCCGCGGAACTTCGGTCGCCTGGAGAGCGGCGGCGCCGCCGCCCAGGTGCGCCACGCCGAAGGACACAACCCCTTGTGCGGCGACCGCCTGACGGTGTTCGTCGCGCTCGACGGGGAACGGGTCGCGGACATCCGCTTCGAGGGCAGCGGCTGTGCGATCTCGACCGCTTCTGCCTCTCTCATGACGGAAGCCGTCAAGGGGCGCGACCGGGCCGCGGTGCGCGCCCTCTTTGACAAGGTGCACGCGCTGCTCACGCGGCCCGAGACGCCGCCCGATCCCGCGCTCGGCAAGCTTGCCGCCCTCGGCGGCGTGAGCGAGTTCCCGGCACGCGTCAAGTGCGCCACGCTCTGCTGGCACACGCTCAATGCGGCGCTCGAGCGCGGCGCGGCGACGGTGTCGACGGAGTAGCCGATGCGCCGCCACGAGAACGAGCCCTTCGTCGTGAGCCGCGAAGTGCGGGCGGTGGTCGTTCCGGCCGGACAGGAGGTGCGGCTCAAGCCCGGCCAGGCCGGCTACATCACCCAGGCCCTGGGTGGGAGCTTCACCGTCTACCTCGAGGGCAATCTCTTCCGCATCGCGGGCGAAGATGCCGACGCCATCGGGCAGGAGCCCGTGAAGTCGCCGGAGCTCCCGCCGAACGCCACCGGCGAGGACGTGCGCAAGCTCGCGTGGGAGCAGATGCGCAGCTGCTACGACCCCGAGATTCCGATCAACATCGTCGACCTGGGCCTGGTCTACGAGTGCGACGTGAAGGAGAACGAGGACGGCACGCGCTCGGTACAGGTGCAGCTCACCCTCACCGCACCGGGCTGTGGCATGGGTGAGATCCTGGTGGAGGACGTGCGCGACAAGCTGCAGCGCATCCCAACGGTACGCGAGGCGCGCGTCGAGCTGACTTTCGACCCGCCCTGGAACCAGTCGATGATGTCGGAGGCGGCGCGGCTGCAGACGGGGATGTTTTGAGCACCTGGGTCGACATTGGGGCGGCCAGCACCCTGGCCGAAGGCATCCCCTTATCGGCGGAGGTCGACGGCGTGGCGGTAGTGGTCGTACGCTGCGGGTCCGACCTCTATGCGGTAGAAGACCGTTGCACGCACGACGGCGAATCCTTCACGGGTGCCGAGGTGGAGAACTGCGAGCTCATCTGCCCGCGCCACGGCTCGCATTTCTCGTTGCGGTCCGGCGAAGCCCTGACTCCGCCGGCCTACGAGCCGCTGCGCACCTATGCGGTGCGCGAGCAGGACGGGCGGATTTTCCTCGAGCAGCCCTGAGGGGCGCATGAAACGCCTGACCGTCATGCGCCACGCCGATGCGAGCTGGAAGAACCCCGGCACGGATGACTTCGCACGCCCGCTCAATCGGCGCGGGCTCGCGGGCGCGGAGGCCATGGCGCGCCGGCTGCTGGAGCTCGAGCTGGTTCCCGACCGCCTCATGGCCAGCACCGCGCGGCGTGCCGAGCAGACCGCCGATATCGTGGCCCGGGAGATGTCGCTATCGGTCCGCCACGTGCAGCGCGAGGAGGCGCTTTATCTTGCGGGCGCCAACGACCTGCTGCGCCTGATACGCGAGACCGGTCCGCGGATCGCGCACCTGATGGTCATCGCGCACAACCCCGGTGCCTCCGACCTCATACACCTGCTCGTGCCCCGCGGGGGCATCAGCACGCTCACGACCGCGGGCCTGTGCTCGATCCTCTTCGAAGCCGACAGCTGGCAGGCGATCGGTCCTGAGTGCGTCAAGGAGGTGCAGCACCAGTCGCCACCGTTTCGTCTGCGCTGGTTGCTGGGTTGAGGCGGCTCAACACTCCGGGACGTTGACCGCGAGGCCTCCCTGCGAGGTCTCCTTGTAGATGGTGGACATGTCGGCGCCGGTCTGCCGCATGGTGGCGATCACCTGATCGAGCGACACCTTGTGCGTGCCGTCGCCGCGCATCGCGAGCCTGGCTGCATTGATCGCCTTGACCGCCCCCATCGCGTTGCGCTCGATGCACGGTATCTGCACGAGCCCCGCCACCGGATCGCAGGTGAGCCCGAGGTTGTGCTCCATGCCGATCTCGGCGGCATTCTCGACCTGCTCATTGGTGCCGTGGAGCGCCGCCACCAGTCCCGCCGCCGCCATCGAGCAGGCAACGCCCACTTCCCCCTGGCAGCCCATCTCCGCGCCCGAGATCGAGGCGTTGCGCTTGTAGAGCATGCCCATCGCAGCGGCGACCAGGAGAAAGCGCAGCACCCCCTCATCGTTGGCTCCGTCGGCGAAGCGGCGATAGTAATGCAGCACCGCGGGCACGATGCCAGCCGCGCCGTTGGTAGGCGCCGTGACCACGCGTCCCCCGGCCGCGTTCTCCTCATTCACCGCGAGCGCGAAAGCATTGACCCAGTCCATGACATCGAGCGGGCCTGCGGCGCCGCTCTCGGTCAGCTGGCGGTAGAGCCGCGGCGCGCGGCGGCGCACCTTGAGCACGCCCGGAAGCACACCGCTCTGGCGAAATCCGCGCTCGACGCACGCCTGCATGACCTGCCAGATGTGAGTGAGCCGCCGGCGCACCTCGGACTCACTCGCCCAGGTGCGCTCGTTGGCGAGCATCAGCTCGAAGATCTCGAGCCCATGCTCACGGCACACGGCGAGAAGCTCCGCGCCCGAGGCGAAAGGGTATGGGGGCTTGGTGTGCGCGGCGGCCTCGCGCGCCTCGGTCTCATCGCCCCGCACGATGAAGCCCCCGCCGATCGAGTAGTAGTCCTCGGCGCGCAGAACGCGGCGATCGGCGCCGAGCGCATCGAAGCGCATGCCGTTGGAATGACGCGGCAGGCGCTCGTGGTGCATGAAGAGCAGCTGCATCGGCTCATCGAAGGCGATCTCGTGCTCGCCGAGGAGCCGTATGCGCCCGCTCGAACGGATACGCCTGACCGTGACCTCGAGGCCGTCGGGATCGACCGTCTCGGGATCCGCGCCCTCGAGGCCTGCGAGAACGGCGCGATCGGTGCCATGCCCCAGGCCGGTGAGCGCCAGCGAGCCGTACAGCCGCGCCGCGATCTCCTGGGTCGCGCCGAGGAGCCCGGCACTCTTCAGCCCCAGCACGAACTCGCGCGCCGCCCGCATCGGTCCCATGGTGTGAGAGCTCGAGGGCCCGATGCCGACCTTGAAAATGTCAAACACGCTCAGCGTCATGAGGGACCCTCGGGCGGGCGGTACCTGGCCGCGCGCCGCGGGAGTCTGCAACGCCGTTCGGTCCCCCACATGCTTTGCGGCGACATCGGGCGGCTTAAATGCGACCCCGTCGAGTATAATTTCGCTCATGAATCAGGCCTTCCTCGAGCGACTGCGCGACGAGCTCCGCTCGCTGCGCGAGCAGGGTCTCTACAAGGGTGAGCGGGTGCTCGAAGGTCCCCAGGGAGGCGTGGTACGCGCCGCGGGACATGAGCTGATCAACCTGTGCGCCAACAACTACCTCGGCCTCGCCAATCATCCGGCGGTGCGCGCCGCCGCCCAGCGCGCCCTCGAGACTCAAGGCTACGGCATGGCCTCGGTGCGCTTCATTTGCGGCACCCAGGAGAGCCACAAGCAGCTCGAGGCGCGCCTGGCGCGCTTCCTCGGCACCGAGGACGTGATCCTCTACTCCTCGTGCTTCGACGCCAACGGCGGCCTGTTCGAGGCACTCCTCGATGAGCGCGACGCGGTCATCTCCGATGCGCTCAATCACGCGAGCATCATCGACGGCATTCGTCTGTGCAAAGCGCAGCGACTGCGCTACGCCAACGGCAACATGGAGGAGCTGGAGAGCTGCCTGCGGCAGGCGCAGGGGGCGCGCACCCGCCTCATCGCCACCGACGGCGTCTTCTCCATGGACGGCTTTATCGCAAACCTGCGTGGAATCTGCGACCTCGCCGAGCGCTACGGCGCCCTCGTCATGGTCGATGACTCGCACGCCACGGGCTTCATGGGAGCGAGCGGCCGCGGCACGCA
>Ga0070735_10002817_pt1 | contig 15500 bp, 9 predicted proteins | sample Coa_R1_FD_66443 | JGI IMG/M metagenome (GOLD analysis project Ga0070735, IMG submission 66443) | Surface soil microbial communities from Centralia Pennsylvania, which are recovering from an underground coalmine fire - Coalmine... | ecosystem: Environmental > Terrestrial > Soil > Unclassified ... | reverse complement strand
GGATATATCTCATTATATTTAAAGAAGATAATTAGCTTCTTCCTGGCAATGTTCGTGCTGTTTGAAAATCAGTCATCTAACAGGAGAGGCGGAGCAAAATGGCCATCTTTAACGAAGAACGCTTCCCACAGGATCAGAACTTAAATCAGGGAGTTGGTCATGTTTCCGCTTTAAGTCAGTGGCTGCTGCTGGCTGTACTGGCGCTCATTCTGGCAGTGGTGGTCAGTGTCGGATATGTTGTGCACCAGCGTGAGAATACGCGCAAGCTTGCCGAGACCAACAATCAACTCCAGGCCGAAATAAGTGGAATGCGGGAACAGTTAGCCAGTTTGACGGCAAAGTTGAATGAGATCAGCAAACCTGTTGTCCCGGCGCCGTTAGCCCCAGTGGATGAAGCCTGGGGTGTTCATCCAACCCAGACGAATCATCCCTCTAGGCACCGGAGCGCTTCTTTGACCGACCCACCCGCCCTGCCCAAATGGGGAAAGGCCATTCAACAGCAGCTTGCACGTCAAAGCAAGTTGCTGGCTTCGACTCAGCAGGACCTGGCTCGAACGCGCGCTGACCTCGAAAACAATCTGGATTCCACCCGCAGTACGGTAAATGATCTGAGCGGCTCAATTGCCAGGAACCATGCCGAACTGGTGGCTCTTGAACAGTTGGGCGAGCGCAATTATTACGAATTCGATCTTTATAAATCCAAGCGATTTCAGCGTGAAGGGCCCATCAGTCTTTCGCTGCGCCACACCGACACCAAGCATCGCCACTACGACGTGGTGCTGCTCATCGACGATTACCAGTTAACAAAAAAGCACGTGAATCTCTATGAGCCTGTCAGGTTTATGACCGCAAAAGGCCAGCAAGCAACGGAGTTAGTCGTCAATCAAATCGACAAGAACCACGTCCATGGTTACGTCAGCGTGCCCAAATCACTGACTCCTCGGACTGCGGAGATCACTCCCTCCTCTAGCATGCAGGATTCTGATATCTCTGCCCCGTCTGCACAGCCTCAGACGAGTGACGCCAAGCCAGCGGAAGTGAGCCTCACTCGCCGTCCACAGTCTCAACCATAATCCTGATAAACTCAACTTCCGCCCCGGGCGGAGAGCCCTTCCACCCTCCCCCGCAATATCGTGAGCGAGGCTTTGGGAATCGTAAACGACGCATCTGCACCACCCGGCAGTGTGAAAATCCTGGGTGGCCCATCGGGATCTGCATAGCCATTCCGTCCATCAGCGTGCCAGAGATATTGTTCGCTGCCGAACGTTACCATAATAACGGGGGTGGAAAAGAACCCTTGCTGCTCCTGATCCCGGTCTTCAAATGCGATCCGCACAGTATGCGCATTTTCTTGGTCGCGATTGATTATCATCAAAGACCATTGGTCGTCCGGGCGATAGACCGCATAAACGGCTAACAGATTATGGCCTGCGGCATCGGTGACGTTGCATGTGGCACGGTAGACCCGGTGCATTTGGTTGCAGGGCTTCACCCATTCCAGATTAATCAGTCGGGCAGCAAAGTACTGCGAAGTGCGCTGCCTGATGTGGTAGTGTTCGTCCGCAGCGAACATCCCGAACGTACCCCATCCGTGGCAGCCGCGCGACAAGTGCTGGGGGAAAAAGTGAAAATAGTAGAGAGCGCTTCCGCCCGCGGTCAGAAAGGCCCCGACATATTCGCCGAGCCATAGAGCTCCGAAGATGTCCACAAAGGATTGATTGAGATTCCAGGAAAGATTGCTTTCGGTAATGAACATGGGAACATTTTCCGGTAGCCCGTCATCTCGCCACACCTGAAGAATATGACTCACCAGTTGCGGTTCTCGGTAAAGATCGCTCCAGGTGACGTTGCACGGCTCGAAGGGATAATGCTCGAAGGACATGAAGGAAAGGTCCGAAATCCGGCCATGAGATTTCAGGTAGTCGAGGAAACGTCCGAGCCAGGATGTTCTGCCCTGGGCATCCGGCCATACCTTGATATCTTGATTGACGCCTTCAAAGACAGGCCCGCCAAGCTTGGCGTCGGGCGTCAGTCGATGAATCGCTGTCGCAAATTGGATGTATAAAGCGGCATAATCCTCCGGCATGGCATACTGGCCGTCGGGTTCTTCACCCATCTCGACATAGGCTACGGGGTAGCCGCGCTTTTTGAGATAAGCGATTTCGGCTGCCGCATCTTCCGGGCATCCGTAAAGCATGGCGATTGGGACAATGGCTGGAAGACCGTTCGTGACTCCGCTGGTAAAGAACAGATCAAAACCTGTTTGATCCCCACCCTGGACGTCGAGATCGGCTTCGGAATGCCAGGGGTCAACAGAAGAGCAATAGGTGGCGGTCTGATTCTGGTCTGGAGAGTGCTGAATGCAATCAACCAGCCGGCCTTCGCCATCCAATGTGCCGGCATAGACCTCCTTGATGGCGTATCCCACGCAGTTGCGGGGATCGCTGGACCCGTGGGTGTCACAGGTGTTGGAGGATTCCGTCATCAGAATGCGGAGAAAGCGGGCGGGGACAGGGGAGTCTGCCAGCTTCAAGGTTACGGTTCCGCCAAGCCCGTCCTTCACCAGACCGCCCGGGAATGCATTCCACACGCCCGACGTGGGCTCCCTCATGGCATTGCCTGATCCCGTCCAATACTGAACTTCGTAAGCCCGCGCATAAGGATCGGCCCAGTCGATGCGAATCGCCTGGATATCTTGATCGGCGCCGAGATCAATCACCACCCACTGCGGATGAAGTGAGTCGGCCTCGCCCGTAAAGCGCTCCGTAAGATATGGATTGCTCTTCCAATAGGTATTGGGATTGCCGTCTGTCAGGCGCGAATAGCCACTCTCAGTCCCGCCATTGCGAGTGTGACCACGATGGGGCAGGGGATAGCCGTAGGAGTGTCGCAGAAATTCTCCTGGCTCAGCACTTCCAGTGAAATAGCCGCATTGATTGGCAGAATCACTCCAGACACCGTTGGGATTCCAGTGCCAGGCCGCAATCTGAAGTTCTGTGTGCTGGCGATAGGTCATCGGTCCCCAACCAGCAGAAAGGCATTCCTTGATCATCGGCGTTGTATACAGCTGATCGACCGAACCGGTATGCAACATGTCAATGGAAGTGCCCAGGGCACTGTGCGGAGCGAAGGAATTTGTAGCGTGGCTGGGCGTTGCGTCCACCCGGATGGTCTTGACGCTCGAGCCGTGCACGCCGGAGTCCAGGTGGTTCTGTTTTCCTTCTGTTCCGGAGGAGCCAAATATTTCCGAGGGGATCAAATGGGTAGCCGCGGCTGTGGTTACACCAGCCAGAAACTTGCGGCGAGAAAGGCCCAAGCCGGAAACTGTGGTTGTGTTCCATCCCTCTTTCACGGTCTACTCCGACGAGATAATAACTTGTTGTTTGGTCTGATCGCCGCTTGAGATAGCCATCAGTCCCCTGTGCGATGAGACGAAGCACAACTCTTACCTTTGTGCTGAGGCAATGTCAAGAGTTATTGAGGAAGGTTTATAAAGTCGACGTCGTGATCATTGCTCGCTTCTCGCAAGAAGGCGGTCCTATTTTGCTCCGGCAAGAGGTTAAAATTGCTTATCTTTCCATGTGGAGATGTCCAAACCGAGCATCATGGCCAGAAGACAGAAGGGCGCCATGCATGCTAGGCTTCCTGAGGATGCCTCAGTCGACTCAAAATGTCATAGCCCGGGCGGGCAAGGACTCAGCTTCGAGATCCAAAATCAATATTCGCGCGGTGATCTTCGACTATGGGAATGTGCTTTGTCTTCCTCAACAACCTTCCGACGTCGAGAAAATGGCTGCGATTTGCCGAATGCCAATTCCCCGTTTTGTGGAACGTTACTGGCAGTTCCGGCTCGCCTATGACCGCGCCGAATTGGATGGCAACTCTTATTGGACTTCCGTGGTTCGTGAAGAGGGCCGCGCACTAAGCCCTGACGAGGTCACCCGGCTCATTCAGTTGGATGGCGCAAGCTGGGCGCGACCTAATCCTGCGACGCTCCGAGGGGTGGAACGATTGCACGCTGCAGGCATCCCTTTGGCGATACTTTCCAATATGCCACCCGAAGTTAAAGGCTACATTTTGGAACACTGCAGTTGGCTCTCTGTCTTTCAACATCTCATCTTTTCTTGCGACGTCGGCCTGGCGAAACCCGATCCGGCTATTTACCGCGAGTGCCTCAAGAAGCTGAAGCTCGCGCCCAGCGAAGCCCTCTTCCTGGATGATAAACCTGAAAACGTCTGGGCTGCCGCAAAATTGGGAATCCAGGGCGTTGTGTTTGACACTGCCGAAAAGGCCTTCACATGGATAAGCCAATGCCTCGAGCTTCCGGCACTTGTTGCCACAGAAGCTGAACCGAACTTGCCTGCCCAATCCCCCTGATCTAGGTCTCGCCCATATAAACCCAAAGCGATATACTCTGGCAATGCAAGCTTTGCACGCTGCTTCGGTTGGAAATTCGACCGTGTAATGTCCTGGCGGGTTCTGAGTCTCAACACTCAGTGTGGAAACGATCGACGTTGAAAATTATGGCGGAAATCAGAGGAATCACTTACGGATCCGTCTCAAAATCACGGGGCGGTTTCCTGATCGGAGAGAAAGTTCATACCGGGATTCTTCTGTCGATGACGATTTTGACGGTATGCGGGGTTATTCAGGGGCAAGGAAAGAGAGATTCCCCTTCATTCGGGCTGAGTATCGCCTTATCCAATGCACCGCTTGCTCGCCGGCAACAAGAGGAACTTGCGAAAGCCGTTCACGCACATGAGTATGTGCACGCTGAGAAATTATTGCTTTCGGAGATCAATTCCCATCCTCATTCTTCTGAACTACTTAGAATTCTTGGAGGTGTTTTTTTTCTCGACGGCAAGTATTTGAACAGTGCCATTGCATATAAAAAAGCCGAGGCGCTTGCCCCGCTCGATGCACCAAGCCGCTATACGCTCGCCATGGCTTACATTGTGTTGAAGCATCCTGATTGGGCGCGTCCGGAGTTAGAGAAACTGGAGCGCTTGGATCCCCATAGCCCGCTCTACCCTTATTGGCTGTCCCGCTTGGACTATGATGCCATGCGGTTCAAGCAGGCAATTGAAGAAGCTCGTCAGGCGATCAAGGTCGATTCAAATTTCATGAAGGCTTACGATAGCCTTGGCCTTTGCTATGAAGCTTTGGGCCAATACGACAAAGCGGTCAGTGCTTACCGGCAAGCGCTGCAGCTCAATCAGAAGGACCAAGCGCCGTCGCCATGGCCATGCCTGAACTTGGGGGCCTTACTGGTGAAGCTGGGCCACCTCGATGAGGCAAAGAGTGTTCTCGCGGAAGCTCTCAGAATAGACCCACGGTTCCCTAGTGCCCACTTCGAGCTGGGGCTCCTGCTCGAAAGGGAGGGGAAGTACAGGGCTTCGCTCATAGAACTTCAGAAGGCGATTCAATTCGATCCATCCTACGCCGATCCATACTTCATTCTTGGTCGGATTTATCAGCGACTCGGCGAGAAAGAAAAGGCCGAACGGGCTTTGGGAAAATTCCATCGTCTGAAATCATCCACGTTGGACACCGGGTCTTAACCAAACACTGGGCTTTCCTTGTCCGCGACCAGTCAATTCCCCCAAAGCATTTCTCACATCGGGCAAGGTGTATCTCTACTTGAGCAACAGCCTCCTCATTTCTCTCTATCACCATTGAGGCCGAAACAATACACATTAGAATCGTGATCGACCGCATAAACTTGGCCGTCGGCAACTGCCAATCCACTGAAATGGACCCAACTTTTAATGGCAGCTCCGCTCTGGTAAAGTATTTTGCCTGTTCGTGCATCCAGGGCGTACAGTACCGCAGGGTGGGTCCCTTGGGCTCGCTGTGCTGTTGTTAACAGATTCTTTTTCCAGTCTGCAACGCTCTTGTAGTGCAGGATTCCTGAGACGACATTCTGCTTGGGATTTTCGCCTGTTGCCAAGGCAAACAATATTCCGTTGGCAATTGCTGGAGGGTCCGGAAGGTTGAAATCTGGAGAAACCCAGGCGGGTGACAGCTCTGGTTTGCCTGAAGTATTGTTAAGCGTCACCCTGAATGCCATGATACAGCCATGCGGAGTAGGCCCATGGGTGATTGGAAATCTCGGAGCTTCTTTCGAAATCGGTCCCCAGAGGGTAACGTAAAGCCAAGATTGCCCTTTGGCGTCTTGCCATGCCGCTGGCGCTCCCCATAGCCCTTTCTCTTCTAACGCCTTAACATCGTTACCGAGAGGCGGAGTGACAAACAAAGGAGTGTGATGATCCTTACCTCCCAGAGAGTCGGCGTTAAGCAGGTAAACGACCGCTTCTTTACCTCCCCCTGCGATAAGATTGTAGTTCTTATACGCAAACCACACATAACCCCCGGAACACATATCCAGATCGTCCCGATTAATCAGTCGCCAGTTCAACGGCGTATAGTAATCAAGCAGGTGCAAATCTCGAAGCGATGCAGCAACAAAGCTGCTGCCGTAGTTACCGACAGTCGGGTTAAAGCCCCCGTCGCCTGTACTGACGATTACCCTGTCGTCCATCCCAATTACAGGGCCGCCCCTGCCCCACATGCCCGCTCCATACCCCTGTTGGAGCAGCAGTTCGTGAGTGACAGGATGCATCGGATTCCGCACGTCCATAGAGTAGATTCCTGACCGGTCGCCTCCGCATCCTTGTGACGTTGAGGTGTAGATAATCCCATTCTTAAAATTTAGACTCCACGGCTTCGCAAAAGCTGGAACAAATTGATAGGGACCAAACTTAATGTCCCCATTGCCCAAATCCAAGCCATAGAGCTTTCCGTCTTGAGCTATCGTATAGATAAGGTTACGTCCCTTGTCGATCGTGGGGGTTGCATTCACGGCATTCGGACATAAGTAAAAGGCCTCGTCTTTGGCCACGACATGTGTCTCGAACATTCGCTGCCAAACCACTTTTCCGCTTTTGGCGTCTAGGGCAAAGAAATGATCGGAGCTTCCCGCCACATAAACCAGATCTTTAACGCCTTCGGGAGTGACAATATGGTCGGCCACGACTGGCGCCGTCAAAGCATTGAGAGCAAGGGGAGGATTATCGACCTGAACCGACCACTTCAAATTAAGATTGGAGACATTCTGCGGCGTCAGCTTATCTTCCCCGGAGGCCCACCCGGACCGCTGAGGATCGTGGCCAAAAGTAGGCCAATCCCCTGCGGTGAGTCTCATGGTAATGAACAATACGATTGAAAGAAGACATACTGCGAGGTTCAGGAATGGTCGCATTTTAAACAATTTGAGATAACAGATTTTCAGCGTCGATCCGTTCATTGTCACACGTCCGCTCTCAGAACAAGAGCTGCATCGCAAATTGGATGCGACGCGGATCACTTACGCTTCCATCCCATTGTCCAAATGCGGGGCTTGCAACATCCGTATTGAAGGCCGTGTCCCCAAAGCAGCGGGTGGTACATGCGAAGATATGCCAATTCCACACGTTAAAGAACGAAGCCCGGAATTGCAGACCCACACGCTCTGTTAATTTTGTATTTTTGATCAGGCTGAGGTCCTGATTATGAAAGCCCGGACCTCTCAAGTTCGAGATACGCGGCCCCTGTCCAAGATAAAAATTGAAGTTCGCCGGATTCTCGAACGCAGCTTGATTGAATAACGGCCCCTTATCCGGATTGAAATGAGCCGGATTCTGCAAAAAGGGGTTCGCCCCGGGAAGCACTGCGGGGATGCAAGCAGCTTGGAACTGGGCAGGGACGTTACATTCACTGGATCGGAAATAGTACGGCTCACCCGAGGAAATGCGAAAGAGAGAAACGACCTCCCAACCGCCAATAAGCTTGTCTGCGGGTCCCCCTCTGCTCAGGAAGCGTTTCCCCTGACCAAAAGGAAGCTGATAGGTCAGTGAAGCGGACAGAATATTGGGTGTGTCGTTTTCTGAAAGCGCCATATTCCGTTGTCGCTGGTAGGGTGAGATGACGCCTTGGAGAACCCCTTGATAGGAGCCTGGTTGAACGGTATCGGCGTCCGTAACCATCTTGGAAAGAGTATAGGCGCCGAGGAACCACAAACCACTCGACAAGCGGTGCTCCACTTTGACCTGGAAGGAATGATAATGTGAGTCGCCAGCGTTTTCATTAAGTGCCTCAAGACCTCCACAGTATTGCGGATACGGCACTAACGCCTGGGCTACCGAGGGCGCGCAAGCCTGCATTTGATCGACCCAGGCACTGTAGGGGACTGAGACCCCATCCAAGCTGGTTTCCCCGGGCTGGAATGTGTCGAATAAGGACTGCCCCATCGAAAGCAAGTTCGGATTCAGGGCGTTAAGCGGAGCGTTATTCGAGGGCAGATGAGTCCCCTTGTTGGCCACATATGCCATGCTGACATAAGAATTGTTGGTGAATTGATGCTCAATTGTTAGATTCCACTGCTGGGCGTACGCGCGGTGGTTTGCCGAAACAGGTCGATAGATCGGACCCACCTGGCCATTGAGGAAAGAACTGTTAATAAAGGGTGGGAGCGGAGAGATTGGGGGGAAACCCTGTTGAAGAAGAAATGCCGGCGTTAGACCACCGTCAGGACTGGAAAACGCCGGGGTAGAATTAAACCCGTCTTGGGCGATTCCGCTATTCCAGCCCGGATAGAACGCTTGGTCGAAGAATATCCCATAACCGCCTCGGATGACGGTGTTCGGTTTCCAAGCATAGGCAAAACCAAACCTGGGACCAAAGCCGCCATACCAGGTCTTTTCGGGATGTCGTGCCCCAAAACCGGCGGAACCGTAATTGATCGTACCGTCGCCAGTGCCGGCAAAAGCCAGTCGTCCGGGGCGGCCTCCTGCACCGGGGTTTGCACCATTCGGGTCAAAAAATGAGAGATGATTATACTTTTCGACGGAAGGTGTCCCTACATCCCAGCGCAGACCGTAATCAAGACTAAGTTTGTCGGTCACCCTCCAATTATCACCAGCGAAAAGCGCATAGTAACTCCCACGAGCGTAAATCGCGGTTACCGTGTTAAAGGATACATTGGCGTTGTCTACGGCACCCAGCAGGAAGCTCGCAATCGGACTGCCGCTGTTGATACCCAGCAGGCCCGTCTCTGTGCTCGCGAAATTGAAGGTTCCTGACTGGTTGTTATTGTTTAACAAATTGTTTTCCAACTTTCGAATCTCTCCTCCAAAGATGAATGTGTGCCGACCGTGAATCCATGTCATCGTGTCATTGAGCACATTCGTCGGACGATCCTCATGGTGGAAGTCGTCGAGGCCCATAGGAGCAAAGCCATTCGAAAACTGAATGGACGGTGGTTGGACATAAGCGGCGGCACCAGGAATCTTTGGCATCTGGTCGGCATAAGAAGCGTCAACCGCTAGTTCGCTACCCCTCATATCCATGTAGCCATAATGGAGCGTATTCAGCAGATTCGGCGTGAAAGTGTGATCCCATCCCAAGCGATTTGCCCAGGGACCGATTTCACCTCCATCGGGCAGCAGAAATATGTCCGAACTGATGGGCCTAGGCAAATTTGTTACGTCCGCAAAAACTGTGTTGTGGTAATGGAGCGTCACGTTAAAGTGATCTTTGCTTCCCAGATAGTCATCAATTCGGGCGTCGACCATGGTTCGATGATCGACCCCCGCGCCGCTGATATCAGCAATGGGTACCGGTGACACGTAGTTATTCAGTGGGCCTGAAAACGTAGGAGTGGGAAGATATTTAAACCACTGCTGGGCCAGCGAGTTCTCGAGACGAGGGTCTGTAGGACAAATCACATTGGGAGTGTGCCCGTCACAACCCATGAACTGGTCACGCAGATAAGGCAGATTATTCGGTCCTACTGGCGAGTTGGGGTTGAAGTTGGGATTCGGTCTGGTTGTTGCCGGATCATAAATCGGGATCAGGTTTCCATTGGCATCGCGCCAGTCTCGAAAGTCGCCTTGGCGTTCTTGCATTGAGGGAATGCTGAGGATGGGAAATCGGCTTCCTCCTCGGATCGTCCATTTTTCGACGTTGGAGAAGAAATAGATTTTGTTTCTTCCTGACCATAACAGAGGAATCTTGGCCGGCCCGCCAATGCTGCCGCCAAACTCATTTTCGATATCCTTCGGCCGCGTCGGAGCACCCCATTGACGAGCGTTTAGGGCGGTATTATCTAAAAATTCGCGCAGGTCCCCGTGGAAGTGATCTGTTCCTGATTTCGTGACCAGGTTAATCACTCCAGCGGTTGTTGACCCGTACTGCGGTGAATAATTTGAGGTGACCACGTTAACTTCACTGACGGCTTCGGGCGATATAGGGTAGTCATTGTCGATGGCGACCATTCCACTCTGGCTCATCAAACCTTCCTGCATCGAGGCTCCATCCAGGGTAGCTTCGTTCCCCATCTTGAGACCACCATTAATCCGGGCTTCGAAGGGATTACCGCCCGCGCCTGTATTCACGCCTGGCATCAAGACAACAAAAGATGCAGCCGACCGAGAGTTCCCGGCGACCACCAGGGGAAGGTTCGCCAGAACTTGCGGCGTGATCGTGCCTGATTGCGTTCCATTCACTGTGTTAATGGGAGCCGCCGCACCCGTAACTTCCACCTGCTGTTTGGCTTCTCCGATCTCAAGAGTCACATCAAGAGTCAGATTTTCATTGACATTAACGAGGATTCCTCTTTGGATGTAGGTGCGAAAACCCCTGGCTGAAACCTGTAGAACGTACACTCCTTCACCCAGATTGGCGAACTGGTAGAGGCCGCTGGGTCCCGACTTTATCCTGATAACTGAGTTGGTCTGAACAGACGTGAGCGTGCATTCAGCGTTGGGAATTGCGGCGCCCGTCGGATCTTTAATAACCCCTCCTAGTGACGAGTTAAGGCTCTGGCCCCCAACCCAACCCGAGAAGAACAACAGTGAAATCAGCAAACACCGGGTTGCCCTTCCTATCCTATGGCTCATAATTGACCTCCTCGCCTCTGAATTGAATCGTTTTAATTGTATCGGGAATTTCTATACTGATCTTGGCGTGATGTCAAGTACTATTTGACAGGACTTTCCTTACTTTTTTCGAATAGCTTTTCATCATCAAGGTTCGGCGTGCTGTTCTGAGTGCGACCTTACCGTTTCCGCCGCTTCGACTCCTCAAAAGCCCAGTAAATTTGCGTTAGCAGTTGAGGTGTGCCAAGCATCTTGGCCGCAACCGCCAGCATGGACCAGAGGTTTTTAGGAGGGAGATCCAAAATTCGGGGCTGCCTACATCTCAAAAGTCGTCAGTGGCCTGTTTCCTGTAGTTAGACCCGAGAGGGCACAAAAAATAAGGAAAGTTTCGCTATTTGGAGAAAATTCTATCCTTCGTCGACACCGACCCTCGTATGACTCCTCTGCCCTGTGGGCAACCCGACTATGTGAGCACAGACTGACAAGCTGCACACCTCAAGGCTAGGTGCCTGAGCTTGACTTTCCTGGCCTTGAGAGTATGAGAGCATGGGTGGACTTATTGCTTTCGTCTTGGGGTAATTTGCGAATGCAACGCTCGCTTTAATTTACTCAGATAAGGAATATTAATTTTAGTTAAGTCACTTATGATATAATACCCGCGCGGGTAACCTAATGGCCATTAAAGTGCTCGTTGTCGATGACGAACCTAGTTCGCGTCAGTTATGTCTGGAAGCTCTTGAGGGGCTCGGCTATGAGATGCAGGCGGTTGATTCGCCTTCCGGCGCGCTTCCCATCCTTGAGGACGGCCAGGCGGACATTGTCGTTGCGGACGTTCGCATGCCCGGGGGCAGCGGTCTCGATCTGCTTCGCATCATCAAGGAGAAATACCCCAGCGTGGATGTCCTGATGATGACCGGCTTTGGAAGCATTCCCGAGGCGGTTGAAGCGGTCAAGCTGGGCGCTTATGATTACATCACCAAGCCCTTCAAAATCGATCAGTTCCGCGCCTTGCTGGAACATATGGTTGAAAGGCAGCGGCTAGCGGCAGAAAATCGCCTGCTGCGTGAGCAACTGAACACCCAAAAAGGCCTTGGGAATTTCGTGGGCAATTCCCCGGCCATGCAGCAGGTCTATCAGACCGTACTGAAGGTTGCGGAAAGACGGCATCCGGTTCTGATTCTCGGCGAAAGCGGGACGGGCAAGGAACTGGTGGCGCGTGCAATCCATGCTTACAGCCCCATGCGTGAGAAGCACTTTGTGCCGGTGGATTGCGGCAGCCTCACTTCAACGCTGATCGAAAGTGAGCTTTTCGGGCACGTGCGCGGCGCGTTTACGGGCGCAAGCCAGGCGCGCACAGGGTTGCTGGCCTCGGCGGGAGGCGGCACGGTCTTTCTGGACGAGATTGGGGAACTGCCCGTGGAATTGCAGGCGAAGCTGCTGCGCGCGCTGCAGGAGCGAGAGATCAGGCCGCTGGGCAGCAATGAGCCTGTCCCCTTGCAGGCTCGGGTGCTGGCCGCCACCAACCGCAACCTCGAAGCCGCCATTGAAAAGGGAACGTTCCGCGAAGATCTGTATTTCCGACTCAACGTGGTTTCCATCCGCGTTCCCCCTTTGCGCGAGCGCAAAAGCGATATTCCCGCGCTGGTTCAGGCGTTCCTGCAACGGTATGGAGCTTTGGAAGAAGGGATTGTCGGTTTCAGCAAAGAGGCGATGGACCGTATGATGAGTTATTCGTGGCCGGGTAACGTCCGCGAGCTGGAGAATTGCGTGCAGCACGCTGTTTCATTGGGTTCCGGGCCATTGCTCGAACTGAAAGACCTGCCCCCGGCCCTGCTGGGCAGTTTGAGAAGCAAAACTGATCCGGATGAGCCCCATACCCTTGAAGACCTGGAACGTCGCGCCATCCTGAATGCTCTCCAAACCGCTGGCGGCGACCGCCTGCGCGCCGCCAAACTCCTCGGCATTGGCAAGACCACCATCTACCGCAAGCTGAAAGAATACGGCCTCGAAGACCCGAACTCCGGCGACACCCTGCATGAGTGATTGCATTCAAGCCGCCGTTCTCCAGCCGCCCTCAAGCTCGCCGAAACTCTTAAACCATTCGTGGACGTCATTCGCGGCATCATGAAGGAATGGGCAGTCAAACGGGTTACTGTTATTAGGGTCGGTTAGATAATTCATTACATTGTTTTGAAGAGTAGGGTCATACCCAGAGTCGCTTTGCGTTGCCATCTCCGTTAATTCCGCAGTTTCTTCGAGGGCATGACCAGTCTCCTTAAACAAATGGGCAACCTCCTCAAGAGCATTGACAGCATCGCTGGCGTGTGAAAATCCACCCTCCGTACCCAAGCTGGCTAGAAACATGGTAAGGTTCGTTGCAATAGAAACGCCCAATTCAGTCTTGCCAGTTGTGCTGAATTCATCAAGTTGTTTGATGAGTTTTTCCATGTTTTCAATCCAAGTTTTTTGATTTTCATATTTTTTGAGTGCCTTATTAACGGTTAACTCTTTGTGGAGGTCCGCGCAAAAGAATTTTTTCTCTTCGAGTCGGTGAAGAATATCCACGTCGGTTCTGTTGGTTCTCTTTTTCCATTCCAAGTATTTTTTGGCCTGTATATGGAGAAAATTCCCGAGTAATATATGCTTTGCGCACAGTTCCTCAAACTGGTTGTGAATCTGCCTGAGCGTCGTATTTACCACCATCGGCACCGAGTCCAAGCCAGTTACGACATTAATGGCCTTGGTGATACCGTCTTTTGCCCTCGTCGCGTGCTTTTCAAAACTCCCCCAAAGTTCTTCATCCTGTAAAATTTTGATGAGGTCCTCCAGATCTTTCTTTTCAAGGCGTTGTGCCTTTCCAAGCAATTTTTTAACCCGGTCACTTACTTCACGGTTCACAAAATGGCATCGAGTAACGAGGTAAAACAGTATGGAACGCAGAAGGGCGTTGGCCAAGTCAGTAAATCCCAAGGCGTTCATGACGGCCTGGCCCGTTGCCTTAACGAGGAGTCGTCCGCCCTTTGCACAGGCCAAAGCAAAAAGAGGAGCTGTAGCACCAAAGGTAAAAAAGGTTCCCACGGCAGAGGCGGCAATGAGGAGGCCTGATCCTGTTGCGAGGAGGGCATCCTTTGCTTGGTGTTTTCGCACCGCTTTTACCTCGTCCCTTTTGTTCTCATACACCCAATTCTTGTTGAACTCCAACAGGGCTTTCTGAGTTCTGAGGCTCTTGAATTTTTCGTTGGGTAACTGAACGTTTTTCAGAGGACTTTCTGTGATACCCCACCAAGCATAATCAGTATTCTCCGATTTTGGTAACAACTTCTTGAGTCTATCGTTGAAATTTCTTTTAAGCTGATCCATCCTAGGGTCAAGCTTCTCGGTATTATCTAGAACTGCGTACGCTACAATCGCGTCTGTCACTATACACCCAAGCTGTTCTTGAATACTCGAAAACACCGGACGTTCTACTTCTTTTAAATTGGGATTTTCCAATATGAAGTTAAGGCGTTCATTACGAATTTGTATATATGCCCCAACCCTAACCATTCAAGTATCCTCCTCAAGAAACAGGCCGCTTTCGACTCTTGAAATATAGGCAGTCTCGAATTTCGGCCCCCTCCTAAAAGCCAAGGAAAACCTGTATTCGGAGCTAGCGGTTCTGGCCAAGATGCTTGGCACGCCTCAACCGCTAACACAAATTCAGCGGCTTTTGAGGAACTGAAGCTGCGGGAGGAGCAAATCACACCATCCACCGTCCGAACATCTGGTTCGGCGTCAGGGAAATGCCTCTTACCGCCGCTCCTTAGTCTCGTTTGCTTACCGCACGGAATCGTTTTGGAACTGTTTTTTCGCTGAAAGCAGCAACGTGGTACCAGGATCAGTGTGGATTCCGACGGCCTCTTTTCCGTTCCCGATAATGACAAAATTGAAGTTAGCGCGTTCCTGGCCGGGAGCCGAGGAGGCAGTACCCGTGCAATCGGGGTTCACTTGATAAGTGAAGATCAGATCGTGCTCCGGGCGGATCTCGCCATTCAGGCTTACCGTATCGTTAGCGGAGATGTTACCTTTTCCGTCTGCGACAAAGACGCCAGCCACGGCGACGGGCCCGATTTCCAGAATGCTGCCTGACTCTGTGAACGCATAATGCCCTTTCAGGGTGGCGTTGGAGCATGTTCTTTCACTCTCTCCAAAGCCGCTCACGCTGGTAAACAGGAGCAGGGCAGCCATTGCCCAGAACACACGTACACTTTTCGCTGCAGGCTTCATTCACGACGCTCCTCATAAGAAGTTGACGGCGGTATCATCAGCTGCTTCCTTGCAGGAAAGCGCTTCAGAGGCCAATATCCCTCCACGTCTTGCAAGCCTGCCGGAGGGTCGCCCCCCTCCGGCTGCTTTCAACCCCGTTGGGCGTTGTGCAGGCCGCTGAAACGCGGCGACCGCGAGTCGTCCGGCAGGCTGACGGCAGCAATGTAGTTGAAAACATCAGAAAAGTCGATGCAACGGAGGTGAAATTTATGTCATTTTTAGATGAAAAATTGGCGTGACGGATCAGAGCGGATTCTTAGGAGTCAGTGGGCCGTTCGC
>Ga0070735_10002816_pt1 | contig 15502 bp, 15 predicted proteins | sample Coa_R1_FD_66443 | JGI IMG/M metagenome (GOLD analysis project Ga0070735, IMG submission 66443) | Surface soil microbial communities from Centralia Pennsylvania, which are recovering from an underground coalmine fire - Coalmine... | ecosystem: Environmental > Terrestrial > Soil > Unclassified ... | reverse complement strand
CGACCGAGTCTGTTGCATGTCGCTCCGTAAATACGCATGCGCTTAGCGCGGCGATGACAATCGCAGTCACCATCCTGCTGGGGCCCCGGATGCCTGTCATGAGGTGGTCTTCGGCTTGTCGCTTGGCATACACCCTTCGTTTCCGCGGATTTGTGCTCGGTGCACCGTTTGCCAACGATGAGGCATAATTTCCTCGATTTGGCTCGCCGGCTGCGGTGGTAGACGCTCGAGCACGTCCTTGAGGTACTGGTAGGGATCGTGGCCTTTGAGCTTCGCGGACTGGATCAGGCTCATGATAGCAGCGGCGCGCTGACCGGCACGCAGGGATCCCGCGAACAGGACAACTGGAGCGATCGGGTTGTGGGGTGGAGATGATTTGCTCCGCATCCAGTTTCCCCTACGCCGTGAGGGTTGTGGCAACGACGACGATCCAGGGTTTAACCCCATAGGGCAAGCCGCAAGAAACGAGTGGCTTAACTTCTTGGGCTAGGTCGGCGCACTCGTTAATCGCATTAAAGCAGAAGTCGGGTTAAAAAAGCGAAAGACAATAGTTGGTCACCAGCCGTGAAAATAATCCCTGTTGCATTACTACTCTGCGCTTTGACTGCCTGCGGCGGACCAGCGGTTCGCCCGGATAGAACTCTCATGATACAGTTCGCCAGCCATTTGCGCCCGGGAGGCCAGAGCGCCGATCGCAACCCGAGCGAGCAGTTCATCCAGCTGTGGATGGCGCCTGTTGTCGGCAACATTAACGGCAAAATGAGCGGGAAAAGGTTGTTTGACGCGCGCATCACCGTGGTGCCGGAAGGCGAGCCCTTCGCAATTTCTCTCTCAGCTATCCAGTCGGGGCTGGCGGGGGCAGCGAAGGAAGCGACCGCGGGGGCTATCGAATTCCGTCCGGCGCAAACGCGCGTCGCGAGATTGGGCGTCATCGCGGAGGCCGTGAGCAGACCCGGCGCCTATTTCTCAACCTCGCTGCTCGATCAAACCTCAAGACAGACGCGGATCCTTTTCTACGTCGATCGCCGTTGTGTTATCCATGGATCGATATCCGATCATGTGGTCGATCTGACAGTAGCGCGGCCGGGCCTCCATTGGGTCGAGCTGCCTCACGATGCAGGCGGGAGGCCTTTACCATCGAGGCTGGCGGACTCGCAGCAGGGTGCCGTCGTTGTCGATGTGACGATGTAACGCAGCAAAAGGATCGCCATGTTGAGACCGCTATTGCTCGCAATTGTAGGGCTCCTTTTCGCGATCGGCCCGGTAAGCGCCCGTGAATTGAACATCCGTGTCTTTCAGATCAACGATCATCTCCTCGGTTTCTATGATGGCAGACCGGCGCAGGAGTCGAGGCGGTCGCAGTCATCCAATTGGATGGACTCCAGTGCCCTGGACGTTGGTGTAGCTACCTACGTAATCCATCGAGGCGACGAAGCGCTGGTCTACGATTCTTATCCATCGACCCAGGAGGCGAAATGGGTAAGGGACTATCTCACGAGGGCGGGAATCAGGCATTTCACTCTCGTAAACAGTCACTGGCACCTTGACCATGTGGGGGGTAACGCGATCTACGCCGATGTCGACAGGGTCGCGACCGAGAAGACCATTCGGCGCCTGATGTCGGAGAAGGCAGCCATCGAGAGTGGCACGGAGTGGGGACCGCCAGCCATCAACCCGCTTGTTGTCCCGAACATCGGGATCGCCACAGACACCGCGCGCCTGGTCGGGAATATCCGTGTCGAGTTGCGGCCTGTGAATATCCATTCCGAGGATGGCCTGGTCATCTATCTGCCCGACGACCGTATCTTGTTGGCTGGTGACACGCTCGAGGACACCGTCACGTTTGTCAGCGAGCCGGAAGGGATCGAGGGCCATTACAAGAATCTGAAAAAGATGAAGCTGTGGAACATCCGCCGGATTCTTCCCAACCATGGGAATCCGGACGTGATCTCTCGGGGTGGTTACGAGACGACTCTCATTGACGCCACGATGGGCTACCTGCGGAAATTGGTCATGCGCGCGCACGACCCGGATTATTTGAGTGGCACGCTGGAAGACTACGTCGACGACTCCGTTGAAAGAGGATGGGTTTCAATCTGGTGGGCGTACCGCCAAGCACACGAGACCAATCTCAAGAGGGTCGCAAAGGTACTGCAGGGTCACTCTCTGCCGGAGCTCCCGGAATAGAATTCAGCGTGACGACCGCGACGGCTGCGGCCAGCAGAAGAATGCCCGCGCCTGTCAGGAAAGTGATGTCCACTGCACCCGTATAGGCGGCCTGTGCCGCTGACCGCAACGCCGCCGCGCCTTCGACATTTTGCGGCAGGCTGGATGCAGCTCCGATACCCCGCAATACCGTCTCCATGATGGTGGTCGGCGTATCTCTTGGGATGATCCCGCTGAGCCCGGAGCGATAGAGGACAGTTGCAAGACTGCCGAGTAAAGCGATACCGAGGGCGCCGCCGAATTCAACCGCGGTCTCACTGAGCGCAGAGGCGGAGCCGGACTGCTCCTGGGGTGCCGCGCTGACGACCAGGTTCGAGTTGATCGCACTGACGGGAGCCATGCCGAGCGCGAACACCGTGTTTCCCAGAACCACGAGCGCCAAGGAGTGCTGGCCAACGGCGTATGCCATTACGGCAAGTCCAACAGCCCCGAAAGCCAAGCCCAGACCAAGCGCATGGGCCGGTCGCATCAGCCCGAGCGCCGGCGACGTCAACAGCGATCCCACGACAAACCCAACACCGGCCGGCGTACTCCAGATTCCCGCCTGCAACGGTGTCAATCCCAACACCAACTGCAGATATTGCGCTACGAGCACGAGGATGCCGAAGCCGATGAAGAAATCCACGATGTGAATGGCGAGCGCTGCCGTCAACGCGGGATGTCTGAACAGGCGCAGGTCGAGCAGTGGGTCCGCCAATCGGGTCTGCCGCCGGACGAATAGCGCGCCAAACACCAGCCCCAGCGCAGTCGCTGTAGCGGCCCACTGAAGGTCGCCGCCCTCAGCGGCGCGCTTGATGCCATAGATGACCGGCAACACGGCAGCCAGAGACAAGACCGCGCTCAGGAAATCCAGCCTGCCTGCGTTCGGGCTTTTGTGCTCGGGGAGCAGAACAGGCCCGACGATCAGCAGCAGCCCCATGACGGGAATGGGCGCAAGGAATACCGCTCCCCACCAGAAGTGCGCGAGGATCAGGCCGCCAACGGCCGGGCCGACCGCACCCCCGAGCGAAAAGCTCGCGACCCAGACACTCACGGCGAACGTCCTCTCGCGGTCATCACGGAACATGTTGCTGATCAGCGATAACGTCGAGGGCGCCAGCGTCGCTCCTGCGATCCCCAGCAGCGCACGAGCCGCGATGAGCATGCCCGCGCTCCGGGAAAAGGCGGCGAGCAGCGACACGAGCCCAAAGGCGGCCGATCCGATGAGCAATAATTTCCGCCGACCGATCCGATCGCCGAGTGTTCCCATGAGGAGAAGCGATCCGGCCGCCAGGAAGCCATAAACGTCGACAATCCATAGTAGCTGCGCCGCCGAAGGTTGCAGGTCGGCGCTGAGGGACGGTACGGCCAGATTCAGGATCGTCAGATCCATCGCGTAGAGCACGCAGGGGAGGGCGATGATGGCAAGGCCAGTCCATTCGCGGCGCGTCGCCTTGCCCGTGCCGAGCTCAGTGGGCCAGTCGGAGGTGTTCATTGACATTCCGGCAGCGTAGTCACCATGATCTCGTGATGCAATTGAATGGGTCGCCGGATGGTTACAACGTGATTTCGAGACAGTGGCGTGGATTAGCTCATCCAGAGCGGGCACAAGACTATGTGAAGCATCTGCGCACCGAGACCTTCCCGGCGCTGGAGAAGATTCCCGGTTTTGTCGATGCCTCGATTCTTTCCCGTCGTTTGCCGGTGGGAGTTGAGTTCCTGATCGTTACGCGATGGGTGTCACTGCAGGCGATTGAGGCGTTTGCGGGTTCGGATCCGGAAGTGGCGGTGGTGCCAGTAAAGGCCGCGCAGATGATGATCGAGTACGACGGTCGTGCACGGCACTTCGAAGTGGTGTGATTTACGCGGTCAATCGCGCAGCCGCCTTTTGGCAGCGCTCGAGCAGGCGGGTGTCGACTTTGCCGGCGATCGCCGCGAACCGATCCGTCGGTCCGCGCCATCGCAGCTCATCTACCTGGGCAAACAGTGGCAGGTCAACCTTGAGAGTGGCGAGAACCTTGAACCTGAGGGCCAGGGTGCGCTGCTCGCTATTCAGAACAGTTTCCGGGAATGACTCGATGGCACCGTAGCGGTTGATGAGCCGCGCCGCACCAGATTTGCCAATACCCTCCAGGCCAGGATAACCGTCGGCCGCATCGCCAACCAGGGCGAGAAAGTCGGGAATGTACTGCGGATCTACGCCGAACTTCTCGCGCACGGCGGCGGCGTTGCGAATCGCTTTGCTCTTGCGATCCATCTGCACCACCCGATCGTCGCGCACGCACTGGGCAAGGTCCTTGTCGGGTGTCCAGATGCAAACCTTCTGAACGGTCGCGTCCCCGGAAGCGAGGTAGGCGGCGGATGCCAACGCGTCGTCGGCTTCCGTCTCCACCTGTGCCCACAGCGCAATACCCATCGCGGCGAGCGCCTCTTCGAGGGGATGGAATTGCGACCAGAGAGCCGGATCGATGCCATCGCCGGTTTTGTAACCCGGCCATAGCTCGTTGCGAAAGGATTCGATTACGTGATCGGTGGCCACGCCCAGATGGGTGGCGCCTTCCTCGATCATTTGCAGCACGGTGACGAGCACACCATTCACGGCACCCAACGGTTTGTCATCGCCCTTGTTGAAGCGACGAAGGCCGTAGAAGTGGCGGAACAGCTCGTAGGTGCCGTCGATGAGATGGACGATCATTGCGTTGATCACAGACTCAAGGTTCAGTCGGGCCATAGGGCACCGACTGGAGAGATCTATACCATACCAGGCGCCAATGCCGTCGCGAACGCTGCGGCACCAGCTGTCCGGCCTCGAATCACGCCACATTTGTCACTCACGCCGGTCGATTTGCGCGTGCCAATCTGTCTCCAGAAGGACGAACCACTTCGTCAAATCCGGAGACCGCTATGACCACGACCAAGACAGTTGAGAACGGCAAGCAAGCTGCCATGAGCACGCCGGCGATCGTATCGTCGGAGGCCTGGCAGGCTGCGCACCAGCAGATGCTTGTAAAGGAAAAGGCTCTGACGCGGGCCCGCGATGCCCTGGCCGCCGAACGGCGGCGGATGCCGTGGATGGCCGTCGAGAAGGCGTATGAATTCCAGGGGCCGAAGGGGAAAGTCAGCCTGATTGACCTGTTCGAGGGTCGTCGGCAGCTGATCGTCTACCGTGCGTTCTTCGAGCCCGGCGTGTTCGGCTGGCCGGAGAACGCCTGCCGCGGCTGCTCTCTGGGAGCCGATCAAGTCGCCCATCTGGCCCATCTGAACGCTCGCGACACCACCTTAGCCTACGCCTCACGGGCACCTCAGCCGGACATCGCGCGCCTGAAGGCGCGGATGGGCTGGGAGATGCCCTGGTACACGATCACGGACAGCTTCGACAAAGACTTTGGTGTCGATGAGTGGCACGGCCACAACGTGTTCTTCCGAGATGGTGACCGTGTGTTCCGTACATACTTCATCAACGTCCGTGGTGATGAGGCGATGGGAACCACTTGGAGCTACCTCGACATTACGCCGCTGGGCAGGCAGGAAATTTGGGAAGACTCGCCGAAGGGCTACCCTCAGACGCCGATGTACAAGTGGTGGAACTGGCACGACAAGTACGAAGCCGACGCCGCGCCTGATCAAAGGTGGGTTGAGATCTCCACTGCTGGAGAAGCCGCTTTCCGCAAGCGTGACGCAGAGGCGAAAGCATGACCGGGACCCTGGCTTCGTGACATAGTTGGTCGCAAGTCCTGGTGGTGGAGAAGCCGTGCGCCTCTGGTCCCTGCACCCGAAATATCTCGATGCAAAGGGGCTAGTGGCGCTTTGGCGCGAGGCGTTGTTGGCGCAGGCGGTCCTTCGCGGCCGCACTCGCGGGTATCGGCACCATCCGCAGTTGGTCCGATTTGCTGAGCATCGCACGCCGTTGGCGGCGATCTCCACCTACCTCGAGGCGGTATACCGTGAAGCGCAGGCGAGGGGATATAGGTTCGATCGGAGCAAGTTCCGTGCGGTGAGTCGGAGCCTGTCGATTCCCGTTTCCCGCGGCCAAGTGGACTTCGAGTGGCGGCATCTGATGCGCAAGCTCCGCCACCGCAGTCCACTCACCTGGCGTTCCTGGTCAAAGTCGAGAAACCCTGGAGTTCACCCTCTCTTCAAAATTCGCGCAGGTCCCGTGGAGGATTGGGAGAAGTAACGCGGCAAGCGCGCTCAGCCTTTGAAACCCTTTCCCACCATGTAAACTTCGCGCGACCGGGCGCGCGAGGCGGCGGGCTTGCGGACCAACACCTTGTCGAAGGTGCCGCGCAGGTCCTTGAGGAAGGCGTCCGAGCCCGCCCCCTGGAATACTTTCGCCACGAAATCGCCTTTGGGCTTGAGTACCTGGCGGGCCATATCCAGGGCGAGCTCGACGAGATACATCGAGGAGGCCTGATCAGCGGAGTCGATGCCGCTGATGTTGGGTGCCATGTCCGAGAGAATAATATCGGGGCGGCGGCCGTCGAGCAGCGCCAGAATCTTCTCCAGCACGGGCTCTTCCGTGAAGTCACCCTGGATGAAATCCACGCGGCTCAAGGGGTGCATCGGCAGGATGTCGGTGGCCAGTACCTGACCTTTGTCGCCTACGATATGGCCTGCCACCTGGGACCAGCCTCCGGGGGCGGACCCGAGGTCCATGACCAGCATCCCCGGACGCAGCAGCTTGTCCTTCTCGTTCAGTTGCAGCAGCTTGTAGCTGGCGCGGGAGCGATAGCCGTCCTTCTGGGCTTGCTTTACGTAAGGGTCGTTGACGTGCTCTTGCAGCCAACGGCCGCTGGACTTGGTGCGTGCCATCCCGTGAACCCGGCAGGAATAAAGGGAAATCCGCGGGCCATAGGCCTGCAGCGCTATAATCAACCGTTATTCTACCCCTTGCGGGTGCTCCTCTGCCGGCACGACCGGCCAGGATTCGATCGTGATTCGCATTTCGGAGATTTCGCTGCCGCTGGAGACTTCCGCAGACGCCTTGCGTGCTGCGATCGTGAAACGGCTCGGCATCCAGGCCGGCGATCTGTTGGATTTCACGGTGTTCAAGCGCAGCTACGATGCGCGGCGCAAGAGCAGCTCCATCGCTTTCGTTTACATCATCGATCTGGTCGTTCGCGACGAGGGATCGGTGCTGAAACGCTTTGCGTACGATCGGAATGTCAGGCCTGCTCCGGACACCCAATATCACCCCGTGGGACGGGCGCCGGCAGGGCTGACTGAACGGCCTTTGGTGGTGGGGTTTGGCCCATGTGGTCTGTTCGCTGCGCTCCTGCTCGCGCAAATGGGATTCAAGCCCATCGTGCTGGAACGCGGCCGGAACGTGCGTCAGCGGACCAAGGACACCTGGGCTCTGTGGCGGAAGAACACGCTGACACCTGAGTCGAACGTGCAATTCGGGGAGGGCGGGGCTGGATTATTCTCGGACGGCAAGCTCTATAGCCAGATCAAGGACCCGAAATTCTACGGACGCAAGGTCATGTCCGAGTTCGTGCGCGCCGGTGCTCCTGCGGAAATCATGTACGTGAGCAAACCCCATATCGGGACGTTTCGCCTCACGGGCGTGGTGTCGGCAATGCGTGAGGAGATCCTGGCTTTAGGGGGCGAGGTGCGTTTCGAGAGCAAGGTGACCGATCTGCTGCTGGAGGGCGGCCGGCTCGAAGGCGTGGTGTTGGCCGATGGCGAGTCGATTCGCAGCCGTCATGTTGTGTTGGCTCCGGGACACAGCTCGCGGGACACCTTCCGCATGCTGCACCGCCGTGGGGTCCATCTCGAAGCGAAGGCATTTTCCGTGGGCTTTCGCATCGAGCATCCGCAGTCGTTGATCGACCAGGCACGTTTGGGAAAGTTTGCCGGGCACCCTGCATTGGGAGCTGCCGACTACAAGCTGGTGCACCATGCCAGCAATGGCCGCGCCGTCTACAGCTTCTGCATGTGCCCCGGTGGTACCGTGGTGGCAGCCACTTCGGAGCCGAATCGGGTGGTCACCAATGGCATGAGTCAGTACTCCCGCAATGAACGCAATGCCAACGCCGGCATCGTCGTTGGCATCAACCCGGTGCAGGATTTCCCCGGTGATGCGCTCGCGGGGGTTGAGATGCAGGAGCGCCTGGAGTCCAGGGCCTTCGAGCTCGGGGGTGGCGACTATTGCGCCCCGGGACAGTTGGTAGGCGATTTTCTTCGCGGTGTGCCTTCGACTCAGCTTGGTGCGGTGGAGCCGTCATATAAACCCGGCGTGCGACTCGGGGACCTCGCGAACTCGCTCCCGGGCTATGCCATACAGGCCATTCGTGAAGCGCTGCCGGTGTTCGGCAAGCAGATCAGGGGATTTGATCGCGATGATGCGATCCTGACTGGCATCGAGACGCGCACGTCCTCGCCGGTGCGGATCACCCGTGATGAGGAAACGATGCAAAGCCTGAATGTGAGAGGTTTGTATCCCGCGGGCGAGGGTGCAGGGTATGCGGGCGGTATCCTGTCGGCTGGCGTCGACGGCATTCGCGTGGCCGAGGCGGTGGCTCGGTCGATGCTGGCCAGCTCCGAAGCCGGGCAATGAATCTCGACGATCTTAGAAAGCTGCACCAGAAGAAGTATCGCGAAGCCTTCGCGTACTTCCTGGTCGAGGGAGAGCACCTCGTACTCGAGCTGCAGAAGGCGGCAATGTTCAATCCAGCGCTGCGTAAGAGCGAACTGTACGTCACCGCCGAGCACGAACATTGGCGCAGTCCATTCAAGACGCATCTGATCAGCGCTGCCCAAATGGCGCATGTCGCGGATACCAAGACGCCGCAGGGAATCATGGCGCTGGTGCCCGTGTTGCCTGTTCAGGCGCCTTCGCCTGGAGAGCGTGCGGTCTATCTCCATGAGATCCAGGATCCCGGCAACCTCGGCACAATTGTGCGCACCGCGGCGTGGTTTGGGAATATCCGCTGCCTGTTGGGGCCCGGGAGTGTCGATCCTTACAACTCAAAAGTGGTGCGGGCCAGCGCTGGCGCCATATTCCATGTACCCGTCGAGTTGGATGTCGGGCTGGAAAGCCTGCGCGAGCGTTACGACCGGATCGCCTGCCTCGATATGACCGGGGAGGCGCTGAGCGTGCCGCGGTTCAGGGAGTTCGACTGTTATGTGTTCGGCAACGAAGCGCGGGGTCTGCCGCGCGAGCAGCTCAAGGTGCTGCGGGTGCAGCCGTTCACGATCGCTGGCCGGGGCGCCATCGAGTCGCTGAACCTCGCCTCCGCCGTGAATATGTGCCTGTACGAGCTGAATCGCTGACGGCCGCCTCCTCACCTCGGGGTGTCATTTCTTCTTCGATCGAGGGGCCTTCTTGGCTGCCGTCTTGCTCCCGTTCAGCGCAGCGGCGGCGCGCACCAGGGCCTTCAGCGCTGCCTCGTTGATGTCGTCGTGCTCATGAATATCAATGGCGCGCGTTGTCTTGGCGTCGGCGCCCGCGTTGAACAGGCCGCGCGGATCATCCAAGGACGCACCCTTGAAAAAGTTGATCTTGACATGGTCGCGGAACGCCCCAACGGCCACGACATTCCCGTTCAACGACCATACCGGAGTGCCCCACTTCCATTCCTCAGTGAGGTCCGGCTCCGCTTCGCGCATGAGCTTGCGCAATCGCTTCATCAATTTGCCGCGCCAGTCAGCCAGCTGATTGACATGTTGAGTGATTTGCTCGGATGCGCTCGCCATGATCACCTCGTCCTTTGGATCAACGGAATCGACGTTACGGTGAGCATTCTAGCGGTGCTGAATGTCAGCGTCACGGGCCGTGGCTCATTCTTGCAGCGAGCGGTTGTCCTGGCGCAGTAAGCGGTCTGAGTCCCTGCCGTGATCCGGGCCTACACTGAGCCTCGAAGATTGCCGGCAGTGTCCCTGCCGACAGGCTCGTGACACCTGATTCGAATCACCCGGGCCATCGCTTCCGGGCGACCCAGGTTGCGGCAAGGAGAGTTATGAACACAGTACCGCAAATGATCCTGTCCTTGACCTGCCTCCTCGCAGGCTTCGGCGCGTCGAACGCGTGTGCGGACGACCGTGCCGGTGAGCAACGGTTCAGAGACTTGTACAAAGAGTTGGTCGAGACCAACACTACCCTGTCGTCGGGGAGCTGCACGTTAGCCGCCGAGCGGATGGCGGCACGCCTCAAGACGGCGGGATTCGCGGATGACGAGTTGTACCTCTTCACCGCGCCCGGACATCCCAAGGAGGGCGGTCTGGTTGCCATCTATCCCGGGCGAGACCCGAAGCTAAAAGGGATCCTGTTGCTTGCACATCTCGACGTCGTAGAGGCCAAACGGGAAGACTGGACACGCGACCCTTTCACGCTGGTCGAGGAGAACGGCAATTTCTACGCGCGCGGATCCGTGGACGACAAGGCGATGGGCGCGAGCGGAGTCGACATGCTTATTCGCTTTCGCGAGGAGCACTACCGGCCATTGCGGACCGTCAAACTCGCACTGACTTGTGGCGAAGAGACGACGGGTGCCTTCAATGGCGCCGAATGGCTGGCCAAGAACCGGCGTGACCTCATCGATGCGGCCTTTGCGCTGAACGAGGGTCCCGGCGGGGAGATGGATGCCGCAGGGCATCGCGTTGCCCTGGACGTCGAGGTGGGGCAGAAAGTCACCCAGGATTTCCGCCTGATAGTGACTAATTCCGGCGGTCACAGTTCCGTACCGGTCAGCGAAAATGCGATCTATCGCCTGGCGGACGCCCTCAAGAAGGTGCAGGGCTACACCTTTGCGCCCCAGTTCACCAATGCCAGCCGAGCGTACTTCGAAGGCATGGCGAAGATTAAGATGGCCCGGGGTGAGACCGCGGCGGCGGAAGAATTGAGGTCAATGCTCCGTGACCGCGACGACACGCAAGCTATCGCGCGGGTATCGGCCCGGGATCCTCTCTGGAATGCGATATTGCGCACGACGTGCGTGGCAACCCTGCTGGAGGCTGGTCATGCGACCAACGCCTTGCCGCAGCGAGCCCAGGCGAACATCAACTGCCGGCTCTTTCCGGGTACGTCGGGGGAGGTGGTGCGTGCCAAGTTGGAAGAGGTGGTGGCGGATTCGCAGGTCAAAGTAGTGGCCCTCGGAGCGTTCGGTCCGAGCTCGCCGCCGCCCCTTGCGCCTTTGACGCACGAGATCATGGGCCCTGTCGAGCACCTGGCCGAGCAGTTCTGGCCAGGTGTGCCCGTCCTGCCAGTGCTGTTGGTCGGTGCGTCTGATACGCAATTCCTGAGCGCGGTCGGCATTCCGACCTATGGAATCAACCCGCTTTTCCTGGGCCCGGACGATGGATATGTGCACGGGCTCAACGAATACATCAGCGTGCGGGTACTGCTCGAGTCGCGTGACTTCCTGTATCGGCTCGTCAGGATCTATGCGGACCGGAAGTAGCGGCGCGAGCTGGATAATTAACGTGTCGCCGCACTAGTAGTGTACGGAACATCGATCGTTCTGGCCAGACTGGTTGTCGGAGCCGCATTTGCGGTAAACAGCGGCGCTTGCTCGCGAGCCCATCGCCGCCGTTCAGCCAGCCAGGAGGCCGACATGTCTGATGTGATTCCAGTTCAGGGCACCTGTGAAAACCGCTTCATCAAAGTGAAGCAGCTCTTTCAACGCAGCTTCGATTCCGGAGAGGAGATTGGGGCAGCGGTGTCTTTCGTGCTCGACGGCAAGTGCGTCGTGGATCTATGGGGTGGGCATTACGATCTCGCCCGTACGCGGGAATGGGAGCGCGACACACTTGTCAACGTCTACTCCACGACCAAGGGAATGACAGCGATCTGTGCGAATCAACTCATCGAGCGAGGTTTGCTGGACATCGAGGCGCCGGTTGCCCGGTACTGGCCGCAGTTCGCCGCGGCCGGCAAGGAGAAGATCACCTTGCGCTTGCTGTTGAGTCACAAAGCAGGGCTCTGCGGCGTTCGTGAGCCTCTACCGAAGAATTCCTTCTACGATTGGGAGCGCATGTGCGCCGCGCTTGCCGCACAGGAGCCCTGGTGGACGCCCGGGGATGGGCACGGGTACCACGTGTTTACATTTGGCTTTCTGGTTGGCGAAGTCATCAGAAGGGTAACCGGGGAGAGTCTGGGTACCTACTTCCGCAAGAACGTGGCCGAGCCCCTGGGTGCCGATTTCTACATCGGGTTGGCGGCGGAGCATGATGCGCGCACCTCGGACATGTATGGCGTTTCAATCGGCAACAAGCCGGCTCCCGCCAGAAGCCCGGGCGATCCGCTGCCGACGGCGGCGGCCGCGTTCGCCGAGTTTGGTCGGCGCTTGCAGGATCCCACGAGCATGCAGTGGGCGGCATTGCTGAACCCTCCCCAGGATCGCGACGCAGTCAACACGCGAGCGTGGCGCGCCGCCGAAATTCCGGCGGCGAATGGTCACGGTACTGCTCGGGCACTCGCCCGCATCTATGGGGCGCTGGCTCGTGGTGGCGAGATCGACGGTGTCCGGATCATGGCACCGCATACAATCGCGCGCGCTGCGACCGAAGAGGCCTGCGGCCCTGAGCGGGTGTTCTGCGGGGCGGTACCGATGCGACTGGGCCTCGGATTCGTGCTGAGCGATGAGGGAAGCCGCTATTCGCGACTCAGTCCCAATTCGCGCTCATTCGGCCACGCGGGTGGGGGTGGGTCGTTGGGGATGGCCGACCCCGACCGGCGCATCGGTTTCGGCTTCACGATGAACAATATGCAGCCCAGCATCGTCAGTGCCGGTGCGACACCGGCGTTGATGATAGATGCATTTTATGAGGCGTTAGCGAGTTGACGCCGACTGCCTACCAGGCGATGCCGTAGTCCTCGCCATGATTGCTCGATCCGCCCCACATGGTTCCGTGGGCGCGGTCGAGCTCAATCGCGTTGATGGGGCCCGAGCTGCGCTCCTCGAAGTTCAACTTGTACCCCATGCGCGTCAGCTCGGCGCGCACCCAATCGGGCGTTGCGGTATTGACCGTCAGCCGCCCGGGCAGGGACTCGTGCGCGCCGAATGAATCGCGCATCTGGTAGCTGGTGATGTTGGCGGCTTCCGTCGCTTCCTGCGGGGTCATGCCGAACTCCACGATATTCAGGAAGAACTGCAACAGGTTCTGGTCCTGCGTGTCGCCTCCCTGGACTGAGAACACCAGAAACGGCTTGCCGTCCTTCAGGGCGAGGGTGGGGGTCAGCGTGGCGCGCGGCCGTTTGCGCGGCTGCAGCACGTTGTAGGGATTTTCACTCGCATCCAGCACGAAGCTCTGCATGCGCTGACTGAGGCCTACACCGGTGTGGCCGGCGATGACGGCCGGAGTCCAGCCTCCGCTGGGTGTTACAGAAACCGCCCAGCCCTTCTCATCCGTCGCTTCCACACTGGTGGTGCCGAGACGGAAGGTCCGATCGAACTCGGCGAGCGCGGTGGGACTCCACTGTGGGGCGGCACCGGGGTGCTCATCGGGCATGCGGCTGTGCCACTTCTGCAGGATGGCGCTGAAGGGATTGGTCCCGTTCTGATAGGGATATGGGTCGCCCGGCCGTATGTCCGGATCGTTGTGGTCGGGTCGGATCAGTTTGGCGCGCTCACGCGCGTAGTCCTTGGACAACAGGCCCTGGATGGGCGAAGCGGGCGGGAAATCCGGGTCACCGTAGTAGAAATCGCGATCGGCGTAAGCCAGATTCATCGCCTGATAGAGCGTGTGGATGTAACGTGCGCTGTCGTAGCCCATCGATTTGAGGTCGAAATTCTCCAGGATGTTGAGAGCCTGGAGCATCACCGGTCCCTGCACCCAGGTGGTGAGTTTGTAAACCTCGACGCCCTTGTAGCTGGTGTGTACCGGCTCCTCGATGTGCACTTTCCATCTCGCCAGGTCTTCCATCGTGAAGAGCCCACCCTGCTCGCGGGTGCTGCGCACCAGCTCCTGAGCGATATCGCCTTTGTAGAAGCGGTCGTAGGCGGCATAGATCGCGGCCTTGCGGTCCAGGCCACGGCCGCGCGCCTTGCGCTCGGCTTCCACGAGCTTGCGCAGCGTTGCCGCGAGATCGGGCTGGCGGAAGATCTCACCGGGTTGCGGTGCCTCCCGGGCCTCACCGGGATGCACGAGGAGGGTCTGCTTCGAATAGGGCCATTGCACGATTCTGGGCTTGAAGTATTCGATGGTGTTGGAGAGCTCGGCCTCCATGGGGTAGCCGTCGGCCATCTCGATGGCCGGCGCGAGCACGTCCGCCAGGCTCAGCGTTCCATACTCGGCCAACATAGTCATCAGCCCGCCTGGGGTCCCCGGCGTTACCGCCGCCAGGGGACCAAACTCCGGCGGATAGCTCATGCCCTTCGCATGGAAGAACTCGGGTGTCGCGCCGGTCGGCGCAACACCCAGTGCGTTGATGCCGATGACCTTCCCGGTGTTGGGGTTGTAGATGAGCGCCTGGGTTTCGCCGCCCCACGACAGCGTGTCCCACATCGTGGATGTGGCGGCGATCATGGCGCAGGCCGCGTCTACCGCATTGCCGCCCTTCTGGAAAATCATGGCGCCGGCCGTGGCCGCCAGCGGCTTACCGGTAACGGCCATCCAGTGGCGCCCGTGCAGGGGTGGTTTCTGAGTCCGCGCCTGCACCTGCGGTGGTGCCAGCGTGCACAGCCAAAGGGCGCCAACCAGAGCCAAACTGTTCCGTACTTGCCTGATCATTCGCAACTCCCGCATTGGGGCAGCACCCGGGGTGCAGCGCGCGCGACAGCATATGGCAGACTTGGCCCAGGCGTATCGCGTGGGGCGGATCGCACCGTTCCCTTACCCGGGAGGACTGCATGGCGGTTGTGGAGGATCTGTACATCTATCCGCTGAAATCGGCGCGCGGGATCCCGATGCCGAGCGTGAGGTTGGGCGCCTCCGGATTCGAGTGGGACCGGCATTGGATGGCGGTCAACGACTCGGGCCTGTTCATGAGCCAGCGAACGCATCCGAGGTTGGCGCGCGTGGTGCCGGTATTCGAGGCCAACGCATTGGTGCTCAATGCGCCCGAGCTGCCGCCCTTGCGCCTGCCCCTGGAGCCGACAGGCGAGGTTGTGTCGGTCCGTGTGTGGGACGACCGCTGCACGGGACTGGAGCAAGGTATGCAGGCCGCCGAGTGGATTTCGACAGCGCTGGGCGTCAAGGCCCGCCTGGTGCGGAGGGGTCCTCAGTCAGACCGGCTGGCCAACGCGAAGTACGCCGGCCCCTATCCGGTGCCCCTCGCGTATCCTGATGGATTTCCCCTACTCGTCGTCAATCGGGCCTCCCTCGAGGGCCTGAATCGCCGGATGCCGCAAGCCCT
>Ga0070735_10002815_pt1 | contig 15507 bp, 10 predicted proteins | sample Coa_R1_FD_66443 | JGI IMG/M metagenome (GOLD analysis project Ga0070735, IMG submission 66443) | Surface soil microbial communities from Centralia Pennsylvania, which are recovering from an underground coalmine fire - Coalmine... | ecosystem: Environmental > Terrestrial > Soil > Unclassified ... | reverse complement strand
AAGCCGGTTGGAACCCTGTCCCCGAGACCTCGCCGGCAGGCCGACCCTCGCGCGAGGGCGAAACCGCCGCTGCGCCGCGGAATTAAGGCCCTCCGGCACGAATGTGGCCGCGTTGAGCCGTTTCACCAGACTGGAGCGCTGTCATGCCCGCACGGCCCCTCATCCTCGCCCTCGCCGCCGCCTGCCTCGCGCTTTGTCCGTGTGCCAGGGCGCAGCAGCCTGCCCAGTCGCCGCAGCCACTGGCTGGTGAGTCGCAGGCTCCTGCCGCGAAGTACCCGCCCGGCCTGACTGTGATAGCGGTAACCAACGGCTCTCCGGCAGAGCTGGCCGGTCTCGAGGCCGGCGACGTGATCCTCTCCCTTGACGGCACCCCCCTTGTGTACGAGTCGCAGATTGCTCCTTTGCGCGACCGCGCGCGCATGTTGGACCGTAGGGCCGTGCCACTCGTCATTCGGTCCGGCGCGCAGAAGCGAACACTTTCGCTGCGCCTGGCCGCAGACCTCGGCATCTGGGCTAGGCCGCCGCTCCCGGAAGACGCTCTTCGGCGCTACACGGCCGCGCGCACACCGCCGAAGGAGCGCGACGCAGACATGCTGGCCCGAGTGATCGATGCCGCGAAGATGGCGGGTAGAAGCGGAGACATGCGGGCGTCGGCCGCGCTTTGGCGGCAGGCGGTACTTCTGGCGCCGGCGGGCTCAACGGTGGAAACGGATGCGATCACCGCCTGCAGGACCGCCGCCGAGAGGGCTGGCGATGCCATCTTGGCAGCAGGTTGCATAGAGTCGCTGGGCATTGCCGCTCGCACTCGCGGCCGCCTGGATGTGGCGGAGACGCTTTCCAAGCAGGCTCTCGCAATAGAGGAGAAGCTCGCGCCGGGCTCGCTCATTCTGGGGATCACACTCAACAGCCTGGGCATCGCCGCCCATACGCGCGGCCTGTTGGACGAATCGGAGGCTTACTTTCGGCGTAACCTGGCTATAACGGAGAAGCTTGCGCCCGGCTCACAGGACTTGGCGATGACGCTTAACAACCTTGGTGGTGTCGCCGCAGATCGCGGCCGGCTGGACCAAGCGGAGGAGCTTTTCAAGCACGCACTGACCGTCATGGAGAAGGTGGCGCCAGGCTCACTAGACCTCGCAGCGACGCTGAACAACATTGGCGTCATCGCCAGCGAGCGTGGCCGCCAGGACCAAGCGGAGGCGATCTACAAGCGGGCGCTCGCGATTCGCATGCGGCGATTACCCGGCTCGATTGACACGGCGACGTCTCTTGACACGCTCGGCGTTGTCGCGTACGAACGCGGCCGGCTCGATGAGGCCGAGGCTTTGCACAAACAGGCGCTAGTAATTAAGGAAAAGCTTGCGCCCGGCTCGCTGGGCCTGGCGATGACGCTTGCCAACCTGGGCCTCGTCGCTAAGGATCGAGGCCGGCTCGATGAGGCCGAGGCGTACCACAAGAAGGCCCTGATGATCTTTCAGAAGCTTGCGCCCGGCTCGCTGGGCTTGGCGATGACGCTTAGCAACCTGGGCATCGTCGCTGAGGATCGCGACCGGCCGGACGAAGCGGAGGCGCTGCACAAGCAGGCGCTGGCAATTAAGGAGAAGCTTGCGCCGGGCTCGCTGAATTTGGCGAGGACGCTTAGCAACCTGGGCTTTGTCGCCAGGGATCACGGTCGGCTGGATGAAGCCGAGGCTTATTATCGGCGCGACCTCGCGATAACGGAGATGCTTGCACCCGACTCACTGGCCCTGGCGACAACGCTCGATAACCTTGCAAGAGTCGCCGAGGATCGCGGCCGGCTGGACGAAGCGGCGGGGCTGTTTCGGCGCTCGTGGGAGATCATGCGGACTCAGGCGCAACAGGCGCGGGGCGATGCGGCCCGGCAGGAATTTGGCGTGAAGACGGGCTACGTCGCGGCGGACCTGGTCGCCATATTGATAAAGGAGCGGAAGCAGGACGCAGCCTTCGCGATCCTAGAGCAGGGGCGCGCCCAGGCGCTGGCTCAGGAGCTCTCGGACCGTGGCGTCACCGAGCATGTCGCGCCTGCGAAGGAGTGGACCGCGTACGAGACGGCGCGGGAGCGCCACGATGCCGCGTTCAAGCGGGCGGAGGGTGCGGCGGAGGCGGCCGGCCGGGCAGAGGCGGGCCTCCAGAGCGGGCGCGCGCAGCAGGCGGACGCGGCGGGGCAAGATGCGCGCGAGCAGGCGCTCAAGGTCGCAAACGAGGCGTACGCACCGCTACGGCTTGCAGAGGCCAGTGCTCGCGAGGAGCTGACCGCTGCGTGGACGGCGCTGCGACAGGCATGCCGGCTCGCCGCGCCGGAGACGGTCGACCCCGAGGCTGCAAGGAAGCGGCTGCGGCCGGACACGTTGATGCTCGAGTTCTCGGTCAGTCAGTCTTCAGTAACTCTGATCATGATCTCGGCTACCGGAATCACATTCATCCCCTTGCCGGACAAGCCAAGCGTCCTAGAGGCGGATGTCCAGAGTCTCTATAGGACGACCGCCCGAGACAGCGGGCACCGCGCCACGGCCCAAGACGGCGGGCGCGATGCGGAAGAGGCAACAGCGCTGGCAGCCGGCCCACGGGCCTTGCGATCCCTGTTCCAGAAGCTGTTCCCGCCGGAGGCGCAGGCGGCGATCCACAGCGCGAAGCGGATCGTGATCTCGCCGGACGGCTTTCTCTGGGACGTGCCCTTCGCCGCGCTCATTACCAACGCGTCCGGCCCGCCCGAGTACCTCGGCCTGCAGAAGGCGCTCTCGTACGCCCAGTCGCTCACCGTACTCACCATGAAGCAGCGCGATACGGGCGCGGGGCATGGCGCGCTCATCGTCGGCAATCCTGTCTACTCGGCGAAGGCGCGTAAGGATCTGATCGCCAGCGCCGCGAAGGTCGGCCGCACGGCTGCAACCGGAGGCGGCTCCGTGAAGAACACCTCGCCCGGCGACGACTCCCATGCGGTTGCCATCGCCGGCCGCGCGGCCGGGCAGAGCAACCGCACGGACCCGAAGCCGGCCGTCCATCGCGCCGGCTCGGCAGCGGGCTCCGCGGCGCACGCGCAGACCGCAGCGACCCTCGCCGTCCACAATCCCCCGGTCAATCCAGGCGTGAAACTGGCCGGCCACCGGCGCTCCAGCGAGCGCTCGATGCTCACGCGTGACGGCGAGGCTCCTCGGCAGCTCCCGCACGCGGAGGAGGAGGCGAAGCGGATAGCTGCGCTCTACCACGCGGAGGCGCACACCGGCGTCGAGCCGACGGAAGGCTGGCTGCGGAAGCACATCGGCGATGCGAAGATCGTCCACCTGGCGACGCACGGCTACCTGCATCCCTACTCGGCCCAGTCGAGCGGCGTGCTGCTCGCCGTACCGGACAAGACGCCGCCCGAGGGAAAGTTCGACGACGACGGGGCGCTGCAGGCCTGGGAGATCTGGAGCCTGAAGCTCAAGGCCGACCTGGTCGTCCTCTCCGCCTGCGAGACCGGCCGGGGATCGCCGGAGCCGGGAGAGGGGCTGATCGGTCTTACCCGCTCGCTGCAATATGCCGGCGCGAAGAGCATCGTTGCCAGCCAGTGGAAAGTCGCGGACGACAGCACTGCCGCATTGATGACCGCCTTCCACCGCTACCTGCTAGCCGGCAAGGAGCGAGACGAGGCGCTGCGCCTCGCTATGGTCGAGACCGCCTCCAACAAGAACGGCGCCTGGTCCGATCCCTACTACTGGGCGCCCTTCCTCCTCGTCGGCGAGACCGGCAGGATGCCATAGCACCCGCGACGGGCAAGCCCTTCGCACCCGCACGCGGGTACCCGGTGCCTGCGGGACTTGCGACGGGCTACAGCGAAGGGCTTGTCCGTCGCCGCAGCATGTCCGTCGCCCAGCGGCGCAGAACCTCGTTCAAGGAAGGATCGAGAGATGATAGAGCCAGAGCCGCCCGTCCGCCTCACGCACCTCGTCAAATCCGCCGGCTGCGCGGCCAAGATCGGGCCCGCGAAGCTGCGCCACGTGCTTGGCGCCCTCACGCTGCCGATCGATAAGGACCTGCTCGTCGGCCTGGCAACGGGCGACGACGCCGGCGTATACAGGCTCTCAGGCGACGTGGCGCTCGTCCAGACCGTCGACTTCTTCCCGCCGATCGTCGACGATCCGTATCTGTTCGGCCAGATCGCCGCGGCGAACGCACTGTCTGATGTCTACGCAATGGGCGGCAAGCCGCTCACCGCCATGAACATCGTCTGCTTCCCGATCGAGGCGCACGGCCCGGCGCTGCTGGAGGCGATCCTCCGCGGCGGCGCGGACAAGGTGGCCGAGGCCGGCGCGCTGCTCGTCGGCGGCCACAGCGTCGAGGACGCGGAGCCGAAGTACGGCCTCTCGGTGACCGGCGTGATCCATCCCGACCACGTCGCCTCCAACGCGGGCGCGCGGCCGGGCGACCGAATCGTGCTCACCAAGCCGCTCGGCACCGGGATCGTCACCACCGCGGCAAAATTCGACTCCTGCGAGCCGGAAGTGCTGGACGCTGCGACTCGCAGCATGGCGACGCTCAATGCGGCCGCGGCGGAGGCGGTCCGCGCCGTCGGCATCGGGCCGGATCTGCCGGTCCACGCCATGACCGACGTCACCGGCTTCTCGCTCCTGGGCCATCTGTACCACCTGGCGCGGGCGAGCGGGGTGGGGATCGAAATCGAATCCGCCGCGCTCCCGCTGCTGCCCGAGGTGGAACGGCTCGCCGACGCCGGCTGCACCACGCGGGGCGGCAAGGAGAACGCGGCCTACCTGTCGAACTATCTTGAGGTGGACGCCCGCGTGGCGGCCGGCCTGCAGAGCGTGATGCTGGACCCGCAGACCTCCGGCGGCCTCGCCATCTGTGTCGCGGAGGACGGCCTGCCTCGTCTGCTGGACGAGTTGGAGACGCGCGGCGCGCTCGCGCGTGCCGTCATTGGTCGCGTCGTCGCGGGCGATCCGGGCATCCGGGTCTACTGATCCGCAGGGCGGCGCAGACGCCGCGAGCGCGCTCCGGATCTCCACCGTACAAAACTTAAAGGACCGCTCTCGTTTATGGCAATGGCGCAACCGGACTTCGACGCACGCGAGGGCGCAGATGCTTCAACCGCGCCCCACGGCGATCGAACGGTCGCCGCCAGCCAGCCAGCCATCGGCCGTAAGGCCGTTACACTTCGGTCGGTTCTTCTCTGCCTCTTCCTCCTGCCGGTCAACGCCTACTGGGTCGTCCAGATGGAGGTGATTCGCTACTCGGCGCATCCGACCACGATCTCCCTCTTTTTCAATGCCATCTTCATCCTGCTCTGCGTGACGGTTCTGAACCAGGGTCTCCGCCGGATCGCGCCGCGGCTTGCGCTGGAGCGCGGCGAGCTGCTGCTCGTCTACACGGTGATGGCGATCGGCTCGTGCGTCTGCGGCCACGACATGCTGCAGGTCTTCGTCCCGATGCTCACCTGGTCGTTCAAGCACGCGACCGCTTCCAACGGCTGGGACAGCCTGATCAACGTCCACCTGCCCAAAGGACTGTTCATCTCGGACGAGAATATCTACAAGGGCTACTACCTGGGCAACGACACGCTTTGGCAGCCGAAGTACCTCCGCGCCTGGCTGCCCGTCGTCACCATCTGGACGCTGTTCATCACCACACTGCTCTTCGTGATGCAGTGTACGAACGCGATTCTCCGCAAGCAGTGGACCGACAATGAGCGGCTGACCTATCCGATCGTCCAGCTCCCCCTGCAGATAACGCACGAGGACGCCTTTCAGCCGAGAGGCATCTTCCGCAATCCGCTCCTCTGGGCCGGCTTCACCATCGCGGGGCTCATCGACACCGTCAACAGCCTCAACTACTACTACCCGTCGATCCCGACCGTTCTGACGCCCGGGTTCGGCCAGAGCTTCATCGATCTCGCGCAGTTCTTCACCGCAAAGCCCTGGAATGCGCTCGGATGGACGCCGCTCTCCTTCTACCCGTTCATGATCGGGCTGGGCATGTTCATGCCGCTCGACTTCCTCTTCTCGTGCGTCTTCTTCTACTGGTTCTGGAAGCTGGAGAAGGTGGTCTGCGTGGCGCTGGCGCTCGACCAAGACCCGCGGTTCCCCTACACGGAGAACCAGGCGTTCGGCGCCTACATGTCGTTCTGCCTCTACTCGATTTACATCTCGCGGAACTACCTGCGCAACGTTTTCCGGCGCGCGTTCGGCATGAAGTCCGATCTGGACGACTCGCGCGAGCCGATGACGTACCGCGGCGCGCTCATCGGAATCGTGGCGGGCGTGTTCACGCTCGTCGCCTTCAGCACCTACATCGGCATGACCTGGTGGGTCGCGATCCTCTTCTTCCTGATGTACTTCGCGCTGGCCCTGGCGATTACGCGAATGCGCGCCGAGCTCGGCACTCCCATCCACGATCTGCACTTCACCGGCCCCGAGACGATCATGACCCGGATCGCGGGCGGGAAGGCGTTCAATGTCGAGACGCGCACGGTATTCGCGATCTACTTCTGGTTCAACCGCGCCTACCGCTCGCACCCCATGCCGCATCAGCTCGAAGGCTACAAGCTCGCGGAGCAGACCCGCACCGACTACCGCAAATGGACCGCCGCGATGCTGGGTCTCGGCGCCTCGGCCGTGTTCGTCGCGTTCTGGGTGATCCTCCATTTGATGTACCACTACGGCGCGGAGGCGAAATCGCAGGTCACCTTCGGCGCCGAGGCGTTCAACAACCTGACGACGTGGCTGAAGTCGCCGCAGTTCGGCAAGTACGAGGAGCTGATGGCGGCGCTCGTTGGATTCGGCATCGCGTTCCTCCTGCAGTTCCTCCGCGTCCGCTTCCCCTGGTGGCCCTTCCACCCGCTCGCGTTCGCCGTGACGTCGTCGTGGGAGATCAACCTGGTCTGGGGTCCGCTGTTCCTCGCCTGGGTCTTCAAATCGCTGATCCTGCGCTACGGCGGCCGAGGCGGTTTCCACCGCGCCCTTCCGTTCTTCATCGGCCTGATGCTCGGCCAGTTCGTAGTAGGCAGCCTATGGAACATCTGGGGCATCTGGAACGGCATCAAGACCTACCAGTTCTGGCAGTAGCGGTTCCTACCGAACGCCCCATTCCCAAAGGCCGTACGAAATGCTGTCGGGAACGGGCGTGCCGGCGAGGCGGAGGACGTACTCGATCTGGCCTCTATGGTGGGACTCGTGGGAGATGAGGTAACCTAGAAAGGCGGAGGGGTGCGGCTTAAAGCCCTTGATCCGCCCGGCGGCGAGGCTCTGGCGCAGCAGCGCCGCAATGGCCTCGCCTGACGCCGCTAGCGACCCCGAAATGCGTTCGCGACCCGCGGCAGCCTTGGGATCTAGTTTATCCAGCCCGGCGAGCAGCTCCGGCGCGGCGGCCTTGAGCCACATCAGCCGGACGTTGTGGATGTGCGCGAACAGGTCCGTTACGGTCCGGCCGCGCGCGGTTAGCGACGCCGCCATCGCATCGTCCGGTATCGCGTCCAGCAGGTACCGGTTGATCCGATCGTGGATCAGCCATGTCTCGACCCGTGGGTCGTCCGCGTCTTCGTTCATGTCCTTCCTAGTGAGGTCGTGGCCGAGCTCGCGACGCATTGGCGGAAGCCGGGCCGAGAGACAGGTCGCCGCCCGCAGCCGAGTTCCGGGGCAGGCGCGCACAAGACTCGTGTGGCGGATCGCGTGCCGCGTCGTGCACGTCAGGTCGGGAACGAGGAGTACAGCAGAGTGCCCGTCAAGGTCCAGAACTCAGCGGCGACTCGCACGTCTCCCGGCCACCTGGTCACGACGGAGAGCACGACCGTCACCGTCTCGCCGTGGGTCGTGCCGGTCCTAATATTGGTCCTCGCCTGCCTGAGTTTCGGCATTTGGCGGGCGCTCAGGGACCACCGCGTATTATAGCCGATTGGTCGGCTGGTTTGGAGTCCGGATAGGTGAACGGACGAGCGCACTGACCGCGTCGAAACGGTTGAACCGCGCGAGTCCAGGCGGAGGTGGAGGGAACGATGCGCCGAATGATCGCACTATTGGGTGTCGCCGTGCTTGTGGCCGGCCTGGGCGTAGGACCCGCCCGCTCGCAGGGTCCGGCCCCTCCACGGCAAACGGACGGCGCACCAGCCAGGCCTCCAGCTGCCCCAGCGAAAGGACAGGCAGGGCCGGCGCAGCCGCCGGTCGCCGCGGCGCAGGGCCTGGCCGTCGCGCCCGGATTGGCGGACGGACCGGTGAAGGAGATGCAGCTCACGCCGCGCATGCACCCGGAAATCCCGGTCCGGCTGGGCGGCGTGTTCCTCTACGACCTCGGCGACGCAACGGCAGGTGCCGTGCCGATGCGCGCCGGCAAGCTGTCCGACGCGAACCGGGAGTGGATCGCGACGCACTGCGACGTGGCCGCGCTGAGTCCCACCGATATCGAGCCGGACACGTTCGGCCGCATCATCAAGGTCCAGAAGCTGTTCACGCCGCTTCTCTATCTCTACGCGACCTCCGTTTACGAGAAGGAGCACCGCGGCAGTGTGGCCTCCTGGTCGCCGAATATGGAGCGCTGGACGCTGCGCCGCCGCGGCGGGTCCGAGGCGCCGTTCCCGGAGCCCGGCGGCCACTGGATGGACTTCGCAAATACTGACTGGGCCGCCTACTGGACGACGCGGCTGAACGCGCTGACCCGGCAGTACAGCGCGTTCGGCGTCACGGTGGCGGAGTTGCCGCTCGGCAACACCTTCGCGGGAGACGATCTCGACCAGTATCGCACCACCGCGGATCGGGCGGAAGCCACACGCACCTGGCTCGCCGCGGTCCGGAAGGACTACCCGAACCTCATCGTTCCGTCGGCGGTTGGATTCGACCTCGCCGCCGGCCACGCGACCCCCGATCCGAAGACGCCATTCACAGCGCCCGGCCTCGTCCCCCGGCTGTGGAACGACTATTTCCCGCTCACCGACGGCGCCTGGTGCGAAGGATGGGTGCAGCCCTACTGGAACCGCCTGCCCGTCGCCGAGTCCCTGTGGGAGTCGCAGATGGAGGCGGCGGACCGCGCGGGGCGCCTCGGCCAGGTATTCATCGCCGGCGCGGCCTACCGGAACGACAAAGAGCTGGAGTTCGCGCTGGCCAGCTATCTGCTTATCGTTCACAACCAGGGCCGCGCCGTATTCCAGCCGATGCCCGTCCGCGACGGCGAGCCGCCCGACGCCGGGTTCAGCCTGGCGGCCATGAAACGGGAAGTTAGCGCCCGGCCGAACTACTTCCGCGTTCCGCTCGGCCGCGGAATGCAGGACCGGCACCAGATTCCCGTCACCGGCGGCAGCGTCTGGCGGCGAGCGTTCGAATACGGCGACGTATACGTAAACTCGGACGAGACCCGCACGGTGTCGGTTGGCTTCTCCGGGGACATGAAGCGGCTGGACGGCGCCATCGTGCGTCGCCTGGAGCTTCGTCCGCACACCGGCGCGATACTGCTCTATCCCTACGGCGCGGGAGCCGTCGCAGCGCCCGCCAAGCCGAAACCGGCGGCGCCCCGGCGCGGAAAGCCGTCAAAATAACTGGGTTTTCGCCCTAACGTTGCACACACGCCCCAATACCTGCAGCTACACACCGGGCCGCATCCGCAGCCGCAATAATCCGCGCAGCGTGGCCTCGCTCGCGCTGCATGTCCTTACTCGCGCAACGTGGCCTTACTCGCGCAGAGGCGCAGGAATCCGCGTGCGGTTGCGGGCCTGTCCCCACCTCCCGCAACAACGCGCAGAGGCCCAACCATTCGCGCAGGGCGGGGGCTCGTCCCCCACATCCGGTCACGTATCTATTCGGTAAAGGCGCACCAGATTGATAACACGATCTTCACGGCCCCTCCTTGCGGCGGTCGCCGCGCTTCTCGTCGCCGGTTGCTTCGGAGCGGCCCGGCCCGCCGCGGCGGACCATAAGCCGCCGTCCCACAACGCCATGAAGTATCTGCGCCGCGGCGACGCAGACCTGCGCGACGGCTATCTCGACGACGCGGTCCACGACTACACGCGCGCGATCGAGGCGGACAAGCATTCGCCGGAGGGCTATATTGGCCGCGCGGACACTTACCTGCGCCTTCGCCAGTACGACCTGGCGATTCGCGACAGCACGACCGCCATCGAGATCGACGACCGCGCCGCGGAGGCGTTCGTGATCCGCGCCGACGCGCACGAGGCGCAGGGCGACCTGGACAAGGCCATCGCCGACGATGACCGCGCGATCGCGATCGATCCAAGCTTGGCTCCCGCCTACGAGCGGCGCGGCATCCTCCGCTTCCGGCGTCACGCCTACGACACGGCCGCCTCGGACTTCGACGAAACGATCCGCCTCCGGCCCCGCGACGCGACGGGCTACGTGCTGCGCGGCAACGCCCGCCGCGCCCAGGGCGACATCAACGGCGCTATCGACAACTACACCGCCGCCCTGGACCGCCGGCCGGACGACCGCGTCGCCTACCTCAATCGCGGAAGCTGCTACGCCAACCTCGGCGACTACCGCCGCGCAATCGTCGACTACAACCACGCGATCGAGATCGACCCGCGCGCCGCAGACGGCTACTACAACCGCGGCAGCGCCTACATGGCGATAGGGGACGACGTGGCGGCGCTGGAGGACTACGACTCCGCCCTGCGCCGCGATCCCGACTACGACAAGGCGCGCGTCGGGCGCGGCGCCGTCTATTTCAACCAGGGCCGGCGCGGTGAGGCAATCGCGGAGTACCGCGCCGCTCTGCGCCGAAGCCCGAACAATGCAAGCGCACTCGCGGATCTCGGCCAGGCGCAGTACTACGACGGCGACGTCGACGGCGCGGTCGATTCGCTCCGCCGCTCGCTCTCCATCCAGCCCGACCGGCCACGAATCCGGCTCTATCTCGGCCAGGCATACGCGCTGCAGGGCAGGCGCGCCGAGGCGCTCGACGCCATCCGCGCCGCGCTGCCCTACGCGACCCTGGACGAGCGCGAGAGCAGCCGCGCCGACGTTCGCGCAGCCATCGCCGCCAACCCGCGCTCCCTGGTCCTCCGCGACGCCCTCGACGCGCTCTACGGCCGCTGACGCGCCGGCCCGGCGAGCGCGCGCGATGCCCGATTGCCGCGGGCGCGGGCCAACAGAGCCCGGCCCGCGGCAATCCTACATAGTCGGCCAAGTAGCATTGCACGTCGGTACCACCGTTCAATCCCCGTGCCCCGCAGGGGCGCCGGGTACCCGCGTGCGGGTGGCGGAGCGCCCCCGAGCGAAGCCGTTTACGGCACCGGCCCAACGGCATCCGCACAACGGAATCGTCCCACCGGCTTCGGCTCGCCGGAACTGCTCTCTACCGAAGCCGTTCACGGCATCGGCCGAGCCGCACCGGCCCGTCGGTACTGGCCTCCCGCCACTCCAGTCACGGCATCGGCCTGTCAGCATCGGCCCGACCAAAGCGCTCCGAGCGAAGCCCGGCGCCGCATCGGCACATTCCGCACGAACTCACACCGGACGCCTCCTTGAACACCAGCATGGCCACTCGCCCCCCGCACTATCAGGCGAAGGCCGGCGATCGCACCGCCCCGACCGCATCAAGAACCCAGCCCGTGCCACCGCGGAATCCGATAATCTCTCCAATTCGCTTGATCCGATTCCGGACGCAAAACCAACCGATACAAAACGCGCTCATACGCGCGCAAGAACGCGTCCAATGGGGCCGTTACGCCTCAGGTTGAGCACACTGTTTTCTTGAGAATTCGCTTGCCCGCAGACGCCCGCCCGCCATTCTTTCATCCAGGATTCCCCGGAATCGCCATATGGCCGGCAAAACTGAAATAAACCTGCGGCCCCCGCGCCGCCGCTGCCGAGCTGCGCTCAACGGCGAGCGGGAGGAGTCCGTGCCGGAAGGGGCGAACTATTGGGAGGCCGGTACTGCCGTGCGCTCCACGAGGATGCGGCGCGGAATCCGACGAGGCACGGCCAGGAGGCTACCGGGTGGATACACGCTTCAAGCTTACGCGCCTCGTACGGACTCAATCCTCGGAAATCTACCTTGTTTGGGACGGCGAGAAGCGCGTCGGCCAGGTCGATATCCACTTTGCGCACGAGACCATCCACGCCACGGTGATCTTCGAGACCGACCTCTCCGTCGGCGAAGAGGAGGAGCTGCTCGCGCAGGTGGACGACGACATCGTCTCCTCCTATCTGCCCCGGTTCGAGCGCGAGGACTTCGTCGCGCACGTGTTCCGCGGCGAGGAGATCAGCCGCTACACGGACTGCTCCGGCGCCATGGACGAGATGGACGACGAAGACGACCGGGAGGAGTAGACGGCCCGATGGCACGTGGACCGGGCCTGCGCGGCGCACCGGAGCCGATCGCCGCTCTCAATCGAGTTACGATTCTCGAGCGCTCCGTGCCGTGGACACAGCGCGAGCCGCTCGTCGACATCCGCGCCTACTGCCCCGGCCTTCGCTTCGCCGAACGGATCTGCCCCTTCCTGCGCGTCTGCGCCGCCGATCGCCTCAAGGCCGCCGTTGCCTCCCTTCCGCCGGGGTTCCACTTCAAGATCGGCACCGCGCTGCGCACCCTCGCCATGCAGAAGGGCGGCTGGGACCGCTACATGGAGCGCATGCGGTCGGAGCACCCTGACTGGCCGCTCTCGGCGCTGCGCCGCGCCACCAACAAGTACTTCGCCCCGTACGACCAGAAGGCTCCCCCGGGCCACTGCACCGGCGGAGCCGTCGACGTGGTCCTGGTGGACGCCGCGGGCGAGCCGCTGGACGTCACCTCGCCGACGAAGGGCTGGGAGGCCGCCTACACCTGGTCCGACCTGCTGGCGATCGAGGCGAAGGCGAACCGGATGGTGATGGTCGAGGCGATGCTGTCCGCCGGATTCTCGAACTGCCGCGACGAATACTGGCACTACTCCTACGGCGACTCCGCCTGGGCCGTCCGGACGGGGCAGTACGAATGCCCGTATGGCTGGGCGCATCCGCCCGTCTGCCTGGAGACCGATTTCGAGGGCGCGGCCGCCCGCGATATGAGCATCGAATCGGTCCGGGACTACGACGGACGCGCAATCGAGGCGACCGGCCAGTGCGCCGTCCCCACCGACGCGGACGGCGCTGCAGGCGGATTTGCCGTCGGCCTCTACTGGGCGCGCGGCGTCCCGGTCACGCTTCGGATCGACTGCGGGCGGGCGCAAGCCACGCCGGATCTCTACGCCGGCCCGAGCCTGAACGCGCTTGAGCGGCTGGACCAGGTTACGCGCGACGGCGAGGTACTGACGGCGCGCCTTACGCCCGCGCACGACCGCATCGCCATCACGAACCGAGCGTCCCTGTGTGAAGAGGAGCGGCGTCCGTAAGCCGGGGCGGCCTGGACCGACTGCGGCCATTCGAGCCTGCCACCGTGCGCCGGGACTGCCGCGGTCCGGGCGGGCCCTCCGGCGAATCACGAGAGACGCCGCGAGCTCGGCTGCATCGCGGGGTTTCGCGGACCGGGTGGCATCTGGGATGGAGCGGTAGGCCCGGCTGCATTGCGGGATTCCGCGGACCGGGCGGCATTTGGGATAGGACGGCGAGCTTGGCTGCTTTCCGCGGCTTCGCGACAAGGGCGGCGTCTGGGATGGATTGGAAAGGGAATGCCATGAGCAGCTCGAAGCTGGAAGCGTATCGTTCGGCGCAGCAGCCGATCCCGGACAGGATGCTGCGGTGGCACCTTTACGGGTCCGGGCTGGAGCGCCTGGGCCGCGACGGCCGGCCGGAAGACGTACCGGTGCCGGAGTACGGCCCGGACGAACTGCTGGTGCGCCAGGATGCGTGCGGCCTCTGCTTCTCGGACACGAAGGTGATCGGCCTGGGGGAGAATCACCCCCGAATGACGGGCCGAAACCTGGCCGCCGATCCCGTGACGCTCGGCCATGAGGTCTCCTGCACCGTGGTCGGCGTCGGCGAAAACCTGCGCGACCGGTTCCGCGTGGGCGAGCGGTACGTGGTGCAGGCCGACGTGTTCTACCGCGGCAAGAGCATGGCCTACGGATACGCCATCTCGGGCGGCCTCGCGGAGTACAGCGTCATCTCGACGCCCATCATCGACGGCGACGAGGGCTGCTACCTGCTGCCGGTGCGGCCGGATACGGGATATGTCGAATCGGCGCTTACCGAGCCCTGGGCCTGCGTCGTGTCCGCCTACGCCCAGGCGCATCGCGCGGGCGTGCGGCCCGGCGGGCGCCTGCTGGTCGTGGCCGGCGACGGTGGCGGCGGCACCTACGAATGGGGCCGCACGCTGACGGCCGCGAGCCTGCCGGCGCTCGTGGCGACGGCCGGTCCGGAGGGCGCGGCGCTCGACGGCGTCGCGGAGGCGGCGGCGGCTCTCGGCGTACCGGTCCAGCGACTCGCTCTGGGCGACGTGGCGGCCCTCAAGGCGGACCTGACGGAGGGCGCGGGCTTCGACGACATCATCGTGCTGGCCGCCGTCGAGCCGGAGACGATCGAATCGCTCGCGACCGCCCTCGCCGACCACGGCATTTTGAACCTCGTCGGCGACCGGTCGCTGCCGCGGAAGCTGAGCCTGGACATAGGCCGAATCCACTACAACTGGCACTACTACCTCGGTACGTCGACCATCGATCCGGCGGACGCCTACTTCGAGACGCGGTCCGCGGACCTGCTGGCCGGCGGAGTCGCCTGGTTCATCGGCGCGGGCGGGCCAATGGGGCAGATGCACGTGCAGCGGGCCGTCCAGCACGCGCACCCGCCGCGCCGGATCGTCGCAACCGACGTGGATGTCGAGCGGCTCCAGAGCGTGATCGATCGGTTCGGAGGGACGGCGCGGGAGCGGAGCATCGATCTCGTGGCGATCAACCCGAAGGAGCTGACGCCCGACGCGTTCAATGCGGAGCTGCGCCGCCTCTCGGACGGCAAGGGGTTCAGCGACATCGTGTCGATGGTGCCAGTCGCCGCACTGATCGAGCACGCCGGCGCCTTTCTGGCCGAGGGCGGCTGGTTCAACATCTTCGCGGGCGTCGCGCGAGGCACGATGGCGCAGATCGACGTTAACGCGATTGGCCACGGGCGGGCGCGCTATATCGGCAGCAGCGGGTCCTCGCTCTCGGACATGCGCGAGACGCTGCGCCGCGTCGAGAGCGATGAGCTCTCGACGAACGCCTCGCTGGCGGCAATCGGGGGCATGGCCGCCGCGAAGGAGGGCCTGCAGGCCGTGAAGGAGGGCTGGTTTCCCGGAAAGACCCTTATCTTCCCGCTCATCCACGACCTGCCGCTGACGCCGCTGCCGGAGCTGCGGGAGCGCTACCCGACGGTGTACGCCCGGATGAAGGATGGGCAGTTCTGGACGCAGGAGGCGGAAGACGAGCTCCTGCGGCTGCTGCTCTAGCCCGATGCCTCCGGTCAGGATCGGGAGAGCTCCGGCGCGCCGCCGCGAGAGCAGCTGCTGTCACCGACGAGGCGCTCCGTGACGCTGTCCGAGATCGACGCCGTCCTGCTGCGCCTTACCAGCCTGGACGATGACGTTCGCTACGCCGCGTATCGGGAG
>Ga0070735_10002812_pt1 | contig 15512 bp, 16 predicted proteins | sample Coa_R1_FD_66443 | JGI IMG/M metagenome (GOLD analysis project Ga0070735, IMG submission 66443) | Surface soil microbial communities from Centralia Pennsylvania, which are recovering from an underground coalmine fire - Coalmine... | ecosystem: Environmental > Terrestrial > Soil > Unclassified ... | reverse complement strand
GACGAGGTGACTCTCATCGGCGGCGAGGCGTACCTGCGTGACGACTGGCTGGACCTCGTCAGCGCGATCCGACGGCGCGGCATGCGATGCACGATGGTGACCGGCGGGCGAGGTCTCTCGGCCCACCGCGCGCACCAGGCGCGGGAGGCGGGGCTCCAGAGCGTGTCTGTCTCGGTCGACGGAATCGAGGCTTCGCACGACGCCCTTCGCGGAGTCCGCGGCAGCTTCGAGTCCGCCCTCCGCGCCATCGCGCACGTGCGCGCCGCCGGCATCCAGGCCACGGCCAACACGCAGATCGGCCACCGCAACGCGCGCGACGTTCCGGCCCTCTTCGACGCGTTGATCGCGGCGGGGATCGCCGCCTGGCAGGTGCAGCTGACCGTCCCGATGGGGCGCGCCGCCGACGACCCCGAGCTGCTCCTCGAGCCTTACCAGTTGCTCGAGGTGATGCCGATGCTCGCCCGCCTGAAGACCCGCGCCGACGCGTCGCACGTGCTCTTCTGGCCGGGCAACAACATCGGCTACTTCGGTCCGCACGAGGAGCTCCTGCGCGACGCGCTCCCCGAGTGTCACAGGGGTTCGTGCGGCGCCGGCCGAACCGCGCTGGGGATCGAGTCGAACGGCAACGTCAAGGGCTGCCCGTCGCTGCCGTCGGAGGCCTACGTGGGCGGCAACGTCCGCGAGCACTCGATCCGGGACATCTGGCTGCGATCCCCGCACCTTCGCTTCATGCGAGACCGATCGGTGGATGACCTCTCGGGCCACTGCCGGACTTGTTACTACGCGGAGGAGTGCCTCGGGGGTTGCTCGTGGACGTCCCACGCGATCGCCGGGCAGCCTGGAAATAACCCCTACTGCCACCATCGGGCGCTCACGCTGCTGCGCTCGGGCAGGCGCGAGCGCATCGTGCGTCGGTCGCCTCCGCCCGGTCGGTCGTTCGATCTCGCCGAGTTCGACCTCGTCGAGGAGACCTGGCCGACGGACGAGCTGGCGGTGGCCCGCGCCGTCGCCGATGGAAAGGAGTCCTGGCTGGCGCCTTTCCGTTCCGGGGGGTAGGGTTTGGTGCGGGTCGGTAGGGGGTAGCGGAACATGACGCCGCGGTGGGTCATCTGTCGGTCGTGCGGGCGCCACGTCAAGGCGGGCGACCGCGCCTGCCCGCACTGCGACGCCGGACTGTCGCGCCTCGATTCGGTCCGCGCGCCCGAGCGCCGGTCCGTCGCGGTGGGACGCGTCGTCCTCGCGACCGCCGTGACGGGCATCGGCGCGGGCGCGTGCGGCGGGCACGTGATGGGCCAAGACGCGCCCAGCCAGGCCGACATTCTCGGATCGTGTCCGGCCTCGTTGCCAAGCGGCGGCTACACGAGCTGCGTCGACACGAGCATTTCCTGCAATTGCACCCAAGCCGCGGGGTGTACGTGCACGAGTCCTCCGGCCAACCTCTGCGCGTGCGGCCGATTCGGGGAGTGCAGCGGAGGGTCGTGCGTACCGCAGGACTGCGGCAGCGACAGCTACCTGTCGAGCACAGGCTGCAAGCCCACGTACTGGTTCGAGGGAAAGCTGCCCCCGACCGCGACCTGCTACGGCTGCCCGCCGCTGCTCGCGTGAGGCTCGCGTGAACGTCGCCCGGGGGATGCGACGGGGGACGCCGCTCGGCGCGATGTTGGTCGCTGTCATCGCGCTCGCTTCCGCAACGACGCACGCGAGCGATCGCCTCCAATTCGAGGCGGCGGGCCGGGCGGGCTTCGGCTTGGCCCTCGGGAACGTCGACACCGCCCCCGGCGATCGACTCGACCAGACGAGCCCCGGCATGGTTCCGTTCGGCATCGACTTCGGCGTTCGCCTGCAGTCGCGATGGCGGGCCGGCGCGTACTTCGACTTTGCGCCCGCCGCCTTCGTGGGCGACGCGCTGAAGAGATTGGGCAGCGGCAACGCCGTGAGGGTGGCGCGCTTCGGCGGCGAAGCGGCCTATCATCTTCGGCCCGAGGGACCGTTCGATCCCTGGTTCGGCGCGGGGTTCGGCGCCGAGTGGCTTTGGGCCGCCAACTCGGCAGGATCGACCTCGCTGTCGGGAGTCGAGATGCTCCTCGAGGGCGGCCTCGACATGCCGTTCGCGCCCGAATGGTCGTGGGGCCCGTTCGTCGGCGCGACATTCGGCGCGTACACGTCCCTGCCCAACCCCGACGTGCACGAGTGGGCCCTCGTCGGCGTTCGCGTGGTCGCGCTCTTCGGCGGCGGCGCGTCCGCGCAGGCCTCGGGAAGGGGCGACGGAAGCGATCCGTAGCGCGACCGATCTGCCCTTCAAGAATCCGGTCCGCGTGCCGTTCTTCCTTTCATGCGGTGTTGCAACTGCGGCGGGAACCGCTTCGTGCGACGGGAATACAGGAGCGGGAAACTGTCCGCTCCGGCAGCGGAATGCGAGCGCTGTCGGATACTTGCTCTCGTCCCGGGGCTCGCCGAGACGGAGGCCGAGCGCGACTCGGTGAGAATGGCGATCGCGGCGCGGGCGACGCTCGCGTTCGATGTGGGCGAAGCCCCGACGCTGCCCTGTCCGCCCTCCGCGGCCTAACGAGGTGGTCACCATGTCCATGCCGAGCTCCCCCGCTTCGCGTCCCGCCCCCTTGCTCTCCCGGCATTCGATGCACTCGCTGGCCGCCCGAGCGGCCGGGATGGACGGCGAAGGCAGGACCTTCCTTCACATCATCGCGTGGGGCGTGTGCATCGTGGTCGCCTCGACGATCATGGGCTTCGGGCACTGAGGACGTAGCTCGCCGGAGCACTTCTCGATGCACCGGCGGGTGCAACACCTCGGTGTAACGGTCGGAGCGCCAGGTTACACCCACGTGTTACGCCGGCGGGAAAACGTCCGTCCTGAAATCCGGCACTTGGGCGCTTCGCGCGGTCTCGTTGCGGTGGCATGGCCGTTGCCATCGCGGTGAGACCACCGCGCAATCGGCGGAGGCCCTCGGTCGGGTCTCCGAACGGAGATGACTCCTCATGGACCAAGCAAAAGAGACGGCGAACACCGACATTTTGTCCGACAACACCGACGTGCCCGTTTCACGACGCGATCTGGCCACCATCTTGGGAGTATTGGGTGGCGCCGCAGTGCTCTCGGAGGTCTCCGGCTGCGCCAGCGCAGCGCCGACGGACCCACCGGAGGGTCAACCAGCCGAGAGGATCGGCCAAGTCTCTTCGGCTTCTACGGGGACCGACGTTCAAAGCGGATTCGTCGTTAGTTTGAGTGGACCGAACGCCGTCGACGGCGGCACTCCGGGCGGGGACATTCCCATAGCGGACGGTGCCACGATTCTGAGCACGCAGAAGGGAATGCCGCAAAATACACTCAACGTACCGTTCGAAATGCAATGGGCCAACCCAAGCGTAAAGGGAGGACTGCCCGTCTCCTGGGTGACGAACTATTCCATAAACAACATCGATGGCGGTGCCGACGGTACGTACGACAATGCCACTTCCTTCGGCTACAACCTGAGTCCCATCGGTGGCGTCGCGGGACAGCCACAAGTCACGTTGTGGAGTCTGGAGACGTATTTCGAGCAGGCGGTCGGTCAGCATCAGTCCGAAATGCACTGGGGCACCATCAATTCGAATGACGGCAACCATTGGGACATTCGCATATTCGACGCGATCTACCGATGGGAAAGTGGGGAGGTCGACGTCAATATCAGGTGTCAAAATGGCGGCCGGATCGGACTGAACGGCGGACCGCTCAACTACGCGACCTGGACGGACACGGCCGTGTTCCTCGGCGTGAGCGGCTACTCGATCACCGGAACGGGCCCCCTTACCCTGTCCACTCCAGGATTGCTGCAGGTTGCGTCCACCGGCGGCAGCGTCAACGTGCTCGGCGAAGTGGGCTCGGTCAGCCTGACGGCGGCGCAAAACATCGTCCTCCAAGCCGAGGGTGCGGGATCCATCAGCAGCATGATCGCCGACACCTGGTACATTTCTGACCACACCGGTGCCACGAAGGCATTCTTGCAGCTGAATACCGGGGTCGCCGAGTTCTGTCCTTGGACGACGAACACCGGCTCGCTCGGCTTGTCGACCAACGTTTGGTCCGCCGTGTTCACGGACGCCGTCAACACGGGCGGCGTGACGACGGCGCAGAGTACGAAGAGCGCCAATTACACCATCAATTCGGGGACGACCCCCGACCATACGATCTGGATGAGCAGCGCGTCCGGTTCGTTTACGCTGACCTTGCCGGCGCCGAAAGCCGGCATGATCTTTCTGCTCGTCGACTCGGGGAACGGCCTCGCGTCGCACAACGTCACGCTGGCGCGTCATGCGTCCGAGACGATCAACGGAGTGGCCTCCAACCTGGCCCTGGTGACCAGCGGGGCGTCCTATTGGGTAACGAGTGACGGAACGAACTGGTGGGTCAACAAGATGGTCGCGGGAGGATGACCCAACCTCGAGCGCGCCGTGCGCGTCAATTCGGGCCGGGCGCCCCCGCTTCGATCCAGTCGATCAGCTGCGCCAGACTCGTCGGGTCCAGCTGGTAATTGTCCGTCTCCGGCATTCGAAGACCGAACCGGCCGCCGGCGTCGCCCGGGTCGAGGCCGCAGCTCGCCACGGGGGCCCAGCCGGCCTCGGGCGAGAACTCGATGGCGTGCGTCACCGGATCCTGCAAAGCCGTCAGCTTCACGACCATCCAGCTGTTCGCCGGGTCGCCGGGCGTGACGCGCATCATCCTGTCGTACTCGCAGGCGGGCACGTTCACGAGCGGACCGCGAATGCTCCCGTACGGGTCGAACCATAGCCCCGCGGCGAGCATGAACGGGCCCCCGTGACACCGGACGAACGTGCACGACGTCTGGATGACGGATTGCGCCGCAAGAAAGGACGCAGGGGCGTCCGCCCATCCGCCTGCGTCCGTCGGATCCGTCGCCGAGCCGGCGTCCTCCTCGTCCCCATCCAGGCTCGCCGTGGCGGCGTCGCTGGTGGCGTCGGCGCCGGCGTCGTCGGCGCTGGAACTCGCCTGGCCCGCGGTCGAATCCGGGGCGAACGCATCGCGATGCGACGTCGGGTCGGCGGCGGGGGCGTCCGGTTCGCCGGTCGAACACGCCGAGAGCGACCCTCCGACGGCCACGGCAACTGCGAGCGTGCGCGAGAATGCAGGGCGCCGTCCGCCCATGTCATCCCGGCATTCCGCGATTGCTTCGGACGAAATCGAGGAACTGGCGTCGCGTCGTGATGGGCGGCCGATTCAAGGCCCAGCGCCAAGGTCCGAGCTCCCCGTCGAGCTGCCGCTTCACCTGCGCGATCTGGCTGGCCTGGATCGCGCAGCGCACGGCCGTCGGGTCGACGCCATAGAGCTTTGCCGCGTTGAGCCCGAAAATCTTCCGCTTGATCGCGTCGGTGAGCGCCGGATAACCGTATTGCTGTTGGAACTGGGTGGATATTTGAAACTTCATGAAGGCGGCGATCTGCGGTTGCGGCGCGCCGTACCAGACGGAGTCGGTACCCCAGACGACGTTGTCTTCTCCAAAATACTTGAGGAGCTTCCCGATCACGTGCGCCGACTGCGTCGTGTCGTTCATGATCGAGTACCACGTCGTGCCAAGCTCGGCGTACACGTTCTGACCGGGGCCGATCCCGCTTCCCAAGACCGACGTGATGAGGGAGTTGACGCCGGTGGTCGCGCCCTGCTGATACGCCCCCTCGGGGAGGCTCCCGCCGTGCTCGTACGCGGAGTGATAGACGATGAAATTGACGTCCGGATACATCTTCGCGATGGGTCCGATGTCGCGCGGGCTCGTGTGCGTCGTATCGAACGTCGGCAAGGGTACGCCCTTGTGAGCGGCGAAGAGCTTCACGCCGAGAGAGCGCGCCTTTTCGATCATCGGAATCCCGGTGGCCGCGTCGTCCAGGTAGTAACCAGTGCCGTTCGGCCCCCAAGGCGTGTAGACCTTCCACGCGCCGACCCCGTACATCTCCTTGATGTTCTGCATGCCGTCGAGCTGCTGCTGCATGTTGTAGTTCGGCAGAACCATGCAGTGGTTCACGAGTCGCTGCGAGTGGGCCATCATGTTGACGGTGTCGCGCGCCATCGCTATTTCGGGGTTGGTCAAGGGATTCTGATCGTCCGTGGCGGCCAACGCCGAAAGGACGGCCACGGTCGTGTCGCTGTTCAAGAAAATCTCTCTCAAGTATTGGTTCATTTCGTAGCACGCTTGCGGCGGGGAAAGCCCGCATGCCGCGTTCGGTAGACTCGAGAGGTAGGTCGTATACGGCCCGATGTTCGTTCGGCTGGAGACGGCATGAGTTTGAATGTCGAAGATGAACTCCTTGCTCGGGTCCAGACTGACGGCGCATTGCTCGGCGTCGTCGAGGGTGTCCTTGCCGACGTCGTAGTAGCCGCCGCCGTCTTCGATCGCCCCGCCGTCGGAGCCGGTTCCGCCGCTTGCGCTGCCCCCGCCGCCTCCGCCGCTCCCTCCGCCGCCCGCGCTCCCGCTGCCGCCCGGTCCTTCGCCGGACCTTCCTCCCGGGAAGCCGCTCCCCGCCGAGCCGCTTCCCCCCGCGCCGGAGGATCCCCCGCCGCGCACGCCTCCGGGCGCGCTGCCCGACGAGCCACATCCGAAAAGGTTGAAGACCGACAGCGTGGTGGCCATCCCGACGGAGCTCGCGAGGAACTGGCGCCGGTCGATCCCGAGCCTTCGCGCGCCCGCGTCGGCGCGTTCGAGGATCATCTGTCGCATTCTTCGGAGGCGCGGCGTCTGTTCGCGGAAGTATTCGCCGTTGCTGATGCTGCCGAGCCATATCGGCGGTTCGAGTGGCATTTCGGGGTCGGTCTTCCGCAAGAGGCGCAGCCAAGGATAGGGTTTCATCGCGGCCTCAATATGGTCTCGCCCCGTCACAAAGCGCAATCCTCAGGTCGCGTGCGATGCATGTCCCGCGCGGAATCCGAGCGGGTGAGCGCATCCTGAGATGCGTTCGCCATTGGGACAACATTGCGCTGTGGCAAGTCGCGGAGACTAGCGTTTGCGCATATTGACGGCGTGGTTGGAAATGGGCCGGATGTCGGTACGCGTCCAGCTCAAGGCGCCGGCCTCAGCGAGGGCAATGGCGCGCGGCAGATGCGGGCCCGGCGACTACGCGGCTCACCCGGCGACTGCCCGTGCACGCGTCCCAAGTGCGCCTGATTTGCGGTACCTGTGGAGCATGCTGCAAGCCTTCGATGTCTCCGCCGCCGTGTTCGTACGCGGGCTCACCCATCTGAAGACGGTCCTAACGAAGGGCGAGGCGCACGGAACGAAGGTCACGGCCTCCCTCGTCGAGGGGATGCAAGACCTGGCTGCGCAGGTGCACTGGGCTAGCGAAGGCTCAAAGCTCGCGCTCGACCACGTGCTCGGCGTCTCGCGGGCGCCCGCGCCTTCGACGGCGACGACCTTCGCGGATCTTCACGCGAGCATCGACAGCGCGATCGCGTATCTCGAAGCCATCGACCCCGCGGCCCTCGAAGCCGGCCTCGACCGAGCCATCGCGCTTCCCATGCGCGGTCGCACAAAGTCATATCGCGGCGATCGCTTCTTGATCGAGTTCGCGCTCCCGAACTTCTTCTTTCACCTGACGCTCGCGTACGCGATCCTCCGCAGCGAAGGCGTGCCGCTGGAGAAGGTCGACTTCATGGGGCAATAGCGCTTGACATCGGGTCGGTCGACCAGTGGGCGAGCGCAAATGCGGGCGCAGCTCGATCCGTAAGTGGCTAAAAAGTCTTCTTCGAATCACCGACCGTATCGTGAGCGTGCGCTCGAGAGAGTAGCCCGACGGTCGTATTGATCTCTCAGGGCGGCATCGAGTCACGCGCTTGTCGCCTCGCGTCGCTACCACCGATGGCACGTGTGCGAGGCGAAGATGGGATAGCCGACCGCGCCGCAGACGACGCGCAGGCTGTCCTCCGTCCACGCCACGTCCCGGGCGTAGCGCTCCACGAGCTCCTTGCTGCCCCCCGCCTCGACGATGAAGACGCGCGACTGCGCGACGAAAAGACGCACCGTGTAGAGAAACGGCTTGCCTCCCGCCTCGTCGTGCCCGAAACGAAGCTCCTTGCCCGGCGTGCCGTCGCGCGACTTCACGTCCGCCTCGCCGACAAGCGCGTACCCGTTGAGCTGACGCATGCGAAGGGACGTCGCGCGCGTCCAGAAATCGAGGGTCCCGTTCTCGTCGTTGTCGACGACGCGCACCGCGACGACGACCCCCTCCGGCGCGAGCGCGCGGTACGCGAAAGGGGGATCTTGATCTTGCAGCTCGACCATGCCGGGCGCCGTGTCGACCTTGAACGGGCGCCCGCACGCGGCGGGTGCGAGCGCGAGCAGCAGGAGCGCGAACCGCTTCGTCCCTGCCGACCTCACGGACTGCCCCGCGGGGGGATGTGCAGCAGCGACGCCAGACCGATGTCCTGCAGCCAGGAGAAAGGCAGGAGCGCCGTGTCGCGCACCGGCTGATCGGCCACGGGGGCAAAGCTGACCGTGATGCTCGAGAAGGCGATCTTGTCGCGAAGGAGCTTGAGCTTCCCCTCGAACCGTTCGATCTCCTCGGTCACCCGCCCGAGCTGCGTCTCGATCGCAAGGGCTTCCTGGACGCTGGCCTTCGTCAGCAAATCTTGCAACCGAGCGCGCATCGCGTACGCGTTCTTCAGGCGCGCCTCGAGGTCGACGTACTCGTCGGTCACGTCCGCCGCGCGGATGTCGCGGTGAAGGACGTCGCCGAGGGCCTCGACGCGCCGGATGGCCTCGTCGAATCGATCGCGCGGGACGCGAATGCCGATCTCGGCGTCCTGCCGTGTCGAGAGATAACCGCCGGTGTCCCGTGCGATCCGCTCGACGGCGTCGAGCCCCTGCTCCACCTGGAACACCGCGAGCGACAGGTTCGCCGTGTAGATGAGCATCGCGGCCGAGTGCGGGACGTCCGCCGCGGTGGCCGGCGGCCGGGACGGCGGCGGCGGGGGTGAGGGCGGGGCTCCCGGCGCGGCGGGCGCCGAGGCGCGCACGTCCTGCGACGCAACGACCTCGGGAGCCGGCATGGCGGGCGCACCCGGCGCGTTCGCGCTCACCTCAGCGCTCGCCGGCGAGGCGCCGCGCATCCCCGAGACCCGCGCCGCTCCGCCGCCGCAGCCGAGAGCGAGCGCGCACACGACCCAGAGGATCTTCTTCACGGCGCGAGGGCCTCGTTCCACTCGCGAATCGTCCACCGCGCGACGACGCCATGCGCCACGAAGGGATCCGCCTTCGCGAATCTCTCCGCGGCCTCGCGCGTCCCGAACACGCCCATCGCGCCCGCCGGCTCGTCGGTGAACGGACCGATGAGCAGGAGCTGCCCCTCGTCGCGAAACTGCTTCCAGAGGGCCCGATGCGCTTCGACGTGCTGGGGGACCTTCGCGCGAAAGTCTTCCGCGGACTCGTAGAGGAGGACGTATTTCACCGGGGCGAGAGTACCACCGTCACTTTTGCGTCGCGACGTACACGCCGTCCCAGTCGGCCGCCGGTGGGTGCGCGAGCATCGTTCGGCACCGCTCGGCGAGCACCTGGCTCGGCGGGTCGCCCGAGAGCGCCTCGAGCCGCGCGAGCGCTCCGCCGAAGTCCCCGCCGAGGTACGCCTCGAGCCCGCGCTCGTAGGCCCTCGCCGCGGGCAGCTTCTCGGCGCACTCCGCCGCCCAGCCGAGGAGCTCGTAGACGAACACCGCCTCCTTCTTCCCCTTCACCGCGACCTTGTCGACGCGGCGAAACGAGAAGTCGTCGCCGGCGGCGCGCACGACGGCCTCGCTCGCGAGGACCGCGACGCCGTACTGCTTGCCGAGGCCCTCGAGCCGCGACGCGAGGTTCACGCCGTCGCCCAGGACCGTGTACGACAGCCGATCGGGGGCGCCGAAGTGACCGACCATCACGCGCGCCGTGTGCACGCCGAAGCGCGTCACGAGGGCCGGAAGGCCACGCCAGGCGTCGGACGCGTAGAGCGCTCGGGTCGCGCGCTGGCACTCGAGCACGGCTCGGCACGCTCGTCTCGGGTGGTCCGCGCAGCGCACCGGCGCGTTCCAGAACGCCATCACGGCGTCGCCGATGAACTTGTCGACGGTGCCCCCGGTCGCCGTCACCGCCCGCGTCATCGCGTCGAGGTAGAGGCCGAGCGCCCGCGCGAGCTCGTCCGGCTCGAGGCGCTCGGCGAGCGTCGTGAATCCCTCGATGTCCGTGAAGAGAACCGACAAGTCGAGGACCTCGCCCCCCGGCTCGGGCTCGCGGTCGGCCGCGTAGAGCTGCCGGACCAGATCGAGGGACACGTACTTGCCGAGCGCCCGAACGGACGTCTTCGCGCGCTCGACGCCGTCCACGACCTCGGCCACCTCACGGAGCGTCGACTCGCGCGAGCCCGGCGCGAAGTCGAAGCGGCGCATGCGGGCCATGACGTCGACCACGCGGCCGAGCGCGCTCCGCAACTGCGTCAGCAAGCGCACGCCCCCGAGGAGCACCAGCCCGACGAGCAGGGCAAGGGTCATCGCGACACGCCCGCGCAGCGCGCGCAAATCGCGCGTGTAGACGGCTTCCGGCGCGATCACGGCGGCGAACCACTGCTGCGAGTTGGCAAGCGGCTTGAACGTCGCCAGGTAGTCGACGCCGCCCACCCGCAGGCGGCCCGATTGACCCGGGTGCGCGAGGGCGGCTGCGATCTCGGGCGGCACGTGCGCGGGCGCCACGCGCAAGTCGTCTCCGACGAGGGCGATGGCGTCGCCCGGGTCGAGGCGAGCGACCAGTCTCCCCTCGGCGTCGCACAGCACGACACGCTCGGGATCGCCCGCCGGCGGGCGCACCAGCGCGTCGATCGTCCGGGCGAACAGACCGACGCGGACGACCCCGGCGAACCCGCCCTTGCGGGCCTCGACCGCCTTCTGCACCGTCACGACCACCCGTCGTTCGACCTGCGGCAACGCCGCGTCGAACTCGGAGAAGGAAGGGTCGGTCCAGATCGGGCGACCGTAGTACGGTCGCTTGACCGTCGTCACGAAGGTCGGATGCGCTGTCGGATCGTTCAAGAGCGGCCTCTCGGGGTCCCGGGCGCCGTCAGGCCAAGCGACGCCCGGCTCGTAGCGCGTCGTGGCCAGCTTGAACTCCGCGCCCTCCGGGGACGTCCGCCGCGTGACGATCGAGCTGTCGGCCCGCGTCGAGGCCCGAAACGCAGCGATCTGCCAGCGGGACGAGGGACCGAGCACGGCGTCGCCGTCCGGCCGGTACCCGGTGATCGTGGCGGCCGTAAACGACAGATCCGAGAGCTCGGTGTGATCGAGGAGCTCGGAGAAGAGGCGCGCCTCGACCGCGCTCGGGTCGCTCGGATCGAGGGTCCCGTAGCGGATCGCGTGCTCCACGTGCTCGAGCGCCGTCGAGGCGATCCCGAGAGCCGCCGTGAGCCGGTCTTCGACCGCGGCGGCCGCGCGCTGACGCTGTGCCTCGGAGCGTTCGAGGATCGACCGCTCGGAAGAGGCGAAGAGCAGGTAGAGGGTCGCAGCCGCAGGGACGCCGACGGCGAGCGCCGCCAGGAGAAACAGCCTACGAAGGGTGAGCCACGGCGCTCTGGCCACGATTCTTTGACGGATGCTAGCCCGTTCCCCCAATCTCGAGGCGATGACCCCCCTGCGGCGGACGCTCGGCACCTTGGCCACGGTGGCGGTGGGCCTGTCCGCGGCGGTCTACTGCGCGTGCGGCGGTGGCAGCTCTTCGGGGCCGGGCTTCGGCGAGACGCCCGCGGGCCCGTCGCAAGCGGCATCGGACGCGGGCTCGGACAATCGCGCTCAGCCGGTGACGGCGCCGGCGCCGGCGACCGACGCCGGCTACGCGAACTTCGGCGCGTTCGCGGACGTCGAAGCGGGTCCCAAGGTGGACTGCCTGCCGGGCACGTACACCGGCATGTTCAACGCGGCGGCGACCGCCGACGCCGGGTTGCTCGCGCTCTTCGGGACGTCGTTCGCGTGGGGCGGGAACCTCTCGCTGACGCTCACCGGGACGACCGAGGTGATCGAGGCCGGCGGGGGCGAGTTCCGGATGGACTACACGGTCCTCACGATTGCCCCCGGGGCGAAGCTGTCCGGGACGGACATGTACGGCGGCCAGTTCACCGCCGACGTCTCCGGGCAGCTCGACTGTCCATCGCGCACGCTCACCGGGACGCTCGAGAACGGCACGTACCTCTTGCCGGGGCTCGGCGACGCGGGCTCGATCATGATGCTGGGGGCACTCACGGCCACGTACGACCCGACCGCGAACCCCGTCGCGCTGATCGGCGGCACCATCACCGCGTCGAGCCCCCAGGTGCAGTCGCTCGGCGCGAACGGCACCTGGACGGCGACGCGGCAGTAGGCGTCAGTTCCCGAGGAGCACGTCGACCCGGCGGTCCTGGGCCCAGGTCGCTTCGTCGGTGCCGGTCGCGTCCATGGCCCCGCGCGACGTGCTCGTGGCCTGCAGCGGGTTCAGGCCCCGCGCGACGAGGTAGAGGGCGACCGAGTCGGCCCGCGACTGCCCGAGCGTGAGGTTATAGTCCATGAGGCCGCGCGGGTCGGCGTGACCGACGAGGCGCATCTTGCGCCCCTGGAGCGGCCCGCTCGTGAAGCACTTGGCCACGGCGTCGAGCGGCGCGAAATCCGACTCGGTCAGGTGCGACGAGTCGAACGGGAAGTACGCGTCCCCGTCGGGGATGCCGCACGCCTTGACGACCTCCTCGGAGATCGCGACGTTGGACGCCGTGGGCGTGTTCGGCGGATTCACCGGGCCGGCGGGCGCCTGCATGTTCGTCGTCCCCGCCTGCACGGGGTGAGGGGGAGACTGCACGTGGGCCTGCTTGTCGCCCCCGCAAGCCGCGAGGAAGAGCACGCTCGCCGGACCGAGCGCCCGCACGAGAAACCCAAGAGCCTGTCGCATCCCTGCCATGATGGACCTCCGCGGAAGGTCCAGAAGCACATGGCGTGCCGGGGCTACTGCGTGATCGCCTTCAGGTCGAGCATTTCTTCGACGCTCGGCAGGACGATGAGCTCGCAGCGGCGGTTTTTTTGCCGGCCGTCGTCGTTGTCGTTGCTCGCGATGGGGTCGGTGTCCGCGAAACCTGCGGCGCTCCAGTGATCGACCGGCAGCTGACCGCCCTTCGGGTCGACCAGGTAGACGAGCACCTCGCGCGCGCGCATGAGCGACAGGCCCCAGTTGTCCTTGAACGGACCGCGCTGCAGCGGCTTGTTGTCGGTGTGCCCGGCCACCTGGTAGTCGCGCGAGGTGAGCTGCGGGTCGGCCTTGATGACGCCCGCCACCTTGAGCAGGATGTCCTTGCCGTCCTTCTTGAGCGTCTCGCGCCCGGAGTCGAAGAGCACGTCGCCCGGCAGCGAGATCACCATCCGGTTGTGCCGGACGTTGACCGCGAGGCCCAGCTTCGTCAGCTCGTCGAGCTTGCTCTTTAGCTTCTCGAACCGCTCCTTGATGAGCTCGAGCTGGCGCGCGCGCGCCTGGTACTCCGCCAGGGCCTTCTGCTGGTCGGCGAGGTTGGCCTTCGTCGACGACACCTCGAGCCCCATGTCCTTGAGCTGCTTGGTGAGATCGTCGATCTTCGCTTGGGCGTCGCGCAGCTTCGCGTCGTCGTCCGACTTCAACTGGTTGTACTTGGCGAGCTGCGCCTGCCACTCGTCTTCCGAGTAGCCGCACCCGCTCGAGCCAAGGCCCATGCCGATGCCCATGAGGGCCACAACGATCCAACGGTTGAAAAGTCGCATGATTGAAGGCGATGGTACGAGCACTCGGCCAGCATGGGAAGGGCCCGCGCGCGCCGCCGAGAAGTAACGCGGCAGCGGCTCGTTCGGGCTCGAACATCGCGCCGCGGCCTGATACACGCACCGCGATGGGACTCGCGCGAGGCGCCGCGGCGTGTGGTCTTTCGCTCGCGGGGTGCCTCAACGTCGATACCCCCTCGACGAACGTCGTTGTCGACAACCAGTACCCGCCTTCGGCCGCACGGCCCCTCGTCGTCTACGAGGCCCATTTTCAAGCCATCACGCTCGACGCGTCCACCCCGATCGCGCCCGGTGGCTCGTCGGGGCCGATCCCGACGATCCCCGCGTCGGACAACACGGCCTACGTCGTCCTCGCGCCAGGCTGGGAACCCGACGCCGGCGCACCAGCGTCGTTTCTCGTCCTCCAGTCGCGGAGCGGGTTCGGGGTCCACCTGGGCGACACCCTGCACATCCCCGTGGACGACGCCACGTTCGCCGGAAACTGCGTCGCGGGCTGGCCGCTCACCCAGTCGCAGGCCGACTTCATCACGAAGATCGTGTTTCCCGACACCTTCGCCGGTGTCCACTACGACGCGCTGACCTGCACCGCGACTCCCGTGGGAAGTGAATGAGCGTCCGACGGATCGGCGCCGTCTTCATTTCGAGCATCGTGAGCACGGCGAGCCTCGTGCTCGCGCCGGCCGTCGCACGGGCGCAGGCGGCCCCTCCGGCGGGTCACCAGGACGCGGCGTTCGACGTCATGAACCTCCTCGCGCATCACGGCCTGCACGACATCGAGGACGAGAGCTGGAACGCGTACGGCCAGTACACGTACATCTCGAACTGGAAGCTCCCCTTCCACGCGCCCTACACGAACACGGGCGGAAGCAACTACTCGCTCGTCCCCGACGCGGAGCGGAGCTTCGCCAGCGTCTTCACGCTCTTCTTCGGCCTGCACCTCTGGCCCGGGGGCGAGGCGTACCTCGTGCCCGAGTTCGTCGCGGAGCGGGGGCTCTCGCAGATCCGAGGCCTCGGGGGATCGATCCAGGACTACGAGCTCCAGAAGTCGGGCTCGGAGATCCCGTCCCTCTACCGGTCGCGCCTCTTCGTCCGGCAGAACTTCGATCTCGGGGGGGACCGCGTCGAGAAGACGTCCGACCCGATGCAGCTCGCCAGCGCGGTCAAGAGCCGGCGCGTCGTCCTGACCGCGGGTTCGTTCACGATCCTCGACGTCTTCGACCGCAACGGCGTCACGTGGGACCCCCGGCAGACGTTCCTCAACATGGCGTTCATGACGCACGCGGCCTGGGACTTCGCGGCCGACGCGCGCGGGTATTCGTTCGGCGCGACGGCGGAGCTTTACTGGGACGACTGGGCCGCGCGCATCGGCCGGATGGCCCCGCCGCTCCACCCGAACGTCCTGCCCACGGAGCTCAACGTGCTCCAGTACTACGCGGACGCGCTCGAGGTCGAACACGACCACGTCCTTTTCGGGCAGGACGGGGCCGTCCGCGTCCTCGGATACCGCAACAGCGAGCAGGCGGGCCGGTTCGCCGACGCCATCGCCACGTTCAAGGCCGACCCGACGAAGAACGCCGCGGCCTGTCCGCCGGACCTGGCGAACTACGGATCGGGCAACCCGACGGCGCCGGACCTGTGCTGGGTCCGCAGATCGAACGTGAAGCTCGGGATCGGCGTCAACGTCGAGCAGCACGTGACCAAGGACGTGGGGCTCTTTCTTCGCGCCATGTACTCG
>Ga0070735_10002809_pt1 | contig 15515 bp, 9 predicted proteins | sample Coa_R1_FD_66443 | JGI IMG/M metagenome (GOLD analysis project Ga0070735, IMG submission 66443) | Surface soil microbial communities from Centralia Pennsylvania, which are recovering from an underground coalmine fire - Coalmine... | ecosystem: Environmental > Terrestrial > Soil > Unclassified ... | reverse complement strand
ATAAGACCGGCTGGCGCGTGTTCACCCTTACGGGTTGGCACGGGCTTTCGGCCCTGGTTGATACGCCCGTGTGCCACATCAGTTTCTTCGAGGCTGATGCATTTGCGCGTTGGAAAGGCTTACGGCTTCCGACTGAGGCGGAATGGGAATACGTTGCGGGCCAGACGACCGTCGAAGGAAACCTGCTCGACTCGGGAAAACTCCATCCTGCTGCAGCCCGAGGTGCAGGGATTGAGCAACTTTTCGGCGATTGCTGGGAATGGACGGCGAGCGCCTATACCGGTTATCCGGGATACACGCCTCTTCCGGGCGCGCTCGGCGAATATAACGGCAAGTTCATGTCCGGCCAAATGATTCTGCGCGGGGGATCGTGCGTCACTCCCGCGAGTCACGTTCGGGCGACGTATCGGAATTTCTTTCCACCGGCAACCAGATGGCAGTTCTCCGGGATTCGCTTGGCACGCTGAAAGGACTCGTTGAAATGGCTACCTACATTCAGACAGTTGACATCGAACATTTTGCAACGGCGGATGAGCGCGAAGCACTCACTCGAGAAGCTCTGACTCGCGAAGTGCGGCGCGGCTTGACGGCACGGCCACGCTCGCTGTCACCTTGGATGTTCTACGATGCGGAGGGGTCGCGCCTTTTCGAGCGCATTACGACGCTTCCAGAGTACTACCCCACCCGCACAGAGAGAGCCATCCTGGCGGAACACGCTGATGCGATCATTGCTGCAGCTCACGGCGACCGATCGTTGCCGTTGCGTCTCGTCGAGTTGGGTGCCGGCACGGCCTCCAAGACCCGTATTCTGCTCGAAGCTGCCTTGCGCGTTTCGGACGATGTCGCCTACGTTCCGGTTGATGTCTGCCCCGACGCTCTCGAGTTGGCATGCCAGAACATCGCATCCGCGTTGCCGGAAGTGCGCCTGCGGCCCGTCGTCCGGAACTATGTAACCCACCCGCTCCAGCTCGAATCCTTCGACGGTACTACGTTCGCACTCTATATTGGCACGAGTATCGGCAACTTCTCGCCTGAAGAAGCGGAACTCATTTTGAGAAATCTGTGTAGTCAATTGCAGACCGGAGATGCGCTATTGCTCGGTACAGATATGGTGAAGGACGAACGCACGCTTCTGGCTGCTTACGACGACAACGATGGAATCACCGCGGCGTTCAACTTAAACATCCTGCATCGCCTCAATAGAGAACTAGGAGCAAACTTTGACGCTGCTTGCTTCCGTCATCGCGCCCTTTGGAATTCCATCGACTCTCGAATCGAGATGCACCTCGAGAGCACGCAAGAGCAGCATGTAAGTATCGAGCACGCGGACCTTGATGTTCACTTCATGGGACGCGAAACCATTCACACCGAAAATAGCTACAAGTTTACAGACCAGCGCATTCGTAACCTGCTCGAAGAAGTCGGTCTTGCGATCCGAGGCGCATGGAAAGACAGTCGCGGTTGGTACACCCTCACGCTGGGGTGTCTCCGGTAGTGCTTGTGACGATTCGCAGCTGCGATTCGAAGACTACCGATCACTTGGCTTCGTGTTATCGATTTGCCGGTAGCGATTACAGGCTCCAGATGCTTTTTGCCGGAGTTTTGGGAAGGACGCTTCTCACGAGCGCACGCACGATGACAACTCAAAAGCGGTTGTTCGATAAGACTCGTGATCAACGGTTCGACATAAGACAATCCGCCGACGGAGGGGCAAGAGATGGATTGGAGACAGTTGATACAGTTTGCATTCCTGGGTGGCGGTGGTCTGGAACAGTATGCCATCCTGCTGGTGCGTGTTTCGATTGGCGTGTTCTTCGCTATCTCGGGTGCGAACAAGTTGTTTGTCGCCGGTGGCACGAAGCCTGTTTACGACACGCTGGTGAAGGCCAAGGCGCCCTTTCCCCGGCAACTGGCCTATTTCGTCTCGGGCGTCGAGTTCACATGCGGCTCCTTGGTTGCGTTGGGGTTTATTTCGACGCCGGCTTCCGTGGCTTTATTGATCGATATGGTTGTCGCGATCCTGACGGAGGCGGTTTCCACCTTGCCGAAAGGACTCTCTCCTCTTAGCTGGCTCGACGATTTCCTCTATCTGCCGGAAGTCCTTTACGTGCTCTTCTTTTTCTGGCTGATCTGCTCTGGTCCGGGAAAGTTCAGCGTCGATTACTGGCTGGCCGGCAAGTTAGGGATGTGATCGATCGACGAAGCAGCGTGCAAGGACGTGATCGCGATTCCGAGAATTTGTCAGCCGCAAAATGACGCAAATCCTGGTTAGTCTTTTCCCGCGTCAGCAATCGCGGGCTCACTTCCCCTACAAGCGCATTCTCTCAACCCAAGAATTTGGCATCGACCGATACGTTCGTGCAATAGATTCGTCGTCTCGTTTCTGGCCTAATTGAGCTGCAGATCGGGGAGGATCGGTCGTCGCACTTTGATCAGGTTTCGAACGGAGGATTTCATGAGAGCGATCGTTAAGTGCATTTTCCTACTTGCCGTCTTGGCGCCGGCAATCGTGATCCCAAGCGCACGCGTCTCTGCCGCTCCTAATCCGCAAGCCAAGTCGGGGGTAGACCGCCTCTACGTAATTGACTGCGCCGACGGCATTGGCCAGGACGAATCGCGTTGGACTCCCGGGGTCAACGTCGGGAAATCCGTCGACTTTCCCGACCACTGCTACCTCATCCACCACTCCCAAGGGTGGTTTTTGTGGGACACGGGTATTGATGACGCGGTGGCGCTACTGCCCAATCATGAAGAGGTTTTTCATGAATGGGGACCTGGCACCGGACCGATCTGGCGCAAACCAGTAACGCTCGCTGCGCAGCTAGAAGAAATACACGTCAAGCCGTCGGATATCAAGCTGATGGCAGTGTCGCATAGCCATCCGGACCACGCAGGGAACGTCGAAATGTTTCCCAGCACGCCGATGTTAGTCCAAAGAGTCGAGTATGAATGGGCGGGAAGCCGGCAAGACACCGTAGCGTTCAACAAGAAGCATCCGGTGAAACTAGTCGACGGTGACTATGACATCTTCGGCGACGGAAGCCTCGTGCTGCTCTCCACTCCAGGACACACTCCAGGCCATCAGTCTTTGCTGGTGAGGCTTCCTAAAACCGGAGTTGTGATTCTGAGTGGCGACGTCGCGCACTTCCAGACCAGCTTCGAGCATCGCTACGTGCCCAGCAATAATTGGAGCAAGGAGGCCTCGCTCCGCTCCATGGATAAGATCGCCGCAATCCTCGCGAAGGAACATGCACAGCTCTGGATTAACCACGATCAGCCCCAAAGCGACGCGCAAAAGAAATTGCCGGCGTATTACGAGTAATGGCACCGCCCGGTCTCCCATACATCGATTCCGCAAAGCGATTCGCTAGAAAAGAGCTCCGAGATCGCCGCGTGAGGTCGAAGTCATCATGAAAAAGCCACTGAGCCGCGAGTCCGGTTGTGTCGAGTGATACCAAGGTATCAACGATACTATCGTCCAATTGTTTCGCGCTTGTTCGCCTGATCTAATCCTGGCCTTGCAGAGCGAGATGTTTGCATCGCAGACAGCCTCGTCAACGGGAATGTGGGGCCGGATGAGAACTTTCAGAACAGGACGTAAGGTTGCACGGCTCGCAACTGCCGCAGGGCTGTTGGCATTTTTCGGCTTTGTCTTCTTTTCATGGCAGCAAGCGATCCCCCCCATCGAGCGTCCCGATCCCGCAATGTTCTCGCCCGAGCTCATCGCCGGAGGAGAGGCCCTCGCTGCGGAAGCTCATTGCGCTTCCTGCCACACCCGGCCCGGTGGGCAGGCGTTCGCCGGTGGATATGGAGTGAACACGCCCTTCGGTGTTGTTTACGGAACGAACATCACACCCGACCCAAAGACCGGCATCGGCTCCTGGTCTTTGACGGCGTTCGAGCGCGCCATGCATGAAGGCGTCTCCCGGGATGGCTCTCATCTTTTCCCTGCGTTCCCTTACAACGCCTATACAGAATTGTCTGACCAAGACGTCAAAAGCTTGTACGCGTATTTGATGACTCGCCCGGCAATCTCGGAGACCGTGCCGAAGAATACGGTGTGGTTCCCCCTGAACGTGCGCTTGCTCCAAGGAGGTTGGAAGATTCTGTTCTTCAAAAGCGAGCGTTACCGGCCGGATATTTCGAAAAGCCCGGAATGGAATCGCGGAGCCTATCTGGCCGAGGCGGTGAGCGATTGCGGCGGTTGTCACACCCCCCGCAATGCTCTTGGAGGCTTGAAAACCCGCGCTGCATATTCGGGGACCATAGTGGACAATTGGATTACTCCACCGCTGACCGAGAGAAATCCCTCGCCGATTCCTTGGTCTCAAGAAGAGCTAGTTCGCTACCTCCGGACAGGTGTTACCCCGCTCCATGGAGCGATTGCCGCCACCATGACTCCTAACGTTCGCGATGCGTTAGCTCTCCCAGTCGTGCCGGACAGCGACCTTCGGGCAATCGCGGCGTACTTCAGTGATATCAATCATGTGAGCGCGCATGATTCCGATATTCAAGCAACGGTAAAGGACGCGTTGGCTGCTTCAGGACTTGGAAGCAGCCTAGATTACAACCCCGACGCGCAGCTTTATGCCGCGGCGTGTCTGTCGTGTCACTACAATTCGGGCACCGGTCCGCTTGCTGCCCGCCCGGAGCTCGCGCTCGACACCGCTCTAACGCTGCCTGAGCCGACCAATTTCATACAAGTAGTGTTGAAAGGGATCGGCGACCGGGAAGGGGCGCCAGGTTTAGTTATGCCCGCGTACGCCTCGTCGTTTTCCGACGCGGACGTCGCGAGGCTGGCAGCCTATCTGCGGCGCACGCGCACCAAACTCCCGCCGTGGATTGACTTGGACAAGAAAGTAGCAGCGGCCCGGCGACAGAGAGAGAAGTCGCAGTAGAAAAGAGAGGAGGACGGCGCCTGCGATGACTACATTCAAGCTCAATGGTCGAAAGGTTTCGGTGCAAGGCCCTGAAGATGAGCCGCTGCTCTGGGTGATCCGTGACGAACTTGGGCTCAAAGGAACCAAATTCGGTTGCGGGATCGGTTTGTGCGGCGCCTGCACCGTGCATGTGGACGGGCGGGCAACCCGTTCCTGCATCACCGCTGTGAGAGCGGTGGCAGGCGCTGATGTGACCACCATCGAAGGACTTGATCCCGAAGGGAAGCATCCGCTGCAACTTGCATGGCTGGAATTGCAAGTTCCTCAATGCGGTTATTGCCAATCGGGACAGATCATGCAGGCTGCCACGCTGCTCAAGGACTTCCCCAATCCGAGTGACCAGGACATCAATGCGGTTATGGCCGGCAGCCTCTGTCGCTGCATGACGTACTTGCGAATCCGCAAGGCAATCAAACTGGCGGCTGACAGGATGCGGGAAGGAGAGTCCCATGGATAGCTTATCCCCTCATGGAATCAGGTCCGGCGTCGATCCATCGCGCCGGAAGTTCCTGATCACGCTGATGGGTGCCGGCGTCATGCTGGGGTATGCCCGGTCCGGCTTATCGATGCCGGATTTGATTCTTTCGCAACCGAGGCAACCGGCCAGGGCCGGCGAACTATTCGAACCGACGATCTGGTACGGCATCGATCGTAATGGCGAAGTCACGATCAACATCATTCGTGCCGAGATGGGGCAGCACGTGGGCACTTCGCTTGCACGTATCGTTGCGGATGAATTGGAGGCCGACTGGGCCAAAGTGCGCATCGTCGGAGTGGATTCCGATCCAAAGTGGGGTCTTATGATCACGGGTGCCAGTTGGTCCGTATGGCAGAGTTTTCCGGTTCTAAGCCGGGCGGGGGCTGCGGGCCGCATGGCTCTGATCGAAGAAGGCGCCAAATTGCTAGGCGTGAGTTCGAGCAGTTGCACAGCACGCAACGGCGCCGTGCATGCTCCTGGAAAATCCATCGGTTATGGGGAGATTGTCGCGCGCGGTGACCTGCGCCGAAGCTACACACCTGACCAACTGAAGAACATTCCAGTTAAAAAGCCGGCCGATCGGAGGCTGATCGGACGAGACACGATGGCCCTCGATGTTCCGTCCAAGACCAATGGCCAGGGTCGCTACGGTATCGATGCCGAGGTGGAGGGTATGATCTACGCTCGTCCCAAAATTCCTCCTACCCGGTTCGGCTCCAAAGTGATCTCAATCGACGATTCGGCGGCGAAGGGAGTGCCCGGATACATTCGCAGCCTGGCGTTGGACGATCCATCAGGTACTGTTCCCGGCTGGGTCATGGTGTATGCGGAGAGCTTCTCGGCCGCAAACAAAGCAGCGGACCTCGTAAGAGTGGTCTGGAGTCCGGGTGAAACAACCAATGTTTCAGAGCAGGACATTAAGCAACGCGCCGCACAGCTGATTGCAGATCCTGCGGGAGGTGCTTTGCTGGTCGATGACCCAGGCATTGAGTCCGCGTTCGCGAAGACGAAGCAGAAGCTTGAGTCAACTTACACCACCAGTACTGTCATGCATTTCACACTGGAGCCGGTGAACGCCTTGGCTTTCGAAAGGAATGGTATTTTCGAGATCCATACGGGGAACCAGTGGCAATCCGTGGCCCTGCCCCTAGTGGCCAGGGCGCTGGGCCGCACTGAAGACAAGGTGGTGCTGCGCACTTACCTGATTGGTGGAGGATTTGGCCGTCGCCTCGATGGTGACTATTGTGTGCCGGCTGCGCTTGCCGCGAAGGCTGCAGGCAAGCCGGTGAAGATGGTTTGTACGCGAGCCGATGACATGCGCTTCGATTGCCCGCGCTCGGCTTCGGTGCAGGTCCTGCGCATGGCTTTCGGGGGCGGAGGTGAGGTGACGGCAATGGAACATCACGCGGCAGCGGGCTGGCCTACGTCGGTGATCGCTCCCGGATTCATGTTTAAGGATGCCCACGGTGTTCCCTATGATCCGTTCGCCATTCAAGGCGCTGACCACTGGTATACAGTGGGTGCCCACAAAGTGCGCGCCGTGCGCAACGATCTGGCTCATCGAGCATTTCGGCCGGGGTACCTGCGCTCCGTAGGGGCAGGGTGGACAAATTGGGCTGTCGAAAGTTTCATGGACGAAGCCGCTCATGCGATTGGTGCTGATCCTGTCCAATTCCGGTTGCGCTTGCTGGATGGCGCCGGCCGGAATTCTGGATCAGCGCCGAATGCCGTAGGCGGTGCACGCCGCCAAGCTGCAGTCCTGCGCCGCGTCGCCGAGAAGGCAGGCTGGGGTAAACCATTGCCGAATAGCGTTGGATTAGGTGTGGCTTCAACATTTGGTCAGGAGCGCGCCATGCCTACCTGGGTTGCCTGTGCTGCACGTGTTCGGGTCGATCGCAACACTGGCTACGTGACGGTAGAGAAACTGACTCTTGTGATTGACGCCGGCACGATCGTTCAACCGAACAGCGCCGCCGCTCAGGTCGAGGGCGCCGCATTGTGGGGAATGAGCATGGCACTGTTCGAGGGATCCGAGTTCGTGAAGGGGCAGCCAGAGGACACTAATCTGAATACCTACAACCCGCTTCGAATGGGCGCCGTGCCGGACGTTGATATTGAATTCGTGCCGAGCTCGGAAATACCTGTCGGGCTTGGTGAGCCGGCAACAACTGCGGTCGCACCTGCAATCGGCAATGCGATCTTTGCCGCTTCAGGTGCGCGGCTTCGTCATTTACCAATCCGTCCAGAGGCCGTGCGAGAAGCGCTGGCCGCAATCGGTCGTGAGTCGATGAGCGTTCGATCCCCAATATGAGCTCCTGATCTCCGTTAGAAGATCAATTTGGCGCTGATCTGCCCGATCCGTCCGGGGGAAACCGTGGTTGCCTGACCAAACGCGCTCCCAGAATTCGCATTGCCGACCACCCCGCTGGAGAGGAAATTGGCATGATTGAAGACATTGAACATTTCCACCCGGAAAAAGAAGGATGTCCGCTCGGTCAGTTTCGTATCTTTTTCAAGGCCAGCATCGGTATTGATGGCGCCGGGTCCGCTGAAGTCATATTGCTTCGCGCTGCCCGTGACACCGCAAACCTCATATCCGCAGCTCAAGCCGCTGGCGAATCCAGAGGGGTTGAAATAGAGGTTTCCACTATTGCGTGGATTCAATTTCTGGATAGGACCGACTTGAGTCGGATAGTCGAGTCCCAGATTGGTCAAGGCAAAGTCGCCGGTGCTCTGCAGGCTTATGGGGGTACCACTATTAAATCGTGAAATGCCGGTAAGGTACCAGCCTGTGGTAAGCCGCCGGTTACCAAATGCCTTGGCAAACGGAAGCTCCCAGTTGTAGCTCATTACGAGATTGTGGCGCATATCGAATGTTGATGGCCCGTAGGCGCGAGACGAATCGCGGGGATCGTAGGCCGCCGAGTAACTGTCGAGCGAGTGAGCGTAGGTATAACTAACGAGAAATGTCAGGTCCCCCGCCCGATGCTCGGCGGAAATCTGCAACGAATTGTAATTGGAATTTCCCGAGTTCTGATTCCAGGTCGCCTGCGCGAAAGCCACTACCGGACCTCCAGCCGAATTTGTATAGTTCGCACTGATGGTCTGATCATCGATGAGCCCAGTAAAGGCGCCGTAGTACGTTTTGCCGTTTTGCACGTAGACTCCACCTTCGCCGTACGGCCCGCATCCTGTCAGTGATTCGCAAAGAGCCGCATTTCCCCAAATTAAAGGTATGCTGCGCTGTATGTGATGCCCTTGGGTCCCTACATAGCTGATCGTGAGGACTGTCGATTTATCAAGTTGGCGCTGAATGTTCAGGTTGTAGTGTTCGGCCATCTGCGTTTGATTGTGGTTATAGTAGCCCGGAACATAAAGTGGCATAAGAGATCCGAACTGGAAGTTCGGAAAGGGGCCAGGACCGGTGGGGAAAGTAAAGGGAAAGTGCTGTCCCTGGCTTACACCGTTGGCGCGAGTGATGTAGGGACTTGCAAATTCGGGCGGCTGTGTTGACGACCAGTAGAGCCCCCAGGGCGCGTCTCCGATAATTGCGAAGTTGCCCTGATCTGCGGCCCCGAGATAGTAGACTCCGAACGCAGCGCGGATACTGGTTTTGCCCTCACCCCAGATTCCTCCCGAAGGCGCATAGGCGATTCCAATGCGAGGTCCAAAGTTCGTATATCGCGTTGGCGAGATTGTGCTAGGAACGCCCGGATCTCCTGGTACAACATTGCCTTCGGGCGAATTCGGGAATTTGACCGACTGCAGCCCGGGAACCGGCGTTGTGAGGCGGCCGTAGCGGTCGCTCCAGGGGCGGGCGATATCCCAACGCAGACCATAATTGAGAGTCAGTGTAGGTTTGGCTTTCCATGAATCCTGGGCGAAGACTCCAAAGTATCGGGTGCGGTTATCGAGGAATTCGATGGAGCATTGCACGAACGATCCCGGCGCGCCGATGTAATAATCTGAGACATCGGAGTTCGTTTCGTTACCGCTGAATTGGAAGTAGCCGTTGGACCCGCATTCGGCGCGGACGTTCAATTGATAGTAGCGGAAGTCGCCACCGAAACTGATCGAGTGAGAGCCCACGATTTTGCTGAATGTGTCACCAATCCCGTATGTTGTGTCGGGCTGGTACACGTTGTACCAGTTATTGCCGACCGCAAAAGTGTTGAAGAGGAGCATCGGCAGGGAAGAGGGATACCCGGGGGTTCCGGTATTGATCAGACCTCCAGCCGTGGGATCGGTGTTGAAGCCATACTGGCTGTAGGAGGTAATAGTGGAACTGGAAGAAGGCTGCGCGGTGTGAACGGCCGTGCGGAACAACTGGAGTCGCGCCGTATTCACGAAGTTGTTCCCAAATGTCTTGGTGTTGCTCACGGTGAACAACTGGTTGCGCGAAGGCTCCGTGTTCGGAAATCCGGGAGCGTTCGTCCTGCCCTGAAACGCCTGCTGATAGATCGGATTGATTGCGGTCGCATCGTCGTAGTGGTAGTAGAAGCCCCAGTCTCCGATCATTCGATTGTTGAAGTCGATCCGCTCAGACATGTTGGTATCGATGAGGTTACCGACATGGCTCGAATCAGCGTATTGAAAGCCGCCAGGTAGATTGGCCTGAGGTATAAATTTCATCGTCAAAGCGGTGACGGGGTCGATGTATGCCGAAATGTTGTGGGCTGGAACGATATTACCGCTGCTATCGGTAGTGGTAGTGGCCGTCCCGAGTTGGTTGTAGAGCGTAACCCCCGGGGTGATGGTTCCACCGCCGCGACTCGTGAGCGTCTGAGCCCATGCGGCTCCCTGAACGGGAGTGTTGAGGATGCTGTCGGAAAAAACTCCGTTGCGCTCGTCATTACTCATGACTGTCAGGATTCCAGTGCTGGCCCCCGCCACCTGACGCGTCTGCTGAAAGTCGGTGAAGAAGAAAAGCTTGGCTTTTATGATCGGCCCACCAATCACTCCGCCGAACTGGTGCCGCTTCAACTCCGTCTCGGTGGGACTGAACCAGGTGTTAGCATCCATCCCTTGATTGCGATAGAACTCGAATAGATCGCCATGCAAGCTGTTGGTTCCTGATTTCGTGACAGTGTTCATCACAGCGCCTGTGAACTTGCCATACTCGGCGCTGAAGCTGTTGGTCAGCAGGCGGAACTCTGCCACCGAGTCAGCATTGGGAATCAGACCCGCGCCCATATTCTTGGTCTCATTGACTTCGGCTCCGTTCACCAGAAAGGCATTGGCATATTCCGGCTGCCCGTCAGTCGAGACGTTGCCCGAGGCCGACGGTGACGAAGAATAGAGACCGGAATCCGGGCTGCGATCGTTGAAGTTGCCGTTAGTAGTAGCAGGAGCAACGCCCGACTGTAGCGACAAGAGGTCCAGATAGGAGCGGCCATTGAGCGGCATGGCCAGAATCTGATTCGATTGGATCGTAGTGCCAAGTTGTGTGCTCTCGGTTTGAACTTGCAATGCGTCGGCTTCCACGGAAACGGACTCATCAATGCTGCCGACTTTCAGCGAAACGTCGAAGTGCAAGTGGTCGTTCACACTAAGGCCGATGTCGTCGATCATCTCGCGTTGGAACTTGTCGAGTGTGGCCGTTAGACGATAATGGCCGGGAGGTAATGCGAGGAAGCTGTATTGTCCGCCAGTATCCGTCTTGACCGTGCGAGTGTAGCCCGTCGCTTGTTGGACAATGGTGAGGGTAGCGCCGGCAAGCACAGCGCCGGATGTGTCACGGACATAACCGGAGATAGATCCCGTTACATCTGCCCGGAGCTGCAAAGTGGCGAAAAGCAGGCTCAAGTGCAAACACCAGCAGCGTAAGCGGCGCAGTTCCATTGAAGCCTCCCAGTCACATTTGTGTAGGCAAAACTGCAGTACACCCGATCGCAATGAGCGAACTTTTGAATAATTTACACGAATGGCAGCCGTTAACAGTCGTCCGGCGGCGCCACGACCGAGCCCGGAGGGAGTTGATCGAAAACCGCCGCGATCCCCGTCATGTCCTGTCGAGACGATCCACGATTCGACCGAACTTAGACCGCACGCGTTGTGTCCTGTCGCCTTACTCGATCTCATTACTCGATCTAGCGAAATGGCTCATCCCTTATGGGGTTCGATCCTTCGGGAAAACACGTCCACTAATGCTCTGGACCGTTGGCCCATACCGTTCCCCCTGACCGTTTTCGCAGAAGATCGCGGTAGTCGGAGCGAACAATTGGCGGTATCGGCAGGACTCGCACCCACTCCTGGGTGACAGGCAAGCGTCTAATCAGTTGCTCAAACCCAGTCTCGCCGGCGGTGGGATTCGAAATCTGGCCCATCATTGGCACACTGGACCGGCGCTATTCTCGGCAAACCGCCATTTCCGAGCGATTGGCAATCAGTCTCTGCACGCTTCGATTCCAATGTTCGAATGAGCTTTGTTAGAGGTACCAGCTGCCCCAAATCTGTAGATTTCGTACCGCGCACAGCTTTCGCTAGTGGCACCTTTGCAGTGTCGGTTGGCCACACTGGAGACAAGAATTTTGGTACACACTTCGCACACAAAGTGCGCCAAAATCTCGGGAAGACGGCAGGCTCTGACTGACTGCTAGTCAGTCAATTAGCGGGCCTTGGTCGCAGGCATAAACCTGCAAGGCGAGCACCACCGCGAAGATCCTTGAAACGAAGTTTCCTGATTCCCGTCCCTAGATAGGCCAGCGACGATGGTGGTGTTGGGATCTGCTAGAACTTGGTGCCATCCTTGGCCGTGGCACTGAATTGACAGAATCCCATGCCCTGTCCAACACCGGAGAGGATGAAGACCCGCCGCTATACGACTTCCGCGGTTCTTTACCGAACTACAAAACGATGATTACCGTTCGCAAAAACTAAACAGTGCCTGGACACCTGCGACTTCGATTACGTCACCCGCCTCAAGTTGTTTTTGGCCACCCTCGACCAGCGCATCATTCACCCTGACCTTTGCCCGATTGCCCGAAGGAGCAATGAAGTAGCCATCGTCGGCCCGGTAAAGCGAAGCCACAACGTCAGGAGTAAACCATCTTTTTAGCCGAATGCCCGCCATTTTTGATCTTCCGATCAGGGTCAGCTTACTGGTGAGAACGTAACGCTGCTGGTCCGTTCTTCCTTTGATAATCGTCAGCGTGCCGATCGTCTGATGAACCGCAGCCACGCCATTCACATGGCTTGGCGCAATGCCCATTCTCTGAATCGCATTCGGTCCGGCAGACGAAGCTGCTGCGGCTGCTTGCGCCAGCATCCCTTTCGCTTCTGCCGTGTCTAAGACGACGGTACGGTCGAGCTGGGGAGGCCGAACTTTCGGCATTTGCACTGAACTATCGAGAATCCCATACTCTGCGGCAACACGAAATTCAAGGGTGTGCTTGCCGATTATGGCGCTGTCTCCATCCTTCAATACGAGCTTGCTGATGCGTTGACCATTGACGTAGGTCCCATTAAAGCTCTCGGCATCCTCAATCACATAGTGATCGCCTTCCGCGTAGACCTTGGCGTGAAGTCCGGAAACTGCAGGATTATCGATGCGCACGTGATTATCCGGCTGTCGGCCAATCGTGACAATGCCGCCGGTAAGCAAGAACTCTTGTAAAATTCGGTCCTCGAATTTAAGAAACAACTTTGCCATTGCACGGCTCCAAAAGGCTCAATTTACAAAAGCAAGTTTTGAAACTGTAGAGAAGGCTTCCCTTGGCCTTGCCAGTGGACGTTCATCATCTATTCTGCGTCGGAAGTCACACAAGGAAAGAGTACCAAGGTACTCGATTCGCTTTACTCGCCCAAAGGATCAAACATTCGGCACGTGTGCGACCCTGAAATGGCGTTCAGATCACGGACAGCAAGTAGGACTGACTTCCGCTCAATGTGGGAGTACCGAATTTTCGAGCACCGCACGCTGAGTGGAGACTGCCGCCGAAACAGCACCGGTTGTCATTCAAGGACTAAAGTAACTGGGAAGCAAAACTAGTCAAAGCTATGATGTAGGCGCAGCCGTACATACTCGATAATCCGCGCGTTGGCGTGTGCTTGCGAGGGACCGCCCGCAGAGATTTCGCATGGAATCGCCAAAGCCAATCGACGGTCAACAGGGATCCGCTCCCATAAGCCGCTATCAAATCCAGGAAGAACTCGGACGCGGTGCTATGGGGGCCGTTCACAAAGCATTCGATCCCGTGATCGGCCGCACGGTCGCGCTCAAGACTATTTTGGTGGACGATCATGAGCCCGATCGCGCCCAGGTGATCGAAAGGCTCAAGCAAGAAGCCAAGGCGGCCGGAGGACTCGATCATCCCAACATTATTACGATCTACGACGTTGGCGAGGAAAACGGCGCTGTTTACTTGAGCATGCAGTTCGTCCAAGGAATTACCTTGGCCAAGCTATTGGACGAGGTTGGCGTTCCCTCGCTGCCAACGTTTCTCTCCTGGGCGGACCAAATCTTGGCCGCAGTTGGCTTTGCACATGCTCGTGGTGTGATTCACCGCGATCTGAAACCGGCCAACCTGATGGTCACCGAGCAGGGGTCCATCAAGGTCCTCGATTTCGGGATTGCCAAGATCGAAAACACATCGCTTACGCAGACAGGGTTGGTCATTGGGACACCGGCCTACATGGCGCCGGAGCAGATTGCGGGCAAGAAATCGGACTATCGTGCTGACATCTTCTCGCTGGGTGCTGTTTTTTATGAGTTGCTGACCCGCGAAAAGGCTTTTCCCGGCGATATCGTGACCGCTCTTTATAAGATCGTAAATGAAGATCCCGTCGTGCCATCTCTCATTAACCCAGCCATTCCCGGCTGGATCGACTCCGTCATTCGAAAGGCCCTCGCCAAGGACCCCAAAGATCGTTTCCAAACCTGTGAGGAAATGCGGAAGGCTTTCCTTGAGCAATCTGGGCGCGTCTCGAGTACCACTCCCGCGACGGTTCCCAATAAGGCGATCGCCAACCGGCCACAAACTCCCGTGAACGGTCGGAACTATTCTCAACGCGGGGCAACTCCGCGGCGAACCTGGCCGCGGCTGATTCTCGCGTTTAGCCTGCTTCTTATCGCAGCGGCAGGTTGGGCTTTCTACGTTCGCTCTAACACAGGAACGTTTCCTCCGCTGGTTACGTCAATCGTGAGCCGAGCGCAGGAGGCCGTGAGTTCGGGCATTGAAAAAGTCAGTGACTACTTAAACCAGGCTCCTCAGCCTACCGCTGCGGAGCACAGCGTCCCGGCGTCGCCTACTCAGAAGACGAAGCCGGATACTTCGGAAAAATCACAAGCACCTGCAATCCCGGCAGAGTCAGGTCCTATACCTATAGCGAACTTGAAGCCATCTCCGGCAGTGCCAAACGATCATCCAGCTGGCGCACACACATCCGACTCAGCCGCGACATCGCCCTCACGGGCGGGAATGGATCAAAAGACAGTCGATCCGTCCCCGACTGCTTCACCTCAAGCTGCTTCACCTCAGACGGGTTCGCCCCAGACTGCCTCGCCCCAGACTGCTTCATCCCAGTCTGCTTCGCCTCCGACTGCTTCACCGCAGCCAGTCGAGAGGAGTAACAACAATCAAGTTGGCGACGCGTTGAACCCGTCAGTTGATTCGCACCAGGACGAGAAACAAAGTGTCGCTTCAGCGAAGTCGCCTAACCGCCAGCATTTTTGGGAACCCCCTTCAATGGTCGATGGCTATACCCGACAGGACGTTCCGGATCTGCTTCGTCAGGCGAATGTCTGTGAAGACCGCGGCGAGTATCGCATGGCACGTTACAAATACCGACTTGCTCTGAGGCTCGATCCCAACAATGCTCAAGCCCGGGAAGGCCTGCGCCGCATGCTGTCCATGTGGCAAGAGCGCTGACCCAAGTCAACTCAGTTCTCGCATCAATAGTCGCGGTGCTCCCTTGGATCGCCAACTTCCTTCAACCGGATCAGAAATCCTGATGGAAGGCATCCGCTCTCATCGTAACCTCAGGGGTCACATCAAAAGCGGCCAACGGTGGTCACTTCAAAACCGGCCAACGGAAGTTGGCTTGGGACTAGGTTGTTTTACTCCGCTGCCTCCTGAGGAGGCAAGTCTGTTTTCGTG